>Ga0187816_10000233_pt1 | contig 16368 bp, 15 predicted proteins | sample NC_wetland_sal_i_16_FD_132960 | JGI IMG/M metagenome (GOLD analysis project Ga0187816, IMG submission 132960) | Wetland sediment microbial communities from Neuse River Estuary, North Carolina, USA - SO4_1 | ecosystem: Environmental > Aquatic > Freshwater > Wetlands > Sediment | place: USA... | reverse complement strand
GACCAGCCGGCCCTCGATGCGGCCGTATCCGGTAATGAAGCCGTCGCCGTAATACTTCTGCTCACCCATGCCAAAGTCGTTGCAGCGGTGCGTGACCAGTTTGTCGGTTTCTTCGAACGTGCCCTCATCGAGCAGAAACTCAATGCGCTCGCGGGCCGACATTTTGCCCTCTTTGTGCTGTCGTTCGCGGCGCTGCGCGCCCCCGCCATCTTCCGCCAGGTGGTCGCGCTTTTTCAGTTCAGCCAGCTTTTCTTCAAGATTCATGGCCAAAGAATTATAGCGGGTGGAGGAAGAAGCTACCTACGGGAAATAGGGGGTGTAAGAAGCAGGGGCGGGAGGGTGCGACGGGCGAGGGTCGAGGGTCGCCCTTTTCCCATGGGGACTACTCCATTGTGGAACCCATGGGCTGGTAGCGGTATTTCTTGCCGTCCCATACCAAAACGGACGTCATGGCGCCGACTCCGGTTTCTTCCACATAAATGGCCAGGCGATCCTTCTTCCGGAGCACGAACTTCTTGACGTAGATGTCCTTGAAGGGAAGATTGATGATCATGAATTTTGCCTTGGGCGTAGCGGCATGCCAGGCGTCCGGACCGGCTCCGTGAATCACCAGCAACGCGAAGCCGCGCCGCTCGGGATCGTCTGAGGCAAACTGGGTCGTGACCTTGGGATCACCGTAGCCAAAAAACGCGTTGTAGGGATCGATCACAACATAGTTATCTTCCGCCTGATCCATCATTGGATTGGTGCAATGAGCGGGAATGACGATGTCTTCGACGCCATCGCCATCCAGGTCAGCCTTGATCGCCGGCATTCCTGTCTGCTTGCAGTTCGCCCCGAACTGCTTCTGAATGAAATCGTTGTTAACCAAAGGCTCGGTGGTTTGCTGGGCCTGCAGTCCGGAGTTCAACAAGCCGCACGAGACGAGCAAGAGAAGAAATCGGGGAAATGACATACAGTTACTCTAGACTGGCCAGACGCGTCCAGATAGAGAAAGAAGAGGTACGTCCAGCACGAAAGTCACTAGGAGCATTGGTCATCAATTGGCCGCGCGTCGCTGGCCTCAACCTTTGAAATGTTCCCAACCCCCGGGTCGTAATGCTGCTCTCCTGCCTTTGCCGTCTACCAGGACAACCTGTCTTCCCCGTTTGACCTGGCCAACCTCAGTGATGGCGACGCCCGCAATCCGGGAAGGGATGCGCTTGCCGACGCGCGCGGAAAAGAGCAATTCGTAGTCTTCGCCGCCGTGCAAGGCAAGCTGCAGGTCTACCTGGCGGGCCAACTTGCCGATCCTCGCCAGCGGGATAGCATCTGACCGGATTTCCGCACCCACGCCGCTCTCCTCGCAGATGTGGGCAAGGTCGGTGGAGAGTCCGTCGCTGAGGTCGATCATGGCGGAGGCGAGACGTCTGTCACGCAGGATCCGGCCCACCTCAACCCGTGGCGTGGGATGGAAATGCTGGGGAAAGTCGGCCGGGCGGAGTTTTCGGCCGGCGAACAGCAATTTCAGAGCCGCTGCCGATCCGCCCAGCCGGCCGGTTACATAAATGCGATCCCCAGGGCGTGCACCCGAGCGCCGGATTGCCTTACCTCCCGGTGCGGAACCGACGACCATGATATCGGCCAGAACGCCGGCAGGGGACTCGGCGATATCTCCACCGGCGAGGGCTACGTGGAAGGTGCCTGCCAGCTTCAGCAGACCCCTCAGGAAGCGGTCAACCCAGGCCTGGGGCAGATTTCTTGGTAATGCGAGCGAGAGAAAGGCCGCGACCGGCTGGCCTCCCATTGCCGCGATATCGCTGAGTCCGCGCGTCAGGCAACGATGGCCGACTACTTCCGGACTATGCCACTCCCGCCGGAAATGAATCCCCTCCAGACTAAAGTCGGTTGTAACCAGGGCTTCGTGGCCGGAGGGGATGCGGAGAATGGCACAATCGTCCCCGATGCCCGCGATGACGTTGCGGCCTTGGCGCGCTTGCCCACGGATGCGGGCAATCAACGATTTTTCAGCCAGCGGCAAGCAAATTCACTATATAGGATTGCTTCCCAGTGGGCAGGGTGAACGGCGCGAACTGCGAGGGGAAATGCGCGTATTCCCCCGCTCAAACGAGTTACTAAGGTAACCTAGGGGAGATCACTACGCATAAAGGGCCAAGTCGCCATGGGCACTGCCCAGCCTTCCGTAACTCGGAAGGGTGACTTGGGTCGTTGACAGACGGGACTACGTTTGGTACCGTGACCATGCTGTCTCCATACACCTTTGGCCGGCTAAGTGCCGCATGTGGTTAGCAGTGTAGGCACTAGGATATCGGGCCTTACCTGGTTCCGGTAGGTGCTGTACGACGTAACCAGCCTCATTCCCACTAGGGGAACGCACGGCGGGATCAGGACGTACTTGTCGACTCGAGCGGTGAACCAGCCGCCGGTACGCGACCCTGATCACTGAGGAAAGGACATAATTGCGGAAACGGTTCTACATTCTTTTTGTGGCGCGCGGTGAAGACGGGCAACTCCGCAAGATTCCCATCCCGGTCCATTACCTGTACGTATTGGTAGTGGGAGCGGCGATTGGAGGCTTAAGCCTGACCGGGATTGCCAGTTCCTACTTGCGAATGCTGCTGAAAGTTTCCCACTTCAACGAACTGCGTACCCAAAAGGAAGAGTTGAAGAATCGATATACCCGGCTGGAGCAGGTGGCACAGGAAAGGGATATTCAAGTAGCGTCGTTGGGTTCACTCGCCAGTGAAGTTTCCTCCCTCTATGGGTTGAAGACGGACCCGATCCTCACTCCGACGGACACGGTGCAAGACGCCCAGGTAAGTTCCTCGCTCGACCGGCTTTATACGCTGAAAGACACGGCTTTGAGTGGTGCCGCTTCGACGGGTATTTCGCTCGGGCTGACGCGCAACGTGACCCCAGCCGACTGGCTGCGGGCTAACTCGGCTCCGAACCTTTGGCCGGTAGAGGGTGCTGTTACTGGATCTTTCGGGGAACGTATCGACCCATTCAATGGTGAGGGCGCATTCCACAGCGGAGTGGATATTTCTGCTAACTACGGGCAGGCGGTGGTAGCGCCGGCCGATGGCATCGTCATTTTTGCCGATTTTATGGGTGGCTACGGACGGGCGATCGCCCTCGACCATGGCCATGCCATCACCACCCGCTACGGGCATCTGGCCAGCTTCGCGGTTGCTCTTGGCCAATACGTACATCGCGGGGACACCATCGGATACGTCGGGCTCAGTGGCCGCAGCACGGGTCCCCACCTTCACTACGAAGTTCGCATCAACGATACCCCGGTCAACCCCCACAAATACCTCCGCACCACCCTGGCACGCGCCGGTGGCTTTGCCGCAGGCAGCTAGCGTCCGCGTTCCTTAAATTCATGGCATAAATTGAATTTGTCATCCCGAGCCCCGCGACGGATATGCAGTTTGCCCGGACGGCGAGGGAAACAGCAGATTCCTCCTCGCGCTCGTCGGAATGACGACCTGGAAGGACGTGACGCGCGGCCGGAGGCCTCAAGCTGAAAGCCGACGGCTGAGAGCTTACTGCCTTAACCCCATCCATCGCTCTGACACGACCATGGAGTTGCCGGGATTCTGGGGGTCATAGCGGACTGATGTCGGCAGACCAAGGCGGCAGGAATGTAAATTGATGAATTGCCGCAGGTAGGTCACATCCTGGGAGGCTTCGTAGGATACGCCGGCCACATCGTACTGGTAAATCAGCAGTGTCGACGATTTGTGATCCGCGGCCTGTAGTTCCTGGACGTCAATGACCGTTCCGTCTGTAATTCTTCCCACTCGATCCAGCCATTGGCGACGTTCCCGTTCAAGCTCCTCCTGGCCCTTGGGTTTGCGACGCAAGAGAAGATAGGTCGCAAACAGGGCACCGGAACCAGCCAAAATCAGGGTATAGAGGCGAAGTGGATTCATGACCGCCCGGAGAGACTGCCGAGTGCAGCAACAGTGTCCACTACCAGCATAAAGCCTGACGCCATATCGTGGAAGTGTTTCCCGGCAGGAATGTCCAGCGCCGGTCTGGGCGGGCGCATGGGGGCCCTTGACCGGCTTCCGGCGGAGGTGTAAAGTCCGCTCCGTCTGAAATCTCTAAAACAAAAGGGGGCGTTATGTTGCGAAGAACCTTTACGGTTCTGGCCGTAATTGTATGTCTGCTCGCGCCTGTGGCGGTTTACGCCCAGGGCGATTACCTCGATGTGTACATCGCGAAAGTGAAACCGGAAAAGGTTGCAGACTTTGAGGCACTGGCAAAGAAGATGGTTGATGTAAATCGCCGCTATAACGGCGACCGTTGGCTGGCGATGGAGAGTCTCTATGGCGAGGGTGACATTTATGTGTTTATCAGTACGCGTCAGGACTATGCCGACATCGACAAGGGAAGCGCTGCGTTTTTTGGAGCGCTAAGCAAAGCCTACGGTCAGGACGGTGCAGAGAAAATGTTGCATGAGTGGGATAGTTGCCTGGTCAGCTCGCGGAGCGAACTTCGCAAACGGCGCTGGGACCTATCTCGGAAAGTGCCCGATGCAGCGGATTACGGAAAGTTCGTCGGCGAATCTCGATTGCTGCGGACCACGGCGGTGCATATTCGCCCTGGCCGCGTGGCTGATTTTGAAGCTCTTATGAAGGATGTCAAGACCGCTGGTGAACAAGCTGCTAATACCCAACCGCTGCTGGTTTCCCAGGTAATCGAGGGAGGTAAAGGCACGACTTTCTACGTTACCTCGCTGCGTGCCTCACTGGGTGGTTTCGACAAGAACCCTACTACTCGCGAAATCCTGGGCGAAGAGGGTTACAAGAGATTTTTGCAGGTGAGTGCGGACTCGGTGGAAAACACTGAATCGTCGATCTACCGATTCTCCGCCGAACTCAGCAACCCGGCCCCGGAAGTGATAGCCGCGGCGCCCGATTTCTGGCAGCCGAAGCCGGTCGTAGCCCACACCGCAAAACCGAAAGCAGCACCGGTGCAACCGGCGGCGGAGAGAACCAAGCAGTAGGCCAAGCCGCGCCAGGGCATTTCGAACAGGCGATGCAACGACGGGTGTCCTTGCCCAGCACGGGCGGGGACACCCGCGTCTACATCGGCAATACAGGAACCCACTACCCCGCCGGGATGTGTTCACGATCCGGTGGAACCACCACGTAGCAGTTCGCCCGCGCGGTGGCTGCGATGTCTCCCGATCCCTGCCAGCGCACCAGTTCGACCTCGGCTTGCTCGAACTCTCCGGAGAGAATCGCTGGCAGGAAGCGCTTCAGGCCTGTCTTGGTCTTGATTTCCGCCTTCAACCGGGCGTGGAGGAAGGCCAATTTGCGCTGGGTCATGCCTCCCAAAGCCTCTAAGACGGGCCGGGCAAACAGTTCGAAAGTGACCATTGTGGAGATGGGATTTCCCGGCAAGCCGAAGAAGTACCGGTAGGCTGCTTCTCCGCCGGGGGCTTCGCGGGCAGTGGCACCTGCAGCCCAGGGTACTCGTCCAAACACGACCGGGCGCCCCGGCTGAATCTGCGCGCCGGTGAAGAAAAACTCAGCTCCCAAGTCCCGAAGAACCTGCTCCACCAGATCGTATTTACCCATGGAGACCCCGCCGGTGAGCAACAGCAGGTCGGCTTCCAAGCCATCGGTAATTAGTTCCCGCAGGCGTCCCGGTTCGTCGGGGGCAATCGGCAGCAGCCCCGGCTCACCTCCAGCAGCCTGGATTTGCGCAGCTAACGAATAGGTGTTGGAGTTGCGGATCTGGTTGGCGGCGGGATTTATATCGATATCGACGATCTCATCCCCCGTAGACAGCACGGTAACTCGGGGTTTGGAGTAGGCCAGAAGACGCGATTTCCCCACCGATGCCGCCACGGCGATGGCAGCATAGTCCAGCCGTGTGCCCGGAGTAAGGAGGCGTTCACCGCGCCTCGCCTCAGAACCCACAGGTACGATGTTTTCGCCCACGCGGATTCCTTTGCTGATCTCGACTTGGTCGCCCTCTCGCGATGTGTACTCCACCATCACCACAGCATCGGCGCCGGGGGGTGCGGGAGCGCCGGTCATGATGGCCGCGGCCTGGCCCGCTTGTACTTTGAGCGCGATGTCAGCCCCGGCCTTGATTTCGCCGATCACGTGCAGCCGGGCTGGAACCTGTGTCAAGTCAGCGGCGCGCACGGCATAGCCATCGCGAGTGGCTCGGGGAAAGGGCGGGAAATTGCGATCGGCAACCACCGGCTCCGCCAGAACCTGGCCTACACTATCCAGAAGCTCTACCAATTCCTTGCCGCTAGGTCGCAACCGTGCGGCGTGATCCTCCACCACGTGACGCGCTTCTTCGAAGCTGAGGATAGTGGGTGGAGGGTCGGACGGCATCGAAGAGATGATACGAGGGCGGGTCAGAAAAATCTAACCCGGGCACGCGCCGCTCAATTCTGCAATCTGAAATCCAGCAGAGCCTGGCGCAACTGCTGCGGATCGGTTGCATAAGTCATGGCGGTCTTCAGGTCCACAATGTTCGCGCGGACCAGCTTTTCGATTTCTCCGTCGAAATGCTGCATGCCTTCGGACGACCCGTTCTTCAGAGTCTGCAACACCGTCTGACTGGAAAACTCGTTCCCGTCCGTGCCCTCCATGGTCCCAGGGCGCACTTTCAGAATCTCGACGACTGGGACGCGCTGGCGACCATCCCGCCGTGGAAGCAGTCTTTGCGAAACCATATAGCGAACGGCTTTGGCCAGCCGGCTGCGGATTCCGGACTGCTCTGGAACAGAGAAAAATCCTGCGATGCGTTCCCAGGTCTGCGTCGTATCCAGGGTATTGAGACTGGAAAGCACCAAGTGTCCCGTTTCCGCCGCTTCCAGGGCCATTTCTGCCGTCTCACGGTCGCGCAACTCGCTCACAAAAATCACGTTTGGCGCCTGCCGCAGCGCGGCCCGCAATGCCAAGGGCATGCTGGGAGTGTCACTGTGCAGTTCCCGCTGATGGATGGTGGCGCGCTTGTGGTTGTGCAGGAACTCAATAGGATCCTCGATGGTGATGATATGGCAGACCTGCTCCCGGTTAATGAGGTCGAGCAGCGCAGCCAGCGTGGAAGATTTCCCAGAACCTCTGGGACCGGTGACCAGCACGATGCCATCGCGGAGAGTAGCGATCTCCGCCAGTTGCGCCGGCAGCCCGAGGGACGCCAGATCCGGGATCGCGGTGGGGATCACGCGCATCACCACGGCGCAACTGCCGCGCTGAATAAAGACGTTCACCCGAAAACGGGCCAGCCCCGGCAAAGCAAAGGACACATCGCAGGAGCCTTGCTCCCGCAGGGTGGCAATGGCCTGCTTGTTGTTACCGATCAGATCGGAGGCGATCCGGCGGGTGTCATCGGCAGTCAAAGGCGATAGCCCGGGGCTCTGAACGGCCGTCAATTGGCCCAGAATCTCGACTTGCGGCAACCGGCCGGGAGAAAAAATGAGATCGCTCACCTGCCCATGGGAGCGCAGCATCGCGGTCAGCAGAGAGTCTGTCGCGACCGTGCTCGAACCTTTCGCGGTTTCGAGAACAATGGGAATTGGGGCAGTGCCTGGTGCGGCCATAGCTGTTCAAGAAGATCGGCGAGGGAGGGACTCCAGCCCAGTTTCGGACCCTGACAAATCCTTACTTTAGTGAAAACCGGGGTTGGATTCCACGAAGAACGTCAAGTTCAGCGACCTTCGTAACGAGCCCCATGGGCTTCCCCTTGGGGAGCTCGGGTTAAGAAAAAGGGCGACCGGAGCCGCCCTGGTTCGAAACCGAAAGTGGGAAGCTACTTCTTGGTCGGCTTCTTCTTCTCACCGTAGCTGGTCTCTACCGTAGCCCCGAGGCTGGCCAGCATCGCTTTTGCTTCGTCAGCATGTGGGCCGGTAGGCTGCAGTTCGAGATACTTCTGGAAGGCTTCGGCTGTGCCTGGAGGCGCAACCATCTTGTCTCCCTGCAGCGTCGCGGCGCCAATAAGATTGGTTCCTTTCCAATAATAAGCGTCGGCCTTAGTAGGGTCGGCGGTGATGGCCTTATCAAAGGCATCCACGGCGGCCTGGCGCATCTTTGCGTCGTTCATGGTATTGGCGTTGGTCAGGATGGCACCCAAGTTGAAGTAGTACTGACCGGCGCCGGAGGGATCCATTTGCGCTGCCTGCTGGTAGGACTTGACAGCGTCTTCGGTCTTTCCGGACTTCGCCTGGGCTTGCCCCATGTTGTTGTAGTACTGCGCCATCACCTTGGTCGCGTCGGGCCCCTTCTTTGGATCTGCATCCAGAGCCTTCTGCTTCAGGTCCACCGCTTTTTGATAATCCGCAGTCGCGTCTTCGTAGGACTTCGTTTTGGCCGCCGCATCGGTTTGTTTTCCCGCCGCGCTCAGCGTGTAGTCACCCAGCTTGGCCCACAACAAGTCACGGTTGGGATCCATTTGCGTCGCATCCGTCATGGTACTGACCGCAGTCGCGAAATCGCCGGCGTCAGCCGCCGCCTTGGCTGCAGACAATTTGTCATTCAAGGATTTGATGGTGTTGTTCTCTTTGAGTATCTTCTCCCGCTGCTCCTGCTGTTCCTTCGCCTGCTTCTGCTGCTCGGGAGTCAAGCCTATTCCCTGGGCAGCCGCGGCCTGCTCTTTTTTCAAGTCGAAGTCCAGGGTAGTCTCATCCAGACCGACGTTCACTCCATTGAAGTGAAAGAGTTCGTTGCTGCCCTGAAGCAATCTCACGTTGTACTTTCCCGTGCTCACTCCCAGGGAAAAGTATTCACCCTTATTGTTGGTCTTGAGACTGTACTTGCGGCCGTTATCCAGATTCGTCCACTCCACCTGCGCGCCCGCGATGGGTTTTCCTTCTACATCCTTGCAAACGCCCTTGACCGTGCCCGATGCCTGGGCGAACGCGGAAGGCGCACACAAAACTGCAAGTAAGCCTATAAGGACCAGCACCACAAAACGCTGTTTCATTTGCTTTGCCTCCGATAAAACTTGAGATTTACGATTTCCGACTGTCAATCTGCGATACCTGGGACCGCACTCGACAAAATGAAATTGACCGTTGGAAATCGGGAATCACCTGGCCCTACTCGTGAACCATCGCTTCCGCGTAAGGGATCGGATCCGCAGTTGCAGCCTCCCGGAATGCCCGCAGGCGGAGCACACAACTATCGCATACTCCACAGGCCCGATCCTCCCGGGTGTAACAAGACCACGTTAAATCGAAGGGAGCGCTCAATTCAAGGCCGAGCCTCACAATCTCCGCTTTTCGCATGTGAATCAGAGGGGCGACGATCTCAATGCGCCCTTCCCTGGTTCCCGTCTTGACCACCTCATTGAAAGCCCGATAGTAACTCGGCCGGCAGTCGGGATAGCCAGAGCTATCGGGTTCCACGGCGCCGATGTAAACCTTCTCCGCGCCCAGAACCTCCGCCCAGCTCACGGCAACAGCCAGAAAGTGCGCGTTGCGAAACGGAACATAGGTGACCGGAATCTGCTGCCCTATGGCATGAGATTCCGGAACCGGAATCCGTTCATCCGTCAGCGCCGAGCCACCAATCGCCCGCAACGCCTCGTTCCGCACCACCAGCCGCTGGTGAATTCCCAGCCGATTGCAGATGTCAAGGAAAGATCGGCGTTCGCGCTCTTCGGTCCGCTGCCCGTAGCTGATGTGCAGGGCGGCAGCATCAAAGTCGCGCGCCGCCAACGCCGCGCAGACGCAAGAATCCATGCCACCGCTGAGAAGAACGACCGCCCGGAATTTGGGATTGGATGCCACAATACGAAGAAGTCAGAAGGAAAAAGTCAGAATGCAGAAGTAAAACCCACGTTGTCATTCTTCATTCTCACTTTTGCCTTCTTACTTCTGCCTCCCTAAACTCCCTTCATCGCCGGATCCCAGATGAACTTGTGCAGCTGCAACCCGAGGCGCGCCGGGACATTGTCCGCCAGCATCCATTCCGCCAGTTCCCGCGGATCGAGCAAGCAGTGCGAAGTGTCGCGGCTGCCGCTGGCGTCCTTGCTGAAAGCGGGCGAAAACAACACGGCGTTCACCCGCCCGGCCAAATGATAGCGGGCCACAAAGTCGCGAGCAAACTCGTAATCTGCCCGGTCGCTGAGTACAAACTTGACTTCATCCCCCGGCTCGAGAATCTCGAGGTTCTCCATGTGGAACGTGTCCGGTTCGCCCGAATTCGGACACTTCACATCAAGGATCTTTACCACACCTTTGGGAACGCGCTGCAGTGGCCGTTCGCCGCTGGTTTCGAGCAAAACCGTGTAGCCTTCGTCCAGCAAGTGCTGCATCAGCGGCACCACTTCCCGCTCCTGCAGCATGGGCTCACCGCCCGTAATCTCGACCAGGCCGCGACCCGGGCTTAAGTGCTCCACTTCTTCGATGACTTCTTCGAGGCTCATGCGGTGCCCGCCGGTGAAAGTGTACTCACTGTCGCACCAGGAGCAGCGCAGATTGCATCCGGTGAGGCGTACGAACACGCACAGCAGACCCGCGTGCGTGGACTCGCCCTGGATCGACTTGAAGATCTCTGTGATCTGCATCTGAAAACCAGGATGCGCGCTGAATTCCTGACGCTATTCGCTGTAGGTGGCCGTGGTCGTATCTGTTTCAAACACGGTGATGTTCTTTACGCGCACGCGGCCATCGGTGACGCGCCCCAGACGGGAATTCGTCTCGTCATAAAAGTACTTGGCCAGGTTTTCCGCCGAAGGATTCACCACCGTAAAGGGTTCCAGATCATTGATCATCTGGTGGTCGAGCCGGTCGATGACGTGCTTCATGACCTCGCGCAAGTCTTTGAAGTCCAGTAGCAAGCCGGCCTTGTCCAACTCTTTACCCGTCAGCGTGACCCGCACCTTATAGTTGTGCCCGTGCGGGTTTTCGCACTTGCCCTTGTAATTGCGCAGGTAATGCCCCGCAGCAAACGAATCTTCTACTGTGACTTCGAACATGAAACCTCGTGGCCGAGGAATATACCCAACCGATCGGAGCCTCAGCCAATCTCTTATTGTAGCGCGCCGAGACAAGACGTTCGCGGTCTCCCGGACTTATTAACTCAGGTCAAAAAAACTCCTCCACTTTCGCGATCTCCGTAGTCTTCCTGTAGTTCGGCAGGCTCTCCACAAATACCCGCACGTACTGCTTCTTCAGAACCCGGTTGTCGAGCGGCACCGGAAGGCCGGCGGTCGTGGAGCGAACGAATCAGCCTTCCAAAGCCCTTGTTTCAAGTGATGGCCGACGACACTCGATACATTTTGACTTTCCTAGTATTCCTTACTATAATGTAAGGACTTTGTGCAACAGAAAGGATTACTGGTTTGGCGGCTGCGACCGTAACTTCGAAAGGGCAAATCACCATTCCCGCGCAGGTCCGTACCGCGCTCGGGGTTGACGCCGGAGATCGTATCGAGTTCGTGGAAGTGGAAAAAGGCCAATTTGCCATCGTCGCCGCCACCAAACCGGTGCAGCACTTGAAAGGCATGATCCAGAAACCGCCTAAGCCAGTGTCCATTACGGAGATGAATGCCGCGATCGTCCGGCGGGGGTCGGGGTCCGGAAGGAAATGATTGGTCTCGACACCAACGTGCTCGTCCGCTACGTAACTCAGGACGATCCCAACCAGTCCGCCCTAGCCACGAAATTGATCGATTTGCTGTCCGCAGACGCCCCCGGATTTGTCGCCATGATCGCGGTTGTGGAGTTGGTTTGGGTCCTACAAAGTTGTTACCAAGTCAAAAGAAACGAGATCGTCCGCGTCCTGGAAACGCTGTTGCGAAGCAGGGAATTGATCGTCGAGCGCGCCGAGCTGGTCTGGCAGGCGCTACGTCGTTTCACCGCTGGCAATGCCGACTTTTCTGACTGCCTGATCGAACGCTGTGGCCACGCGGCTGAATGTCGATACACGGTCACGTTCGACCAGAATGCCGCTGCAGCGGCAGGCATGCGGCTGCTAGAAGTTTGAGATTTCACACATCGGAGCTGGAACTCCCCCCTCCAAAGAACTGCTCCACCTGTCTGATCTCCGTGGTCTTCCTGTAGCTGGGCAGGCTCTCCACAAACACCCGCCCGTACTGCTTCTTCAGAATCCGGTTGTCCAGCAGCACCAGAAGTCCGCGGTCGTGGAGGGAGCGAATCAGCCGTCCAAAGCCTTGTTTCAAGGTGATGACTGCCGCGGGCACTTGATATTGAAAGAACGCATTGCCACCCTCCGCGTCAATGGACTTCACCCGAGCGGCAACTACGGGATCGGTCGGAACCGCAAACGGCAGGCGATCGATAATCACGCAGCTCAGTTGCTCGCCTTGCACATCCACGCCTTGCCAGAACGAAGAGGTGGCGAACAGAACGGCATTCGGGGTCAGGCGGAATTCCTCGAGCAGCGTGCGCTTGGGCGCGTCGCCCTGCAATAGCATGGGGAATTCGATTTCACCCAGCAGCCGCTGATAAACGTCATTCATCTGCGCGTAGCTGGTGAACAGAACGAAAGCTCGGCCGCGGGTGATTACCAGCAGCCTGCGAATGTGATCGGCCGCTTTGGCCGCGAACTGGGGGGTGCGGGGATCGGGCAAGTCGGGAGGCACATAGAACAAGGCCTGTGTTTCGTAGTCGAAGTGTGACGGCAGGACGACCTGACGCGCGTGCTCGAACCCGAGCCGCCGGCTGACGTACTCAAATCCTCCGCCAACGGCTAAGGTCGCCGATGTGAGCACGGCACATTCCAGCTTGTCGAAGAGGCAGGTTTTCAGGATGGGAGCCACGTCGATGGGGGTGGCCTGAAGAAAGACGTTCATTCGGTCGTGGCCGCCACGCCGCCGTTCGATCCAGAACACGGTATTGCGTTCTTCTGATTCCATCAGGAAACCAAGCTGCACCTGCAATTCCTGCGCCCGGCGGGCAAAGTTGAAGACTTCCTCTGGCTTCGACGGCAAATTCTCCAGTTCCGAGCCCAGCCTGGAAAGCGATTGCTGCAATGCCTGAAATTCATCGCCATTCTCTTCCAGAAACTCCCGCCGGTTTTCAAAGGCGAAGCGCCCCTGACCTTGCGGCAGCAGGGCGAAGAAAAACATGGCGCGGTCCCGCAGGCTCTTCACCGCACCGGCGAGCGAAGCGGACAGAGCATGATTCCGTTGCAGCGACACTTCCACGTCGCGGCACAGCTCTTCCACTCGCGAATTGCTGACGGAGACGCCAAAGTAGCTGCCGGCAACGTCTTCCAGTTCGTGGGCTTCGTCGAAGATGACGGCGCCGACCTCAGGCAGAATACCGGCATCGGGCGCGTATTCGCTCTGCTGCTTGATGGCGAGATCGGCAAAGAAAAGATGATGGTTGACGATGATGATGTCACTTTCCATCGCCCGGCGATGCATTTCCGTGATGAAGCACTTGTCCCAGGCGCTGCACTTCTGGCCCAGGCAGGTATCGGAACGCGCGTCCAGCTTGTGCCAGAGCGCGCTGGCTTCGGGAAGCGACGCCAACTCCGCCCGGTCACCGGTTTGCGTTGTCTTTTCCCACGCCGCGATGGCGCGGTAGTGTTCGATCTCGTCCAACCCGCTGAGCGCCGGTTGGCCGGTCAGGTCGTAAAGTTTCTTGCGGCAAAGGTAGTTGCTTCGCCCCTTCATGTAGCAGACATTCAGCTTGCCTTCACCGCCGGGAAAAAGCGCCTGTTCGAGAAACGGGATATCTTTGTAGAAGAGCTGCTCCTGCAGATTTTTCGTGCCCGTGGAAATGATGACCCGCTTACCGGAACGAATGACGGGCACCAGATACGCCAGAGTCTTACCCGTGCCTGTGCCGGCTTCGACGATCAGATGCCGCCGTTCCTCCAGCGCTTGCTCGACGGCCTGCGCCATCTGCAGCTGTCCACGGCGAAACTCGTAGGCAGGATGGGTACGAGAGAGCACACCACCCGGAGCGAAAAACTGGTACAACGAGGCGTCATGTTTCCGGGCGCTGGGAGCGGCGGAGGATGCGGGTTGGGAGGCGAGAGCCACGGAGTCTCTATAATAAGCTTCTCGAACCACGTAGGCCCAGACGCCCTCGTCTGGGCGGGGAGAACACCTGCCTACGCAAGCTTTGCAAATTTTGACCCGAATCAATGCCAATTCGATGAGCGGGCTGGCCACGGCCGGTGTTCCCACCATCGCCATCGTGGGCCGCCCCAACGTGGGCAAATCCACGCTCTTCAATCGCATCGTGGGTTCCCGCCGCGCCATCGTCGGCGACGAACCCGGCATCACCCGCGACCGCCTTTATGGTGTAGCGGAGTGGCGTGGACATGCCTTGCGGGTTGTCGACACCGGAGGAATTGTTCCGGAGGAAAAGGACTTCATCCCTTCCGAAATCTACCGCCAGGCCAAGGTTGCGTTGGACGAGGCGGCTGCGGTGGTGATGGTGGTGGATGGCCGCAGCGAAATCGCGGCCCCAGATCTCGAACTGGCCCGTTTGCTGAACCGCACCGGCAAGCCGTTGTTTCTCGCCATCAACAAGATTGACACCGACCAGCAACAGGCGTTAGTGGGCGAATTCCATCGTCTGGGAATCGGAAAGCTGTTTCCGGTCGCCGCGGAAAATGGAAACGGTGTGGACGACTTGCTGGATGCGGTTCTCACCGTCCTGCCACCGGCAGAAAAAACAACCACAGAGGACGCTGAGAACACAGCGCATCAACAAGAGGCGGCCGCCGAAACCAAGGTTGCCATCATTGGCCATCCCAACGTCGGCAAGTCCACGTTGCTGAACCAGCTGACCGGTACCTCGCGTGCCATCGTTTCGCCCATTCCCGGCACCACCCGTGATGCTGTGGATGAACTCATCGAGCGCGACGGCCAGCGCTTCCGCTTCATCGACACGGCTGGAATCCGTCGCAAGGGCAAGACTCATTTAATGGCGGAAAAGCTGTCCGTCGTGATGGCACGCAAGCATCTCGAGGCTGCCGACATTGCCCTGCTGGTGATTGACGCAACGGAAGGCGTGAGCGCGCTGGATGCGACCATCGCCGGCTACGCCCACGAGAGCGGCCGGTCCGTCATCGTCGTCGTAAACAAGTGGGATCTGGTCATCAGCGGCGCTAAGAAAGCCGGGCGAGAGTCGAAAGCGTCGCGTATTCAGGCGAGCAAACGCCCGGCCGATCGCGAAGCCTACGAGCAGCGTCTTCGTTACGCGCTCAAATTCCTGAACTATGCCCCGGTGCTGTTCATTTCTGCGGCGAACGGCAAGGGAGTCGACAAGATTTTCCCAACGCTTGCCGAAGTTGCCTCCGAGCGCCGCAAACGCATTCCCACCGCCGAAATGAACCGCTTCCTGCAGCATGTCGACTTCGACCGCGCCTCGGTGCCGGTTAGCCACCGAGTCAAAATTTACTACATGACTCAAGCTTCGGTCTCCCCGCCCACGTTCGTGCTTTTCACTAACCGCAAGGTAAAGCTTCACTTTTCCTATGAGCGATTTCTAGAGAACCAACTCCGTCGCGCTTTTGGATTTGTGGGCACCCCAATCTGGATCAAGAATCGGGCGCGAGACTAAAGTCAGCGGCTCTCGAAAACCTGGTCCGCAGGACGCACGAGTGCTTGTGCCTCAATCACTTCCCGGTGCATCATATAAAGCTGGTCCCCGCTCCGAATGCCACTACATGGAAGCATGCACCCTCGATTCTTCGGCGTGTTTCCCTTCATCGTTTTCTTCACGCTCCTGCCGGTTTTACCCGGCGCCCATGCGCAGGACAACTATGAAATCCAGGTCTATTCGTACGACACAGTTCCGCCCGGCCACACCATGGTAGAACTGCATTCCAACTTCACCGTGGAGGGCAGCAAAACCGTGGTTGAAGGCGTCCTGCCCACGAACCACGCGGAACATGAAACCGTCGAGATTACCCAGGGGGTGACTGACTGGTTCGAGACCGGCTTTTACATATTCACCAGCATTCGGTCCGATGGCGGCTGGCAATGGGTGGGGGATCACATTCGTCCGCGTTTTCGCATTCCCGAGTCCTGGCATTGGCCGGTCGGGGTGAGTTTGTCACAGGAAATCGGCTACCAGCGTTCTCAGTTTTCTGCTGACACCTGGACCTGGGAGATTCGGCCCATCGTGGACAAGAAACTCGGCCCCTGGTACCTGAGTTTTAATCCCTCGCTCGACCGCTCCTGGCATGGTCCGAGTGTGAACAAAGGTGTGGAATTCTCTCCCAATGTAAAAGTGAGTTACGACTTCACCAAGCGGATCGCCGGCGGCGTGGAGTATTACGCTTCTTATGGACCGATAACCGGTTTCGATCCCCTACGAGAGCAGCAACAGCAGATTTTCCCCGCGATCGACATCGATTTTGGGCCCGATTGGGAGTTCAACTTCGGAGTGGGCGTGGG
>Ga0187816_10000231_pt1 | contig 16429 bp, 11 predicted proteins | sample NC_wetland_sal_i_16_FD_132960 | JGI IMG/M metagenome (GOLD analysis project Ga0187816, IMG submission 132960) | Wetland sediment microbial communities from Neuse River Estuary, North Carolina, USA - SO4_1 | ecosystem: Environmental > Aquatic > Freshwater > Wetlands > Sediment | place: USA... | reverse complement strand
TGGCCGAATGCCGCAACCTTCAAGTCACGCCGCACGTGGCTCAAAATCTGGAGCGACCCGGTGGGAGTGCGATTGATGCTCGCACGACGCAGCACCCCGGATATGCCATCAGTCAGAGGAAGAGGAAGCGTATCGAAGAGTGCTTCGGATGGCTGAAGACGATCGCGCTGCTGCGGAAGGTTCGGCACCGTGGAATCTTCAACGTGGGATGGGTCTTCACCTTCGCGGCCGCGGCCTACAACTTAGTCCGTATGAGGAATCTGGAGATTCAAGAGACGTAAGCCGAGGTCGCAGTGTGCTCGCAAGGGGCCGAAAATGAATCCGCGCGACACCAGCGGATGCAGCCAGAACCCTTCCCGAATCACAAAATCAAGGAGACTGGAGAAAACCCTAAGTCGCGGCGCCCCTTTTTCCGCAGCCTGCTAGGCTATCACTCCGCAACCTCACTGGACGTCTTCTATGCGGCTGAGACTACTGCTACGGAAGACGTCCGAGATAGCAGGGTCCATCCGTTGGCTGTGTGGGTGGCGTCGGTGGCGTCCGCCAAAGGACACTTACACAATCAAAGAACTCGGTCATGTCCACTTGAGCCGCATCTCGCTAAGGCAACTTATCCAGGTAGCATGGGCCGTTAGTCGGTTGGGCTGGGGGAGTTGGTGGCGTTGCCCACGGGATATTCACGAAGTCGAAGAACTCGGTCATGTCAAACTGGGCGGCATCGCGCTGCGTCAGGCTTTTGAGACCAAACCGCGCCTCTACCAGTTTGAGCCACGCGGTGTAGTCGGCAACCGTGTGCGAAACGTAGTTCTTTTTGGTGAACGGGGATACCACGATGAGGGGGAGCCGATAGCCGGTATAAACAAAATCGCAGGTGGGCCCAGTACCCTTGGTGCAGACGTCCCCCGGTTGCAGATCCTCCGGTTGGATACCGTCTGGGCTGACCGCGGACGCTGGGGCAACGCCGTCGTAAAACCCGCCAAACTCGTCAAACGTCAAGATAAAAACTGAGTCCTTCCAGGAGGAGCTTTGCATCAGCCCGTTGATCAGCGACGACACGTACTCTGCCCCGAGTTGGATGTTGGCGCCGGGGACGCCGTCGTCGATCCCAGGATGTTCGTCCAATCCGGCGTTGTAGCCCGGTTCAATGTAAGCCACCGCCGGTAATGTGCCGTTCGATAAGTCAGCAATGAACTGATCGCTTGGCACAATGTTGTTCGGGTACTTACCTGCGGTCGCAAAAAAGTTCAAGGCGCTATCCTGCACCTGGGGATTCGCCCGGGATAAGTCCGTGACATATACCTTCCAGGTGATGTCCGCTGCCTGGAGTAAATCGAAAATCGTGGGATTGGTGAGGGGTGCACTGCCGGACGGCGGCGGATAGGCATGCCCGGCGGATGTGGCCGCCAACATGTAAAGGCGGTTGGGCTGGGTCCGCGACATGGTTGGAGAATGCCAGCTATCCGAGGTCGCGAAATTCGATGCCATGAAATAGTAGTAGGGCAGATCCGTGCTGTTGTAGTAACTCATGGCCCGCTCTCCGGCAGTGTCGAAATAGCCCAAGCTTCTTGCGTCATGAGCCGCCGCGTAGACGTAGCCGTCCAGAGTTGCGGCCCCTGACACGGGATCGTTCAGGTTGTAATCGACATGGCTCTCATTCCACGACGGGCTCGGGTTTTCTTCACACATGGAGATCATGTGGAAGGAAGTAACCTGCGGACTGATGGCGTCGACGGTGCAGTCGGCGGGTGGAGGAAAGGCTGGATCGCAGCCGAGGTTGGTAGGGGACGGACCTTGCAGCGGCGGAGAGCCCGACACCGGATTGAATTGCGGCAGCCCGTTGAATGACTGATCGGGAAATCCGTTATTCGCCCAGTATTGCCGCAGCTCCCCAAAATAGTGTTCGAAGCCGCGATTTTCCTGGGCCATGAAGATGATGTGATTGATCGCAGGATTAAAGGTCGCGGTCACGTTTTCAGTGGCATTAGCGGTCAGGGTACAGCTTGCCGCACTGCCCATGCAGGCGCCGCCCCAGCCCCCGAAGGTGGAGAAAGTGGAGGGAGCTCCGGGATTCTCGGTGAGGGTCACCTGCGAGCCGCCGGGAAAATCCGCGGAGCAGGTGGCTGGGCAGTCAATGCCGGCAGGCGAACTCACGACGGTTCCTGTAACGCTGCCGCTGGCCGTGACGCTTACCTGGACGGTGCTATTTCCGGAAGAACCGACGACACCACGGCAACCCAGCGCAAGGCTAAGAGCCAGAAGGCAGGCGGAGAGCAAGAACAGACGAGTTGCAGACGCGTGAATTCCCAAGAAGCATGTACCTCCGATGAATCTCCTGGAGACCCTGAAATTCTTGGCTCCCTGTCCACATTTTGGACAGGTCCGCTGATACCCAAGACCGGAAGCGTCTACCCTCCCAACTCAATTTTGTCGATGAGAGTGACGGTCGCTCGGGCGGGTGCAGCCGCCCGAGGTCGCGGGATAAGCCTGGCCCATGTCCGGAAACCCGAGCTCGTGCGCCAGTCGCGAGTCCCTCACGGTTCCAGTGGTATCCGGCTCGAGCGCGAAATTGTAATGGTCCCTTCCCATTGATGCGGACGCGTACGATAGGACGTTCGCCGAGTAGCTCGATCGGGACGACTGTCCTTCGTACACGAAGAACAACGCGTGCAGGAGGCAGAACGACACGGGGAACGACCTCCTGAACACCACGAGTTAAGGGTCGCAGGAGAAGCAGGGCCAGAATAGCGTTGAGGCATATTGAACACCTTTTTGTTACCTGCCCCGCGTTATCTCCGTACACGTTTTGCTCCGAAAGAACTTTGCGCTCTTCAAATACTGTGGACAGGCCCCACTCGCTTGTCCAAATCAGTATCTGGCTTCACGTTGCGAACGAATTGAGAACTGTCGCTAGTCCTCTGTTCGCTCTTTGACGACCAACTGCTCGGCCATTAACAGCTTTAGGAAACGCAGCAAAGTCCGAGGTTGCATGCTGGCGCGCTGGTTGCTCCGGGCCGCGGAAGCGCAGCACAGTTGAACCGGGCACGTGGACGATTTCGTTTCTCACTGCATACAGCACCAACTCGGCGATCGAATGAAGCCTTAGCTTGCGCAAGATATTGCTACGATGCTTTTCCACCGTAGCCAATGACATGTTCAAGATCGCGGCGATTTCTTTGGAAACCTTGCCCTCACTTATGAGTTGCACAACCTCGCGCTCCCGAGGCGACAATTTGGGTATCTCGGGTGCGCATGGATCAACGCGATATCGCTTGTAATCATCCATAATCAGATCAGACACTCGCGAACTAAAGATGCTTCTACACCGCTGCACAGCCTCCACCGCGCTTGTGAGATCCTCAGTTCCGTCGGACTTAGAAACCCAGCCGCGGACACCTGCTTCCAGACAGCCCTGGATCACTTGCTCGGAGTCCACGGCTGTGAGGATAAGTATTGCTTGACTGGGGTTGTGTTTCAGGATGTGCCGCGCCGTGTCCAAACCGTTCAGTCTTGGCAGGCAAATATCCAAGATGAGAAGATCCGGTTTCAATTGTCCAAACTTTTCCACCGCATCCCAACCGTCAGAGGCTTCTCCACAGACCTCCCACCCTTCGTGAGATCCCAACAGCGAGGACAACCCGAACCGGAAAATTGGATGACAGTCGGCCAGTAAAATGCGAAATGCACACATGAGAACCTCCCGATGTTCATTGCTTGCCAGACACAATCATTGTCGATGGCTTTGCGAAGACAATAACTGGCAGAAGTAACAGAACTAGGTGTATGCGCGAATGAGACAGCACCCGTAAAACTCTTAGTGGTGGATCCTCAACGTGCTAGATATGGGGCTGTGGTTGGGAATCCTTATCCGCTGAACAAGTTTAGCGCAAGCAATGCGCGACCCCGACAACCGCACAGGAAAGGCAAGCGCCGGTCACAAACGGGAGGTTCGAGCCAGCGCCTACCTTCCGCCCCTCGCGTTGGGGCTGGACCTAATCAATAAATGACTAGCACAGACGGGGTCTATCGTGTTGAGTGTGTAATGTCGCGAAGGCGTTCCACTACGTCTCAGCCATACCTATTGTTGCTCTTCACGCCGAGTCAGCACGGGAATATCTCCTGAGCCGATCATCGTGCAAGCTTTCGAAGTCCCAATCTCATACAGCAACGACTTCAAACCTATACTGACTGAACATAATGGACCATGCTCGATTCCGACCTTACCCTCAGGTCTGCATTGGACTCAACTCATTGTGTTACGGCATCGCCGAACTGGACGTAATACTTGAAGGAAGAGGCTCTCTTGTGAAGAGCCACTCTGCACGTATGAACACGGTCCCTGCGGCCTCCGATCTGATCAAGCGCGCGCAAGAAGGGGATTCGGAGGCGTTTGGCGCACTGTTTCAGGAGCACAGGTCACGGATCTACTCGGTATGTCTACGCATGACCGGCAACACCGCGGAAGCGGAAGATCTCACGCAAGATGCATTTCTGCAGGTGTTCCGCAAGATTGCGGCGTTCCGCGGAGAATCAGCGTTTGCGACATGGCTCCATCGCATCGCCGTCAACACGGTATTGATGCATTTTCGCAGGAAACCGAAGGGCCAAGTTCCGCTGGACGAGCCTTATGAGAGCGACAGCCCCAAGTTGCGCCACGAATACGGAATCAGAGATAGGTATTTAGTCGGCTGTATCGACCGGATCGCACTGGCCCGTGCAGTGGAGCAGCTTCCCCCCGGGTACCGGACAATCTTCCTGCTGCACGAAGTTGAGGGCTATGAGCACCAGGAAATCGCGGAGATGCTCAGTTGCACCGCGGGCAACTCGAAGTCCCAGCTCCACAAGGCTAAACAGCGATTTCGCGAGCTGTTCACACATTCGCCTGAATCCCAGTCTCCGGTTCAAAGTGGGGGGGCGTGCCACAACAAACGCGCGATACCGAAGCCTAAGGATTGGAGTCTTCGAATCGGGAAGGAAAATAAGAACGCCACCAACTCCTCTCGTGCGCCAATTGAGAAAACAAACTCTGCACAGGCGTAAGCCCATCAGACTTAGCAGCATGAAGTTGCAGAACAAGATACGCCCCCGCCGGAGCGGTGGCTGGCGTCACAATTAAAGAAGTTGGACAGGAATCTGCAACTGCTTGACAAGTTGATTTTGCATTCGCCGTTTGATCTAGCCCCGGATACAGGCCCTTCTGAATTGCCGAGATGTGAGAAACAGTAGAAACAGTCGCCTAGCTGAGGATTGATACCGATGGTATCTGGGTGGTCAGTCGTCTCTGATCTCTGACCCAGGAGCGTCCGTGAGCAGAGCAGATTGAGGACTTTTTCTTGTCAATTCGAGGCTTTCGCGGCTATTGTGGATTCCTTCCACTTTGGCCAGAAGGTATGCGCGCAAGGTCGGGCCCACTGGATTCGCGCCAAGGCGCGGAAATAAGTCTCGATGCCAAAAGGTGCTTAAGCCTGGAAGCAACGATGCGCGACCGATCATCTTCTTGCACGCCTGGAGCTCAAACCATCGGAGGTAGTTGTGGACAACGTTGCTCATAGTCATCTGCATCGCAGCTAAGAAGTTGTGCTCCGCCATTTGATGTTGTCGCTCCGGAGACTGCAGTACTTCAACTAGCTTGTCAGCGAGATCCACGGCATCCCCGACCTTGTAGAAATTGATCGCCATACCCTCGTCCGCAGCCATATTGCGAAAATCGGCGATATCAGCGCACACGATGGGTACCCCATACTCACAAGCCTGATGCGCCGGACCACTGGACCCGGTTGCGGAATCGTAGGGCATAACCACAATGGAGGAAGTCCGGAAAAGGTCCGCAATCGCTTCTTCCGGCACATATCCGCGGAATTCAACGCCTGACCCAGAACTTAGCGACTCACGCACCGATTCCCAATACCTCGGTTTCGTGTGATGATTGGCCCCCGCGACGATCAACTTGGCATTTGGCACCTTTTTCAAGACAGCGGGAAAGGCATTCATCAGTGTGTCCAACCGTTTGTAGGTTCCCCAGTGCCCGATCGCCAGAATGCGATGTTCCGGATTACCCCGCTGCCTGAAATCTGGCGGCCTCGGGCTAGGAGCGAAGGTCCCATGTGTACTCAATAAAACGTTTTGAGCGGAGTACTTCTCAACCAGAGTGCGCCGATACCCCGAGAGTAATACGGACACCCAATTTGCCTTTAGCAAGGTTTTGGTGGCGACCTCAGAGGCCAAACGAAATATTTCTATCAGGCGCACTCCAGCGTTGGAAAAGTCGACATGCTCCATGATGTGGTGCAAGGTGATATGGGTGTAATAGCCGAGAGCTTGAGTCAGAGCCGGCGTAGACAGTCCCGCAAAGGCCGCGAGCGGGTATTCCGGGCTGCCAAAACTCGAGAATACGAGGTTGAACCACACCACGTCTGGTTTCAACTGATGGATTATGCGTAACAAACGCACCGGGGTCGCCAGGCTGTTGAACTTCCAGCAGCGGATCACGTCGAAGCCCGGCAGTTCCGTCGGTTGTGAGCTGTTTAACGACTTCCCGTTCTCATCCGTGGCGAATTCATATTCGGTGAGTTCGTCCGCGAGAATGGTCAGACTGATGTCTGGGTTGTGCTGTAATTCCCTCGCGATGTAGAACGCGTACTCGTTCAACTGGCGAGCGCTGGGAGGAAACGTCGTAACTAAACAGATCTTCACCGGATTCCAACCTCAGAACAGAGTGATACTCAGATAAGGCCTGAACTGTTGATTCTGCCCCCTCGTGAAATTGAAGAATGCCTCTTGTTGCATGCCTGCTGAAAAACGGATCGGATATTGCAGGTCAACTTCCCTGCCATCGTCCGTAATGGCGTGGTGGACTGGCATCGCATAGCTGATAGCGAACCCACACTGCACCGCGTCGTAGACGTGAGCACTCATATTCCGGAAATATGCGGCCGAGGCGTGCACGCTCCAATTACGCGTTGGGGCAAACTCAACGCTTCCAGCGGGAAGGAGAGCTTGCGCAATCGCGTAGCTGTTTCCCTTCACCCGCCATGCCCGCAGGTCCTTTGAGACGACGGCGAAGGTGAGCTTCTGGGAAACCTGACGCTCGATGCCGAGGTAAGCAGAAGTGTAGTAATTCTTGCTCATAACCGCAGTGAAGTGCTGGTCCGTGGCCCCCCATCCGGTGGTCAGGGCAGTTTTTCCCCAGGGGCGGCCGATGCGGAAATCGACCGCACCAACCAGATCCCGCGAATGCTGGGTACTCTCGGTAAAGGGCCCAGCCTCATGAATGGCAAAGCCTCTTACTGAAACCATGTTGAAGAATGAACTGGTAGACAGATACAGAAACTGTCGAAATAGGTTTTGGTTCATTTGCACCGGAGACACAGAATCGCGGCGAATCGTTGCCTGAATGCCGGCGTTGAAGTTCAACACATTGGTACCCAGATGCAGGGTAGGGTTCAGCCCAACGTTAAACGAATAATCGGTCGTATTACGATCAACAATCGATCCCTCACTCGGCAACGATATCTGTCCACGGGCATTCCGGATTTGAAAGAATCCGATCGCATTGGGCAAATCAACGAGGTGGAGATGAAACGCGCCGGTCCACTGCATCTGAAGGGAGGAACGGGGCGGCGGAAGTAATCCCGCACCGCCAGCCACCAGATGTGGGACGTTCAGTTTAGAATCCAGAACGTAAACCGTTGTATCTTCGAAGATGGGAGCCAGGGAAAAGTCTGAAAGAAAGCTTACCCTGGGGTTGATCCTCAGTCCTTCGCTCGCTCCTGCCTGGAGCAGATACTGCTGCGCCGCTTGATCTTCGCCTGCGGCGGCGGCTGCCTCAGCGAAAACCGTAACCGCCTGGCTGTTTTGGTGCTCCTGGCGAAGTAGGCTAGCGTTGGCCAGCAAATATGGGTAACCGAGCTCGCTATCGGCGGAACTCCTGATCAGGGAGAGCTGATCCTGTGCCCTCGGTGTGTCGCCTAGCGCCAGATAGGTGTTGGCTAGGCCGATCCGCACAGTTGTCTCAGGTGCACCTGCTATCAGCGCACGTTTCAGGTATGTTTTCGCCAGTTCATACTCATGGATGTTGAGGAGTACGTCTGCCGCCTCCATCAACTGCCCGCCGGTGGCTGGGCGCGTCTGTTCTGTCTGTCCCTCCATCAGAGCTAACGCAATCTGCCGCTGTGCGTCATCCCTTTGACCGTCGCCTGCCATCAGACGGGCAATTGCCAGACGAACACTGATGCGATCGGCATCCGGATCTGCTAGCGCCCTTTCAAAGCGATCCATGGCACCCTTCTGGTCTGACAACAGACTCAAAGCCAGTCCCGTGAAAATAAGTACTCGGCTGTTCTGTGGTGTCGGATCGGCTGCCGGAAGCGGCGATCGTTGGGCAGGCTGCTCTGCCAGTCGTACATATTGCAATGCCTGCTCCCGATCCAGCAGTTGGGCATAGACAAGTGCAAGGTGCGCGTAGATTACGTTGTTGTCTGGAGCAAGCGTCTGCGCAACCTGCAGTTCCTCGATCGCATCGTGGTACAGCCGCTGCCCAGATAACGTGGCCCCCAAGGCGAGGTGAAGGTCCGCGTCATCGGGCGAATATTTCAACGCAACGCGATACTCGCCGGCAGACTTTATCAACATTCCGTTTTGCCCATACGCTACTGCCCGAATCAGATGTATCGGCTTCGAATCACCCATTGTCTCTTGCGCTAGTTGCACTTGTTCCAGGGCTACTCGAGGGCGATGCAGATCAAGGCTGGCATAAGCTAGTCCCAGATGTGCTTCGCCATTCTTCGGTTCACGCCTGAGAGCTGATTCGAAATCCGACGCAGCGGCTTCCGGTTGGTGGAGGTCGTGCAACACGTATCCGCGATTCACATATGCGGTAACTATCTCGGGATCCCGTTCCAGTGCATGGCTGAAGTCTTCTTGCGCCTGATCAAGCTGCATAGCATGCTTGTGTCCATAGCCGGCCAGCAGCGGGATGTTGGGTTCGTTGGGGAGCACAGTTTCGTATTGCGAAGTTAATTGTAGGAGATCGTCGTATTGTTGGAGGTAGAGCAGATCGTACCCGAGATAGACCACCACATCCCTGTCCGTGGGGAGTTTCTTGATCGCTTCTCGGCCGACTTCAGCAGATCGCCGATAATCGCCGATAAACCTCAGGTACCTCTCTTCTTCTCTCATGAGGTGAGGTTCCCGCTGCATGTCGTTCGTGGCGCGGCTCAACCACTCGGCCGCCTTGGGTAAGTTGTGCGCTTCGATCGCAGTGTTCACACCTCCAGCCACGACCAGACTATTGCCTGGAGCCAGCTCATTGGCTTTGCTATAAGCCACTTGAGCTTTTGCAAGGTCTCGCCGCGCTGCGTACATGTCACCTAGGGCAAGATATGGGATGTACAACGAAGGATAGGCTGCCGCCAGTCTCTGAAAACACTCCTCGGCCTCCCGCTCGTGTCCAGCGTTGCGGGAGGCATAGCCCAGGGAGATAAGAGCGGACTGGTTCACGGGATTGATCGCGAGGATGTTCCTATATGCAATGATTGCTTCCTCGGTGCGACCGCGTTTTAAAAGCAGATCTCCACTGAGTTGGAGACTGTTGGGATCGTGAGAGTTGATCGCCAGCGCATCCTCGGTATCTTTGCCTGCGCCATCGAGGTCGCCGGCGTGCATTTTGATCGAGGCTCTCAGGCGCAAGAATTGAGGTCTGTCCGGCCCGAGATCGTCCAGTTCGCTGATTTGGGCCCGCGCAAGTTGGAGATGGCTGGAAGCGGTGTTTGTGTTCCCCAAACCTAGATAAAGATCCACGAGATTCACGTGGACCTGAATGCCATACAAACGCCCCTCGGGGGGGCTTGGCGGCAGGTGAGCCAAAACGGCGCCATATTCCCGGACAGCGTCTTCTGGACGGTCTTGGAGTCGTGCAATTTCTCCACGGATGGCGTGTAGCCGATAATGTTCCCCATCAAGAGCCGCTGCGCGTTGGAGAAAGGGCGCCGCATTTTCGACCGCCCCGACAATCACCTGAGCCTGCGCCGCAGAAAGCTGCAGACCCAAATCGAGCGGCGCGGCGTTGGCGGCCTCTGCGTTCAGTCTCGCGGCCTCACCTTGTTCGCCATTAAGTTGATAGGTATAAGCGAGCTCAGCTTGGATGTCGGGCTTCGGGGTGCGGAGTGAACTAAGGATCGTGATGGCCGCCGGATAGTTTCCAATCTCCCGATAGTAACCCGCCAGCGATCGTTGAACATCACGGTCGTCTGGGGCATGCCGCTTGGCCAACTCGAGGTAACGGCTTGCCATATCCAGCTGCTTCTCATGTCGATATGCCAGCGCTATCAGCAATTCCGACCGCGCGCCAGGCTGGCGCTGTTCCGCTCGCCCAAGTACCTCGAGAGCGGCGGCGTACTCTCCACTTCGCAGGTGGATTTCTCCCAGCAGAACCGCATCGTTGATTCGTCTGGGATCTGCCGAGAGCACCTTTCCCAGAAGATGCTCGGCCTCGGCAGTTAGGCCCATGGTGCTGTAGATCTGGGCGAGTCCGGAGAGCCCCTCGATCGACGACGGATTCAGGCGAAGACCTCTCTGATAGGCATCCGAAGAGAGCTGCACTTTCCCATCGAGCCGCGCCGCATATCCCAGGAGGAACCAGAGCTGGGCGTCGTTGGGTGTTGCTTGCGCAGCACGCCGAGCATAGTCAACCGCAATCGCATACTTAGCGTCTTTCAGGGCAAGTTCCGCGGCTCCCGCAAGTCGTGCGTTTTGAATGCTCGATCCCCAGCCTAACGATTTGCTCGTAGACGACGTTGGCTTGGTATCGACTTGCGGCGTTTCTGAAGAGGCAGACCCCTGCCTGTCCGTCTGCGCCTCTAGAGCACAGGCAAACGCGATGACGAGGAGAACCCTATGCACGGTCCTCAGGTATCCCAGCGCGCAACTCAAAGTGTCACTACCCGATCGGTTAACTGCGACTCTTCGATTCGGGAACGGCGTCTTGCGTTGGCTGGACTGGGTTCGAGTTTGTTCTACTTATGGCCGGATAAGCTAACGCGCAGTGATACAACCCGAAAAGAAAGCCTCGAATCTAACCCCGTCTGTTCGAAAGGGGGCGTGTGCAAAGAGTTGAGTCGAGCGCACCTGCACCGGGGCCAATACCGCTGAGCATGATCTTTCTGGCGGCTTTTGTGGTTCATCTACCGTTATTGGTCATGAAGTTGCCGCTGAAGTCGTACGACGCAAATTTCCATATTTTCTTTGCATCACATTATTTACACAATTGGTTCGATCCTTGGAATCCCAAATGGTATGCGGGGTTTTCACAGACCACATATCCTCCCTTGCCGCAGCAGTGGCTTGCATTGATGTCGTGGCTCATTGGTTTGGATATGGCCTACATGGTGATTCAGTTCATCGCCATTTTGCTTCTTGCTTTGGGGATTTATCGGTTTTCGTTGCTTTGGATAGATAAGCGGTCGGCTGCGTTCGCGGCGCTCGCCAGTGTCTTTCTCGGCTCCGAGTGTTTTCTGGTCTATTCCGCGGGCCAGTTGTCTACCACATTTGCCGCGCCCCTCTATTTGAACGCGCTGCCTTACTTGTATCGGTGGGTCCGGTTTGGAAGTTGGCGATCGTTTGTTCGATGTGGAGCACTCTTCGTGACTGCTGCCGCGGCGCATCACGTTACTCTGCTCTTCGGGTCTTTGCTGTTCGCACTGCCAGTGCTCGCACTCGCAATCCTGGACTGCCAAGGTTCAGATCGCCCAGATTCGAACAGCGAAGATGGCCAACGACTGTCAGTTCCAGCATTTCTTATCCGCACAGGTAGCATTGTCCTGGTCGTCGGTGCCGCGGTCTCCGTGGTACTTCTTCCTTTCTGGATTGCATTGGTTCACTATCCCGTCACTCAGACTCCGATCCCTCATCCCAGTCGTGCAAATTATCTGCTTAGTCCCCAGTGGGGGCTTAATTACTTCGTGGTTCCTTATGGAGCTTTGATTCTGGCCCTGCCGTTCATCTTGTTGCGAGGGTCTTCAATCGTCCGCCTCCGCCCGTTGCTCCTTGGTTTCTGGCTGGCATTCATGCTAGGACTCGGAGGGACCACTCCTGTGGGCCGTCTGGTGTTGGGCCGCGCTTTCAACGTGCTGACCATGGAGCGCTTCAGCTATTGGGCAACTCTACTCGCACTACCTTTTATTGGGCTTCTAGTCACAGCAGTCATCGACCGATTTCAATTGCAAGCAGTAATCGGCTTAACCGTCGCGGCTACTCTGAGCTGTGCTCTGGCTGTGGCGTGGTCAACTTATCGGCCTGCAGATGCCGCAGATTTCAAGGTGAACACGGTGGCCTCCTGGCTCAATCGTGACGGTCACGACCGGTTCCGCTATGTCACTCTAGGGTTTGGCAACAAGATCTCGCGACTGGCAGTTTTGACAGACGCAAGCAGTGTGGACGGAGAATGGAACTCCGGCCGCATGCTGCCGGAATTGACGCCGTATGGGGCGGGTGCACTCACCAGTTCGAAATACTTTGGCAAGCCGGGGCTCGGCGCGCTGAGCGCAATACTTCATCACGCAGACCGCTATGGGTTGAAATGGGTATTCGTGAGGGACCCATACTACGAGCCTCTCTTGGTCTTCGGCGGTTGGCGTAAGGTGGATGACCTTGAAGACAAGACAATCACAGTTTGGAGCAAAGAGGCGGTGCCACCTGCAGTGCCAGTTAATGCTCCGCAAGTTCCGCCGCGTTGGCAAGGGCTCGTTTGGGGAATCTTGCCCATCGGTAGCAGCATCCTTGCGATGGCACTTGTGCTAATTCCGGAGAGACAACGGCGCAAACGGACGGTCGTCCAATCCCGCACTGGGGATCAGGATCTCGTCTTAGAGAAGTTGGCCTCATGAGCAACGGGCGTCTGCTGGCTATCGTCATCACGGTCGCGACCGTAGCACTCATTGTCGTGGGTACTCTTCGTCCCATTCCGTCCGCAATCGACATGGCGGGTTCCAGAACCAATTTGCTACGTCCTCCTTCGTCGCCGCAAGCGGCAGTCGAGATTCTGGCGGCCGAAATCGGCCGACGGGCTTGGGAAAGAGCGTATTCCAGTCTTGTCAACAAGAGCGAGTTTACGGAACTGGAGTTCGTGCGCGACTTGACCGGAACTTATCCCAGCCTTCGCATGTACGCGACTCTGGACAGCTTTGACGTGCGGCCACTTCACTCATCTTCCGAAGAAGCGCAAGTTCAGCTTAAGATGCGCTGGTCGTCTGTGGTAGGTGTGTTCCTAGATACCCGCAACCTGCGAGTCCTGAGGACCGGGAACTGCTGGGAAGTGATGTGGCCCATCGTCAAGGAGCCTCGAGTACCGCCGCAGGTTATCCCGGTTACTTACCTGCGCTGGGACGTGATCTACCGAGGCCCGGAAGATGACTGGGGTTCTCAAGACGTAGAGGCGCCGCACGTCCGTATCGTAGACATGCATCCCGTCGACCGCAGCGGAGGAGTGGTCATTATGGGCGAACTTCTAAACGAGGATGTAGTCCCGGCCTATGTGACAGTTAAGGCGACCCTACTGGCGAAGAACGGGTCTGCGATAGCGACCGAAGACACCTTCGACAAAATCGCTCACATTCTTTTGCCCAAACAAGTCACTCCGTTTCTCATCGCATTTCAAAATGTCGAGCTGTCTCAAGTCGACAATATTCACATGGAACCAACAGCCAGCCTTGTCGCGGCGTCGGCGGATCCAGTGATCGGGATCGAAGATCAGCATTTGAACCCTGTTCCCGGAGCGTCACTGAGTGGGAAACTCGTCAATCACAGTGGTCAGGTCGTCAATGTGGCGCACGTACTCGGGACCTTCTACGACAAGAACGGCCAGTTGGTCTGGGTCGCGGATCAATATGTCGACCGCGCACTATTGCCACAGACCCCGGTTCCTTTTGTCATGTCCCTTCCGGCGGACATCGCTAGGAGCGTTAACGCTCAGCGCGCGATCGCTACCACATTTGGGTCGGGTCGGTTCCAATGAAATCCAGACTCACTTTCCTGTTGGGAGGACTGGCTCTCGCCGCGATGCCGCTAGCTCTGGCGCAACCCGGCGGATTGCGTCTGCCAAAAACTCTAGAAGCGGGCAGCGCGTTATCGATTCAAAGCAGTGGCAGAGGACCTGCAGTCCTTTACATCGTGGGGCATGGGCAGGTGCTGAAACGCAAGGTGCAATTAGGTGAAACGACGCTCTTTTCTCCTGGCGATCTCCACAGTGCTGGCCGTTATCTGGCCGTTCTGGTGGGAGGCCCCTCCACGGAAAAAAGTGAGTTTGATGTCACGGCCGCACATCACCCGGGGGCATTGAGCTTTCTTGCCAAACCTTCTCGCCTTCCCGTGGACTTGCATGATGGCATCAGCGGTGTTGTTTACGTATTTGATGCCTTTCAGAACCTGATCTTGGCGACCACCCCGGTATCGTTTCAACTCTCAGGCGCTGCCGGTGCCATGCAAACGCGGACAGTGCTCACGCACAACGGAGTTGCCTGGACAAAGATGAATTCCGCCGCCAAAGAAGGCACTGCCCAGTTTGTAGCCCGAGCCGGAGATGCAATGAACACGCGGGTGATACAACAAGTTCCGGGAAATCCATGCCGCTTAAGAATGAGCGCTCGGCCGTCAGGCGAGAGGCTTACCTTGGAAACGGAGCCGGTGTGCGACTGTAGGGGCAACTCTATGCCGGACGGAACGATTGTTAGCTTCACAGAGACCTATGACGGCAGCGAGTCCACAGTAGACGTGCCTCTCAAAGGCGGCGTCGCACGGACGGACATGCCAGCGTACAGCGGAGCAAGAATCTCCGTCGCGACCGGGGTTTTCATAGGAAACGAGATTCGGTGGAGAAAGCAGCGATGAATAAACCTCTCCTCACTGTGTGCTCGCTCTTCGCCGCGATACTTGCCGTGTGCTCTGACCACCCTGCAGTGCACGTTGAGCCCACGGATTCGGTGGGGCCCCGGGCCCTGGAAAAGCGGACCGAGGCAGCGGTGATTCGTGACTATCTGCAAGCTTGGCGGAGTTTGAGCGGCGCATTTGAGAAGAATCGGGCTGATCTGCTCGATCCCGACTTCACGGGTACAGCCAAAGAGAAGCTGACGGCCACAATAAAGGAGCAATTAAAGCTGGGAATTCGTACACGTTATCTAGATGGTGCACACGATCTTCAACTGGTGTTTTACTCACCGGAAGGACTGTCTATTCAACTGATAGATACCGTTGAATACGATATGCAGATCCTGGATCACAAAACGGTTGTGACAACGCAACACGTTCGAGAGCGGTACGTTGTCGTCTTGACTCCCACCGAAGTTCGGTGGAAAGTGCGCGTGTTCCAGGGGCAGCCAGGATGAATAGCGCTATATCAAACTCTGGATGTACGGAGCTGGGCATGTGCGAAGGGCAAGCACCTTGTTGTTAGCGACGAACTCGGGAGCTCTTAGATGATCTCTGTCGTAGTACCGATTTTCAATGAAGAGGAACTCGTGCATTTATTTCATGCAGCGCTAGCCCTCGTCATGAAGGAGATTGACGAAGCGTGGGAGGTCGTCTATGTGAACGATGGTTCCGGAGACTCGTCCCTGAAACGGCTTACAGAACTCCAAGCCAGAGATGCACACATAGTGGTCGTAGACCTGTCGCGAAACTGGGGGCACATGGGGGCGCTCTGGGCGGGCCTGCAGGCTGCACGTGGCGATGCGGTTGTATTAATGGACGGTGATTTCCAGGATCCGCCGGAAGTTGTGCCGAAATTGGTGGCTGCCTGGCGCGGTGGCGCACAAGTCGTAACCGCTGTGAGAAGCAGCCGACAGGAACGGCGCTGGGTTCTAGCCAAGCTGTTTCCGCTCTTTTATCGCTTACTGGGAGCACTCTCCGACTTTCCCATTCCCCTGAATGCGGGGATTTTTAGCCTTCTTGATCGGCGAGCAGTTGATTCGATTAACTCCTTGCGAGAACGCAACCGGTACTTGCCCGGGATGCGTGCCTGGGTCGGCTATAAGACTGGCGTCGTATTTTACGACCGGCAAGACCGGGCAGGCGGAGAAGGCAAACTCACGTTTCTAAGTCGGATCAAGTACGCAATGGACGCGATTACAAGTTTTAGCTACAAACCTCTCCGAATCAGTTTCGGGCTAGCGGGGCTCGTAATCTCTTTAGCTGCTGTTCTCGCAGTGTGCAGCATTGTTTCGAAGAGCACGTTGAATCCTCTGGGGTACGGTGTGGCGGCTGCGATATTTCTCGTGGGAGGGTTCCTGCTTCTGTGCGTCGGCGTGCTTGGCGAATATCTTGGACGGGTCTACGACGAGGTTCGCGGACGGCCTATTTCGATCATCAGCAAGGTTTATGAGGCTTCGCAGTCGAACCCCGCTCAAACGAACATGGGCCGCCGGGCAGGAGATCGGAATAGTAT
>Ga0187816_10000230_pt1 | contig 16435 bp, 16 predicted proteins | sample NC_wetland_sal_i_16_FD_132960 | JGI IMG/M metagenome (GOLD analysis project Ga0187816, IMG submission 132960) | Wetland sediment microbial communities from Neuse River Estuary, North Carolina, USA - SO4_1 | ecosystem: Environmental > Aquatic > Freshwater > Wetlands > Sediment | place: USA... | reverse complement strand
GCTGATCGGCGTCGTGTTGGTGACGGCCTGCCGGAACCCGGCTTGCACGTCCGGGATGTCGTACACGCCGGGTGCCATCAGGCAGGTGAGGAAGGGCAGGAGTCCGCCGATGCGCTGGTAGGCGCCGGCGTCCTGGATGACGTCGAGGCGGTAGGCGAGGATGCGGCCGTCCCGGCTGCCGCCGATCTTGACGTGCTGCAACTGGCCGCGGCCCTGCGTCATCGCGACCAGGTTCTCGCTGCGGGTCTCGGCCCAGCGTAGGGCCCGGCCGGTTTTCCTGGCCGCCCAGGCAATCGTGATCGTGTCCCGGTCGATGCCGATCTTGGCGCCGAACCCGCCGCCCACGTCAGGCACGACCACGCGGATCTGGTCGGGCGCCATGCCCAGGGCGCCGGCCAGGATGAACCGGCTGATCTGCGCGTTCTGCGAGCTGGCCCAGACGGTCAGCTTGCCATCCTCATACGCGGCCGCCGTGGCCCGCCCCTCCATCGGGAGGCAGGCGACCCGCTGGTTGACGATGTCCTGCTCGACGACCACCTCACAGGCGTCGAACGGGGTGTCGTCGGTGGACACGGGATTCTTGACGCCGATATTGGTGCCGGCCGTAGGGAACAGCAGGGTCTCGTCAGCGACGCCGGCCTCTGGTCCCAGGACCACCGGCAGCGGGTCGTAGTCGACCGAGACCAGGTCGGCTGCGTCCTCGCCCTGGTAGCCGCTATCGGTAATCACCACCGCTACGGGCTCACCGACGAACCGCACCGTGTCGATCGCCAGCAGGGGCTCGGCCCACGGGCCGCCGAGCGGTGCCGGGCTGCCGTCCCACTCGCCTGAGCTCGGCGGCGGCGGGGCCAGGTCGTCCATGTCGCGGAAGGTCAGCACGGCGATCACGCCGGGCTGGGCCAGGGCCTCGCTGGTATCGATGCCGGTGATGCGCGCGTGCGCGTACGGGCTGCGCACGAAAGTCAGGCGCGCCGCCCGGTCAAGTTCCGGCGTCCTCAGGTCATCCACGTAGACGCCGCCGGCGGTCAGCAGCCGCGGGTCCTCCGTCCGGATGACCCGGGTACCCATGATGCTCATGTGACTCCTAGCGGTTCTGACTCCAGCGACCCTCGCCAGCGAAACTACACCTGAGCGGCCCGGTGGACCATTGCGGGTCCCACAAAGCCGCTCGAGGGCAATTATGACCCAACCACGCCGATAGGGTGCTCAAGGCCTGCCGAAACGGCCATCTGGCCGCTCCAGCCAGATGAGTTAGCGTCGATACCATGCTAGCGGCCGAGCGTATGAGGGGCGGCGCCGCGCGGGCGGGCGCGGCGGCCCGGACTGGCGGCCGTGGCGGCCCTGGCTGCTGGCCAGCGCCGCGGCCACCGCCGCGGTCCTGGTCGCCTACGCCGCCGACACGTCCGCCGCCGACGCGGGGACCCTGCAGCGCGTCGCCGTCACCGTCCCCCTGACGGCCGTCGCCGCCATCGCGGTCCGGCTGGTCAGGACTCCCGCGAGCGGCTAGCCACGCGCGGGTGATCCTGCCAGGCCGGCATCGTGGCCATGTAGTCCAGCGTCTGGCGTTCGATCTCCTGCCTGGTCGCGCCGGGATTACGCCGCGCCTGCCACGAGGTCATCCGCTCGAAACGCTCGTCGAACGACTGCAGGCTGCCGCTGGAGTCGGTGCAGTAGTCGCAGTAGCGGCCGGTCTCGATCGGCATGCCGCAGCTTTCGCACGCATGGGTCGTCGTCATGAATCCTCCCGTGCATTGTGGGTTGGAGTGGGAACCTGGGGCGCCGCGTCGACCAGCGCCCGCAGCCCGGCGATCAGCTCGTCGGCCTGCGACGGCGGCAGCCGCGCGAGGGCCAGGGCGAGGTGGTCCACGCCCAGCACCTCGCGTTCGCGGCGGAGCACCTCGTGCCCGTGGGCGGTAAGCCAGATCAGCGTCCGCCGGCGGTCGGCCGGATCGCCCTCGCGCTCGAGCAGGCCCTGGTGCTCCAGGTGGGCCACGATCTCGCTGACCACCGACTGCGCCCGGCTCAGGTGCGCCGCGGCTTCGCCCACGGTCAGCGGCCCGGCGAGCGCCAGGTGCTCAAGCACCGCCCGCGACGCCGCCGCCAGTTGGCCTCGCGGCCCATCGCGGCGATGAAAGGTCAGGTAGACGGCCCGGAAGAGCTCCGCGAACCGCTCGGCCTTGGCCCGTTCCTCGGTCACGCCACCAGGGTTCCGGCCCGGCCATCCATCGTCAATCCCGATGGATCTCCGGCGTCGGCTGGCCCGCCGGGGACCGGCGATGCTGCAGGATGGATCGGGGCGTGACCGCGAGGGGAGGACTTTGCTGAACGCCGTCGCAGGCGAGACGATTTCCCTGATCGCGCTGCTGGCCGTGCTGGCGTGGGCGGTGATCAGGCCCCGCGGCTGGCCGGAGGCGGTCGCGGCCGTGCCCGCGGCGGCGGTCCTGGTGGCCGCGCGGGCGATCCCGGTCAGCGTGGCCGTCACCGAAGCCAGGCGGCTCGGGCCGGTGATCGGCTTCCTGGCCGCGATCCTGGTGCTCGCGCGCCTGTGCGACGACGACGGGTTGTTCCGGGCCTGCGGCGGGTGGATGGCCAGGACCAGTGCCGGACGCCCGCGCAGGCTGCTCGCGCAGGTGTTCGTGACCGCCGCGGTGACCACGGCCGTGCTCAGCCTGGACGCCACGGTCGTCCTGCTCACCCCGGTAGTGTTCGCCACCGCGGCGAAGCTCGACGTACGGCCCAGGCCGCACGTGTACGCGTGCACGCACCTGGCGAACTCAGCGTCGCTGCTGCTGCCCGTGTCCAACCTGACCAACCTCCTCGCGTTCGCCGCCAGCGGGCTCGCGTTCGGTCATTTCGCCGCGCTGATGGCGCTGCCCTGGCTGGCCGTGATTGGGGTCGAGTACGCGGTGTTCAGCCGGTTCTTCGCCGCGGACCTGGCCAGCGGGCCGGCGGCCGCCCGGCGGGATACGGCCGAGGACCCCGTCCTGCCGCGGTTCACGCTGGTCGTGGTCGCGCTGACGCTGGCCGGCTTCGTGGTCGCGTCCGCGGCGGGCGTGAGCCCCGCCTGGGCGGCTTTCGCTGGCGCCGCGGTGCTCGCCGCGCGCGCGCTCGCCAGGCGGCGCACCACGCCGCTCAGCGTGCTGGGCGCCGCCGACGTGCCGTTCCTGGCCTTCGTGCTCGGCCTGGGCGTCGTGGTCGAGGCGGTCGTGAGCAACGGGCTCGGCTCGGCGCTCGCGCCGTTGCTGCCGAGCGGCACATCGCTGCCTGCCTTGCTCGCCGTCGCGGCGCTGGCCGCCGCCCTCGCGAACGTATGCAACAACCTGCCGGCCGTCCTGGTGCTGCTGCCGCTGGCCGCGCCGTCCGGGGCAGGCGCCGTGCTCGCCGTGCTGCTCGGCGTGAACATCGGTCCCAACCTGACTTACACCGGGTCGCTCGCGACGCTGCTGTGGCGCCGGACGCTCCACCGACACGGGTCGGCCCCGGATCTCGCGGAATTCACCAGGCTCGGGTTGCTCACGGTCCCGGCCGGGCTCATCATCGCGGTGCTGGCCCTATGGCTGGCCCTGAAGGGTATCGGAGGCTGATCCGGTGACAGATAGTGACGCCACCGCGCGTTCGGTATTCATCTGGGTCAGCGAGGGAACCTGGCGCGCGGCGGTCGACACGGCGCTTAGCCTCGCGCCCGCCGATGCGTCGTTCACCCTGCTGTACGTGACGGACGACGCGGGGCCGGACGCGGCCCACGGCGCCTATCGCGGCATGTTCGGCCGGGCCGGGCACGACCCCGGCGTCAGGCTCGACGCCCTCGCTACCGCACAGGCCGCCGACCTGCTCGAGGCGGCCGCGGGCAGGCTGGGACGCCCCTGCCACCGGCTGTCAATGCACGGTAATACCGAACGAGCGGTGGTGACTGCATCGGCGAGCGCGGGCCTTCTCATCATCGCGCGGGACGGCGATCAAAGGCCGGGCCCGCACAGCCTGGGCCGGGCCGGCCGGTTCATCGTGGACCACGCGATCTGCCCGGTCCTGGTCGTCTGGCCGGGACCTCCGCCTCGCGACACGCCCGGGGGACCCCGAACGCCGGGAAAGCCGGACAGGGAGCGCCACTCCTTGTAGCATCGCCATCACGAGACGTAGCGAAGGGCAACCGACGTGACCGAAGTAATGGCTCAGTCCCGCGTCATCGCTCTAGACACGCTGTGGTCGGCTGATGGTCTCGGCTACCGCGGCGACCTGCTCGACACCGTCTTCAGCTGGTGCGACCTCGGTCAGCTTCGCCGCCTGGTGGCGGCGCGCTGCGCGGCCGCCGGCCTTTCGGGACCCCAGGTGGACGACTTCGTCCTGGCCATTCACGAGATCGCGGCCAACGCCATCATGCACGCCGGATCGAGCGGCCGGCTGATCCTGCGCCGCACCGGGGCCGGGCTGCGCTGCCTGATAACCGACAAGGCCCCGGTCATCCCCCTGGCTTCTCCGCCCCTGGACAACGTGAGGGAGTTCCGGAGTTCCGGCGCCGGCCCGGCGGGCAGGGACCTCGGGGTGCCCGACAGCCTGGCCGACGCGCGCGACCGGCGCGAGCGCGAGCCAGCCGGGACCGAATCCGGCCGCGGCCTGTGGCTGGCCGCCCAACTGGCCGACGAGTTGAGCATCACCTCCGGTCCCGAGCGCACGGTGGTGTCGCTCTACAAATACTTCGGCTGATTCGTCAACCGCAGGTTGACGAATCAGCATCGTCAACCTATGGTTGACGCATGGAGCAACAACCAATCAGGCTCGACGACCTCATCAGCTACATCACGAACCAAGATGGCACCGCACTGGATCACGTGTCGGCGGCGGTGCGGATTTCCGAGTACCTCGACGAGCTGGCCGATCATCTCATCGGGCATTTCGTCGACCAGGCCCGCAGGTCGGGCGCCTCATGGACCGAGATCGGGCACTCCATGGGCGTCACCAAGCAGGCCGCGCAGAAGCGCTTCGTCCCGAAGGGCTCGGTCCAGTTTGAGGGTATCCCGACGGGGCCGGGCCAGAAGTTCGGGGAACGGTTCACCGACCGCGCGAAGCGCGTAGAGGCCAACGCGCGCCACGTGGCGATCAAGCACCGGAACGAGGAGGTCCTGCCCGAGCACGTGGTGCTCGCCATGCTGCGCGAGCCGGAGAGCATGGCGGCCAAGGCCATCGCGGCGCTCGGGGTGTCGTCCGAGGCGGCCAGCGAGGCGCTGATCGCGGCGCTGCCGCCGGCCGCGGCCGGGGAGCAGGTGCCCGACGATGTCCGGTTCGGCCCGCGGTCGAAGCACGTGCTGAAACTGGCGCTACGCGAGGCGCTGGGCCAGGGGCACAACTACATCGGCACCGAGCACCTCTTGCTGGGCGCGGTCAAGGAGGAGGAGGCCCAGGGCGGCGGTGTGCTGATCGGCCTGGGCCTCACCGACCAGCGCGTGCGGGAGTGGCTGATCCCGGAACTGGCGAAGCTGGCCGCGAAGAAGCGCCGCACCGGCTAGCTCACCGTGGCCGCCCGGGCGGCCAGCGGGCGGCGGAGAGCAGCGGCGTCGTCCAGCACGGGCGGCTGCCAGCCGTCGTCTGCGCGGTTGAGCGTGACGCCCGGCGGCACCACCTGGTCGATCCGGTCGAGCACCTCGTCATCCAGCGTGACGCCGGCCGCCGCCAGCAGGTCGGTGAGCTGGTCCATGGTGCGCGGTCCGATGATCGCCGAGGTCACCGCGGGATGCCCGACCACGAACGCCAGCGCCATGTGGATCAGCGAGCACCCCGCGTCGGCGGCGATCTTGATCAGCTCCTCGACGGCCGCCAGCTTGGCCACGTTGGCCGGGACCGACGGGTCGAAGCGCAGCGGGATTCGCTGCGCGCGCCCCTTGGTCATGTCGATGTCGGTCTCCCGGCGGATGCGACCGGTCAGCCAGCCGCCGGCCAGCGGGCTCCAGACGATGACGCCCATGCCGTATGTCTGACAGGTGGGCAGCACGTGCCCCTCGATCCCGCGGACCAGGATGGAGTAGGGCGGCTGCTCGCACCGGAACCGCACGTGGCCGCGGCTCTGCGCGACCCACTGCGCCTCGACGATCTGCTCGGCGGGGAACGTGGACGAGCCGATCGCGCGGACCTTGCCGCTGTGGACCAGGTCCGAGAGGGCGGACAGGGTCTCGTCGATGTCGGTATCAGGGTCCGGGCGGTGGATCTGGTACAGGTCGATGTAGTCGGTCTGGAGGCGGCGGAGGCTGTTCTCCACCTCCCTGACGATCCAGCGGCGGGAGTTGCCACGCATGTTGGGGTCCCGGCCCATCGGGAAATTCGCCTTCGTGGCGAGCACGACGTCGTCGCGCCGGCCGGCCAGCGCCTGACCAACGATCTGCTCGGACTCCCCCGCCGAGTACGCGTCCGCGGTGTCGATGAAGTTGATCCCGGCGTCCAGCGCGGCGTGGATGATCCGGATGCTGTCGTCATGATCGGGGTTGCCCCACGCGCCGAACATCATCGCCCCGAGGCAGTACGGGCTCACCTTGATCCCGGTACCGCCGAGCGTCCGCATCCGCATCCCTACCGCCTTTCCCCGCGCGCCGACCGGTCGGTTCCCATCCTAGAGAACCTTGAACTCATTGCTGAAGGCATGTATATATCTGACTTAGGCAACGATTATCGATCCCGGGGTGATCACATGGGCGAGACGACGGCGAGTGACCCGGCCAGCGGAACAATCGGGCTCGACGAGGCTGACGACGCCACGGTGGCGGCGGTGCGCGCCTTCAACCGGTTCTACACGAACGTGATCGGGCTGCTGCGCGGCAAGTACCTCGGCACCCCGTACTCGCTCACCGAGGCCAGGCTGCTGTTCGAGCTGGGCCAGCGTGACGCCAGCGAGGCCGCCGACCTGCGCCGGGTGGTCGACATCGACGCCGGTTACCTGAGCCGCATCCTGGGCCGGTTCTCCGACGACGGGCTCATCACCAGGCAGCGCTCCCCCGCCGACGGGCGCCGCCTGGTCATCGCCCTGACCGGCGCCGGCCGGGCCGCGATCGCGGGCCTGGACGCCGGGTCCGCCCGCCAGACCAGGGACATGCTGGCCCACGTCCGCGACGAGGACCGGCGCAGGCTCCTCGAGGCCATGCGCGTCATCACCGACGTCCTCACGCAGTCCCCGCGGCCGCGCGGCTACCTGCTGCGGGCTCCCCGCCCGGGCGACCTGGGCTGGGTCGTGCAGCGGAACGCGGCGGTGTACGCGGAGGAGTTCGGCTGGGACGCCTCCTACGAGGCGCTCGTGGCCAGGATCGTCGCGGATTACGTCGATCACCGGGACCCGGCGGCCGAGGCGGCCTGGATCGCCGAGGTGGACGGCGCGCCGGCCGGGTGCGTGGTCTGCGTGCGGGAGGACGCCACTACCGCGCGGCTGCGGTTGCTGCTCGTGGAGCCGTGGGCCAGGGGCCTCGGGATCGGAGCGCGGCTGGTCGAGGAGGTGCTCGGGTTCGCGCGCAGGGCCGGGTACTCCGCCATCACCTTGTGGACCAACGACGTGCTGGCCGACGCGCGCCGGATCTACGAGCGAGCCGGGTTCACGCTCGACGACGAGACCCCGCACCGCAGCTTCGGCCAGGATCTCGTCGGCCAGAACTGGTCCCGCCCACTGTGAGGGTTGGCCGACTCAGGAGACGGTGAGGGCGAGCGCGGGGACTAGCTGGTCGGACGCGGTGAGCGAACCGTGCATGCCGAACAGCCTGGACTCTCCGGGCTCGTGCGTCGCCGCCACGACGGCGAAGCTGCCCGCGGCGGCGGCCACCACATCGCCGATCCGGTCGGCCATGCGCGGGTCCACGGGACCGAACCAGCCTTCCTTGATGGCCTCGTCCCTGGCCAGCACCCAGGCCCGGTCGCCGAGCACCTCGCGCCACGTGGTCAGGACGTCCCCGACGGCACCGGGCCGGACGTACAGGTGCCTGGCCCTCGGCTCGCCACCCAGCAGCGCCAGCCCGGCCCGCAGGTCCGGGGTCGCGTCGACGTCGAGCCGGTCCTCGGGGCCGACGTCCACCATGCCGTGGTCGGCCGTGACGTACAGGGCGGTGCCGGACGGCAGGGCGTGCGCGAGGTGTTCGGCCAGCTTGTCGACGTGCGCTAGCTGGTAGTACCAGGCGTCGGAGGCCACCCCGAACACGTGCCCGGTGTTATCGAGGTCCCCGTGGTACACCGTGACGAACGCGCGCCCGTTCTCGGCCAGGGCCGCCGCGGCCTGCGCGGCGAGCGCGCCCATGCTGTCCGCGGGCCGGAGTTGCGCGCCGCGCACGGTGGCGTTCGTCAGGCCCGTGCCGCGGAACGAGCCCCGGGCCACGTGCACGGCCGCGATCCCGGCCGCCGCGGCGCGCTCGTAGAGCGTCGGGAGCGGCTGCCACTCCAGCGGATCGACCCTGGCGTCCCAGCGCAGGCCGTTGAGCAGGCGCTCCTCGCCGGGGATCAAGACCTGGTAGCCGAGCATCCCGTGCTGCCCCGGCGGCTTGCCCGTGCCGATCGAGGCCAGGCTGGTGACCGTCGTGGCGGGGAATCCGGCCGTGATGGGCCGGCTATTGCGGGCCAACTCGGACAGGAACGGCGCGGCGGCGGGATGATCGCGGAGCAGCTCCCAGCCCAGCCCGTCCACGATCAGCAGGCACGCCCGGGCGGCGGGCGCGAGGCCGAGCACGTTGACCGGCTCTGGTGTTCCCGGCTCCAGGGACGCGAGGATCGAGGCTGACAGGTCAGCCAGGGTCGCGGTCCCGTAGGACGGCACGATTGGCGGATGCTTCGGCTCGGGCGTCATGCGGGAATCCTCGTCTGCTGCTCGTGGGTGCCACTTCGTGTCTTGCCGGAACATCGTGCCACCGGGCGGCCGGCAGCGGCAAAGCAGGTCCTCAGGGGCCCGCCACCGCGGTGGCGTCGGAGAGCGCCCGCGCGAAGCCCAGGACCTGCCTGATCGCTTCCTCACCGTCCGCGGCCGAGCTCACCCGCAGCGAGAAGTCATCGGCCGTGATCGTGCCCAGGTAGCCGTGGTCGGCCTCGCAGTTCTCGTCGCCGCAGTGAGCCGGCTCGAGTTCCAGGTGGGACAGGACGTTCCAGCCGATGGTCAGCATGACCTCCGACGGCATGGTGACGCCGGGGACGTAGGTCGCCGGGTCGGGGACGACCCGGGTGAGGGCCACGGATGAGATCTTCGCGAACCTGATCGCCTCGGTGCTCGTCTCGGCCCGGGGCCTGCTGTCGGGTTCCTCGGCCGGATGCTCGTCGGTGTGCGAGTACAGCAGCCGGGTCGGGGTGAGCGCGAGCACGGTCATGTGCCTGCGCACCTCCATGCCGGGGTCGAAGATCGCGTCGTGGTGGACGACGAAGGCCGTGACGGGCTCCGACCCGAGCGCCGAGGCCACCGCGTCGGACACCAGGCCCGGGTAGTAGCCGTGACGTTCGATCGCGGCCCACAGGCCCTCGGTCATGACTCGCGTTTCCCTCATGACCCCATCCTGCCCGCTCGCGCAGGATGCTCACGCACGGGCCCGGGTCTAGCCGGCGCGGACGTCATCCTGCTGCGGGCCGGGCGGCGTGATCCCCGTCAGGTACAAGATGCGCTCGGCCTCCGGCTCGGGCAGCGCCACCGAGCTCGCGCTCGGCGCGGGCTTGGGCTTGCGCGGCTTGCGCGGCCCGGCGCCGCCGCCGCGCCCCTTGTACACGATCAGGCCGTTCACCGGGTCGGGCACGCTGTCCAGGGCCGAGCGGACCGCGGGCAGCGCGCGGAACGCCTCCCACTGCTCATCGGAATCGAAGAGCACCTCGAACACGACCCCGTACTGGTGCTCGTGCCACTCCCAGTAGATGGCGCCGTGCGTGATCGCCGCTTCGGTGAGCTTGTCCTGATAGGAGTCCTTCCACCGGCGGGCGGGCTGCTCCGCCGCGTCGAAGACCTCGATCGACCACCACTCGGACACGACGTCCACCACCATCCCGTCCCGTTTGCGCCCCTTTTGAGATAGTACGTCTTAAGGCGCCCGGCCGATAGGCTGCTTCGCCATGAGAGGAAACGGGCCGCGGCTCTCCGTGACGCTGCTCACCGTGTTCCCGGTCGGTGGTCAGGGCACGGCTCCGGATCCCGGGACGGCGGGCGCCGCCATGGCCTGGGCGCCCGGGGTGGGGCTGCTGCTCGGCGTCATCGCCGCCGTGGTCCTGCTCGCGGCCGATCATCCGCTCGGCCTGGGCCCGCTGACCGCGGCGGTGCTCGCGGTCGCCGCCCTCGCCCTGCTCACCCGGGGACTGCACCTCGACGGCCTGGCCGACCTGGCCGACGGCCTGGGCAGCGGCAGGCCCGCCGGCGCCGCCCTGGACATCATGCGCCGCTCGGACATCGGGCCCCTCGGCACCGTCACCGTCGTCCTGACCCTGCTCATCCAGGTCGCGGCGCTCAGCCAGGCCGAGTCCGCGCGCGACGGGCGGGGACCCGCGGCGCTGATCGCGGCGGTCATCACCGGCCGGCTCGCGGTCACCTGGGCGTGCCGGCGTGGCGTGCCCGCCGCGCGGCCGGACGGGCTGGGCGCGCTCGTGGCCGGGACGGTACCCAGGGCGATCCCGGCGGCGATCACCCTGGGCACCCTCGCGGCGGCCGTCGCGGCGGTGGTGATCTCCGCCGCCGTCCTCGGCGACCCGCTGGGCTGGACCCTCCCGCTGGCCGTCCCGGCCGGGCTGGCCGCCGCCTTCGGGCTCGAGCGGCACGCCGTGCGCAGGCTGGGCGGCATCACCGGCGACGTCCTGGGCGCGCTGGCCGAGGTCGCCACCACCGTCGCGCTCGTGGTGGCGGCCGCGGGCCCGCGGTAACCCGGCCGGGCTCAGCCGGTGAGCCACCAGAGTTCGGCGTTGAGGTAGTACTGGGTCTGGCTCGCGAACGAGGCCTCCGGACCGGAGACGTCGGTCTTCCAGACCGCGACGTTGTCGGGGTTGGGCAGGAACAAGCCCGGCTGGTCCGCGGTCAGGAAGGAGGCCTCGGCCCTGACCGCGTTGGGGTTGCCGCTGGTTACCGAGGCGGTGATCAGCGCGTCCGCCTGCGGGTTGCTGTAGTCGCCCTCGTTCAGGGAGCCGGGGCCATTGAAGACCCCGAGCTGGGTCGGGTAGGTGGAGTCGGTAAACCCGCCGAAGTCCTCCGTCGCCCACTTGTTGATGTACGCCTTGCCCTGCGGCACCGGGTCGTCGTAGTAGGTGATGATGTAGTTGTAGGTGGCGCTCGACAGGTTGATCGTGATGCCCGCGCTGGCGGCCGCGGAGGCGAGGGCGGTGCACTCCTGGCCGGCGAGCGCGGGCGAGTTGACGTAGATCAGGTTGAAGGCCAGCTTGGTCCCGGCCGGGATGCCGGCCCCGCAGTCACCGGGTCCCGTGCCCGCCTGGGCGCAGGTGTCGGTACCGCCGGGGTTGACGGTCCAGCCGTGGCTCTTCAGCAGCGACACCGCGTCGGCCACGCTGAACGGGTACGGGTCGGTCATCGCGTTGGCCGGGGTGTACGGGGTCTGCGGCACGGCGGGCACGGGCCCGTAGCCCGCTCCGCCCGCGCCGCCGAAGAACGCCCTGATGTAGCCCTGCTCGTCTTCCAGGTGCGCGAGCGCCTGCCGGACGTACAGCTGGGCGATGATGTGGTTGAAGTCGCCCGTGGTGTCGGCGAAGTTGTACGTGACGTAGCTGAAGCCGAAGCTCGGGTAGCCGAACACGTTGTAGCCGCTTGACTCGACGATCTTCACCTGCTTGATGTCGTCCAGCGGCAGGTACCCGACGTCGATGCTGCCGGCCCGCACCGCGTCGAACTCGGCCGTGTCGGACGTGAACGGGACGGCCGACAGGACGGACATGTGGGCGGCGTGCGGGCCGCCGTAGGAGGCGTTCGGCGTCATGGTGAACGCGCCGGTGCTGCTATCGAACGCAGTGAGCGTGTAGGGGCCGTTCACGACCTGCCAAAGTGGGTTGGTGGCGTAGGTGCTCAGCGACATCGCCTGCTTGGACAGGAAGTCGTAGATCTTCTTGGCGTTCGCCGGCACGGTGAAGTCAAGCAGCGGCCCGTTCGCCGACGCCTTGGCCCAGGCGTGAGCCGGGATCGGGTAGACATTCGGCAGCTCGTCGTCGTAGAACCACCCCGGGTTGACCGCCTTCTTCATGGTGAACACCAGGGTGCTCGCGTTGGGCGTGGTGACGCTCGCCACCTCGTCAGGGATCCCCAGACCCGGGCTGTAGGGCCCCCAGTTGCCCGGGTCCTCGTTGATGGCCGCCTTGACCTCGTCGAAGAAGAACAGCACGTCCCTGGAGGTGATCGGCTGGCCGTCGGACCATTTGTAGTTGCTCTTGAGCGTGATGGTGGCGGTCGTGTTGCCGTTGGACCACACCGGGGGGTTGGCCAGGCTCATCGCCGGCGTCTGGGTCGGCGCGACCCCGTTGCTGAACCAGTACAGCGGCCGCCACAACTCCTCGGAGAACTGGCTGGTGTCATTCACCGAGTACGCGGCGGACGTCACGATCGGCAAGATCCAGGTGGGCGAGGTCCCCGGCGACTCGGCCCAGGTGATCGTGCCGGCGTGCTGCGCCCCGGTCGCGGGGGCGGGGATCGTGCCGAACGCCCCGCCGAGCGACGCCGACGGCGCGGTGTTGCCGCTGGCCCTGGTACTGCTGCTGCCGCTGCTGCTGCTGCTGCAGGCCGCCAGCGCGGTCAGGCCGGCCACGGCTAGGGCGGCGATCCTGACGCCCGGGCGCGCGATTGTGCTCATCGCCATGGCAGTACTTCCTCTCCTGGTCGAGATAGACGGGTCATCGGCGGCGCAACCGGACGTCCAGCGCGTCGCGTAGCGCATCCCCGATGAGGTTGCAGGCCATCACGGTGGCGATGACGCAGAACCCGACCGGGTAGATCAGCCACCAGTAGCCGTCCAGCATGTACTGCGTCCCGTTGGACAGCAGGTCGCCCCAGTCGTACTGGGGGTAGTGCAGGCCGAAGCCCAGGAATCCGAGGTACGCCACCGCCAGGATGGCGTCCGCGATGTTGAACGTGACGTTGACGATGATCACGCTGAGCGCGTTGGGCAGCAGGTGCCTGTTGATGAGCCGCCATTGGCTGGACCCGGCCAGGCGGGCCGCGGAGACGAAGTCGCGCACCCGCAGGGACAGCACCTCGCCGCGCACCAGCCGCGCCGGGACCAGCCAGGTGAAGGCGCCGAGGATGAGGCTGAGCGACAGCACGGAGGCCCCGAACCTGACCGCCACGATCAGCACCACGAACAGGAACGGGATCGAGAGCAGGACGTCCACCACGCGCATCAGCGCCGAATCGAGGAACCCGCCGACCAGGCCGGAGACCGCGCCGTAGAACGCGCCGACCGCGATGGCGACGATCGCGGACAGGAAGCCGATCTCCAGCGAGGCCTGACCGCCCTTCATGATCTCGCCGAGCACGTCGATGCCCTCGCTGTCGGTCCCGAGCGGGTGACCGGCGCCCGGCGGGGAGTTCGAGAGGGTGAGGTTGGCGGTCAGCAGGTTGGCGTGGTACACCAGCGGGCCGACGAAGCAGAACAACACGAAGAAGACCAGCGTGGCCACGCCGGTGACGGCGAGCCGGTTGCGCGCGAACTCCCGGACGGCCAGCCGCCAGCCACTCTGGATCGCCAGGACATCCCCGCCCTCGGGCGCGCGGGTGATGTCCAGCGGCGGGAGGGACTGGGGGCTGGGTCCGGTCAGGTTATCTCCTTGTGGGGTTCGGGTCAGGCCAGCCGGATCCGCGGATCCGCGACGGTCAGCGCGACGTCGGCGACCAGGTTGCCGAGGACGGTCAGGATGGCGCCGATCAGGGTGTACGCCAGGAGCACCGGGTAGTCCTCGTTTTGCAGGCTGTTGTAGAACAGCAGGCCGAGGCCGTTGTAATTGAAGACCACCTCGGCGATGAGGTTGCCGGACAGCAGCGAGGGGATCGACAGCCCGACCAGCGTGATCATCGGCAGGCAGGCGTTGCGGACCAGGTGCCGCAGCAGCACGAGGCGCTCGGGCAGCCCCTTGGCCCGGGCGACCTTGATGTAGTCCTGCGCCAGGGTGTCCATCGCCGCCGAGCGCATGTACCTGGAGTAGCCGGCCAGCACCAGCAGGGTCATGCAGATGATCGGCAGCGTCATCTGCCGCCAGTCGCCGATCACCGTGATCAGGTTGTTGGACTGGCTGGCCTCGTAGCTGAACACCTTGAACGAAAGCGCGAAGATCTGGATCGCGATCAGGTACAGCAGGTAGTCGGGCATGGCGTAGGCGGTGAACGCCAGGCTGGTCGTCACGTTGTCGCCGATGGTGTTCCGCTTGACCGCCTGGTAGATCCCGAGCGGGATCGCGATCAGCACCGACAGTACGAGCGAGGTCCCCGACAGGTAGGCGCTGAGCATCCAGCGCTCGTTGAACAGCGCCGTCACGGACTGGTTCAGCTTGAAGGAGTAGCCGAAGTTGCCGTGCAGCACCCCGTCCACGTAGTGCCAGTACTGCGTGACCACCGATCCGGCGAACCCGTGCTGCTGGTTCCACACGGCGATCGCCAGGAGCGACGCCTTCGGGCCCAGGACCACGCGGGCCGGCGACGGGTAGACGATGTGCAGCAGGCCGAAGGTGAAGATCGAGATGCCGATCAAGATGATGACCGAGGTTCCGCACCGCCGGACCACGTAAGCAGTCATCCGCCAGCCTCCTCGCCGCGAACCCCCGGCCGACGGGTCTGCGTTACCTCCTGTTTGAATTTTCCACCGTGAGACGAGGATCGTCTAGACACGTCAGCCCAGCCTGATCCGAGGATCGGCCACCGTCAGCGCGATGTCGGCGACCAGGTTGCCCAGGACGGTCAGCACGGCGCCGACCAAGGTGTACGCCAGCAGCACCGGGTAGTCCTCGTTCTGCAGGCTGTTGTAGAACAGCAGGCCCAGGCCTTCGTAGTTGAAGGTGGTCTCGGCGATCAGGTTGCCCGCGAGCAGCGCGGGGATGGACAGCCCCACCAGCGTGATCATCGGCAGGCAGGCGTTGCGGACCAGGTGCCGCAGCAGCACGAGCCGCTCGGGCAGCCCCTTAGCCCGCGCCGTCTTGATGTAATCCTGGGCCAGGGTGTCGATCGCCGATGATCGCATGTACCTGGAGTAGCCGGCCAGGATCAGCAATGTGATGCAGGCGATCGGCAGCGCCATGTCGCGCCAGTCACCGATCACCGAGATCAGCGAGGTGGACTGGCTGGCCTCGAACCCGAAGACGTGGAAGGTCAGCGCGAAGACCTCGATCGCGATCAGGTAGAGCAGGAAGTCCGGCATGGAGTAGAAGGTGAAGGCCACGCTGGTGACCACGCCGTCGCCGAAGCTGTTCCGCTTTATCGCCTGGTAGATCCCGAGCGGGATCGCGATGAGGACCGACAGCACCAGCGAGGTACCTGACAGGTACGCGCTGCGCGCCCAGCGCTCCCCGAACAGGGCCGCGACGGTCTGGTTCAGCTTGTAGGAGTAGCCGAGGTTGCCGTGGAGCGTGCCGTACATGTACTGCCAGTACTGCACGATAACCGGCTCGTTGAAGCCGTGCTGCTGGTTCCAGGCGTTGATGGCGGCCGGCGACGCGCGGGGCCCGAGCACGATGATTGCGGGAGATGGATAGACCGAGTGCAGCAGGACGAAGATGAAGATCGAGATGCCGATCAGGATCACGAGCGAGGTAGCGCACCGCCGGATTATGTAAGCCGACAACCCTCGCCACCTTCCTCGCCCGGCCCGAGACGAAGCACTCCCTCACCCCGGTCTACCAGCGGCAGGTCATGAACGGCAGCACGGGCATGTTTCAATTTCAACAAACGGCTCTTGGGAACTGGGAAACGCTGATGCCAGCCACGCACGACGTGTTCAACCAGCCGCCGCCGCTCGCCGGGTACGACGTCGCCGACGACCAGGCGATGCTGAGCTCGCTGCGCCGGGAAGGCGCCGGCTGGGCGGAGGACGCGATCCGCGACCTCGGCCGCCTGGCCGGGTCCGCGCCGGCCCAGGAGCAGGGCCGTCAGGCCAACGAGCACCCGCCGGTGCTCAGGAACTTTGACCGCTACGGCCACCGCGTCGACGAGGTGGAGTTCCACCCGGCCTGGCACGACCTGATGACCGTCGCGGTGGAGCGCGGCCTGCACGCCGCTCCGTGGCGAGATCAGCGCCCCGGAGCCCACGTCGCGCGCGCGGCGGGCTTTTACGTCTGGGGCGCCGCCGAGGCCGGGCACCTGTGCCCGGTCTCGATGACCTACGCCATCGTCCCCGCGCTGCGGCACGCCCCGGCCCTCGCGGAGCGCTTCGAGCCGCTTTTGGAATCTCGGGAGTACGACTTCGGCCTGCGGGCGCCGGAGACCAAGCGGGGCCTGCTCGCGGGCATGTCGATGACCGAGAAGCAGGGCGGTTCCGACGTG
>Ga0187816_10000229_pt1 | contig 16484 bp, 18 predicted proteins | sample NC_wetland_sal_i_16_FD_132960 | JGI IMG/M metagenome (GOLD analysis project Ga0187816, IMG submission 132960) | Wetland sediment microbial communities from Neuse River Estuary, North Carolina, USA - SO4_1 | ecosystem: Environmental > Aquatic > Freshwater > Wetlands > Sediment | place: USA... | reverse complement strand
TGGAACCCGAACACCCGGACCGGGAAGCAGGAAAAGACGGGACTGAGCCTGCTCACCGACGGAGCGCCTCAATTGGACACTCCGCTTCACTATTTCCGACAAGACCTAACGCCGAACGAAGCTTTCTTCGTGCGATGGCACCTCGAAGGCGTCCCGACTGCCGTGGATCTTCGAACTTTTCGGCTCAATGTCAGCGGCCATGTCCGGCAACCGTTGCAGCTAAGTATGGACGAACTGCGGACAAAATTTGAGCCAATGTCGATCGTCGCCGTCAACCAGTGCTCCGGCAATTCTCGCAGTTTCTTCGAGCCTCGTGTTCCAGGAGGCCAGTGGAAAAATGGCGCACTCGGCAACGCCAAATGGACCGGTGTTGCGGTGAAGTCGATTTTGGATCGTGCCCAAGTGAAGTCCGGCGCGGTGGATGTGGCATTCAATGGCCTTGACGCCCCACCACTCCCTTCTGTGGCTGACTTCGTGAAAGCTCTTTCCATGGATCACGCGCGAGATGGGGAAGTGATGATCGCCTACGCCATGAATGACCAGCCGTTGCCCATGTTGAACGGTTTCCCGCTGCGTCTCGTCGTGCCGGGGTGGTATGGAACTTATTGGTTGAAAGCCCTGAGCGACATCACTGTGCTACCTCGCGTCTTCAGCAACTTTTGGACGGACAAGGCTTATCGCATCCCCAACACTCCAAATGGCACCGAATCTCCAAAACAGTTGGCGAAAGACACGGTTCCCATTAATCGATTCAACGTGCGTTCGATATTTGTGCGCCCCGAGGCCGATGAAATCCTGCGCCCCGGAATCCCTAATGAAATGGAGGGAATTGCTTTCGACTCCGGATACGGGATTAGACAAGTGGAGGTGTCCACGGACGGAGGAGCCACCTGGGCAAATGCACGACTGGATCCGGAGATCGGAAAGTACTCGTGGCGACGCTGGCGGGCGTCTTGGACACCAAGAAACCGCGGGCAATATCAACTCATGGCTCGTGCGACAAATGCGGTGGGTGAAACGCAGAGTAAAGAACAATGGAACCGTAGTGGATTCATGTGGAATGTGATCGAACACGTTGATGTAAAGGTGGCGTAGCAACCCATGATGCGGAAAGCAAGAAGAGCACTTCTTTCGATGGTTTTTGCGGCGTTAATCGCTGGGTGTGGAGAATCGTCGGGCACCTCAGTGGAAGCAAATCACGGCATGGCGCGCGCAGATTTTGAGTCCGCACGCAATTCGCAGGCGGACAATCCTGTCCATAGCATCACGTTGCCTCATGACGAGCCCATGCTTCCGCCAGGGCCTGGTCGCGAGGCGTTTGTGGCCGCCTGCGTCGTGTGCCACTCCCCGCGCTATATAACGATGCAGCCCCGATTCTCCCGCTCAACGTGGCTTGGCGAAGTCAAAAAAATGAAAGACGTCTACGGCGGACACATTTCCGATGAGCAAGTGCCAAAGATTGTCGACTACTTGGTTTTCATCAATGGAAAGTCAGATGACGCAACAGCTCCCAAGGGCGCAAGTTATGGCGAATAAGATCGAAAACGGTTCAGAGCCACAAGGTCGTCCGCCCATTCGTCTGCTGATTTTCGTACTGCTTCTGGGCACGTTCCTTTCTTGGTGGGGAGCGCGCGACCATCGTCAGTTGTTTGGAGAATTGCCGCGCCAACCGGTGGCCGCGGCGGTTCTGCCCGTCCCCGCGAGCATACAAATCGACGATGCGATGGTGGCCCGAGGTTTTCAAATCGAAGAGCGGCAATGCGCGGGTTGCCACGACATGTACGCACGCTCCACCGGTCCAAGCTATCAGGAGATTGTGGCGTTTTACCGCCATCAATCTCCACACCAGGGAGGAGAACCAGAGTTGTCATCTCGACTAGCCTCGGCAATCGCTCATCCCCAGCCGGGATGGGGCAATTTCGCACCTGGGCCCTCGGAATCGGCTCTCTCTCTTGATGAGCGCATTGTGGTCGCAAGTTGGATTTTGAGCGGTGTCGATCAAAAGAAAAGCGCGCGCGAAGGTACGGGGAAATGACAACTTTCTCAGAACAATCCCTAGACAGGGAGGAGCTGCGGAACGGCCAATCTGCGGGCGAGCTTCCGTCGACCGAATATGGCTTGATCCGCGCGCACGTCTTTGCGTCCTTGGCCACGCTGCTCATCTCGGCTTTGTTTGGGCTTTTGGTGGCCACAAAGTTCAACTTTCCCGAATTCCTCGGTGGCCACGCGTGGCTCACTTGGGGAAGGCTTCGCTACAACCATACGCAAGGCATATTTTTTGGATGGCTAGGCAACGCATTCCTTGCCTTCTTTTATTACGCTGTACCGCGCTTGGCAAACCGGCCGGTTTTGAGCCGCAAGCTGGGATGGTTTCTCTTCTGTACCTGGAATTTTGCGGTGGTGCTACCCGGCTGGGTCCTTGTCGCCGCTGGCTTCAGCCAGCCGCTCGAATGGGCTGAGTTTCCGCTCGTCGTGGACGTTTTCGTGGTTCTCGCTTTCATCTTGATGGTCTTCGAGTTTGTCCTGCCTTTCCTTAGGGCACGACTCTCTGACCTCTACGTCAGCGCTTGGTACGTCATCGGCGGCATCATCTTCACGATGCTTGCCTATCCGGTTGGGAACGTTGTACCGGAGCTCGTTCCTGGTGCGCAAGGGGCCGCCTTCAGCGGTCTGTGGATCCACGATGCTGTTGGTTTGTTCGTAACGCCCTTTGCCGTCGCCATCGCCTATTACGTTATTCCTGCCACTACGCGTCGCGCCATCTTCAGCCATTTCCTTTCCATGGTGGGCTTCTGGCTGCTCTTCTTTATGTACCCTCTAAATGGGACTCACCACTACGTGTATTCAGCAATCCCGATGGCCGCGCAGAAGGGTGCCATCGTCGCTTCGGCCTATCTGGGAATGGACGTGATTCTGGTAGTTACCAACCTGCTGCTCTCTTTGCGTGGAGGCAGCGGAATTGTGGGAAGAGACGTACCGCTGCGTTTCGTCTGGTTTGGCGTCGTTTCTTACTTGCTGGTCAGTTTGCAGGGATCGGTGCAGGCGTTGATGCCGGTGAATCGCTTCATCCATTTTACCGATTGGGTGATTGGCCATTCACATTTCGCAATGATCGGTTTTGGCAGTTTCATCGCGCTTGGCGGCATCGCTCACTTCTGGCAGCGCATCCCTGGAACACGATACAACGAGCGCACGATGAATTGGTCTTTCTGGCTCCTTGCGGCGGGAATCACGTTGATGGTCGCTGATCTCACGATGGCGGGCCTGGTGGAAGCGCAGGTCTGGGAGTCGAGCGCGCCGTGGATCGATTCCGTCCGTTCGGTTTCGAGTTACTGGCTGGTCCGCACATTCTCGGGCCTGCCCATTCTCGCGGGCTTTGTTCTGTTCTGGACTTCCCTTGTTACTGGACCGCGGGCTTCGGCAGAGTCTGCAACTGCGGCGCTCCGTGAAGCATCAGAAAACATTTCCGTATTCGAGGGGAACGCCTCCATTGCCCACGAGCCATCCTTTAGCAATCGGTTCAGCTATGTGCATGTCATCATCTTCGGCGCGGGTGTAGGTTTCTTCGCGCTTTCGTTTCTTGTGCTGGCAATCCTTCCTGGAAAAGAACTCGCAGATGAAATTAAGCGGGTCGCTCCAGTCACTATGCCAACGCTCACTGCGTCCGAACAAAGGGGCAGAGTCATCTATGGACGCGAAGGATGCGCCTATTGTCACACGGAGCAAATTCGGTCTCTGGCGGCGGACGTGCGGCGTTTTGGCGCGCCAACCGAAGCATGGGAGACCAAGTACGATTACCCGCAGCTTTGGGGCACGCGCCGCATCGGGCCGGATTTGTCGCGCGAATTCAACCTGCGTTCCCGCGACTGGCAACTCACTCATCTGTACAATCCCCGTCTCGTCGTGCGCGATTCCGTAATGCCTCCGTATCCCTGGCTTTTCAATGGCAGCGCGAGTCAGCCGACACAGGAAGCACTGGATCTACTTGTCCACCTGCAATCTCTTGGGCGTGCTCGACAACTATCTGGCCTTGACGGGCAGCCGATGGCGGCAAGCGTGCAGCCCGAAACTCCAGATATGGCGATGGCGAGCGAGCCCTCAGCTAGGGCCACTCCTCCCACTGTTCCGATTCCCATGACCGGTGGATATAGCCCCAGCGCGCCCGTTCTGCATCCTGCTTCGGATGCGGGCGACTTACAGGAAGAAGTGAGCCGGGGCGCAGTTCTCTTCGCAGCGAATTGTGCTTCGTGTCATGGGCCCGCAGGAAGGGGCGATGGCCGAGCTTCCGCGAGTTTATTGCCGAAACCGGCAAACCTGACCGCGGCACGCTTCTCCGACGAACGATTGAGCAGCGTGCTGTGGGACGGAGTTGCAGGGTCTGCTATGCCGCCCTGGCGCGAGCTCCCCACTGAAGATTTGCGCGCTCTTGTTGCCTACGTCGAGAGCTTGCACACTCCTAGTGCTCCGCCATCAACGCAAGATGCTACGATTCTGGTCGCGGGCAAAGTCCTTTTTTCAGCCAATTGCGCCAGTTGCCACGGCGACACGGGATCTGGCAACGGGCCGGCCGCGGCTGCCCTTGCTCCATCCCCAACAAATTTTCACCTTAAGAAGCCGACAGAAGAACGGGCCTGGGAAGTTTTGGGAAATGGCGTGCCGGGAACGGCGATGCCGCCTTGGCAGAGCCAACTCAGCAAAGATCAGCGGCATGCGTTGGTAGAATTCGTGCGGTCTCTTTACGGCACACCGGAGGAGAACTCAGGACAATGATCAATTTAATTGTGATCGTAGTTTCAGCCGCCATGTTCGCTATGGTTCTGGTTTGGTGGCGTTGGCCGGCTTTCCGCACTTGGATTGAGGCTCCGAAATACTTCATGCTTCGCCAGGAACAGCGCTTCGACGATCGCAACGCCACGCGCACGGCTTCACTCGATTTATGACTCATTGGGATTACTGATTGGACCCGAAATTTACTATGCGCGATAGTCGGGATGAAAGGAGAAGTACCATGAACACAAAACAAATCTTCAGAATCGCGCAACTAACCCTCACGGCTGTAGCGGCCCTCACACTGGGTGGCCAGGCAGAAGCGAGGAACCATCCTTCAAACAAAATCATTGTGGTGAGCCCGGCGGAACTTCCCGAGCTAGCACGAGTGACCGGCCAAGCGATGCTGCTTCACGAAACAGGTGATGGCAGCACGCTACTCTACATCGAACAGGATCATGGCGCCCGGTTGGCCATTTTTGACGTGACCGACCCGGCCAAAATCAAGGAAGTCAAATCGGCGCGGCTTGACGCTCCCGGCTCGTTTGACTTTGTCTCCTCCCTGGGAGATCACACTGAACTTGTCCGGTTCCGGCATGGCCAGGGACAGGCGGTGTTGGACTTGCGCAAAGCGAAGGCCCCGGCACTCCAGACGATCGAAGGGCTGAATTCCAATGGCACGCTGGAGCGTCTGGGCCAAGATGGATTTATGATGGCCAGTCAGCCAACTGCGCAAACTGAGCGAAGCGATCCGGACTACCAGATTGTGGAAGTTTCCAATTCGCTCCAATCCAATCGCGTTACCGACGTAAAGCAGGTTCGCGAGAAAATCACGAATGACGAAACCGGCACAACTTTCTTGCTGACGGCTGACGGCCTCTATGTAGTCAGGCGGCCGGCGGTAGAAAGGGAACACGAGATACACGAGCTGCAGATGAGCAACCCTGGATAAGACTGGGGGCCAAAGATCGGGTCGGCAATGACCTGGGGACCCCTTCTTTAGCCGATAGACATGGTGCTGATACAGGCCCTGCCATAGCGCAGGGCCTTTTTTTTGCGTGTGGATGCGTTTTATCGGGCCTTTTTGCTGGATGCCTGGTCTCGCTTGTCCCGGAGAAAACGAAGAAATGCACCTGCGGCCCCGCGGGGTTCGGGACCCCGAGGGTAGATAAGCGCAAAAGTCCGTCGCATGCTCAACTTGGTGACGTAGGCCTCTCGCAGGGTGTCGAGTTTGATTTCTTTCTGAATAGACCTGCGAGAGACAAATCCAACTCCCAAACCAGCCTCCACGGCGGACTTGATCGCCTCAGTGGAGTCCAGTTCCGTAGCCACTCTTACGTGCTTCATCTGAATCCCAGCCGCCTTAAAAGCCGCCTCGACAACCCGCCGCGTTCCTGAACCTTTTTCTCGCAAGATGAGTGGAGCTTTGCAGAGTTGCTGAATCTCGACCTGTTGCCCGGCCCATTCGTGCTTCGATGGAACCACGACGGCAATCTCGTCCGCCACAAATGGTTCCTCACCAACGTCGCGATGAAGGGACGGACCTTCAATAAGCCCTATGGCTAGCGTTCCATCGAGGACGCCCTGGACGATCTTTTCCGTGTTGACTCCGATTAGAGACAACCTGATCTTTGGATGCAGCCTTTGGAACTCACCGATTAACCTCGGAAGCAGATATTGGGCGATTGTGGTGGATGCTCCGGCGGAAAGATCCCCTTCCTCTTGGCCCACCAGTCGCGCTAATTCCTGGCGAGCTACGGACGTTAGAGCTTCCACTTTCTTTGCGTATTTGAGGAGAATCTGCCCCGCTTCCGTCAACGCAATCTTGTTTTCCGTGCGATCAAAAACCGGCACCCCCAGTTCCTCTTCGAGCGCTTTAATCTGAAGAGTGACGGCAGGTTGTGTGAGGTAAAGAGCTTCCGCAGCCTGCCGGAAATTCAAATGATCGGCAACGGTGCGGAATACCTTCAATCTGAAATTTTCCATTCGGGATCATCCTGTGAGCTGCTGTCAGTAAAGTTCTGCGCCAAGTTGCGCGCAACTTCGCACCGGCCTTCAATCTACGCTTAAATCAAAGAGATATGGATCGAGCATGTTGTTCGGACAGTAGCAGTCGAATTCTACACTCCTATACAGCCTACCCGTCTTTGCTACGGCAGTGTGTAGCGAATGTCGAGGTACACCATGCTGGCGTGCGCATTTTTGGGGTTCGGGCCGGCCGTGGGAACAATGGACCACGGGCTTCGGACCAAGTACGAATACTGAGTGATGATCTGCAGCCGGCCGTAGTTCTCGCTCGACCACAGTGTAGGAATGAAACCGATTGTGCTTTCTTGAACGGCCCGATTCGACGTGTTTGCAGATCCAGGGTAGCCAAAGCCCACGCAAGTGAAGCTTAACATGCCGTTGCACGAAGAAGTCGGCGTCGCAGCGAGGAATCCATAGTTGCGCTGGAAATATGCGCCGCCATAGTAGCCGTAGAACATGTACTTCGGTGTTGCCTGGTATTCGAAACCGCCGATGCCCGAACCGGAGTGAACGGCGGACAGCGTGCCGTTTGGTTTGACGATTACGTCGGGGCCCAGCCCGAAGATGTAACGGCCGCCGCCGTCGCTATAGAAGGAATTGGCGATCAGGCGCAGATTATGAATTACCTCGTAATTCAAGTTCACCGAACCACCGCCCCCGGTGATGGTGTTGGTGGCCGCCGGCGTTGCCAGGTCATTGAACACCTTGAAGCTGCGCAGCAGTCCGGCAGCTTCGATGTGAAAGGCATGTCCAGCCGGACGCGCATCGTACGCTGCTTTCACGATGATGTCGGGGTGCAGGTTGGGGACGGCCGTATTCGTGGCGCTGCTTGTGGCGCTCGTACTGCCGCTGCCGTTGTCAAACTGAGAGGTGAAGGAGGTCGAGGGGAATACGACCGAACCCGGGACGAACTGCTGAGGATTTTCGAGTGAGAGGCCGACGGCCCAATCGTCGCTGGGGTGATAAACCACGCGGAACTGAGGCTGGCGAGCCCATATCAGGCCGACCTGGAAGTTGGGGTCTTCGTTCAGCGTGTAGAATACGTCGGGCGTCAGCGGCGAGAGACCCACGCGGTTGGGAGTCAGCAACGACCATTCCTGCCCTCCCAGGACTTCCCACTTCCCATGCCGCACATCCGCCCAAAAGACGCGCAGACGTAAACTGTCGCTGTTGGCCGTCTGGTAAGCATTGGCCGGCTGATAGCCGAGGAAATCGGTTTCCACGTAGCTGGTGATCGTTGTGGACTTGGGCAGTGGAGCGTCAACCTTGAGCGACAAACGAGAATACTGCGCCGAAAGACGCGTTTCCGACAAGCGCCCCTGTGGCAATTGGTTGTTGAACGGAATCGATCCGAACGCTGTAGCAATGCCACTGCCGACGTTGGTACTGCGAAAAAATGCAGCGAAATCAAGAAAACCGCCTGGGGTGAATTCCGCCGACCCAATTCTGAATGAGAGAGGAGACTTGGGTTCGTTCTGGTTGGGGCCCGCGCTCTGCGCTGCCACGGTTGTCGGTATCGATCGCTCAGAGGTTGCCGCCGGGGTCGCCGGCTGAACGGTCCCTGCGGACGAAGCAGCCACCGCGGTCGGAACCGGAGCCTCTTTAGCTGTGGCCCGTTCCGCTTCGACGGCCGCCAAACGCTTTCGTAGATCGTGAAGCTCCTCTGACTGAGCCTCGACAAGATCACGCAATTCATGCAGTTCCGATTGGACAGCATCCTTTTCGCTATCTCGCGCAGCAGGCTTGTCCGAATCATCCGACTTGGCCGTCGGTGTACTGCCTGCCTTTGCTGAGGGCGTCCCTTTGTCGTCGTGGGCCGCTGCTTCCGAACCGCCCGCTAAGAAAACAACAAGCATCACACAAGTAGCAAGTCTGCGCATTGGCTCCCCCCTGAATCTCACGCGACCATGGCAGATTCGGGCCCGTCATAGAGCAGCCCAGTTTCCATTCGCGCTGTTCATTTGAGCCGGCAGGCAATTCCTTTAGCGTGTGTAAGCTAGGGACATGATTCTGTAGTGGACTTCCGTTTCCGCTTCGTTGGGGTTGAGATTTCTGTCGAGGGCGCGACAGGTGTGACAGCATTTCGACCGTCAGGCCCCGAGTACCGCGGGGTTTCGGAGCTCACAAGAAAGACAAGCTGCGCAAACGAAAAGGCCGGAATCCTGGATTCCGGCCTTGTGCAACTCAGATTGGTTGCGGGGGCAGATTTGGTTTAGCTTATCGTCCTGCTACCAATTTCTGTGCCGTGCGTTTCTCGATCGGTACGAAGTTCCGTTCCGCGTAACCGGTGTAGATTTGCCGCGGCCGGGCAATCTTCTGTTCCGGATCTTCGAGCATCTCCTGCCACTGCGCGAGCCAGCCGACGGTCCTCGGAATCGCAAAGAGAACCGTGAACATGTCCGGCTTGAAGCCCAGTGCCTGGTAAATGATCCCAGAGTAGAAGTCTACATTGGGGTAGAGTTTTCTATTGATGAAGTACTCGTCCTCCAGCGCGATGCGTTCGAGTTCCAGCGCAATTTCCAGCTTGGGATTCTTCCCGGTGGTGGCAAACACCTGATCGGCGGCCATCTTGATGATGCGAGCCCGGGGATCGTAATTCTTGTAGACTCGGTGGCCAAAGCCCATCAGCTTGCCGTGCCCTGCCTTGACTTGTTCGATGTAGGCAGGCACGCGGTCCTTATTGCCGATCTCGTCCAACATCTTGAGAACTTCTTCATTCGCTCCGCCGTGCAGCGGGCCGGAAAGCGCCGCCGCTGCCGCTGCAACACATAGGTAGGGATCCGCCTGCGAACTGCCCACCGCTCTCATCACGTTCGCGCTGCAATTCTGCTCGTGGTCGGCATGCAGAATAAACAGGATGTCCAGTGCGCGGGAAAGTGCCGGATTCGCCTGATATTTTGGTTCCGCCATCCGCCACAGCATGTTCATGAAGTTCTCGCTGTAAGTGAGATCGTTGTCTGGATACACATAAGGGAAACCAAGGCCATGGCGGTAGGTATACGCCGCGATGGTGGGGACCTTGCCAATCAGGCGGTGGATCTGAAGCCTGCGCTTCTCCGGGTCGTGCACATTTCGGGCCTCGGGGTAAACCGTGGACAGGGCCGCGACTGTGCTGACGAACATGCCCATGGGATGCGCGTCGTAGCGGAAGCCTTCCAGGAATCTCTTGGTGGTCTCGTGCAACATAGTGTGATGCGTGATCTCGTTCACCCAGCTCTTCAGCTCCTGCTCGGTGGGAAGCTCGCCATGTATAATCAGGTACGCCACTTCCAGAAACGTGCACTTCTCCGCCAACTGTTCGATAGGATATCCGCGGTAACGCAAAATTCCCTTGTCTCCATCAATAAACGTGATCGCGCTTTGGCAGGACGCGGTGTTCAGGAAGGCGGGGTCATAGGTCATCAACCCGAAATCTTCTGGCCCGGTTTTAATTTGCCGTAAATCCATCGCCCGGATGGCGCCTTTACTCACCGACACCGCGTAATCGGCGTTCGTTCGCTCGTCCAGAATCCTCAAGGCTTCTTTCGCCATATGCTGTTCTCCCTTCCAATTCTTTGTACTGGACCTATCTTCCGGCTATGCCCGACTCCCATCGCTGCAGGCTGGCGGGGACGTAGGAGCGAAGACATCGGAAATGGGGACCCTGCGGACCAGCCGCCCACACGACTTTCTGGGCTGTGCCTTCGTGACTCACACCACACCCTTATACCATACCCTCTGGCTCAGCACGGCAGGCGCATGGGGCCTGGAAAGCTCCCCTCGCCGGCAGCTTGATGAGATGGTTGAGATGGCAGCTGCCGACGTTAGAGGACTACCGCCGAAATCACATTCCAGCAGTGATTTCGAGCACTCTTCTTTGTGACCACCGCCATCAAGCTCTGCAAGCGATCTTTTCAGGTCTCCCAGGCATTTTCTCTCTCCCAATCTTTGGCTTCTTCGGAAAAACCCATCCAGCCCTTGGCGGCCGGTTCCACGCGGAAAGGCGAACGATAATGCAGATCCCGGCGGATGCCGCGGCTACCTACTTCGAGGCGACCGCAGCACTCGCATTCGCTAATACGGTTTTTCCCAATCTTGAGAGAAAAGGGATTTGCGCCGCGATTGCTCAGGCGGGTGGCCGACAGAATTAATAAATGGAAGCGGTCTTGGCGCCGCATCCCTTCACGGTTTTGTGAACAGTGCGGGTTTTGACGTTTCCTTACCTTGGCGGAATACGTCCTTAGCGATTTCTCAGACCCGCAGAAACAAAAAAGGCCAGGTGCCTGCGCCCGGCCTGTGAATCTTCAAATAGTTGTGGGGTCAGATTTGAACTGACGACCTTCGGGTTATGAGCACATACTAAATCAGGTGGCCCGTTGATTCTGTGCGATTTAGCTCATGCCGTGGCTTTTGGGTTCTTTCTCAAATCTTTCCCCTTCTTTTTAGCTTCTCAACATTTCCTGCTGGCTAAAACGGTAGGGCCTGCAGTCGGCAACAAATTTGTCGCGTCATGTCCTTTGGGACAAAAGACCCGGTGAACGGGACGTTCGGTTTTGACAAACTCGTCATTCGCCAGGACAGATCTCGCGCAACCGGATAAAGCAATCAACCGCTAGGCTGTTGAACGAGCGCTTCCCGCAGGCGACTCAAGACGGACTCGAGCAACTTCTCGTCCTCCCGCAGAGCGAGTCTGAATTCGCGGTGGTCCGTATGCCAAATCTCCTTCAGTAGCCCCTGATGGTGCTGCTCAAGAATGCGTAAGAGAAGTTCCCGCTCCTCCAGGGTCAGTGTAAACTCCATGGTTTTCCTCCGAGAGACTCTTCAAGGTTCTGTACTCACTCAGTGCGGCTAGGCATTCCCTCGATGAGCATAAGAGAGGGCAGGGCCGGACCGGTGTCGCAACCTCCGGCCCCGTGGCCACTTCCTGACGCCACTGCACTTTGCTCGGCCCTGCCCGTTGCGGCGGCTCTTTTCTAAGCTGCCACCGCCGTCTTGCCGGGACGGAGTTCCTCTTTCTTTCCTTCCGTCACGGCGGGTCGCATACTGACGAATTTCACAAGAGCTTTCTCTGCGAGAACGGTCAGATGCACAGCGGCGATCGCACCCAAGATGGCGGGCACTACGTACATGTTCTCAATCTTCCAGAGCCAGTGCCCAAACACGGCTGAGCCCACCCATGCCCCAAACCAACCAACGATCAACTTTCCGAAGAGGGCATCATTACCCTCAAGAAACCGATACCGAATGACGTTGTGGTAGACAACAGCAACGACTGCTGCGATGAGAGCGAGAAGCAAGAAGGACAACAGATTCATGCCGATCATACTTATACCCCCTTTTAGACTGGGGAAGACCGGTGTGGGTCTTCGCGATGACCGAGGTCCCGAACGAGGGTCAGAAGAAAAAGGCAGTGGACATTCGGCTCAACGAAATCTCATTCGTTCAATGCTTGTTTCGCCGTCGAACCGGTGAGGCTCCCTCACTCCTCATGCCCCTTCGCCTGTCCCCTGGAGCGAAACGTCACGCCGTGCCGCACCCTTGTCTGTGCGCTGGGTCACATTTTCAGGTGATTACGGTCACTGGCGAGGACGTCTTGCCCACATGCACATGTAGCGTTTCAGCCGGGCTTTTGAACTCGACGGAACAACTTGCGATCCAATGCCGCATCCGAGTGCGTCAGAACCATTTCATCCTGTCAGATGAGAATTCCGCGGCGGTCTGCTGGACGAACCTCGACCTAGAACTATATCGGCACTCCGATTGAAAATCCTTTCGAATGTTTTCACGTGCACCATTCCGGGGCATCTGCAGCCGCTGCCATTGACTTGAACTTTGCGTCGGACTAGCCTTCGGTATAGAGGGTGATCGGCAGGAGATCTTCCCATGCCGGTCCCAACGGTAGCGAAAGACTTACCCGCCGAATCCCCCAAACAAATGTGCAACCCGTGCTCTAGAAGCCGAGCATCGTGCGCGTGATGCGCTCCCCGGCTCAAACAAAGGGGCGGTTGGCACAAGAGGATTATTTGCCGGCCAAGCAGAAGGAGCTTACGACCATCAAGTTCTCCTGACTGGGAGAGGAAATTGTATGAAAATAAACGTTAACTGGAAACCGCTGGGACACTCAGCAAAAAAGTGGCGTGGAGTGACACCCCACAAAGATCCGGCGGCAGCACTTCGCGAGGCTCGACCACTCAAAAAGAGAGGATGCTCTCAAGGGCCAGTGTGGAGGCACCCGGGCTCCTGACTGACATTCGTCGCGCTCTCAAAATGAGCAAGCGAGGAGGGAATTGTGCAGCTTGAGCTCTCCCCAAATCAACCAATCAATCGCAAACAGCTTCGGCGATTGCACGGCTTATGGCATCGTTGGGCGGGCCGGCTTGCGCTTTCGCGTGAAGCTGACCGCCGATTACGCCATTACTACGTTGAGCTTTTCACTGGTGGACGAGTGCACGAGACGCGCGAACTGAGTGAACGCGACGCGGGTCTTGTCATCGAATGGCTCGCAAAACTGACTCATCAAGCGGAGACCCTCCTTAATCAGGCTGCCGGGACTGCGGGACGCCGAGGTTTTCCGGAGCGCCTCCGCGTTGGCCCGAATGCCGCCGCTTGGCGTGCACTATGGGAATGCGCCGCAGAGCTTGGCATGGAGCACGCGACACTGGAGAGTTTTGTTCGGAGGCACTATGGCGGAGTTGGCTTGCATGGGTTAGACGATATACGCTCCATGGCCGATTTGAACCGAGTTCTTTGGGGTCTAAAGGCCATACTCCGCCGCAGGCAGGCGAAGCATCCTTCCCGGCTGGCAACGAAGCGCGCAGCTTAGCGGCGAATTCACAAAGTGGCCACCAGGCGGGACGCAATGTTTCACGGGATCCCATGATGTCTCCTTGGAGGAGTCAGCGAAGACCTCCGGAACCAGGAGGAACAATGAAAATTCTTCTTGCGATCGACGATTCGAAACACTCGGAAGATGCTGTCAAAGGTGTGGCTCATTTCTTCAAACCTCAAGGTACGGAAGTCAGAATTGTCCGTGTGCTCCCGCCAATTGTGCTCTCAGCTCTCCCGCAGATGTCACGCGGATATGCCCCCGAACTCGAAGACCTGGCAAAAGACGCACGCGCTCTGGTCGACAAATATGCGCAGCAACTCCGTGCGGTGGGGTTTCAGGTTGACTGCGTTGTCGAACGTGGCGACGTCCGCGAGTCGATCATTGATGCGGCTACGGGTTGGGACGCCGACGTTATCCTTCTTGGTTCTGGAGGACACAAGGGAGTGGGGCGGCTCCTGCTGGGCAGTGTCGCAGAATCGGTCGTAAGACATGCCCACTGTTCCGTCCTAGTCGTTCGCCCGCCTGCAAAGGGATAAGCACAACGTGTATCGAAGGCTTCCCAGCAGCGATAATATTGGCAGGGGATAAGCACGGATGAAGCCAAAGACAACTGCAGTCGATTTGGGAATTGATTTGGCCTCTAAGAAGGAGGAAGAGCTATTTAAGTGGTTCTTGGCCTGCCTGCTTTTTGGCAAGCCGATTCAGACAAGCATTGCCGGGCAAGCCTACCGCGGGCTCGTCGCCGCACGCCTACTCAGTCCCGACGCAATTCTGAGAGCTGGCTGGGACAGGCTCGTTCGTCTCCTAGACGAGGCACACTATGTGCGTTATGACTTTTCCACGGCCACGAAGCTTCTCGAGATCTCAGATGAATTAAAGCGCCGCTATGGGAATGTGACCAACCTCATCGCCCAGTCAAAGACTCCGCGTGAGCTGTCTGCAAGACTCCAGGAATTCCGGTATGTCGGCCCAGTGACGGCGAGGATTTTTCTGCGAGAGCTGCGCCCATACTGGTCTCTTCCCGCGCGCTCGCAAAAAGCCCGTTCCACATGAACAAGCGCTCACACTAAGGGTGATTCCAAAGAAGGCCAAGATTTCGCTGCGCAATATCAGGGATGTATCAAGCAACACAAAGCCGTAAGCCGCGATTTTGCGAGCCAGAATTCTATGGGATGAGTGTGAGTACTCTCTAGTGAGAGTAAGAAAGATCGGGGCTCCGCCGATCGGGTCCACCACGGTGAATTTTTCGGCTCAGGATGGCCTGAGATTGATAAGGGAAAAGTGATCTCTTTCCCAAATCTTTCCCAAAAAGAAGAAGGGCTTCCTATTGGAGTTTTGGAAGCCCTTGCGAATCACTAAGATTGGTTGCGGGGGTCAGATTTGAACTGACGACCTTCGGGTTATGAGCACGTACTAAATCAAGTGGCCCGTTGATTCTGTGCTATTTAGCTCGCATTCTGAGACCGCCACTTCTTTCCCAAAGCTTTCCCAAGCGATTGTCCTGCACGATTCTAAGGCTGCGCCACACGTTGCTTTGCGGCCAGCGCTTCTTTGAGGCCGGGCACGTCCCTCAAGTCGCGATAAACAAATCTGTTTTCTAAAAAGCTGAAAGAGCGGGAATATAGGAATCCCTGCAAAGCGCGAACAGTGATTTGTTCGATATATACGCGGCGTGCTTCCTCAAAAGGTAGGGGATGCTCTGGCTCAAAAGTAGTGGCCAGAAATTCGGGCTTCTGGTCTTTCTCATTCCACCATCCGTGCTGCTCCTTGACGCGCTGTTCCCCGGTTGGACCGCCCAGCAAAGAAATCTGATAGGCTTCGGCTTTTTCAATGTTTGAAAGCTCCGAAGGGTGATGCTTTGTGAGGATGATGCTGTTGCCCATTCCTGCTGCTCCTTTACGGCATGGTAGCACAGCAGCGCCTTACCCCAGTTTTGCTTTCACTTTGGCTTTCTCAGCCTTCCATTCCTTTAACTTCTGCGAGACCCTCTGCATATCAAGGTCTGGCTTCCAGGTAGCATATCCGCCAGCGACTAGTTTTTCCGCCATCTCAAGGGCTTCGTTCTCGGCTGCTTCCTTCAAGTTTTCTGGCGTCTGCTCGGGATTTAGCTCCGTGGCGAGAAGGGCGAACACGGCCAAACCCGTCGCTATTTCTTTACTGTGCGACTTTGCTGTGGGCTCGACAAAAAGCCAAATGAGGTCGTTTTGAATCCTAGTCCAAGCCAAATTCCGCTCGGTGCTGATGAATCCACGTACCTGCTCCCTCGCATCATTAATTGCCCAAACACCAAAGGCGGCGGTCGCTACAATTCCAACGACACCCAACGCTATACCCCAGTCCATAATTTGCTCATTGTACGACGCCGGCCTTTTTGTCAACTAGGCGAAAGACCAATCGGCTGAGCAAGCTCGGCGAGACGCGGAAAGACGGGATGATAGGAGATAAACTTTCACCCAGGGATTCTCTGTAGAGCAGGAGGATGCATGAACCTGAATGAGCTTTTGGGTTACTTCAACGGACGGCTGGAGCAAGAAGCCCGAAATCCCGCGCCAGACATAACTGTGGATAAGGCGAAGCTACTTGATTTGCTGGTGGAAGTCGAGACACTGAAGGCGTTTGTACACGCCCGCAATCAAGGCCAGTAAGAAAAGAAAAGGGCCGGAACCTCTCGGCCCCGGCGCCGATAAGGGAAAAGTGATTTCTTTCCCAAGAAGAAGGGCTTCCAGCGGAGCAGCCAGAGGCCCTTGTGAGTCAATGAAAATGGTTGCGGGGGTCAGATTTGAACTGACGACCTTCGGGTTATGAGCACGTACTAAATCAAGTGGCCCGTTGATTCTGTGCTATTTAGCTCTCGTTTTGCGGTTTCGACTTCTTTCCCAAG
>Ga0187816_10000228_pt1 | contig 16488 bp, 17 predicted proteins | sample NC_wetland_sal_i_16_FD_132960 | JGI IMG/M metagenome (GOLD analysis project Ga0187816, IMG submission 132960) | Wetland sediment microbial communities from Neuse River Estuary, North Carolina, USA - SO4_1 | ecosystem: Environmental > Aquatic > Freshwater > Wetlands > Sediment | place: USA... | reverse complement strand
TTATACAAGGCAGGAAATCGTGGCAATGAATTTCCTTTGGAGTGCGGCAGTCTTGCTGCCGCTTTTATGGGCTCAACAGAACCGGCCCCTCGCCGCACAAGCACAGCCAGCGCAGGCCTTCATGCCATCTTATGAAGCCATCCGCTTACGAATTCCTCTAATCCACCGCTCCCTGCAACACCCGCGCAAACACATCATGATCCACATTCGCTCCGCTCGCGATTAGGGCGACTTTCTTCCCCTGAAGCTTTTCCGCTTCCTTCAGTGCCGCCGCCAGTGGCGCTGCTCCCGCCCCTTCGACCACGTTGTGGGTATCGGTGAACATAAACCGCATCGCGTCGGCAACCTCAGCCTCGGAAACCCGCACCATATGGTCGATGTTCTCGATCAGGAATCGCAGCGCTTCCTCGTCGGGGCGCCGGCAAGACATCCCGTCCGCTAGCTTCGATTGCGCCGCCGCTTCCACGCATTTCCCTTGCTCATACGAGAGCGCGTAGGCCGGCGCAAGTTCGGAAACCACCCCAACGATCTTCGTCTTTAAACCCAACCCATTTCTCACCGCCGCCCCTGAACACGCTCCCGACCCCATGCCGATCGGAACATACGCCACATCAATATCTGCCACCGCCGTAAACAGCTCCAGCCAGTAAGTCGCCACTCCTTTCGCGATGTCCCGGTGATACGGTGGGACAAAATGAAACCCCAGCTCCGCTCCCAGGCTGGCAGCGTGCTCGCGTGCCGACTGGTAATCGTGCCCATATTCGATCATGCGCGCCCCTTGCGCGCGCATGGCAGCGTTTTTCTCCACGCTGTTTCCCTGTGGCACAACTATCACCACCGGCATGCCAAATCGTTTTCCAGCCAGCGCCACGGACTGTCCATGATTTCCCCGCGTCGCAGAGATCAGCCCGCGCGTCTCAGGAGCCCTTTTCATCAACTCTTCCACATACACCACCGCTGTCCGCGCCTTGAATGCCCCCGTTGGCGTTTGGTTTTCGTGTTTTACCCAAACCTCGGTCCCCAGCCGCTCGCACAACAGCGGCCAACAGTATTGCGGCGTGGGTTGCATCACTCCATAAATCAGCTCTGTAGCGTGCTTCACTTCGGCGATTGTCGGCAGTGTGGATGCCATTTTGTCCTCGTTGCCCTTCTTTTTGCCATCCAGCGCCGTAATTTTCTCACACCCCTTCCAAGGTGTAGCCAAACGATTCATGTCTCGCACCCTCAGCTTCGCGCCATATTGGCTCATTGAAGCAAAAATAACTTGTCATTCTGAGGCGATCCGACAAGGATCGCTGAAGGATCTCAACCAAGTTCCTACGCAAATTTAGGCATCCGCTTCATGCAAACGATGGCGGCCGGTCCAACATTTTCTCGTGATTCTCGCCAAGCAGCTTGTGCGTGCCTCATTGACTAGCACTAAAGTGAAGCCGCGTGATATTGTCACAGCTTTCGAGGACTTCCGGAATGAGTGCATGTAGACCCAAAGCTGCAAGGGACTCCGTCCGCGAGGGATTACCGTTACAAAGAATCTCATTCTGTTTTGATCGAGCAACGAACTAATTTCTTCACATATCGTAAGCCGTGAACTACATATCTTGCCCGCACGAGGGTGTAATCATGAAACTACTAGACCTGCTGAAGATTTCGAGCTTTGAATCAACGTGGCCTCTCAGAAAGCCATTGCGCATCGGCTTCGCCTCCCTGCTTGGCTGCATCGCTGGGTTTCTGATTCTGCTAATGTGCGCGGGTCCAGCCGGCCTCACGCGCGCTGCCGAAGAACAGTACGTTCGCAGATCAGCGCCCAAGCTGCTGACCTTCGACGAATTGGTCCAGCTCGAAAAGGTTGACGAACCAGGAGAACAGCTTGCCGCTCGCTTAGATCAGCTTCTTCATACCCCCTTTATCAGCAACGAAGCCTATTTTAGCGGTGCAAAGCCCAGTCGCCCTTCCTCCGAAGCTGTGGGTCCCTTTATCCGCGCGACCATGTGGAACATCGAACGTGGCATCGAGTTTGATGGGATTCGAACTGCTCTTGCGGATCCTGACAAGTTCGGAGAATACATCGAAGAGAAAAAGGACCCTAAATCCAAGCCACTCACTCCGGATGCGCTGGCAGTAGTCAAGAGTCAACTGGACATTCTGAAGCCGACCGACCTGTTCATTTTGGACGAAGTGGACAATGGAGTCACCCGAACGGATTACCGGGATGTTGCCCGAGAACTTGCCCAGGCACTCAAAATGAACTATGCCTACGGCGTCGAGTTCCTCGAGATCGATCCGCTGAATCTCGGCCTCGAGCAGGTGAAAATGGATGACAAAACAGCACAAGCGGACATACAGAAGTCCTTCGAGCCCGACAAGAGTCGGTACCTCGGCATGCACGGCACCGCGGTCCTAAGCCGTTATCCCATCCGCAAGGCCACCATTCACTCGCTGCCAGTCTGCTACGACTGGTTCCTTAGCGAAAAGAAAGAAATCTCGAAACTGGAATCGAGTAAGCGTATGGGCGCCAATCTTGCCTTCATGGAGAGGATCGCGCGCGAAGTTCGCCGCGGCGGCCGAATGACAGTGATCGTGGAACTCGCAGTGCCAGAATCTCCGACGGGCGCGGTAACCGTGGTCGCGCCGCACCTGGAGACGAAATGCAAACCGGAATGCCGGAGAAAACAAATGGCGGAAGTCCTCGGGTGGATAAAAGCCGAAACAAATCCGGTAATTCTTGCTGGAGACTTCAATACCTCCGGGTCTGACACTTCTCCCACTTCGGTCTCCAAGGTAATTACGAATCGGCTGAAAGACCCTGACAAGTGGGCGACCAGTGCAATCAAGTGGTCAACTGGAGCTCCGACGATCCTGCTCACGCCCGTGAACATGATGCGAAACAAGAATGATCCAACGGGTTTTGACGTACCTCTACTGTCGCGCAAAAAAGAGGCAAAAATGTTTGGCGATCTCAATGACTTCCACTTCGATGACGGCCACACCTTTGACTTCCGCGGCGAAGATGTTCGAAGCGCGGATGGGAGAGGCGGAACACTCAGCGATTCCAACCAGCGTGCCTCTAAGGGCTTTCGATACACGTTCGCGTTGGCTCGAACCTACGGTGGGCTTGTGGGCGAATACAAACTCGACTGGTTCTTCGTCAAAGGCTACGCCACCGACTCCAGCAAGCTGGGGGGAAGCTATAAGTTCGCCCCTCATTTCGCCCGCACTCTTCAGGAAGTGAATAACGCGCCCGATGATTCCTTATCAGATCATTTCCCGATCACGGTTGATGTTCCTCTTACAGAGCCTCCTCTGAAAGTGGACCATCCCTGACACCGCGGCGTCTCCCGCAAATCAAGGCCCTCGAAGACGATTCGAATGCTTCCGGCCGATAAGCCTTCCTAATCGCCGATTAGGATTGCTGCTTGGACCGCGTTTCCCCCGTCTGCCAAACTCTGGCGATGAACAAGAATCTATTCTTCGTCGCACTCATCCTGGCAGCCAGCGGCTTTGTCTCACCGCCCCTGGCTCTTCTTGGCGGTCTCATTTACGGCATGGCACTGCCGCATCCATTCCACGTGGAGAGCAAACACCTGTCAAAATTCCTGCTTCAGGCTTCCGTTGTCGCTCTCGGCTTCGGCATGAATCTTCATGAAGTTCTTCACGCCGGACGGTCCGGCTTCCTCTACACGGCCTTCAGCATCACAGCGGCAATGCTGCTGGGGCTAGGCCTCGGCTACCTGATTCACGTCACCAAGAGATCGTCGTTTTTGATCAGTGCCGGAACAGCCATTTGCGGAGGCAGCGCGATCGCCGCCGTCGGCCCCATTGCCCAAGCGAGTGAAGAAGAGATGGCTGTCTCACTGGGAGCGGTATTCATCCTGAACTCCGCCGCCCTCTTCCTCTTTCCTCTAATCGGTTTTGCCCTTCATATGTCCCAAACGCAATTTGGACTCTGGTCAGCCCTGGCTATTCACGACACAAGTTCGGTGGTCGGCGCCACGGCCAAATACGGCCCGACTGCGCTGGCTGTGGGTACCACGATCAAGCTCGCGCGTGCTCTATGGATCGTTCCGCTGTCGGTTGTCACCGCGTTTGCGCTCAAAAGCAAGGCCCGCATACAGTGGCCCTGGTTCATTCTTTTTTTCTGTTTTGCGGCGCTTCTCAATACTCTGCTGCCTGCTTTCAACCCGGCGTTCAGTGTGTTCAATCATCTCGGCAAAATCGGTCTCACCGTAACGCTGTTTCTGATCGGGACGGGCCTGAACAAAGAAACACTGCGGCGCGTAGGTGTTCGCCCGCTTCTCCAGGGCCTGACTCTCTGGATCATTGTCGCCGGGAGCACCCTGGCGCTGATTCTATTCCATTGGATTCACGTCTAAGAAGCCGATCGTCTCGGCTGAGGATTCCCGGCTGAATGAATTGAGAGACAGGTTCAATTTCTATAGGAAACCCGCAAGGCGATGCGGAATGTAGGGCTCTTCCAGAAAACGAACCTCTTCTTCCGTCAGCTTCACGGACAGTGACTCAACGGCGTCTTCCAAATGATTGGGTTTTGTGGCGCCCACGATAGGCGCGGTAATCACTGGCTTGCTCAAGTGCCAAGCCAGCGCTATTTGCGCCTGCGGAACTCCTCGCTTCTTCGCGATTTCCGTTACGCGGTCGACAATCAGCCGGTCAGCTTCTTCCGTTGCCCCATACAGCTTCTTGCCAAATCCGTCCGTTTGTTCCCTGCCGGTGCTCTCGCTTTTCCAGGCTCTCGCCACCCGTCCCCGCGCCAGCGGGCTCCATGGAATCACGCCAATTCCTTCGGCCTCGCACAATGGCAGCATTTCCCGCTCTTCTTCCCTGTAGAGCAGGTTGTAGTGCGGCTGCATGCAGACGAATCGCGTCCATCCATGCCGCTCGGCCAGCTCCAGCGATTTAGCAAACTCCCACGCGTACATGGTCGAAGCTCCCAGGTAGCGAACCTTCCCGGATTTCACCACGTCATGAAGCGCCTCAAGTATTTCTTCAAAGGGGGTCGAGTAGTCCCAGCGGTGGATTTGGTAAAGATCAATGTAGTCGGTCCCCAGGCGCTTCAGGCTCGCATCGACTTCGCGAAAAATGGCTTTGCGCGACAGCCCGCCGCTATTTGGATCTGCCTTATCCATTGGATTGAAAACTTTGGTGGCGATCACTAGTTTGTCCCGCTGGGCAAAATCGCGGATCGTCCGGCCCAGGATTTCTTCGCTGGCTCCAAGCGAGTAGATATTCGCCGTGTCGAAAAAATTGATCCCCAGTTCCAAGGCTCGCTTGATGAATGGGCGCGACTCTTGCTCATCCAGCGCCCACGCATGAGTGCCTTTTTTTGGATCCCCATAAGTCATGCAGCCAAGGCAAATCTTCGAAACCTTCAGTCCGGTTTTGCCCAGATTTGTGTATTCCATCAGATGATTCAGCTCCCATAATGCAAATGTCCAAATTGTTCCTAAACTCTTTTACTCTTCCACTCTTTTACTCTTCCACTCTTTTACTCTTCCACTCTTATACCCTTTCACTTCTTCGCTTTGCTTTCTTGCTTCCTTACTTCGTTGCTTCTTTTACCACCTCACCGGAAGCTCGAACCTTCACCTTCAGAATGTCACTCAACAGAAACAAATCCGTAAGCAGCGCGCGCAGGTGAATCGACGCGTTGAGGTTGTCGATGAATTGCGAGCTGATGGACGGTTGTGCCAGCACCAGTTCGATAGCCGCCAGGGAGTCTCGGGCGTCGCGCTCCACCACCGCAAGGAACGCCTCATAGCGCTCGCGCGGTTCCAGTCCCTGCTGTTTTACCTCCGTCGCACAGCTTTCCGGCAGGCCAGAGATCGCACTCGCGGCGCGATTCAGGAATTCGCGAATCTGCGCGCCAGACTTGCTGCCTCCCTCCGCGGGAATCCCCTGTGCCGCATAGGCCAGCATGAATTCGTAGCACTCTTCGATCGTGTTGCAGCGTTCCCAGACTGTTGCGGCCATTTCTCAGTCCTCACCCTGCGTTCCTACAGCTCTTGTCGGCGAAGTCGAAGTCTCGATGGTCCAGCGCTCCGGATCGTGCTCCTCGAGATAGAAGTCGCGGCTCATCCATCCGAAGATCATCGATTTCGTGATCGGCAGCTTCTCTGGCCGAATCCCAAAATAGACGTGCACGGCAATCAGCGTGATCAGTCCAACGCCCGCGAGTCCGTGCAGAACGTAAATCATCCCCCACGTCATATCGCCGAAGAGATACGGATTGCGCGGAAAGAAAATCGTCCGCACCCGCGTCATCATGAACACGCCTGTCAGGATCGCGGACAAGCCTGCCGCGATAATGGCCGTATGGTACAGCTTATTCTCCAAAGGGTATTTGGCGAATTTCCGCGGTGCCTGCGCGGGGAACCCCCAAAAGCGTCGGACTCTATTGTATGCGTCGGTCATGTCGATTCTGTCAGGCCAGATCGACCAGAAGTCCATCCAGAAAGACGCATGGATCACATGAAACAGGATCGAAATAGTCAGCACCACCCCCGCGATCCAGTGATAGGTGACCCACGGAAACTGCACGCCCACTTTTGGTAGGAAAGCGGTAAACAGCAGCGTAAACATAGACGCGGCCATGATCCAGTGGAACAGCCGCGCGGCCAGCGAATGCCTGGGAACGCGCGGAGGGATCTGCGCCGCAACTTGCGCGGAAACTTCTCCTGCAAACACCCTGGGCTTCGCGAAATATCGTATGTAAATGGCATGAACGATCAGGAAGAGCAGCCCCGCCGCCAGCGCCACCCAGATCAGGAACCACGCGATGTGAATGGGTACATTTTGCCCCCAGGGACTCTTGGCCCATTCTAAGAAGCCCATTTCGCCTCCTCCACTCCGCCAATCGCGCGTTTCACCAGGTTTCTCATCAGTGGGATTTTGTACGCGTTGAATTGCAGCGGCACCGCGCCTTGCACCGCCAATTTTCCCGCCATTTCGCCGGTCGCCGCGCTTGGTGACTTGCCGCGAACTGCTTCTTCCACCGCTTTCAGCCGCAGCGGGCGGGCGGCCGCGCCGTTCACGGCGATACGGATCCGTTCGATGCTGTTCCCGGAGACCACCTTCGCCGAAGCCACGTTCAACAGCGGAAAGTCCCACACGTTCCGGTCGCGCACTTTTTCAAAATAAAATTGCGCGCCCGCCCATGTGGACGGAATGTGAATGGCCGTCAGCAAATCTCCCGGCTGCAGGATGTGTAGCCGCGTAATGTCGATGTCCGGACCGACGAAGTAATCTTCCGCGTCTACTACCCGTTCACCCTTGACAGTGCGGATCACGAATTTAGCATCGAGCGCGATCAGCGCCGGAGCAGTATCCGACGGATTCACCGCCACGCAACGCTCCGCATGGAGAATGGCGTGCTCGCGGTTGCGCCCTTCCGGCGTGTCGGCGTAACAAATATTTCCCCCGGCACGATAGCAAGGCCATCCGGCACGGTAATACCAGCAGCGAGCGTCCTGTGTCACATTGCCGCCAATGGTGCCCTGATTCCGAATCTGCGGCGAGGCCACCAATTCCGCGCTCTCCACCAGCAGCTTGTACTTCTCTTTGACTACCGGATGCTGGACGACTTCCGTGAGCGTGGTCATCGCTCCGATCTCGATGCCGTCGGCTGTGGCGCGCACTCCCTTTAGTTCCGCGACCCCGCTTAAATCCACCACCACCTTGGGCTTCTTGATGCGGTCCTTAAGCCAGTCGAAGCTATCCATGCCTCCGGCCAGCACCCAGGCATCGCGTCCCTCCCGCTCGAGCAACTTCTGCGCATCAGCAACCGAGTTCGGCTGATACAGCTCAAAAGCCGGCATGACGTCTCGGATTACAGCCATGGACTCTCCTTTCGCATCTCCGCTAAACGTGCGTCATCTAAATGTGTGCCATCAAGGGATGCTGCATGGGCCGTCCTGCTTCGAAGGACGTGAGAATGGTGTCAGCATTCACCGGCGCGCGCCGGAAAATTTCATCTCCAAGAGCGTCCGAAAGCGCGTTCAGAATCGAAGCGCACCCGCCCCCAACCGGCGGCTCACCCACTCCGCGAGCGCCCACCGGCGTTTCCGGATCGGGGATATCGAGCGCCGCCCACTGCATGTTAACCGGCACATCCAGAATCGTTGGCGGCTTGCTCTGGCTGAACCTCGTTGACAGCATCGCGCCGTAATGCGGATCGAAAACCCACTTCTGTCCAATCGCATGCCCAATTCCGAGGACCGAGCGGCCCAAAACTTGACCGCCAAGCGCGCGGGGATGAATCACCGTGCCAACGTCGGCGTAAGCAAGGTAATCCACGATGTAATACTTCCCGGTCTCCACGTCGACTTCGACTTCCGCAAAGCTGGCAACATACGAAAATGTCGCGCCATCGCGAGGGTAAGTGTCCTTCGCGGCCGCCACGAGGCCTTGTCCCGCAAGCGCCGCCAAGGACGCCTTCGTCACTTTGTTGAGGTCGGGGGAAGCTTCGTGGCCATCGTAGATTCCGCCAAGTTGAATGGCGTAGTTCGCGGCCTGCGCCAAAGTCATACCGGCGCCACCGCCCTTGCGAAACACGCGCTCGCTGGCAACCTCGTAATTTTCCGGCTTGCCGCCGAACTTCTTGGCTGCAATCTCCTGCAGTTTTTTCCGCGCATCCATCGCCGTCGCGTGCGCCGCACGCGTCATTGCGTGGGTCGTCTGGCTTCCACCGGAAACGCAGGTGAAGGGAAGGTTCTTCGACGAGTCTCCCCAGGTGATGTCGCACTTCTCCCACGGCACTCCCAGAACCTCCGCGGCCACGCGGTGAACATCGATCACGGACTCCGTTCCCAGGTTGCCGATTCCGGACAAGATGGAAACGCGGCCATCCGGCTTGATGATCAGGATTCCATCGAAGCCCGTCGTGCCGCCGACATAGCAACTGAGTGACACGCCAACGCCGCGCACCTTGGAACCAATCCGCTTCGGCGTCCGCGAAACCTTTTCACTCCATTTGAACTGCTCTGCCCCTTTGTCGAGCGCTTCCTTCAGGAACGCGCTCGTCGCATAAGGCCGTTTGCCTTTTACCTCCGGTCCGAATGGCGCCTTGCCCTCCGGACAATTGATCCGACGGATAGCCACTTGGTCGAGGCCGAGTTTGCGCGCGGCTTTGGCGATGACCGGCTCCATAATCACAATTCCCTGCATGCCACCCGGCGAACTCTGTGCACTTCGCGGTGGCGTGTTCGTCAGCATGGTTACTCCGCGCCAGCGCATGGTTTGCGGTTGATACAGGAGAGAAACGATGCGGCCCGATGAGGGAGCGTCGCCCACTGCGTCGTAAGGGCCGTTGTTGGCGATCACGAACATGTCCAGCGCGATGATCCGGCCCTCCTTGGAGAAACCAACTTTCATCCGTCCCATCAAACTGGGCCGCGCCCGGCCGATAAACGTCTCCTCTTCGCGGCTGATCCGCATCATCACTGGTGCGTTCGCTTTCTTCGACAAGAGCGCGGGAATGACCAGCGTGACGCCACCCGTGATCTTGCTGCCGAACCCGCCTCCTGTGTATTCGCTGATGAGCACAACCTTGTTCGCATCGATGTTCAACCACCTCGCGATGGCGGGCACGGTTTGCGCGGTGCTCTGCGTGCCGGTGTGAACGTAGACTTTTCCGTTCTGCCAGTAAGCCATCGCCGTGCGTGTCTCCAGCGTCTGGTGGCTCGTGTCCGGCGTGACGAAGGTTTCATCGAGGATCAGCGCCGCATTCCGGAAGCCTGCTTCCAGGTCACCGTACGACCATTCGTCGGGCGTCTTCCCCATGGGCAGGCGGCCATCCTTGGCGTCGGCAAATTCTGCCTCGGTCCATTTGAGTTCGCCGATTGTGGCCGGTGGGGGAGGCGGAGGAGGAGCTCCCGCTGCGGCCGGTGGCGCGGGAGGCCGTACCCAAATGTTTCCGTCCGTTCTCGCGTTGGGACCGCCAGGGCGCAAGGTATCCAGTGGGTCGATGACGAAAGGAAGCGGCTCAAAATCAATTCGAATTTTCTCGATCGCTTCCGCGGCAGTCAGTTCGTCGACCGCAGCCACCGCCAGAATCGGTTCACCTTGATAGAGCGGCTCCATGGTGAGCGCCCGCTCGCTCTTTGGGTTCGCCCGAATCACCGTGCCATTGTCGGTAAGGCTATCGGCCGGAGGTGGAAGTTCGTCGGCCATTAGAATGGCTTTCACGCCCGGCATCGCAAGCGCCGCCCGTGTGTCCAGGTGCTTTACGCGCGCGTGCGGCAACGGGCTCAGCAGCAGCTTGCAGAACAGCATGCCCTCGGCGTGATAGTCCTCGGCGTACTTGGCCAGGCCCGTGACTTTTGCATACAGGTCCGCCGTTTCATAATCCTTGCCAATCAATTTGTGCCCGGCCCCGTACACCCGCGCCTTTGTCCCGCTCGTCGTTCCCACAGATTCCGCATCGCTCTTAGGCACGGCTCGCCCTCCTCATGTTTTCTGCACCACGCATCAGCGCGGTCAGGATCTTGTCGTAGTCCTGGCAGCGGCACAGATTCCCAGAGAGGCCGTAAGCCAGTTCGCTCCGTGTAGGGTTGGGATTTTTCTTCAGGAATCCAACCGACGCCATGATGAAGCCGGGCATGCAGAATGCGCACTGGAAGCCTTGTTCATCGATTACGCCTTGCTGCACCGGATGCAGTTTTCCTTCCGGGCTCGCCAGCCCTTCAATGGTCAGAACTTTCCGCTCGCGCACCGTGTGCGTCAGCACCGAGCAGGCATAGTGAGGCACATCGTCGATCAGCACGGTGCAGGAACCGCATTCGGCGCGATCGCACCCCAACTTCGTACCTGTGAGCCCCAGTTTGTGGCGCAGCGTCCAGGCCAGCGTCTCTTGCTTCATGACGTCCACTCGCCGCAATTGGCCATTCACATTGAGGGTGAGGAGCCTTTCGCCTGTGCCGCCAGCAGACTGCCCCACCAGAGTGGAGGCGCGGAACAGATAGCTTGCGGACGAAACGGCCACGCCGCCGGCGATCACCCCCTTGATTAAGTCACGTCTTGATAGCGTGCTTGGCGGGTGCTCACTCACATCTTTGTCGTCGATGTCGCTCATCTCCTGCTTCCTCCTCGAACATCTAACGTGTGCTGCACAGCGTGCGGTCTCTCAAGGGACCGCGATCGCACAAACTCCCCCGCCTCGGTCGAAGATTCGTCTCAAGCGAGGACCCTGTCCAGGGTCGGTATTCTCTTGGATGGCCAACCGCATCAAAATGGGTACTGTCGAGTGGCATGCTGCGCGGCTCTGCCGGTAGAAGTAGACTCTCCTGACGGGCCTTGAAGAGTCCACTATAGACCTTCGCGGGGGTGACAATGAACGCTCAAAAGCCTCAACGAGTAGCACGCGGAGCCTTTGTACTCGTCATGGCCCTGATGGCATTACTCTGTGGATTTCAGGTTGCCGCGCAATCTGCCACTGGCCCGCATGACGCTAGCAGCGGCAATCAGGGCTTTCAATTGCCAGTGGGCACGGTGCTGCCGGTGAGGTTAAACCATGGGTTCTCCTCCAAGACTGCCCACCCCGGACAAGCGATCACGGGCCGCATCATGCAGGACGTGCCGTTGCCGAATGACGGAAAAATTCCGGAGGGAGCGAGAGTGTTGGGTACGATCGTATCCGTGGTCCCGGCGCGAGGTAGCGGCCAAGGCAGAATCTCGTTCCGTTTTGAGGCGCTTGAGATTCATCACCGCAGGATTTCCATGGTCACAAATCTGCGAGCATTGGCCGGGTTCATGGAAGTACAGCACGCGCAAACTCCCGAAACATCGCCCGGATTCGGCACTCCCATTCCATGGGTGACAACCAGCCAGATTGGCGGGGATGAAGTTTATGGAGTCGGTGGGCCAGTAACGGACCAGTCGAGTACTCCTGTGGGAAAAGCCGTGTTCGGCGGGGTTCTGGTTCACGTTCGAGCGCAACCGGGTTCGATGTGTCGTGGCGCCTTGGACTCCGAAGATCGGCTGCAGGCTCTCTGGGTCTTCTCGTCGGATGCGTGCGGCCTTTACGGCATGGAGGGAGTCACACTTGTGCATGCCGGCCGAACCGAGCCAACCGGTGAGGCTATTCTAGCAGCTGATGGACGAGACGTACTGGTGCGCGGGGCCAGCGGAATGCTTTTGAGAGTGCTGCGTTAGAGGCCTATCTGGGGGGCATGGAAGTATGGCGGAGAGACTTCGCAGCGGCGAAGCAGGAATCTTTAAGACAAGTTAGTTCGCAGTATCTTGAACTCTCAGTGGTCGAATAGCAAGCTCAGCGATTGTCAGCACGAAAGAGAGTGGCGGATGAGCCTGTAAGCCGGAATCTTCCGCCACATTTTTGTTTTCAATAAGTTGCGTAGAATCAACAAACGCACCCTGTCAAAGAAGTCAGTTTTGACAGCCAAAACAGGTTTCGTGTCACAGTTATGGCACAGTTTTTTTGCGTGTACTCTCCCGGGTACTTCTACGGAAAGCGCGTTTTTTATCCAAATGGATTTCGGCACCGTCATAGGATGAAACCAAGAACTTCATGATGTGCCTCGACTTGCATCCTTGTCACAGGTAGAGCCGCCTTGGCAGTTGACTACTCCAGCGCAACTGAACGAGAGAACAGTTATTGGCAGAAACCTGAAATGCTAGCCTGAGGACAAGCCGCCAAGAAAAAGCGGCCCTGGTGCGTATCATGGGCACCGAAGACTCAGAGGTCAGGCATACGTGATCGTACTCCGGCTTGATTACATTTCGTGCGTTCTTACAATACTCTCAACCATTCTCATCGGAAGGAAGTTCTGGCAAGGGTGGATGGTAGCCGGTGCAAACAGCGTGATCGTCTGCGTAATTGGTGTCCGAACCGCGCAATTTGGGTTCATACCCGCAAATCTCTTTTGCATTGCGCTTTATTCCTATAATGTCTGGAACTGGCGCAGTCCGCGAGCACAGACCTTTAAGTAAGCATTCATAAACTCGGCCAGTACGAGCTTACCGGCCACTCGCGGGGACTTGGGGAATTCTTCCCCGCACTTTTCCATATATCCTGGATCGCTTACGAATGGCCACTCTCAACTCGCAGGCGAGCGTCAACGCACAAGCTTTGTTTCCAGCAAGAATTCCCGCGCGACCTCCCGCGGATCGCGATGCTGGCCATCCACGGCATAGTTCATTCGCTGCATTTGTGCGTTTGAGATCTTACCGTCAAGTTCCGCAAGAACCCGAGCCACCTCCGGGTGCTCCCGTATGGTTTGCTGCCGGATGACCGGCACAGCCTCATAGGGAGGAAAGAAATGGCGGTCATCCTCCAGTGCTATCAAGTCTAGGGCGGGAATGAGGCCGTCGGTCGCATTGCCTGCAGCGAAATCAATTTTATGATCTTTCAAGGCGCGCGCCAGCAGGCCCAAGTCCATAATGCGCGGCTGTTCAGCGAAATGCAGACCGTAGGTCGTGACCATACCGCCATAACCGTCGGGGCGTTCCATGAACTCGTATCCGATCCCCGCGCGCCACTGCGGGGAGAAGTCAGCCGCTTGCGAGAGAGTGCGGATGTTCAGGCGGCGAGCATCTTCTCCACGGATCTCCATCGCAAAGGTATCGTTGAATCCGAAGGGTGGTCCGAGATCCAGCCCGAAGCGGCGTTCATATTCGTGCTTGACGCGCTGGTAAACGTCCATCCTGTCCCGACCGGCGGGTTGCTTGAGGATGGCGGTGAGCGCAGTTCCGGTGTATTCGGGATAAACATCAATCCGCCCCGCTAGTATCGCCTGTTGACAAATGTATGTTCCAGCGAGATAGAAGCGCCTTTCCACTTTCAGACTGGTGTGTGCCTCGATCTGCTGGGCGATGAGTTCGCCCAAAATGAACGACTCGGTGAAGTTCTTCGAACCCACCACAATACGATTGGAGTGTGATGGCGAGCAGGAGAGCAGCAGCGCGGCGGTTGCAAGGATAAACAAAACTGCGAGACTCGATGGCAGACGCATCATCGCGCGTGCAGTCGTTTCTCCAGCCATCCCACCCCGAGGTCGGCGGCCAGGGCTAGAATCGCAGCCGGAATCGCACCTGCAAGAATGACCCGGTTATCAACCATGGCCAGGCCGCGAAAGATGAACTCACCCAAACCACCAGCGCCAATCGCCGCGGCGATGGTGGCCAAGCCCACGGAAATCACGATCGCCACACGAACACCCGACAGAATCACGCTCACCGCGAGTGGTAGTTCCACCTGGAAAAGTAGCTGAGAATCTGTGAGGCCCATACCTCTTCCTGCTTCCACAACCGCCGGGTCAACGCTTCGAATTCCGGTGTAGGTATTTCGAATAATCGGAAGCAGAGCATAGAGGGTAAGCGCCAAGATTGCCAGACGATCAGAACGTTCGCCCAACCAGGGTAGGGGCAGCAGAAATCCGAAGAGCGCAAGACTCGGGATGGTCTGAATGATGTTCGCACTCGCCAGAACGGGCTTGCTGAAGCTGGTGCGATGGGAAATCACAATTCCCAACGGTACACCGACCAACACCGCCAACAGCGTGGAAAACCCGACCAACCAGAGATGCTCCAGAGTAAGTTCCAGAACCTGAACATGATTTTGTAGGATGAACCGAACAACGTTCATGATTTGCCTCGATTTGCAAGGGATGTTAGCCCGTCTCCAAAGGCTCTGACGTAAGCTGCTGCCCAGGGGTCGGCGGACCTTAGGAATTCCTCTGGGGAAAGCACCGTGACCAGCTTTCCCGTCTCCATCATCGCGATGCGTGATCCAAGACGTAAGGCCTCGCGAAGGTCGTGCGTTACAAAAAGCACTGTCTTGTGCAGTCGTTGCTGCAATGACAGGAATTCCAGTTGCAATTCGTCGCGAGTCAAAGGGTCCAGAGCACCGAAAGGCTCGTCCATGAGCAGAATTCCTGGATCTGCAGCCAAGGCCCGCGCCACGCCCACCCGCTGTCGCTGCCCTCCCGACAACTGCCGCGGATAGCGCGATGCCAATTCCGCGGGGATTCCGACCAAGTCCAGCAGTTCCTGGACGCGTGCACGAATCCGAGCCGCAGGCCAACCTTCGATGCTGGGAACCAGCCCGACATTCCGCTCCACGGTAAAGTGTGGGAACAGACCACCGTCCTGGATCACATAGCCGATTCGGCGGCGCAGGCGAATGATGTCACCTTGATCATTCGGGACGCCATGGACGCGAATCTCTCCGGAGGTAGGTGTGACCAACCGGTTGACCAGCTTGAGGGTTGTGGTCTTGCCCGAGCCGCTGCGTCCAAGCAGCACCAGTATCTCTCCCTGTTCCACTTGCAGATTCAGGCCGGAGAGTATTTGGATCTGTTCGATGCGATAAAAGACATCTCGGAATTCGATGACCGGAGTTGTCGCTTCAGCTGGCATGTGTCCGCCAAGCATACTGGAGCTCGCAAGCAGGTCCAAGTTGTCTTAAAGCGGGTGCAACTCGCCGAGGATAGTGGGAATCAGTTCCGGGACAGTGCGATGAATGTGCATGGCCCGTGGCATCACTGCGCTCCCGCAGAGGGCGCCTTCGCGGCGCCAAGCTTATTCCAGCCGTGGAAACGCGAGAAGTCACCGGCATTCCATGCCTCGCGGAGTCCAGGAGTACTCAGATCCCAGTCTGGGCGGATTTCGCTCGTCACGGCGCGCAGATCGTGCCAAAGATCGCTGATCGATGGACGCCCCCAGAACCAGTAGCTGTTGTAGATGCTGTAAATCACGAGGCCCGGCTTGAGTACGAGCGTATGCGGGATCATCGGATTATGCTCCGGGTCGGTGTACTCCTGGATGTCGAGATCCTTCTGAATCGTTCGGCCGGGGTCCGAAAGAAAAGTCCACTGGGCTCCCACTGACGCACGGAATTCCTGAAGAGTATGGTGATCGTCGGTGGCGACTGTGGCGATCTGAGTGTACGCCACCGAGATCTTCGGGTAGAACTCGGCGAGTTCCAAATGCTGCTGGTGCTCCTTCGGGCAATAGTGGCCGCGCGCAAGGGTGAGGATCAGCGGATCATCGCCCTGTAGCTCGCTGAGTTTGCGCACTTTGCCCGTGTGATCGGGCAGTTCGTAGTCGGGGAAACTACCTCCAGGCACGATATCAGAACGCATGATTGGACTCCTCCCGTTTCTCTCAAAGATCCAGAGTGACACCCGCGTTTGGCTGGGAGCAGCATACGAGAACGTTCCCGGGAGCGGGCCTCTCCAGCGGCTCAGGGTTATAAATTATCGATCCGCCAATCAGACCAGTCATGCAGGTATGACAGACTCCAGTCCGGCACGACCATCTGACCGGAACGTCGCACGCTTCCGCCAGTTCAAGCAAGCTTCCGAATTTCGGATCCCAAGCGGCGGTAATCCCGCTACGCGCGAATGAGACTGGGGGGCCAAGTCCGGACGGCCCTTGTGGTAGGTGAGGAGTGTGATCAACCTGCGCCATGCCAGGGGTAATAGCCTCGAGAGAACCGAAGATTTCCGTGTGCACATTCCC
>Ga0187816_10000227_pt1 | contig 16555 bp, 11 predicted proteins | sample NC_wetland_sal_i_16_FD_132960 | JGI IMG/M metagenome (GOLD analysis project Ga0187816, IMG submission 132960) | Wetland sediment microbial communities from Neuse River Estuary, North Carolina, USA - SO4_1 | ecosystem: Environmental > Aquatic > Freshwater > Wetlands > Sediment | place: USA... | reverse complement strand
TCCGGCGTCCGAAGTTTCATGACATTGAGCAGGCCCAGCAGTGGAAACGTGCCTGCAAACATCGCTGGGATGATGGCAAAATACTTTGCCACATCGTTTGCCACGGAAAAGGTGGTCAGCGATCCCCGCGTGATCAGCAACTGTTTCCCGATCTCTACAATCTCGATCAGCTTGGTGGGGTTGGAGTCCAGGTCCACCATGTTGCCGGCTTCCTTCGCGGCCTGCGTACCCGTGTTCATCGCCACGCCCACGTCCGCTTGCGCCAACGCAGGAGCATCGTTCGTTCCGTCCCCGGTCATCGCTACCAGTTTTCCCTTGGCCTGTTCGTTCCGGATCAACGCCATCTTGTCTTCCGGCTTCGCTTCGGCCAGAAAATCGTCCACGCCGGCCTGCCGCGCGATCGCCGCAGCGGTCAAGGGATTGTCGCCCGTGATCATCATGGTTCGAATTCCCATGGCGCGCAGATGGTCGAACCGCTCGCGAATCCCGCCCTTCACAATGTCCGTTAGCTCAATCGTTCCGTACACCCGGTGATTCAGCGCCACCAGCAGCGGCGTCCCCCCCGACTTTGCGATCCGCTCCACGCTTTCCTGAATCTCCCCGGACACGGTTTGCCCTTTTTCCGCAACATAACGCGTGATCGTTTCCGGCGCGCCCTTGCGAATTTCCGTGCTGTCCATATTCACGCCGGACATCCGCGTCTGCGCGGTGAAGGGAATAAAGATGGGGTTATGTGGCGCCAGTTCGCGTCCCCGCAAACCGTATTTCTCCTTTGCCAGCACCACGATCGAGCGTCCCTCCGGTGTCTCATCGGCAAACGAAGCCAACTGCGCCGCGCTCGCTAGCTCTCCCTCCGTGACGCCGGGCGCGGGATGAAATGCCGTTGCTTGCCGGTTTCCCAGCGTGATCGTCCCGGTCTTATCCAGCAGGAGCACGTCCACGTCGCCCGCCGCTTCCACTGCCCGGCCGGACATGGCAATCACGTTTCGTTGAATCAGCCGGTCCATCCCCGCAATTCCAATCGCGGAGAGCAGCCCGCCAATCGTCGTCGGTATCAAACACACCAGCAACGACACCAGCGCAAATATGTTCTGTGGCGCTCCCGAATAAATCGCGAAAGGTTGCAGGGTCACCACCGCGAGCAGGAAAATGATCGTCAGTCCCGCGAGCAGAATATTCAGCGCGATTTCGTTCGGCGTTTTCTGCCGCGATGCCCCTTCCACCAGCGAAATCATCCGGTCCAGGAAAGTTTCGCCAGGATTCGAGGTGATCTTCACCTTGATTTCGTCCGACAGCACCCGGGTCCCGCCAGTAACGGCCGACCGGTCGCCCCCCGATTCCCGGATCACCGGCGCCGATTCCCCGGTGATTGCCGATTCATCCACCGACGCCACGCCCTCAATCACTTCGCCATCGCCGGGAACAAACTCCCCCGCGGTTACCAGCACAATATCCCCCGAGCGAAGTTTCGAGCTCGCCACAATTTCCGTGGTTCCGTCTTGGCGCAACTTCCGTGCCTCAGTTTCTGCCCGCGCCTTTCGCAGCGTCTCGGCCTGCGCCTTGCCGCGCCCCTCCGCCATGGCCTCCGCAAAATTTGCAAACAGCACCGTGAACCACAACCACAGTGTGATTTGCAATCCAAACCAGTACCCGCCAGTGTGTCGCACGAGATTCGCCACCAGCACCACCAGCGTAATCACGGCGCCTACTTCCACGACAAACATCACCGGATTTTTCACTTCCAATCGCGGATCCAACTTCCAGAACGATTCCACGATGGCGTTCTTCAATATCTTGCGGTCGGTGATCGATGTGCTTTTTGCCTGTGCCGTCGTCATCTTGTCCTCAAAACGCCTTCCCGGCATTCATGAGCAGGTGCTCCAGAATCGGCCCCAGGCTCAGCGCGGGAAAGAAAGTCAGTGCCCCAACAATCAGAATCACGGAGATCAGCAACACGGTGAACAATGGTCCCGTCACCGGAAAAGTGCCCAACGACTCCGGCACGTGCCTCTTGGCAGCTAGATTTCCCGCAATCGCCAGGATCGGAATAATCATAAAAAAGCGGCCCAACAACATTGCCACTCCCATGCTGGAGTTGTACCAGAGTGTATTCGTGCTAAGTCCGCCGAACGCCGAGCCGTTATTGCCAACCGCCGACGTGTACGCATACAGAATCTGCGACAGCCCGTGTGCTCCGGGGTTGCTGATGGCTGCCGTTCCGAATTTCGAGACTACGGCAATCGCCGAGAAGATCAGGATTGTTAGCGAGGTAATCAGTATAGCCAGCACCGCCATTTTCACGTCGAAGGACTCGATCTTCTTCCCCAAGTACTCCGGCGTCCGTCCCACCATTAGCCCCGCGATGAACACTGCAAGGATCACAAATACCAGCATTCCATACATGCCCGCGCCCACTCCGCCGAAAATCACCTCACCTAGCATGATGTTGATCAGCGGCACCATCCCGCCGAGCGGCGTCAACGAGTCGTGCTGGTTGTTCACTGCTCCGCAACTCGCGTCCGTGGTTACCGTCGTGAACAACGCCGAATCCGGGACCCCGAACCGCACCTCTTTTCCTTCCATGTTTCCGCCCGGCTGTATCTCGCTGGCTTTCGTATCCACACCTGCCAACAATGGATTCCCGCGCGCTTCCGCGGCGTACACGACGACCACCCCAGAAAGAAACAGCGTCGCCATCGCACTCCATACTGCCCAGCCGTGCCGTTTCGAGCCCGTCATTCGCCCCAGCGTGTACGTCAGGCCTGACGGGATTGCAAAGATCAATAGCATCTGCACAAAATTTGTCAGCGGCGTCGGATTCTCAAACGGATGCGCGCTGTTTGCACCGAAAAATCCTCCGCCATTTGTTCCGTACATCTTGATGACTTCCTGCGACGCCACTGGTCCCTGCGCGATCACCTGTGTCGTCACCGTATCCCGCTTCACGGTGCCATCGGCGTTCTTTGCTTCGACAACCTGTGGCTCTACCACATTCGCCGTGGTGTAAGGGTGCAAGTTCTGGATCATCCCCTGCGACACAAAGAAAAGCGCCACCACCAGACTCACCGGCAGGAGCACCCACAGGAATGCGCGCGTCGTATCCACCCAGAAATTTCCGATGGTCTTGGATTCTCGCCGCGATACTCCACGAATCAGCGCAATAGCCAACGCGATCCCCACGGCCGCCGAGGCAAAGTTGTGATACGCCAACCCAGCCATCTGCGTCAGGTAGCTCATCGTGGATTCGCCCGAGTACGACTGCCAGTTCGTGTTCGTTGTGAACGACACAGCGGTATTCCACGCCAGGTCCGGAGCCACGTTTGCCATCTTTTGTGGATTCCACGGCAACCACTGCTGTAATCGCTCCATCGCGTAAAGTAGGACCAGCGAAACGCCACTGAACAGGAGCATGGTTACGCCGTACTCCTTCCAACCCATCTCCCGCTTTTCGTCAACTCCGCCCGCGCGATAAATCAGCTTCTCAATCGGCCGCAGTACGAAATCCAGAAATGTCCCTTTCCGTTCAAACACCCGGTAAAGAAACACTCCCATCGGTTTCGTCACCAGCAGAACGGCACCCAAATAAAGCAGAATCTGGAACCACCCGTTGCCTGTCATGACTAGAATTTCTCCGGCTTCAACAACGCGTAGAGCAAGTACCCGCACAATAAGATTGAAATAACGATCAGAAGGATATTTCCTAGCATGGTGGCAACCTTTACTTCAGGCGTTCGCAGCCCTTCAGGTATAAAATCCCCAACCCAAAAAAGACAACTGTGCACAGCACAAAGACGACATCACTCATTAGCGACTCCCTGCACCATCTCCTAGTCTACTCGCTCACCCTAAGAAAACGGTGAGTCCCACATTAAGGAACCATAAGTAACCCCTTCCCCAGCAAGTTGTCCGTGCTCAATTATCGTTTTTCTCCACTGTTTTCGCCTGCTTGTCCCTTCATTCATCTTATGCCACACTCCCCCTCGATGCCCTCGTTCCCCACCTCTCCCCCTCAAACCAGTTCACGAAATCAGTGGATTCTCCTCCATATGAGCTTCATTCTCATCGGTGTCATCACTACCCTGCTCGGCCCCACCTTGCCTTTTTTTTCACGGCGTTGGTTGCTCTCCGACGCCCAGGCTGGCTTTTTCTTTACCTCCGAATATTTTTGCAGCACGCTGGGGGTGGCTCTCACCAGCGTCTTTCTCCCCCGTTTTGGCTTTTCCAAAGTTACCGCTGCGGGCTTCGTCGCCTTTTTTGCAGCCTTTGCGTTCCTGGGCCTCGGTCCGTGGTGGGTTTCTTCCGCCATGGTGGGAATCATCGGTTTCGGCTACGGCCTCGCCAATCCCGCCATCAACCTACGTGCCACTCAGCTTCCTTCCCAGAGCACCGCCGCTGCGGTCACTTTTCTCAATTTTTCCTGGAGTATCGGCGCAGTCCTCTGTCCCTTCGTCGTTGGGGCGCTCATCCCATCCCTCGGTCTGCGCGGTTTTTCTGTGATTCTCGCGACCTTCTCCCTCGTCTTCGTGTTTCTTCATCGTTCCTTGCGTGCTGGTCCCGCTCCCGGCAAGCAGACCCGCGGCACTCATTCTCCGGCCGAATGGCTTGCCCATCTTCGCCTGCCACAGGCCGTTCCTCTGCTCCTGCTCTTCTTTCTTTACGTCGGTGTCGAGGTGGCTCTCGGCGGCTGGGTTGCGAGTTTTGAAAAACGCATGCCGGGAATGGGCGCGCTCACCCTGGTCGTGGCTCCTTCGGTATTTTACGGATCTCTCCTCTTCGGCCGGGGCGTCGCCCCGCTCGCCCTTCGACATGTTTCCCAGATTAAGATTTCCGTTGGAGGCCTCCTCGTTGCCACCTTAGGTTCCGGTGTCATTGCTCTCTCAAATTCTCCTCACATCTTGTACTTGGGTGCCGCCATCGCCGGATTTGGCCTGGCTCCTCAATATCCTATTTTTGTCACGTGGCTTGCTGCGATCTTCCGTGACGACTCCAACTGGATTGGAGCCCTCTTCTTTGGAGCTGCAGGCTTCGGCGGCGGTGCGCTCCCGTGGCTTGTCGGCATCGTTTCTAACAGCACCCACTCTCTCCGCGCAGGGCTCTGCATTCCTCTTGCTGTCTGCTTCCTGATGCTCTTCCTTACTTTTCGGGCTCGACCTCGTGCCCAAGCTGCCTGAGTTCGCCCTTTTTCCTTCTCTGGTGAGCATCTTCGTGGGCGTCGAAGAGCTGGACTTGGCCGCATACTATCATTTCGAATCACTGGTGTGTAGGAGCCATTGCCGGGCGCCTCTTGCCGCCGCCCACTTCTTCCTCCCCCATTTGCCCAACCCCTCTTCCCGCCATTACAATTTTCCGCATGATGCCTGAAGCCCGCGTTGCTCCTCCGCTCGCTCCTTCGGATGCCTCTCGCCTCGCCCTCGGTCTTTACGGTCTTGAAGCCGTTTCTCAGTCCCTCCCCGGAGAGTACGACGATAATTTCCATTTGCTCACTTCCGACTCGCGCGCTTTTGTCCTCAAGATCATGCATCCCGCCCGGGATGAATCCTTCGTTGACATGCAATGCCGCGCCCTCATGCACCTCGCTGAGCGCGCTCCCCATCTCGCCCTTCCTCGCGTGATTCCCACTCGCCAGGGGCAGCTCTTCTCTCGCGTCAAAGCCGAAGGCGGTACCAGCCGCTTGGTCTGGCTCCTCACCTTTCTTCCGGGCATCACCTTCGCCGAAGCCAAGCCACATTCCCCTGAACTCCTCGCTTCTCTAGGTTGTCTTCTCGCCGAAATCGATTCCGCTCTCCTTGATTTCTCTCATCCCGCCGCTGACCGCGAGCTCAAATGGGATCTCTCCCGCTCGCTCTGGGCTCGCGCGTATCTTGCCCATGTTCAGAATCCGCAGCGACGAGCTCTCGCCGAACAGTTCCTCAACCTTTTTGAAGCCGAAGCCATTTCCCAATTTCCCCATCTCCGCCGCAGCGTCATCTACGGCGACGCGAACGATCACAATGCGCTCGTCTCTCCCCCCTGGCCGCTTCCTCGCCGTGTCCTCAGCGTGATCGATTTCGGCGATATGCACATTGGTTTTACAGTTGGCGAACCCGCCGTTGCCGCGGCCTACGCGATCCTCGGCCACGAAAATCCGCTTTCTGCCGCCTCTGCTCTGCTTACGGCTTACCACAAGATGTTTCCTCTCAACGAACACGAAATCGCCGCATTCTATCCCCTGATGTGCGCACGCCTCGCTGTCAGCGTGATCAATTCCGCGCATCGACAGTCGCTCGTCCCAGACGATCCATATATCATCATTAGCGAAGCCCCGGCCTGGGCGGCTCTGGAACGCCTCGGCAAGATCCATTCGCGATTTGCTCACTATGCGTTCCGCGCGGCTTGCGGTCTTCCCGCCGTTCCTCACTCCGAAAAAATCCAGCGTTGGCTCGTGCAAAATTCTCACTCTGCGGCCCCGGTCATCCCCCCAAGTCTTCGGGAAGGGAACTGCCTCGTCCTGGATCTCAGCGTAGGCAGTACTTTTCTTGGCGCGGATCCGGCTAACGCCGCAGAATCATCCATGACTCCCAAAATTCACGCAGCCGCGCGCGCTGCTAACAAAGCCATCGCTGTTGGCCGTTACAACGAGCCACGCGCTGTTTACACCTCGTCCCTCTTTGGCAGCAGTCCGAATCCGACCGACGAGCGCCGCACCATTCACCTGGGCATCGATCTCTTCGTCGACCCCGGCACGGCCGTGTCCGCTCCTTTCGACGCCACCATTCATGCCTTTGTGGACAACGACAGCCCTCTCGACTACGGTCCCGTCGTCATCCTCAAACACCGCAGCGACGACGGCCTCGAATTCTTTACTCTTTACGGCCATCTCTCACGCGAAACCCTTTCCCGATTGCGCGTTGGCGATCGCGTCGCCCGAGGCCAATCCTTCGCCCAGGTTGGCGCCTGCGCGGAGAACGGCGGTTGGTCTCCCCATCTTCATTTTCAGATCATTCTCGATTTGTTCGATCTCTCCACCGATTTTCCCGGCGTCGCCTTTGCCTCCCAGCGCGATGTCTTCACCAGCCTTTCTCCGGACCCCAACCTCATCCTCGGGATTCCGGGAAATTGTTTTCTTGCATCCGAGCCTTCTCTGGAGACAACGCTCTCTGCCCGGAGGAACCTTCTCGGTGGGAACCTCAGCATTTCCTACAGCCACCCGCTGAAGATCGTTCGAGGCTGGCGCCAATTTCTCTATGACGACACCGGCCGCGCCTTCCTCGATGTCTACAACAACGTTCCTCTCGTTGGCCATTCTCATCCTCGCGTCGTCGCTGCGGTTCAGCAGCAACTCGCTCTGCTCAACACCAACACGCGCTATCTCCACGACAACATTCTCCGTTACGCCAACCGGCTCACGGCACTCCTCCCAGCACCGCTCAAGGTCTGTTATTTCGTCAACTCCGGAAGCGAGGCCAATGAGCTTGCTCTCCGCCTCGCGCGCGCGCACACGAACCGCGAGGACATCATCGTTCTCGAGCACGCGTATCATGGCCACACCTCCACGCTCATCGATATTAGTCCGTACAAGTTCGACGGCCCCGGCGGGCGCGGGCAAAAGCCCTGGGTTCACATCGCGCCAATCGCCGATGACTATCGCGGCCTGCATCGTCGCGGCGAACCCGAGTTGGGCAAGACGTATGCCGCCTACGTTGCTGAGATTTTGGAAAAACTGAAAAGGGCAGGGCAAGGCGCTGCGGCGTACATCGCGGAAACATTACCCAGTGTCGGGGGCCAAATCGTCTTCCCGCCAAATTATCTGGCCGAAGTCTATAAACATGTTCGCGCTGCCGGGGGCGTCTGTATTGCCGACGAAGTTCAGGTTGGCTTCGGGCGTCTCGGCACGCACTTCTGGGGCTTTGAGTCACAAGGTGTCGTTCCGGACATCGTCGTCTTCGGCAAGCCCATTGGCAACGCGTTCCCTTTTGCTGCGGTAGTCACCACTCCTGAGATCGCCGCCTCTTTCGACAACGGCATGGAATTCTTCAGCACTTTCGGCGGCAATCCGGTCGCCTGTGCAGCGGGCCTCGCTGTCCTCGATGTCCTCCGCGACGAAAATTTTCAGGAGAACGCCTTGCATGTTGGCACGCGCTGGATCGCCCAACTTAACAATCTCCAATCCACTTACGCCCTCATCGGTGATGTTCGCGGTTCCGGCCTTTTCCTCGGCATCGACCTTGTCAAAGACCGCTCCACGCGCGCACCCGCAACCGATCAGGCTTCTTACATTGTCAATCGTCTTCGCGACCGCGGCATTCTTGCCGGCACGGACGGTCCTCACCACAACGTCATCAAGCTCCGCCCTCCGCTAATCTTCTCTGCCGCCGACGCGGATCTTTTCACTTCCACCCTTGCGGACATTCTCCAGGAAGACCCGGCGCAGCCCTCGTAAGGGGCACGAGCTGTTTTGAGTCCCCCCGTCCCACCCTCTTCGGCCGTCCGCAGGTTGTATACAAGTACCTTGCACTCGTTGTAGGATGCGCACGGTTCTGTTCCCAGGCGCTCCACGAACAAAAACCAAATCCAGTCGCGAATATCGAAAATTCAATTAGGGGGTACCCATGCCAGACGCAACCAAGCCTGACCAAAACGGCCAGTCCATGTGGGACCGCGTGGCGGCAAGCCACGAGTTCAGAGACCTGATGGCCACGAAGAAAATCTTCATCATTCCCGCCTTCCTTTTCTTCCTGGTTTACTACTTCTTGCTCCCCATTCTGGTTGGCTACGCACCGCACTTCATGTCCATCAAAGTTTGGGGCAATCTCAATCTCGCTTACTTGTTTGCCCTCTCCCAGTTCTTCATGGCATGGACTATTGCCGGCCTCTACGTCCGCGCAGGCGACGATTTCGACGACATCTCGAATGACATTATCGAAAAAGCGCTGAAACACGAGAACTCCAAAGGAGCCAACTGAGCCATGTCTGCTCCTCTCATCATGTTTTTGATTTTCATCGCCATCACCCTGGGTATCACCTACTGGGCTTCCAAGCGTTCCGCCGGTTCCAGCGCCTATTTCGCCGCCGGTCGCCAGATCAGGAGCTGGCAGAATGGCGTCGCCGTTGCCGGTGACTACATGAGCGCTGCGTCCTTCCTCGGTATCGCGGGCATCATCGCCTTCCAGGGTTACGACGGCTTCATGTTCTCCGTGGGCTGGCTCGTCGCTTACCTCACCGTGCTTCTCGTCATCGCGGAGCCGCTGCGCAACGCCGGCAAGTACACCATGGCGGACGTGCTCGCCTATCGCCTGAAGCCGCGCCCCGTGCGCGCCCTGGCTTCGCTGAGCACTCTTACCGTCAGCACCTTCTACATGATCGCCCAGATGGTTGGTGCCGGCGCTCTCGTCGCACTCCTCCTCAAAGGCTCCGGCATCTCCTACACCACCGCCGTCGTCGGCGTCGGAATCTTAATGATCGTCTACGTGGTTTTCGGCGGCATGCTCGCCACCACCTGGGTGCAAATCATCAAGGCCATTCTCCTTATGGCTGGCGCGTTCCTCCTCAGCATCCTCGTCATGGCCCACTTCCACTTCAGCTTCTACGCCTTCTTCGACGCCATCGGTCACGTCACTTATCACGATAAGGGGCAGGAAGTGGTGAAAGACTTTCTGCAACCCGGCTTACGCTACAAGCCGCCCTACGGCCCGCTGGAGCTTATCTCTCTCGGTCTGGCGCTCATCTTCGGCACCGCTGGCCTGCCGCACATCCTGGTCCGGTTCTACACCGTTCCCGATGCCAAGACCGCCCGCCACAGCGTGGTCTGGGCCATGGCCCTTATCGGCAGTTTCTACATCATGACCACGTTCCTCGGCTTCGGCGCCGCCACCATCGTTGGCCGCGATTTCATCGGGACGCACGGAGGTACGAACATGAGTGCGCCTCTTCTTGCTCAGGCGCTCGCGGGCGACATTTTCTTTGCCTTCATCTGCTCCATCGCCTTCGCCACCATTCTCGCGGTTGTCGCCGGGCTCACCATCAGTGCGTCAACTTCCTTTGCGCATGACTTCTGGACCAACGTCATCCACAGGGGCACGGAGCGCAAGCCCGGCGAAGAAGTCCGCGTCGCGCGCATCTCCGCTTTCGTGGTCGGCGCCGTTGCCATCGCCATCGCCATTCTGCTTGGCCCGACCGCCAACGTAGCCTTCCTCGTCGCCCTGGCGTTTGCCGTGGCTGCTTCCGCCAACTTGCCCGTCATCGTGCTGTCCATCTTCTGGCGCCGCTTCAACACCACCGGCGCGGTGGCCGGCCTCGCGGTTGGCCTGCTCGCTTCCATTGGCTTGATCCTCGTCAGCCCTAGCTTGATGGCCGTCGATCCGCCGACTGTCACCGGCGCGGCGCGCCACCTCATTCAAGCCAAAGCCTGGTTCCCGTTGGAGAATCCCGGCATTCTCAGCATTCCGCTGGGCTTCGTCGGAGCCATCCTGGGCACGTTGCTTAGCCATGAGCCGTCGTCAACCCACAAATTCAACGAGCTCCTGGTGCGCTCAAACACCGGCCTGGGCGCCGAAAAAGCTATCGCCAGCCACTGACCTCATTTCCACATTTTTCCAATCGGGGCGGCATTCTGCCGCCCCGAAAGTTTTTCTGCCAGTACGTGTATCGCAACTCTCAGCCCTGGCATCGAAAGAAAATTAGTCATGCGTAGCTAGCTCAACTGGGATTCTTGCCGGGACGCGTTTGATATGACAAAAAAGCCCTATATTCTTGCTCTTGACGACGACCCTGTGGTTCTCCGAGCCGTGGAAAGAGACCTGAAGTCCAAGTTTTCCGTAAACTATCGCATCTTGGCTGTGGATTCACCCGAGAAGGCGATGACGTTCGTGCGACAACTGACGTCTCGGGCGGACCAGGTCGCGCTGTTTCTCGTTGACCAGCGCATGCCGCAGATCAGTGGCACGGAATTTCTGATGGAAGCCCTCTCATTGCAGCCTGACGCCCGGCGTGTTTTGTTGACGGCCTATGCGGACTCCAATGCCGCCATTGACGCCATTAATAAAGTCAAGTTGAACCATTACCTCATGAAGCCCTGGGAGCCGCCGGAGCAAAATCTCTATCCAATCATCTCGGACCTCCTGGACGATTGGAACGCTACCAGCCGCGAATCGTTTGAAGGAATTTATGTCGTTGGTACGCGCTGGTCGCCTAGCACTCACGAGCTGAAGGATTTCCTCGCCAAGAGCCAGATTCCATACCGCTGGATTGAGCCCGGCTCGACTTCCGATCCGCGCATCCAGGCTGCGGTCGGCGAAACGCCCTCCGTGCTTCCCGTGATGATCTTTCCGGACGGGTCGGTTCTGCAGAAACCGGCATTGCCTGCCGTCGCCGCCAAGCTTGGCCTGACCACCGCTCCGAACCGCGATTTTTACGACGTGATCATTATTGGTGCGGGTCCGGCGGGCCTGGCCTGTGCGCTGTACTGCAGTACTGAAGGATTAAAGACAATTTTGGTGGAGCGTGAAGCGGCGGGGGGACAAGCCGGACTGAGCTCGCGAATTGAGAATTACCTGGGCTTTCCTTCCGGACTGAGCGGCTCGGACCTCGCGCGCCGTGGCGTTTCGCAAGTGAGACGATTTGGCACGGAAGTTCTCGCCCCGGTTCAAGCGGAATCTCTCGCGGTGGAAGGAGAGTACCGCGTGGTCAAGCTCTCAACCGGGCAGGAATTGGTGGGCCACAGTGTGGTACTTGCCGCCGGCGTGCAGTGGCGCAGACTGGACATTCCGGGAATGGAACGCCTTACCGGTGCGGGCGTTTACTACGGCGCTGCGATTACCGAAGCAGCTTCGTGCAAGGGAGAAGACGTCTACATCGTTGGCGGTGCGAATTCCGCGGGCCAGGCGGCGGTGCATTTTTCGGAATATGCCCGCTCTGTGACCATGCTCGTTCGTGGCGACTCTCTTTCCCGTTCGATGTCTCATTACCTTGTCGAGCGAATTCATACGATGCCTAACATTAAGGTGGAATCAAACACGGAAGTCATCGAGGTTCACGGCGAAGAGCGGCTCACCGGGCTCACCATTCGGCACCACGACTCGAAGACGACGGAACAGCGAGCGGCAGGAGCGCTGTTTATCTTTATCGGGGCTGAACCAAAGACGGAATGGCTGGAGGGGACGCTTTGCCGGGACGCCAAAGGATTCCTCATCACAGGACCAAATCTTTTGCACGACGGCAAAAGGCCGGCCGGCTGGAGCCTGGACCGCGATCCCTCTCTGCTGGAGACCAACGTTCCCGGAGTGTTCGCCGTCGGGGATGTGAGATATGGTGCGGTGCGCCGCGTTGCAAATAGCGTTGGTGAAGGCTCCATCGTCCTTTATTTCATCAATCAGTATTTGGCGAATCGATAAGGAGGCCAAGCGATGGAGCCCTGTAGCCGCCTCACCCCAGAGGAACTCTCGCAGATTGCGCTCTTCGCTGATGATGACCGAGAGGCGCTCCAATGGCTCTCCGAGCATTTGGAGGTGCGCTGCTACGAATCCGGAGAAGTGATTTTTGAGGAAGGCGCTGCCGCAACGGAATTCATCGTCGTACTTGAGGGAGAGTTCCACTTTCGCCGTATGTCCGATCCGTACGCGCCGGTCTTCGTGCGCACCGCCGGGCAGGCCACCGGCGTCCTGCCATTTTCGCGCATGAAGGTGAGCCGTGGCCGCGGGACTGCAGTGGGGCGCACACGCATCGCGGTGATGCCCGCCACGGAGCTCCGCGAGCTTGTTTACCGCGCACCGAACCTGGCACAAAAACTTGTTGCCGAAATGACGGATCGCACGCGGGAATCGGCTCAATCGGAAGAGCGAACCGGGAAAATGCTGGCGTTAGGGAGACTCGCTGCCGGCCTGGCGCACGAGCTCAATAATCCAGCGTCCGCAGCGCTTCGTTCTTCTTCGCTGCTGCGTGAGGCTCTTGTGCTGCGTCGCCGCGAATCCATCGCGATGCGCGGCGAAGTCTTCACTCCCGAAGTGCAATCCGTTATGAACAAACTCGCTGAGATCATTGCCGAGTGTGGCGGCGGAACAAGCTCGCTGGACGCGCTGGAGCGTACGGATCTCGAATCTGGCCTCGCCGACTGGCTCCAGGAGCGGGATTTTCCTCCCGACGTCGCCGGTGACCTGGTTGACGCGGGAATTCGCATCGAAGATTTGGAGCCGCTCACGAAGCTACTGAATGCCGCGAACTTTACGCATGGCTTGCGCATTCTTGCCTACGACCACCAGATCCTTTGTCTCTCTCGTGAAATCGAGGAGGCCTCCCGGCGCATCTCCGACCTCGTTCAGGCTGTGAAGTCATATTCCTATATGGATCAGACACCGTTGAGTGATGTGGATGTAGAACGCGGAATCGATGTCACCCTGCGCATGTTTCAGCACCAACTGAAGCATGGCATCGAGGTCAAGCGCCAATTCGCCGGCAACCTTCCCAAGATTCCAGCCAATGGGAGCGAATTGAATCAGATTTGGACCAATCTGATTGACAATGCCATCCGAGCGATGGCTACGCAGTCAAACGGCGAAAAGACACTCACCGTACGGACGGCTTTGGAGCCGGAGGGAGTCCTCGTCGAATTTGTAGATAGCGGTCCCGGAATTCCACCGGAAATTCGTGGGCGCATCTTTGAGCCATTCTTTACAACAAAGCCAGTAGGTGAGGGTACGGGGCTGGGCCTTGATATCGTGCAGCGCATCGTCCGCACCCATCAGGGCACAATCCGCGTTGACTCCCGCCCGGGGCACACTGCCTTTCAGGTCCGTCTCCCTCTGGTCCGGCAAACCGTATCCTGAGCCCCTAGCCAACGATGCCCACTTCCCGTTCCGTCATCGCGGCGGGTTGCGGGGCGCAGCCTTAGCTTCCAATCACGATTCCGCGCGGCCTTCGATTACGAGCTGAGGACTTTCTTTAGTCTTTGCGTGGTTTTGGCTAACTGTTTCTTCAGGGCATCGACCTGCTTGGAAATTTCCTGGAGCTCTTCTTTTGTGACCTTGCTAGCCTCGGCGAATTGGCGCGCACGGAGATGAGCTTGCTTATCGGCTTTGCCCAGCGCGGCGCCGATCTTGACGGAGACTTCGGTGAGCTTGTCTTTCTTGGCCATGACGGTCCCCCTTTGCAGCAGCACCATGCTACCTTAATCGTTGCAAGGGAGGGGCAACGGAATTTTCGCGGAGTAGCTGGGGCTATTCGGGCTTGGGCGGGTGCGCGGCACGTTCTTTTTTCTTCTCTTCCTTCTCTTTGTCGGAGGGTGGATAGCTGTCAAAAGCCTTGGTGATTTCCTCGTCGGCCTTTTTCCAATCCTTGTCGGGATTGCTGATCTTGCGAATCAGGTAGAGACGCCAGGCAAGATTCTTGGATTTGCGATCAATGAGATCGACGATGAGGGAGCCTTCCTTCGCGCTGCTGGCAGAGACATCGTTGTAAACCCAGCCCCAATAGGAGCCGACGTACGCGCCATAGGGTCCCCAATTGCCCATGGTTGCGACGTTGACCTGCTGCGAGGAGTTCGCCCAGTACCGGACGACGAGATCAGGGTTCTGGCCGGGTTGAACCTCGCGAAGACCTTTTTTGGTGAGGTCGCGAGTGACGGCTTGATGCACACGATCGTTGATGAGGTCGGGGTTAAGTTGCAGCATCAAGAGATTTTCGACGCCACCGAGAAATGCGAAGGTCTTGTATTTGGAGAAATCGAGATTGGGATCGAAATCGACGGTGGTCCTGGCGGAGAGAGGCAAGGCGGCAAGAAGAACAAGGAGTGTCCCCAAGAACGGCAAGAATTTGAAATTCAAAAGAGATTCACACAAACGATTCATTCAGCATCACTCCTGTGGAGCGAAAAAAGAATTGTGCACAACAGATAGTCTAGGTCATGCAAACTTCCCAAGCCAGTGGAAGGTTGCTTTCATTCGCTTTCGGGGTCGGTGGGCTCGTTGTTGAAGAGGCGGACGAGTTCGGCGTGTTCCATAACAACGGCAGGATCCTTTTGGATGGCGTCGAAGTATTTCCTTTGGAAGCCATCGCCAGTTTCGGAAGGAGCAAAAATCTTGCGGGCGAGGGCAACGGCTACGTGCGAGTCTGTGTTTGTGACACCCTCGTCGCTGGAGAGAGCTTCGTCGATGCGGACGACGAATTCGGAGATGTTGTGGAGCCAGGAGAACTGCGGATCGTCGACGACCAGGCGGAAGAGCTCGCCAGTCGAGACCGTGCCATGTTCCTTCTCGTAACTGCGCCGCTCCATTTCAAGAAGAGATTTGTGTAGGCGAAGGAGCGCCTGGCGAAGTGCCACGAGCCTCTGGCGGGCCGGCGTGTCTCGCGAGTCTCCTTGATTCGAATAAGGATCTTTGGATTGGTCCACGTTGCGCTCCCGCGGGAGAAGTTCCCTCGCATTGCTTGCTACTATTCTGCCGCGCTTCCTTTGGGCTGTACCACCAGATTGTTTTTGACGCTAAGGACACTGGCGACACCGCCGGCACGGAGAGCGGCGAGATTTTTGTCCGATAACGAGTTCACGGAGCCTTCGAGTGCAACATTGCCATTCTTCACGATGATGTGAATCGGAGGGACAGCCTGAACGGCGTAACGCTCGAGAGTCGAGTCCTCATAGATAGCGCGGTAAACGCTGCGGCGCAGGTCATCATCGGCGGGCGAAGCGGGAAGGACTTCGATAAGGTTGATGACGGTGCTCACACCCTCGATGCTTTTGACGGCGGCTTCGGCGTTTTCTTTGAGATTGTGGCGAAGAACTTGGCCATTGAGGGTGACTTTGCTGCCGTCGAGCGTGAAGGTGATGGAATCGAAGACCGAGTAGAAGGGAAGCACGAGGATCTGGTGGTGAATCTCCCGCGACAAACTGGAGGGATATTTGTCCTCTAGTTTCGGAGGTTTCTTGGCGGGAGTACTCTGCGCTGGTGAAGATGGCGCTGCGAAAGCTGAGACTACCAAGAGAAGCGCCAGGCAGATTCCGATTCGCCTCATTCGATGGGGCCTCATTCTTCGTTCAGCGCAGGATACGCGCTTATTTAGATTCACGCTGCATGCGGCAGCGTGGCGGGCGGTGCCGAATGCTATACAGTGGTAGCATACGACAGGCATTCGCGCCCCTCATCCAATTGTAATCGGTCGATTGCCCTGGGAGAAAGTCACTCGCGTGCTCGCCATTGCTCATCGCGGCGCATCCGGATATGCGCCAGAAAATACATTAGCGGCATTTCGACGCGCGATCGCGCAGGGGGTGACGTTCATTGAAACGGACCTGCACTTGACGCGGGACGCGCACTTTGTGGCCATACATGATGAAACCGTCGACCGCACCACGAATGGCCACGGGGCTGTCAATAACTTGACGCTGGCGGAAGTGCGGAGGCTGGACGCAGGGTCGTGGTTTGCAAGCGAGTTCATGGGGGAGCGGATCCCGAACCTGGAGGAGGTCCTGGAGTTCGCGCGGAAAAATGACGTGGTGTTCTACCTGGAACTGAAACCGAGCGGATTTTGGGGCGGGGAACACGCGTTGATCAGCGCGCTGCGGGATTCCAGCGAGATACCCCGGAGCGTG
>Ga0187816_10000224_pt1 | contig 16608 bp, 14 predicted proteins | sample NC_wetland_sal_i_16_FD_132960 | JGI IMG/M metagenome (GOLD analysis project Ga0187816, IMG submission 132960) | Wetland sediment microbial communities from Neuse River Estuary, North Carolina, USA - SO4_1 | ecosystem: Environmental > Aquatic > Freshwater > Wetlands > Sediment | place: USA... | reverse complement strand
GCGGATCTGGTCGGAATTTCTTCGGTTAACCGGTGGTGGCTGGAGTGGCTGGCTCGATAATCAGGGCGGCCTGCGCCGCGTCGAGGGCTACCTCGCACGCCGCCGGCGTTTCCGCGAGCACGGTTACGAACGCGACCCGGCCGGACATGGTGCCCTTGGGCGGCGGCGACATGACGTCGCCCCGCCTGGCGAGCGGTACGGCCAGGTCGGTTCCGGGTGGCAGGGCTCCGGTCTCGAACCGGACCGTCTCGATCACGGTGTCGTCCTGCGCGGCATAGAAAAACTGCACCCCGGCGGCCGCGGACCGGTCCGCCTTCGGCTCCGGGTGCTGCCCGCAGGCGACCGCGGCGGCCGCCAGGCCCGGATCCATGCCGCTGGCGCGCATCCCCAGGTAGGGGATGAGGTCACCGCCCAGGCGCGCGTTGACCTCGATGACCTGCGGCCCGTCCGGTGTGAGCTTGTACTCCGCGTGCGTCATCCCGTCGGTGAACCCGAGCGCCTCGTGCGCCGCCCGCATGACCGAGGCCAGCCCGGGATCGGTGAGCAGCGGGTCGGCGGCGTCGACGACGTGGCCGACCTCCTCGAAGTAGGGCGGATACCCGATCCGCTTGCGCGCGACGAACATGGGCAGCAGCTCGCCGTGGTAGACCGCCGAATCCACGCTGATCTCGGGTCCGGCCACGTACTGCTCCACGAGCACGCCCTCGTCGTAGCGCCACGAACCCGGGACCACGCAGTCGCGCGCGAACTCGAACTTCGCGGGCAACTCGGCCGGGCGGTCCACGCGCACCACGCCGAGGCTGCCGCCCATCGCGCGGGGCTTCAGCACCACCGGGTAGCCCATCTGGTCGGCGGCGGCGGCCGCCTGGTTCAGGTCGGCGACCAGGGCCGAACGCGGCTGCGGCACGCGGCTGGCGTCCAGGGCCTTCCTGGTCAGGTGCTTGTCGCGGCAGCGCAGCACCATGTCCGGGTCGCCGCCCGGCAGGCCCAGCTCGGCCGCCACCGTGGCGGACTGCAGGATGCGCGCCTCATCCCAGCTCAGCACGCCCGCGACGGCCTGGTGCGCGGCGAGTTCGCGCGCCGCCGCGCACAGCGGCGTGGCGTCGATGGTGTCCTCCATGTCGAGCACGGTCCACCCCGCCAGGTACCCCCGCGGCCACCCGGGCTCGGCGCCGCAGAGGAGGTGCACCCGGTAGCGTGAGGCGACCGAGGCGAGCAGGTACTCGCGGAAGTCCTGCCTGCCGGTCCCGATCAGCAGCAGCAGCGGGTCGTCGTTACCCTTCATGACCGACCGGTCAGGGCCGCCAGAGGCGCCGAGTCGGCCCCGGCCCCGGCGGTGAGCGCCAGCAGCAGGCACCGGGTGGCCAGGGCGGAGTCGAACCCGCTCAGCTGCAGCGCCCGCTCCGCGCGCTCAAGTTCGGCCGCGGCCAGCTCGACGGGCAGCCGGCCGGCCGCGGGGACCGTCCCGGCCAGCAGCGGCCGGATGTAGTCGCAGAACGCGTCGTAGGACGCACGCGTGAAGTTGGTCTCGTACCGGTCCGGCCGGTCCCAGGACAGGTACAGCCGGACGAGCTCGCGGTCCTCGCCCGCGAGGAACTCATCGGCCCACAGCGCGTGGTTACGGCTCGTCGAGAACTTCTGCCCGTCGAGCAGGTACAGCTCGTTCACGGTCGCGCCGCGCAGCAGCGGCCGCGTCACCCCGGCGGCGGCCAGGATGGCCGGGTACAGGACGCCGAAGTAGAAGGTGTTGTCGATGCCGTTGAAGTGCCAGACGCCGTCCACCTCGTCCCAGGCCGCCACCCGCCGCGACAGGTTGTCCGCGCCGGGATCCAGCAGCCGCGCGGGGCCGTAGAGGTAGCTCAGGCCCAGCTCGGTCGGGAAGTCGACGCGCAGGCCGGACAGCTGGCCCTCGCACTCGATCCCCCAGTCGGTCGGGTAGGCGACGGGATAGTCGGGCAGCGGCGCCCGCAGGTAGTGCGCCAGCGCCACCCTCGCGCGCCCGGGCAGGTCAGCCTGCTGCCACTCCGCCAGCAGGTGCGCCCGGTAATCTTCCAACGGCAGGACCGGCACGGTGACCGGCATCGGGCGCAGGCTGCCGCCGCACCGGGCGCAGCTGGCGTCGACGAGCAACTCGGCGGAGGTAAACCCGCCGCACGGCTCGCACGACAGGCCGTTCGCCCCGGCCCCGCAGATCGGGCACTTCCCGACCACGTACGAGTGGTGCATGGTGCGACCGCAGTCCGCGCACGCGTGCAGCGTGACCTCACGCATGTCGATCGTCCCGCTGGCCACCAGTTCGCTCAGCATGCCGGTGACGGCCCGCTGGAACGCGGCGTCCTCAGGGTCGAGGAACATGTCGTAACCGATGCCGGCCAGCTCGAACGCCGTGGTGATCTGGGCCCGGAACCCGGCGACCATCTCGTTGACCTCGACGCCGAGGTTCTCGGCCTTCGTCATCACGTAGTTGGGGTGGACGTCCACTCCGGCCAGGGTGAGCACCCGGTCCCCCCGGGCCCGCGCCGCCCGGGACGCGATGTCCGCGGCCAGGTACGGGCCGGACAGGTGCCCGATGTGCAGCGGGCCGTTGACGGTGGGCTGCGGGATAACGATTACCGTCACACCCTGCTGCTTACTATTCAACTTTCACACCAGTCCCGATAAAGCGCAGACAAATAGCGTGACACTGCTTGCCCACTCCCACTCCCTTCACGCTGGCCAAGCTGGAGGGCCGTGAAGCGCCAGACGGTGCCGGTGGTCATCGCGGGCCGTAGTGCTGGCGACACAGGCGGCGCGCGAGGCGACTATACCGCCGCATATCCGGGCAAGCCAGCCCCAAGATCAACGAAAGGGTGGCGAAGCTTCCTTTCTCGCCGCCGGTTACGTGCGCTTATGACGGACAGTTGTCATGCTTGGCTGCGCTAATGACGGACAGTCATCGTGCGGCGCCAGGCCCGCCACCGGAACTGCAAATGGGTCACAAAAATGCCTTTCGCATAATCGTTTACGTGCGCTTATGACGGACAGTGACCATGCTTAGCTGCGCTAATGACACACAGTCATCATGCAATGTCGGGCCGCGCCCCGGAACCGTGTGGTCGGCCCGGCGCCCTAGGGCATTGCGGCCCTGCGGCGCGGCGGGTTAGCCTGTGGGCGGGATGGCCTGCCGCGGCGTGTCCGCGGCGGCCGAACTAAACGGGCGACGGCCGGAGGTCCCGTTGAGTAGCGGCAATTCTTCGCGCGACGCTGCGGCCGTCCCGATGTGGGACGAGGCTTATGGCCCGGCGCACCTGAAAGGCGAACAGAACCTCTGGGGCGATCCCCCCGTGCCTTACGCGGCAAGGGCTGCCGGTCTGTTCGGGGCGAACTCCTCCCGGGTGATAATTGACCTGCCCTGCGGTGACGGGCGTAATCTTGCACCTCTTGCGGAAGGCGCTTCTATCCTGCTCGGCGCGGATACCTCGGTGCAGGCCATGACCATTGCAGAAAGGGTCGCGGAACGAGCGGGGATCGGCGCGAGAACCGTATTCGTGCGAATGGATGCTTTCGATACCGGCCTGCTTGACAATTCGGTCGACGGAATATTTTGCTGGGATCTACTCGGGCACCTGACCAATGTCGGGGACGCGCTCAGGGAACTCTACCGGGTGGTCCGCCCGGGCGGGCTTATCGTGGCCAATATGTGGACGATGAATGACTGCCAGACGTCCGATCCGGATATCCGGGAAATCGCCCCAAAGGAATACATAGATCACTTCGATTTCTATTGTCGATTCTATGACCGGGAGGATCTCGACGCGCTCCTGACCGAGACCGGGCTGAGCGCGGAATCCGTCGAGGTGAGTGCCTGGACCGAGCCAGCGCACGCCGATTACCGGACCTATGAGCATGACCATGAAAGCCTCGCCTTCACGATCAGGAAACCCCTGGACGAGCATGCGGGTCGGTGAGCCCAGGGCGGCCGAACCCGAGCAGCTCACGGCTGGTCTAAGGGCGGGCATCGGGTATGCAACCGCTCACCACGGCGAGTTGCTCCAGGGTGTCTTCGATGACGGCACGGGCCGGCTGCGCCGCGCGCTGGTGACGATGCCGCTCCCGGGCCGGGGCAGCCGCGTCGTCTTCTACCCGAGCCAGAGCCACTGGGGCGTGGTCGGCCCGCCCGGGCTGACCAAGTCCAGGCGTGCGGCCATCTACGCGCTGCGCGAATTCGCCGGCCACCCCTCGCCGGCCAAGGGAGGCCGGGTCGAGATCACCAGCAACGTCCCCCGCGGCATCGGGATGGGCTCCTCGACCAGCGACGTCACCGCGACGATCAAAGCCGTGGCCGACTACCACGGCGTGTCCCTATCCGTGGAGGAGATCGGCAGGCTGGCGGTCCTCGCCGAGATCGCCTCGGACTCCGTGATGATCGACGACCGCGTGGTGCTGTTCGCCCACCGCGACGGGCTCGTGCTCGAGACGTTCGGTCACCGGCTGCCGCCCATGGTCGTGGTCGGCTGCGACACGGCACCCGGCCAGGTCGTCGAGACGCTCGGCCTGCCGCCGGCCGATTACAGCGATAGGGAGGCCGGGGAGTTCCAGGTGCTGCGCGGCGCGCTGCGGCGCGCCATCGCCCTGGAGGACGTCGCGCTGCTCGGCAAGGTGGCGACGGCGAGCGCGCGGATCAACCAGCGGTACCTACCGAAGCCGGGCCTCGAGGCGCTGATCGAACTGGGCCTGCGGCACGGTGCCGTGGGCCTCCAGATCGCCCACAGCGGGACCGTGGCCGGGCTGATCTTCGACCCGCGCCAGCCGCGCGCCACCCTCGACGGCTGCGTGCTGCGGATCGAGCAGCTCGGGTTCGAGGTGACGGACGTTATCGAGCCCGCTCACGTGCTGCCGCCGCGCGCGGCGCACCGGGCCGCCTCATGACGATCCGCGGCAGCTTCGGCGAGGCGACCGACGCCTATCAGCTGCCGAGGCTGGTCCGGCTCGCGCCGAACCTGTACGCCGCCTGCTTCACGCTCATGAAGATGGTTCCGGCGCGGTTCATCCTGCGCCGGGCCGCGGAGCAGGGACTGCTGGAGGCCGGGACCGTCATCGTCGAGACGACCTCGGGCACCTTCGGCCTGGCGCTGGCCATGCAGGCCGTGCACCTGGACCGGCGGCTGATCCTGGTCAGCGATCCGGTGATCGACGAGCGCCTCTACCGCCGGCTGACCGACCTCGGGGCCGTCGTGGAGCGGGTCACCGCGGCGCAGGGCCGCGTGGCCGGCGGATACCAGGCCGCCCGCCTGGCCCGGCTCGAGGCGATCATGGCGGACCTGGATGCCGCCTTCTGCCCGTGGCAATACTCCAATCCGGATAATCCGCGCGCGTACAGCGCCGTGGCCGAGTACTTCCTCGAGTGCCTCGGGCAGATCGACTGCATCGTCGGGCCGGTGGGGTCGGGCGGCTCGATGTGCGGGACGGTCACGCATGTCCGCGCGTTGCTGCCCGAATGCCGCGCGATCGGCGTAGACAGCCACTCCAGCGTGCTGTTCGGCCAGCCGGACGGCCCGCGCGAGCTGCGCGGCATGGGGATGAGCCTGATGCCGGACAACCTGGATCACCGGGTCTTCGACCAGGTGCACTGGACCGCGCCGGCGCCCGCCTACCGGGCGACCCGGCAGCTGCACCAGCGGCACGCGCTGTTCATGGGGCCGTCAAGCGGGGCGGCGTACCTCGCGGCGCGCTGGTGGGCCGGGGCGAACCCGGACGCCCTGACCGTCGTGATGATGCCCGACGAGGGATACCGGTACCAGGACACCGTCTACGACGACGACTGGCTGGCCGAACGCGGTCACCTGAACGAGGCGCTGCCCGCCGGGCCGGTCATGATCGACGATCCGGGCCAGCCCGCCGGCTCCTGGATGGTCTTCGACTGGGCGCGGCGCTCGTACGACGAGGTGATGTCGCCGTCGCGGCCGTCCGCGGTCACGGCCGACGGCGGGTCGCGATGACCGGAACCGGGCGCCTGACCGGCGGGCTCGGCCTGCGCACCCGCCGCCTGGTGTACGGCGAGCCGACCGAGGCCGAACTGGCGGCCGAGCTCGCGCTGATGACCCGGGTCGACCGGGCGCACCTGGTCATGCTGGCCGAACAGGAGCTGATCCCGGCCACGACCGCGGCCCTCCTGCTCGACTGCATCGACGAGCTGGCCGGCACCCAGTTCAGCGCGCTGCGTTCCCGCCCGGCACCCCGCGGGCTCTACCTGATGTACGAGGGCTACCTGATCGAGCGGCTGGGCCCCGAGGTCGGCGGCGTCCTGCATTCCGGCCGGTCGCGTAATGACCTCAAGGCCACCATCACCCTGCTGCGGCTGCGCGAGTGGCTAGGCGAGTTCGCCGAGCAGGCGGTCAGGCTCGAGGCCATCCTGCTCTCCCGCGCCCGGGTGTACGCCGGGGTGGTGATGCCGGCGTACACCCACTTCCAGGCCGCGATGCCGGTGAGTTACGGCTACTACCTGCTCGGGGTGGCCCTCGCGGTCGGCCGGGAGATCGACGCGCTGGCCGCGGCGAGTTCCGGGCTCGGGGCGTGCCCGCTGGGCGCCGCCGCCGTGGCCGGGACGGACCTGCCGATCAACCCGGAGCGAGCCGCGCGGCTGCTCGGCTTCGCCGCGGCCGCCCCGCACGCGCTGGACGCCGTGGCCAGCCGGGACGTGCCGCTGCGGCTGCTGGCCTGCGCGGCCAGCCTGGCCGTCGTGCTGAGCAGGCTCGGCACCGACCTGCAGCTGTGGAGCACCGCCGAGTTCGGCTTCGTCGAATTCCCCGACCGCCTGGTCGGCGGCAGCTCGGCGATGCCGCAAAAGCGCAACGCGTTCCTCCTCGAGCACGTCAAGGCGAAGGCGGGCCACGTCACCGGGGCGTGGGCCGCGGCCGCGGGCATGATGACGGCGGCCCCGTTCACCAACTCGATCGAGGTGGGCACCGAGGCGATGGCCGCCGTCTGGCCAGGGCTCGACGCGGCCCGCCAGTCGGTCTTGCTCAGCCAGGTGCTCATCAGCGGGGCCAGGCCCGTCCCCGACCGGATGCGGCAGCGCGCGGCCGAGTCGTTCACCTCGGCCACGTGGCTGGCCAACCGGCTGGTCCGGCAGGGCGTCCCGTTCCGGACGGCGCACCGGATGGTGGGCGAGGCCGTCAGGAAGGCGCTGGCGGCCGGGTCGACCGAGCTGGCGGACTTCGGGCCTCCCGGCTGGCTGACCGGGATCGAGGCGCCCGAGGCCGACCTGGTGGACCTGATGCGCGCGCACGCGCACGGCGGCGGCCCCGGAGCGTTCGCCGGAGCGTTCGGCGACGCCGTGTCCCGGTGGGCCGCGCACCGGCGCTGGCACCTAGAGCGGCACAGGGCCGCCCGTGACGCCGACGCCGCGCTGGCGGCCGCCGCCGGGCGGCTCCAGGACCTGACGCCCGCGGTGGAGCCGGGATGACCGGTGCGTGGCTGGTGCTCGTGGAAAGCAACACGACGGGATCCGGGCGGTTGTTCTGTTCCTGCGCGCGCCGGCTGGGGCTGCGGCCGGTGCTGCTCGCGCGGGACCCGGCGCGGTACCCGTACGTGGCGGCCGATGACATCGAGCACCGGGTGGCCGACACCGGCTCGGCGGCTGGCGTGCTCGAGGCCTGCCGCGACCTGGACGGGACTATCGCAGGCGTCACGAGCAGCTCGGAGTACTTCATCGCCACCTCGGCCGAGGCGGCCCGCGGGCTCGGGCTCCCCCACCCGGACCCGGACGCGGTCCGGGCCTGCCGGGACAAGCACGCCCAGCGCGCCGCCCTGAGCCGCGCCGGGGTGAGCTGCCCGGCGTACGCCGCGGCGCACGCGCCGGATGAGGCCGCGGCCGCCGCCGCGCGGATCGGCTACCCCGTCGTGGTCAAGCCGGCCTCGGGCACCGGCTCGATCGCCGTGCGCCTGTGCCGGACGGCAGGTCAGGTCCGCGCCGCGGTGGAGTACGCGTTCGCGAGCCCGGATCCCGCGCTCCCGCCCCAGGACACCGTCCTGATCGAGGAGTACCTGACCGGCGCCGAGTACTCCGCGGAGCTGATCGACCTTTCGGTCGTCGGGGTCACCAGGAAGCTGCTCGGCGGCGAGCCGTTCTTCGTCGAGACCGGTCACGATTTCCCCGCGCCCCTCCGGGCGGCGGACCGGGACGCCCTCGGCGAACTGGCCATCGCCGCGGTCCGCGCGCTCGGCCTCGGGTGGGGCGGCGCCCACGTCGAGCTCCGCTACTCCGCCGCGGGCCGTGCGTGCGTGGTCGAGGTCAACCCCCGGCTGGCGGGCGGCATGATCCCGCGCGCGGTGCAGGAGGCGACCGGCATCGACATGATCTTCCACGTGGTCGCCGCCGCCGCCGGCCGGCCCGAACCGCTGCGGCCCCGGCCGGGCCGTGCTGCCTCTATCCGCTTCCTGGTGGCCGGCGAGGAGGGCACGCTGACCGGGGTCCGGGGGGTGGCCGAGGCAACCCGCCTCCCCGGCGTCGTCGAGGTGGGCATCATGGCCCAGTCCGGCCAGCAGGTGGTGCTGCGCCATTCGTTCCGGGACCGGCTGGGTTACGTGATCGCGTCGGCCGCGACAAACGCCGAGGCCGCCGGGATCGCCGACGCGGCCCTGGCGCTCCTGGCCCCCTGCGTCACAGAAGTCACGGCCGAGCGCGCGGCCGCGTCATGACGAGAACGGTAGCGATCATCGGGCTCGGCTCGCGGGGCCTCGGCGTACTCGAGCGGATCGCGGCGCTGGCCGGCGACGAGCAGATCGCCGTCGAGGTCATCGACCCGGCCGGCACGGGCGCCGGCGTGCACGACACCGGCCAGCCCGACTACCTCCTGCTCAATACCACCTGCGGTCAGATCTCGATGTTCCCCGACCGGCGCAGCGTGGGCACCGCCACCGCGGCGCAGGGCCCCACCCTGCACGAGTGGGCCGTCTCCCGCGGCCACCGCCTGGCCGCGGACGGGTTCACGGTCGGGCCGCAAGGCCGCGAGCTGCGGCCCACGGACTTCCTGCCCAGGCGCCTGCTGGGTGAGTACCTCGCCTGGTTCTTCGAGCGGCTCCGGCCCGCACTGGCCGGGCGGCTGACCCTGCACAGGACCGAGGCGGTGGACATGGCGGCCGCCGCCGACGGCGGCCTGCTCATCGCGTTGGCCGACGGCACCGGCGTGCCGGCGGATTACGCCTTCCTGACCACCGGGTACACGCGCAACGCGAGCCCGGCCGACGGCACCTTCATCGCCGACCCGTACCCGCTGCCGGACCGCCTGGCGGCGGTCGCACCCGGGCAGACCGTCGCGATCGGCGGTTTCGGGCTGTCGGCGATCGACGTCATCTCCTGCCTGACCGTGGGCCGCGGCGGCCGGTTCGGCCGGGACCAGGGCGACGTCGCGTACCTGCCGTCCGGCGCCGAGCCGGCGATCCTGCTGTACTCGCGCTCCGGCGTTCCCGGCCGGGCCCGCCCGCTGGTCACCCGCTTCGAGATCAGCTACCACCCGCTGGTCTTCACCCCGGGCGCGATCGACGAACTGCGGCAGCGCCGGGGCGGCGCGCGGGCCCCGCTCGACTTCGGCTCCGACATCATGCCGCTGATCCTGGACGAGATGCGGATCGCCTACCGGCTGGGCCAGGCCAGGTGCGCCGCTCCCGAGGCCGAGCAAGCCCTAGCCGACGAGCTCAAGAGCGCGTCCCGGGCGGGGATCGGCGCCAGGCTCGATGAGCTCGACGCCGAACGAGGCCGGTTCGACGCCGCCGCGCTCCTCGACGGGTCGGCCGGCCTGCGGCTCGGCGACAGCGCCGCGTACCAGCGCTGGTTCGCCGATACGCTGCGCCGCGACCTGGGGGAGGGCCTGCAGGGCTTCGCCTGGAGCCCGGTCAAGGCCGCGCTGGACATCCTGCGGGAGCTGCGGGACACGTTCAGGTACGCGGCCGACTTCGGCGGGCTGACCGAGGCGTCCCAGGACGACTTCTACCGGCGGATCGTGCCGCTGGTGAACCGCGCCGTGGTGGGGCCGCAGTACGAACGGCATGCCGAACTGCTCGCCCTGATGACCGCCGGCCTGGTCCACGTCCCGTTCGGCCCGGCGCCCGCCGTGGTCCGCCACGGCGGGTCCTGGACGCTCACCTCGACCAGGCTCGGCGCGCCGGAGCGGCGCGACGCCGACTGGCTGGTGTCGGCCCAGGTGCCGCTGCCCGCCGTCGACTGCTCGGCCAGCCCGCTGCTCGGCGCGCTGGCCCGCAAGGGCTGGATCAGGCCGTCCCGGCCCGGCAGCACGCTGGTGCCCGGCATCGACGTGGACCGCGACCAGCACCCGCTGGCCGCCGACGGTACCCCCCACCAGCGGATCTGGGTCCTCGGCCCGCTGTGCGAGGGTGCGACGTTCTACAACAACCTGGTCCCGTCGCCCGGCGTGTACTCGCGCCCGGTCGCCGACGCCCACCGCTGCGCGGCCGCGATGCTCGCCGCCCGCGCGACGGCCGGCAGCGCCGCGTGGGGAGGCACGGGCAGCGCCGCGTGAGGGGCGCGGGCAGCGCGCATTAGCCGGCGCCGGCAGCGCGCATTAGCCGGCTCACCCGCCGGCTAGGCCCTGGCTGTCCAGGTAACTGGCGGCGACCTTCTTCGGCACCACCATGCACCACGCGTCGATGAGGAGCTCGCGCAGTTCGTCCACCTCGAGCGCCGGGAGCCTGGCCCGGACCCACTGGTACCGCTCGTCGCTGGGCAGCGGCATCATGAACTTGTCGGGCTCGCTGGCCACGAGCGCGGCGCGCTCGTCCTTCGGGAAGCCGAACCCCATCCGTTCCTCGTCCGCCGAGACCGAGGCGTACACGATCCTGCCGACCCGGAACTTCGTGTGGTCCCTGATGAGGTGCTCGGACGTACGGGGCAGCGACATCGCGATCCGCCGCACATCCTCCAGGGTGGCCACGGCCGGTCAGCCCCGCCGCCGAGCCGGGCCCGCGCGCAGCGCAGACAGCACGGCGGCCAGCACCATGAAGCCCATCGAGGCGTAGAACGCGGCGTGCAGGCCCGAGGTGAACGCGGCGGCCAGGGCGCCGTGCAGCGAGGTGCTGCCGACGAAGATGGCGAAGGCGAGGCCGCGGGAGATGGACCGCGAGGCGATGAGGATCGCGACCGCGAACGAGAACACCATGCCGACGTTCGCGAACGTCCGCATCATCCCCGACGCGATGCCGAACGCCTCGGGCGGGGCCGCCTTCATGATCGCCGAGCTGTTGGCGGGGAAGAAGAAGCTCGCCCCCACCCCGTTGACGATGGCCGCCACGACCACGACCCACACAGGTGTGGTCAGGCCGAGCTGCGCGTAGATGGCCAGCCCGGCCACCTGGATGGCCAGGCCAGCGGTGGCGGGCAGGACGGGCCCGCGCCGGTCGGCGAGCCGTCCCGCGTACGGCCCGGCCACGGAACCCAGCACATAGCCGGGGACCAGCAGCAGCGAGGCGTGGATGGGGGACAGGCCGCGCGGGCCCTGCAGGTACATGATGACCAGGAAGAGCACGGCGAAGCTGGCCAGGCCCTGGAACAGCGAGGCCAGCAGCGAGGGCGTCATCGTCGGGATACGGAAGATGGACAGCGGCAGCATCGGCTCCGCCTGCCGTGCTTCGATGAACCCGAACGCCGCGATAAGCGCGACCCCGCCGATCAGGTACCCGGCCACCTCGGCGTCGAACGCGGTGGTGGCCAGCCTGGTCATGGCCCACAGCACGCCGAACAGGCCGAGCCCCAGGCAGGTCATCCCCGGCAGGTCCAGGCGCCGGCGCGTCCGTTCGGCGCGGTCGTGCAGGACCCGCGTGGCGACGGCCAGCGCCGCCACGCCCACCGGCACGTTGATCCAGAAGATCCACCGCCAGGAGATGTAGGTGACGATGAGCCCGCCGAGCACGATGCCGACGACCGCGCCCATCGTCCAGCCGAGGGCGGTGAACCCGTACGCGCGGCCGCGCCGTTCCCTCGGGTACAGGTCGGCGATCACCGCGCCGCTGTTGGCCATGATGAACGCCCCGCCCACCCCCTGCAGGATGCGGAAGACGATGATCGACGCCTCGTTCCAGGCCAGGGCGCAGGCCAGCGAGCCCAGGACGAAGACGGCGAACCCCGCCTCGTACATCCGGACCCGGCCGAACATGTCCCCCAGCCTGCCGACCTGGGTGGCGAGCAGGGTGATGACGAGCAGGAAGCTGATGATGACCCAGACCACCGCCGACAGCGCGACGTGCAGCCCGCGCTGGATCTCCGGCAGGGCGAGGACCACGATCGTGGTGTCCACCGCGGTCATCAGCACGCCGGTCATGATGACCGCCATCGCCACGCCCGTACGCGGCGCCGCCTGCGCCCCGGCCGGCGGCTTGATCACCCTGGGCGCGGCCACCTGGCCAGCTTAGCTGGGGCGGTCGGCGGCAGGACTAGGCTAGATGTGGCACTTCCGGGTAAAGGGGGCTGTCATTTGGCCAGGGATGAGTCGGCCGTCGGCTGCGTCGGCGTGCTGACCGTGGGAACCCGGGGCGGGGCCGGGCCCGGCGAAGTGCACATCAAGATCCGCGGCGGTACCGAGACCTTCCTGGCCTGGTCGGACGGGCCGCTGCCCAAGGGTGCGACCGTCCTGATCACCGAGTCACGCGGAGCGCGGGCGGTCGACGTCATCGAGTGGGAGGACGTGCTCGGCGACAGTCCGCGCATTCCGGAGTTACTTCAGAGCAGGAGGCAATGATGTTCGGCTACCGTGTTCCAGCGCCCGACGAGGCGATGCTGATTTCCGGCGGGAAGTACGGCACGAAGGGCACGCCGTTCCGGGTGGTGGTAGGCCACGGCGCCTTCGTCACGCCCATCACCCGCAAGGTCCGGTATCTCACGCTGTCCATGCAGGAGGCCGAGGTCTCCGAGCAGTGCGTGACCCATCAGGGCATCGCGCTGAACGTGCGCGCGGTGATCGCGTTCAAGGTCGGCAACGACGAGGAATCCATCGTCAACGCCGGGCAGCGTTTCCTGTCCGACCAGGACCAGATGTCGGTGCTGACCGGGCGGATCTTCGCCGGCCACCTGCGCTCGATCATCGGCTCGATGACCGTCGAGGAGATCGTCACCGAGCGGCAGAAGCTGGCCAGCGAGGTGCTCGACGGGTCGAAGGCCGAGATGGCCACGATCGGGCTGATCGTGGACTCCCTGCAGATCCAGTCGATCGACGACATGGGCGCCGGGTACATCGCCGCGATGGCCGCGCCGAACAACGCTGCCATCCAGCGGCAGGCCAAGATCGCGCAGGCGCAGGCCGACCAGGCCGCGGCGGAGGCGCAGCAGGCCTCGGCCCGCAAGCAGGCGGAGTTCGCCCGGGAGACCGCGGTGGTCCAGGCCCAGTACAAGGCCGAGATCGACCGGGCGCAGGCGGAGGCGGGCCAGGCCGGGCCACTGGCCCAGGCGAACGCCCAGCGCGCCGTCATCAACGCCCAGGCCGAGCTGGCCAAGCAGCAGGCCGACCTGCGCCAGCAGCAGCTGGTCTCCGAGGTGGTCAGGCCCGCCGAGGCCGAGGCCGAGCGGGTCAAGGTCCTGGCCAAGGCCGACGCCGAGCGCACCAGGATCCAGGCCGAGGCCGCCGCCTCCAACAACCGCGTCGCCCTTGACCAGCTGCTGATCAACCAGCTGCCGCTGATCGTCAAGGAGGCCGCGGCCGGGCTGGCCGGCGCGAACGTCAGCGTGCTCAACGGCGCCGACGGCCTGAGTGAGATCGCCGCCGGACTGGTCGGCCAGGGCCTGGCCATCCTCGATGCCGTCCGCAAGGGCATGCCCGGCGGGCTGGCCGTCGAGGGGACCAACGCGCGCGAGGTCGATGGCCAGCCGGGGCCGCAGGCCTAAAGGTGGCGATTTGCTGACGTTGGCCCAGGTCCGGGGCCGGCCAGCGCCGCGGCGGTTAGGCTCGCAGTCGTGACCGCAGCGTCGACCGCCGCCCCCGCCGCGCTGCCCGCCGAGCAGGCTCGCCCGCTCAGCGAGCGTCGCACGGTGCTGCTGGCCGGGGTGTACTTCCTGCTGGCGTCCCTGGCGGTCACGGTGTGGCTGTGGCGGGACCCGGCGTCGCGGACGGTGGCGGGCAATCCCTACGACACCGACCAGATGGCCTGGTTCTTCCGCTACGACGCCACGGCGATCGCGCACGTCAGGCTGCCGTACCTGGTCACCACCGCGATGAACGCCCCGCAGGGCGTGAACGTGATGTGGAACACGTTCATGCTCCTCCCCGGGATCGTGCTCGCGCCGGTGACGCTGCTGTTCGGGCCGCAGACCAGCCTGACCGTGCTCATGACCGCCGGGTTCGCCGGGTCCGCGACGGCCATGTTCGCCGTGCTGCGCCGCTGGGAGGTCAGCCTCGCGCCCGCGGCGCTCGGCGCCGCCGTCTACGGGTTCTCGCCCGCCCTGCTCCACTCGGCCCTCGGCCACTACGACCTGCAGTTCGCCGTGTTCCCGCCGCTGATCGTAGACGTCGGCCTGCGGCTGGCCACCGGACGCGCGCGCGCCGTCCCCGGCGGCCTCCGGCTCGGCCTGCTGGTGACCGCGCAACTGTTCGTCAGCGAGGAGATCCTGCTCGACACCGCGCTGGCCGGATTCCTGATCGTCGCCGTCCTCGCCGCTAGTCGCCCCCGCCGGGTGGCGGGTCAGGTCAGGGCGGTCGCCGTCGGGCTGGCCACCGCCGCCGCCGTGACGGCCGTCGTCGCCGGCTATCCGCTGTGGGTGCAGTTCTTCGGCCCGCTGCAGCAGCACGGCAGCCCGTTCATCCCCGACTTCTTCAAGAACGACCTGGCCGGCTTCGTCGTGCCCTCCGCGCTCATGGTCTTCCACACCGCGGGCAGCGCCGCCGAGGCCGTGCAGTACCAGGGTCACCTGCCGGAGTACCTCGGCTACCTGGGCTGGCCGCTGCTGGTGCTGCTGGTGCTGGCCACGGTCAGGTTCTGGCGCCGGCTGCCGGTGCGGGCGACCGCGGTGACCGCCGTGGTGCTCGGGGTGTTCTCGCTGGGCGGCACGCTGCTGGCCAGCGGGCACGAGCACGCATGGCTCAAGCTCCCGTGGTACTGGCTGCAGGGCCTGCCCATGCTCAGCGCGGTGCTGCCGGACCGGTTCTCGATCCTCGCGGACGGTGCCGCCGCCGCGCTGCTCGCCTTCTCCCTCGACGCGGCCGCGACGACCTTGGCCGCGTACGCCGCCCGCAGCATGCGGGTGACGCGGCTGGCCTCCGGCAGGCGGCCGGCCCTGGTGGTCATGTCCGTAGGCGTGCTGGCCGTGCTGCCGATCCTCCCCAAGCCGCTGCCCGTGGCCGCCGCGACCCCGGTGCCGCCCGGCTGGTCGGCGGTGTTCGCCTCGCTGAAACTGCCCGCGTCGGCCCCGGTCCTTGTGGTCCCGGTCCCGATGTCGACCTTCACCGAGCCGCTGCGCTGGCAGGCCGACACGGGCGAGCCCGGCTCGCTGGTGGGCGGGTACTTCATGGGCCCGGCCTGGGACGGGCGGGCCTACATCGACGGTAACGGCACCCCGCAGGCCGGCCGGTACCTGAACTTCCTGTGGGCCGAGTCGGGGGGAGGGCTGCCCGCGTGGATGGGCGCGGGGATCCCGCCCAGCGCGTACACGCGACCGGGAACCCTGGCGCCGGTCAAGGCGGTGAGCCTGGAGCAGATGCGCGCACAGATCGCGGCGTGGCGGGTGGCCGCGATCGTCGCGGTCGTCAGGCAGAATTCCGTCCTCGGCTGGTACCTCACCGTGCTGCTCGGACCGCCGCAGGTCACCGCGGGTGACGTCCTCGCCTGGCGCGTCTAGCGGCGCTTCGTAGCGGCTCCCGGGATTCATAGCAGGGGCAGAGGCCGGTCAGCAGATCCTCAGAGCCGCATCACGCACCGTGGTCAGGTAAGCAACGGCGACCCTGAGAAGGATTCGATGATTACCTGGCTGATCGTTAACGCGCTGATCATGGTGGTGTTTTTCACGCTGTGGACCGGTGTCCCCGCGTGGCTGGTGCTGAGGCACCCGGACGCCCGGTCTTGACCGTGCCGTGGTGCCGTGGCACCGGTGTGAGAGGCTGCCGGGATGGCGGCGTTGAGCGTCGGGTGCCTGGTGGCCGCGGTGGTCTGGGCGTACCTGGTCCTCGGGCACGGGAGGTACTGGCTGACCGGAGAGCGCCTGCCGCGGACCGCTGGCGCGCCCGCCGGGTGGCCCGGCGTGGCGGCGGTCATCCCGGCCAGGAACGAGGCCGCGATGCTGCCGGCCACGCTGCCGACGCTGCTCGCGCAGGACTACCCGGGCGCGCTCGTCGTCATCCTCGTCGACGACTGCAGCTCGGACGGCACCGCCGAGGTCGCGGAGAAACTCGGGCGCGAGGCGGACCGCGACGGCCGGGAACTCCGGGTGGTGGCTGGCGCGCCGCCGCCCCCGGGCTGGGCCGGGAAGGTGTGGGCCATGGCCCAGGGCCTGCGCTCGGCCGGGGAGGCCGGAGGGACCGGGGGGACCGGAGGGACCGGGGCGGCTAGAGGGATCGGGGCGGCCGGAGGGATCGGGGCGGCCGGAGGGATCGGGGCGGCCGGAGGGACCGGGGCGGCCGGAGGGACCGGGGCGGC
>Ga0187816_10000223_pt1 | contig 16629 bp, 15 predicted proteins | sample NC_wetland_sal_i_16_FD_132960 | JGI IMG/M metagenome (GOLD analysis project Ga0187816, IMG submission 132960) | Wetland sediment microbial communities from Neuse River Estuary, North Carolina, USA - SO4_1 | ecosystem: Environmental > Aquatic > Freshwater > Wetlands > Sediment | place: USA... | reverse complement strand
GGAGAAAATCCGCGAAGCCGTCGAACTGCTTGGTGTGGAGCGTATCGGACATGGCATTGCCGCAATCCACGACACCGCGCTGATGGATTTGCTTGCCGCTCGCAGAATTGCCCTGGAGGTATGCCCAGCGAGCAATCTTCTTACGGGCGCGCTGGCTCGTCAGCTCCGAAAGGCCGCTCCGTCGATCGAACAACATCCGCTTCCTCGGCTCGTGCGTCACGGAATTCCCGTGGTGCTTTCGACCGACGACCCGACCATGTTTCACACGTCCCTCAGCGACGAGTATCAGCATGCGCACAGGATGGGGCTAGGCGAGGCGGAACTGGGGCAACTTGTCTCGGACAGCTTCACCTATGCATTTCTGCCCTCGGACGAACGCGTTCGCCTGAACCTGCGGCCAGCGTGAAGCCGCGACGGGCAATGCTATACTGAGGCTATGAAAGCTCATGTCTGGGTAATGCCAAAGCGTACTGTGCTCGATCCACAAGGACAGACCATTCAGCACGCCCTCTCCGGCCTGGGTTACTCGCAGGTCATCGATGTTCGCCAGGGCAAATTCTTCATTTTGAACCTGAACGGCTGGAGCCGAGATGAAGCCCAAAAACAACTGGAGCGCATTTCCAAAGAGGTCCTCGCTAACCCCGTGATCGAGGAATATCGCTTCGAGATTGTTGAGTAGGGGCGATTCGATGGCTTCCCTCTGCCACTCCATCCACAAGTTCCGTTGTCCACTGCGTGTGAGTTTCCTTCTGGCGGTTGCGGTCCTGCTTCTCCTCACCGGTTGCTCAAAGGGGCTGCCAAAGGTGACCGACCCGCAACTCAAGCCCATTCAAGACATGTTGGAAGCAAATTTGCCGATGGGGACGACGGAAGGCGCAGTTCTCCAGTTCCTGTCGGCGCGCGCTTATCCGACGGAGGCCGCCAATAAGCCAGGTACGATCGTCGCGATTATCCGCCACATCGACACCGCGAGACTGCAGCCAGTGACGGCGCGCGTCACTTTCTATTTCGACGCCAACGGGAAGCTCAATACGTATGACATCGTGCGTACGATGAATGCACCCATTCCCCAGTAGTTTTACCGTTTTTTTTTGCCTTTTTTGCATGGCGTTCAGCTTGCCCGTGCTAACCTGAATTTCCGGAAGACAGGAGATCGCTCGTATGTGCGGTATTGTTGGCTATATCGGACCGAAAAAAGTTGTTCCCGTTATCATTGAAGGGCTGCGCAAACTGGAGTATCGCGGCTACGACTCTGCAGGAATCGCCGTGGTCGATGCCGCTGGGAAACTTCACATTCGTCGCGCCTCAGGAAAGCTCCGCAACCTCGAAGAAGCCATTCAAAATTCGCCCATTGATGGAGCTTATGGGATCGGCCACACGCGCTGGGCTACGCATGGGCGCCCCACCGAGGAGAATGCCCATCCGCACCGCGATTGCACGGGGCAATACGTTGTGGTGCACAACGGCATCATTGAAAACTATCTGGAATTGAAAGAAAAACTACAGCGAGAGGGCCACAAATTCGTCACGGAAACGGATACAGAGATCGTCGCCCATCTGGTCGAGGAATACGCGAAAACTTTGCCATTTGAAGAAGCCGTGCGCAAAACGCTGAAGGACTTGCGGGGCATCTATTCGCTCGTCTTCCTCTCCGCCAAAGATCCGCAAAAGCTGATTGCCGCCCGTATCGGTCCGCCATCCGTGATCGGTCTCGGCGAAGGCGAATATTTTGTGGCCAGCGACATTCCCGCGCTTCTGGAGCATACGCGCAAGGTTTTCTTTCTCGCTGATGGCGATGTGGCTGTGCTCACAAGGGAAGGCGTCCGCGTTACGGATCTAGATGGCAAGCCGGTTGATCGCCCTGCCCACCAGGTCACCTGGGACCCCATCATGGCGGAAAAGGGCGGCTACAAACACTTTATGCAGAAGGAAATATTCGAGCAACCTCGCGCTGTGCGCGATACCTTGCTCGGCCGCATTTCGCAGGACACTGGCAAAGTGTTCCTGGATGAAATGCAGATTTCTGAACAGCAGTTCCGCAACTTTCAGAACGTACGCATCGTTGCCTGTGGCACGAGTTGGCATGCGGGATTAGCTGGGAAGTTCATGATCGAGCGACTGGCGCGCGTTCCGGTCGAAGTTGATTACGGCAGTGAATTTCGCTATCGCGACCCCATTGTGGACTCGAATACGCTGACGGTCTGTATCAGTCAGTCGGGCGAGACGGCGGATACTCTCGCGGCTCAGCGCGAAGCCAAACAGAAGGGCTCGCCAACGCTGGCCATCTGCAACGTCATGGGCTCGATGATCACGCGCGAGGCTGCGGGAACCATTCTCACGCATGCCGGACCTGAAATCGGCGTGGCCTCCACAAAAGCATTCACCGCACAAATCGCCGCCATGCTTCTACTGGCCTCTTATCTTGGCCAAATTCGCGGAAAGCTTTCTTCCGGCGATGCCCGCAAGCTGATGCTGGAATTCACGCAAATCCCTCACAAGATTGAAACGATTCTGCAGGCAGACGAAACGGGCTTATACGAAAATTTGGCGCGGCAATTTTTCCGCCAATCGGACTTTCTCTATCTCGGTCGCGGCATCCATTACCCCATCGCACTCGAAGGCGCCCTGAAACTCAAGGAGATCTCGTATATTCACGCGGAGGGCTACCCCTCAGGGGAAATGAAGCACGGCCCCAATGCTCTGATTGATGAGAATCTTCCGGTCGTCGTTTTGGCAACGCGCGACGAATCCGATCCCGCCTCCATGACCCTGTACGAAAAGAGCGTGTCCAACATCCAGGAAGTGAAGGCGCGTGACGGCATCGTGATTGCCATCGCGACCCAGGGCGATCGTCTGGCGCGCAAGGCTTCCGACCACATCATCGAATTGCCGCCGACATCCGAACTGCTTTCCGTGCTGCTGGAGATTGTCCCGCTGCAACTGTTGGCTTACCACATCGCGGTGCGCCGCGGTTGCGACGTGGATCAACCGCGCAACCTCGCCAAGTCCGTCACCGTTGAATAGTTTTTTCGCTACTCGCTATTTTCTGGGCGCGTGCCGGGCGGCTTTGCGCTCCTTTCCCGCTGGCCATAAAATCGAACTGCCAGCATTTTCAATGTTACGACGGCCAGGCAAACGTTTTGCCGGAGGGTCCCATGAAGGCGCTTCACGCGCGGTGCGGTATCGCGGTTCTTTTTTGCTTACTGGTTGTCGGCACACCTCTCCACTCTCAGACCACCCCACAGAGAGCCGTCGCCATCACCATCGATGACCTTCCCGCCGGAGCGGCAAACTCTATGTCTGCCGCCGAAATCTTGGAGATGACGACCAAGCTCCTGGGCACGTTGCACGACCAAAAAGTTCCCGCCGTGGGCTTCGTGAATGAGCAAAAGCTCTACAAGCTCGGCGAGGTGGATGACCGCATCAAGGCTCTCAACATGTGGCTGGACAATGGTTTCGAACTTGGCAATCACACGTTTGCCCATACCTCGCTCAATCGCGTCCCGCTCCAGGCTTGGGAAGAGGAGGTGATCCGAGGCGAAACCGTCACCCGGATGCTTCTGGCGCAACACAAAATGAAGCTGCGCTACCTCCGGCATCCTTATCTCGATGCCGGCCTCGACCTCCAGACTCGTCGGGAGGCCGAGGCCTTTCTATCTGCACGCGGCTACCAAGTTGCTCCCGTTACGATGGACGCATGGGACTGGTTGTATGCCGGTGTATATGCTGACGCGCGCAAGCGGGCGGACGTTGCCCTGCAACAGCAACTCGTGAGCTCGTATCTTTCCTACACCTCGTCCGTCTTCGACTACTACGAAAACTTTTCCAAAGACCTGCTTGGTTATGAGCCAAAGCAGATCCTTCTGCTCCACGCAACCTGGCTCGAGGCGGACCACATCGGAGAACTGATTGAACTTTTGCGGAAGCGCGGTTATCGGTTCGTCACGTTGGAACAAGCTCTAGGTGATGGCGCCTACAGCGTTCCGGACGAGTACGTTGGCGAGGGAACGGGATGGCTGGACCATTGGGCGATCACGCGCGGCCGCCCGGCTCAAGGCGCGCCGGTCTTCCCACAGTGGGTGATCGACAAGGCAAATGAGCTTCACCACTTGCCCGTGGGGTCCGCTCCCGATTGAACCTTCGTAGAGAACTCGCAAGGCACCACGCAAATTCGCCCGATTCGGCATAGAATATGTTTATGCGGCACCGCCTCTGGTTGTTTCCGCTCGCATTACTACTGTCCTTCGCTCATCCACCTAACACTTACCCGCAAACTGCTAACCTGAAGGCAATTCATGCGGAAGGCATGAAGACATTTACGGAGGAGCAGGTCGCTACTCTCTCCGGTCTCGCGATTGGATCCCAGGTAGGTCGCCAAGAGCTGCAGGATGCTGCTGACCTCCTTCTCCGAAGCGGCCTGTTCGCCAAAGTCACTTACAAGTTTGACACGCACAACGACGAAGTTACGCTCACCTTCCACATCGAAGAAACTCCGCGCCTCCCTGTTGCCTATGACAATTTCCCCTGGTTCACGGACGGCGAGCTCACCGAGGCGATTCGCAAAAATCTCCCCTTCTTCGATGGGACGCTGCCGGAAAGCGGAACGGTGGTCGAATTAGCAGGCAATTCCCTGGCGGCGTTTCTGGCCTCGCATGGTCTGAAGGCCGAGGTCCAACACTTTGTTCTGGCCAATCCGCTGATTGATGCCTCCGAACAAGAGTTCCAAGTGGAGGGCGTCCCTCAGAAAATCGCCAGCATTGAGTTCAGTGATTCCAAATTGACAGAGAATCTGGCTGCTAAGCAACATCTACCCGAGATTCACGGCAAGCCCTATTCCCGGCTCGCCATCGATGTTTTCCTGGCGGAGTCGATTCGCCCGATTTACTTGCAACAGGGGTTTATACGCGCCAAGATCGGCCCGGCCGAAGTGCGGCTCTCCGGCAATCCCAACCAGAAATTCCCCGAAGATATCCCTGTCTACGTACCCTGCGTGCCGGGACCGGTTTATCACTGGAAAGAGGCGCAATGGCAAGGCAATAGCGCGGTCTCTTCCGAAACGCTCAAGCGGGCGATGCGGCTCAATCCGGGGGACGTGGCGGATGGAATGACGATTGAAGGCGGCTGGGATCGCGTGCGCGAAGTCTACGGTGAGAAGGGCTATCTGGACGCCAAAGTGGAGCCTGTGGCGACGTATGACGATCAGGCTCATACCGTTTTCTATTCCGTGGGTATCACGGAGGGCCGGCAATATCGGTACCACGACATGAACATCACGGGCATGTCCCTGGCAGGAGAACGGATGATCCGCGATGCCTGGCCCTTGAAGGCCGGCGACATCATGGACAAATCGGTTTTTGAGCAGTTCCTTCTTCGGCTGGAATCCCACCGCGAAGCCATCTTCAAGGACCTGCCTGTTCACTATGACTCAGTCGGCCACTGGCTGCAGACGGACCAGGAGAAGGGCATGGTCGACGTCTTGATCGATTTCAAGTGACCCTCGCCCCGTCAGATCCTTGCCGGAAACGATTCCCTGGACGAGTCTCTGAGCATTGTTACCTTTCCCTGCCGCCGGTCATCTGATACCGCGAGGGAATCTCCCTGAGATATACTCAAATAGGCTATGAAAACACTGGTACAGATCCATACCGGCGAGGCCTGCGCTGAAGCCGCGGCAGAAAAAGAACAACTCCTCTTTTCTAAACTCACCGGATTGCATTCCCTCATCGTGGCTCTCTCCGGCGGAATTGACTCTGTTTACCTCGCTTGGGCCGCGCACCAGACGCTTGGTGACCGCGCCCTGTCTATCACAGCCGTTTCCGCAAGCTATTCCGCATTCGACCGCGAGCAGGTGGAGAGTTTCCTTCGCGTGACGGGTGCTCGGCACGAATTCATTGAGACCCATGAACTGGAAAATCCGGCGTACCGCGTAAACGATTCGAACCGCTGCTACTTCTGCAAGGATGAACTCTTCTCCGCCCTTGATACCCTTGCCGTTGAACGCCACATCGCCGCGGTCGCCTATGGCGTCAACGCAGATGACACGTTCGACTTTCGGCCTGGCCAACGCGCCGCCGCCGAGCATCGGGTTCTTACTCCCCTGCTGGATGCGCAACTGCATAAGCCGGAAATCCGCCTTCTTGCCCAGCGCGCCGGTTTGCCCATGTGGGACCGCCCCGCCTCGGCTTGCCTGGCATCGCGCCTTCCCTATGGCACAGAGGTGACAGAGGATCGGCTGGCTTTGATTGAGCGAGGCGAGGCCGCCCTCAGAAAGCTGGGATTCCGCCAGTTCCGGGTGCGTCTGCACGACAAACTGGGACGCGTCGAAGTGGCGCCCGACGAACTTCCTCGCGCCCTGACTCCGGAAATGGTCGCTGCCATTTCTGCTTCCTTGAAGGCCGCCGGCTTTACCTATGTAACGCTGGACCTGGAGGGCTACCGCCAGGGTTCCTTGAATGAAACCTTGGTTAAATCTGCGGGAACATAGTCCTTCCGGATTGCGTATCTTTATCCAGGAGGGCAGTGTAGCCCAAATGAGTTCCCAACCCATTACAACTCGTCGAGTTTGGATTCCGGGCGTTCTCCTCGTTTGCGGGGCGCTTGCATTGGCGCCCGCGCGGGCGACTGCGGCGGATAATACCTTTGACCGCACCCTGACTGTCTCCGGGCCTGTGCGGCTGGAATTGAGCAATGCCTCCGGCAATGTTGAAATCAGGGGCAGCGACGACGGCAAAGTCCATGTTTCTGGCAAGGTTACGGCCGGATGGTCTCTATTCGGCAGTTCTGAAAAAAACATTCAGGAAGTTCTCGCCAGTCCTCCCATTGAACAGCACGACAACGTGATCCGCGTTGGCAAGAACACCTCCTGGCTCAAGAACATTTCCATCGACTACAACATCGCAGTCCCTCACGACACGGAAATCGATGCCGGAGTGGCTTCGGGCGGCATCACCGTCGATAACGTGCGCGGACCGGTGAAAACTTCTTCGGCTTCCGGCTATCTCCACGTCTATCACGTGGAACGCGACACCCAGATCAATGCCGCCAGCGGTTCGATTGAGGCCAAGGGAATTGGCGGAATCCTGCGGGTCTCCAGCGCGTCTGGCGATGTGGTCCTGACCGACGTCAAAGGTGATCTGAAGGTGACCGCCGCCTCGGGTTCGATCCGTGTCAGTCAGCCGGGCGATCGCGTGGAAGCCTCCACGGCCAGTGGCTCCATTGACATCACGGGAGTCAGAAGCGACTTGAAGGTACACGCCATCTCCGGGAGCGTCACCGTTGCTGGCGACCCAAGCGCCAATCGCCTCTGGGAGATCAGGAGCGTTTCCGGCTCTGTCGACATTCGCGTGCCCCCTAGTGCCAGTTTTCTGTTCACCGCCGAGGCCACTTCCGGCGACATCCGCACCAGCATCCCCGTGATCCTGGAAGAGCAGGGCAAGCACTCTCTTCGCGCTCACATTGGCTCCTCCGCCGGACGGATTGAAGTGCACACCGTCTCCGGGGGGATCGACGTTCGAGGCTCCTAGCACTTTTCTGAGCCGGCAACCCGTTCTGACGAATCCCTGCAAAACCGCATGCACCTCGTTACAATGGTAATGTGCTGATTCGCCTCCCAGCCCTTCCGGGATTCTTCCTTTCAGTTTGTCTAAGTCTCCTGCTTCCGTTCGTTGCGTTGGGCCAGGAGCCCGCCAAACCGTCGCCCGAGCCCTCCCCGGCCGCTCCGACTGCACCGGAAAAGAGGCCTCGGCAAGCGGACCTTACGGAACAACAAGACCTCCAGAAGGCGATCAACGACGCGGCCAATGATCGCGCTGCCCTGGTGAAAAATCTCGAGGCCTTTCTCAAAACGTATCCCGAGTCGTCGCAGCGCCCCCAGATCTACCGGGCACTCGTGGAATCCAGCCTTCAGCTTCGGGACTTCCAGCGTGCCATGGATTATTCGGAACGTCTCGTATCTCTCAACCCTGACGATATTTCCAACACCGTCCTCACGATTCAGCTCCTGGACCGTTATGGGGACACGCCCGGATTTCGCCGCGCCGTTTTCTACTGCAGCCGCGTCCTCGAGTACGTCGACCATACTTCGCAGGCCGATAAATCTCCACGTGTCTCTCCCGAAGATTGGGAAACCGCAAAGAAGCGGGACAAGTCCTCCCTCCTACTCGTTCGCGGAGGCCTATATCGGAAGCTGAACGATATTCCGAATGCGCAGAAAGATTTTGAAGCGAGTTATGCGCTGATTCCGAACGCCACCGCGGCGGAGCGTCTCGGCGAAATCGCGGAGCTGAATAAGGACCTAAACACCGCGATCCAGCAGTACGCTCGCGCCTTCGCTTTAACGGATGGCACAAACGGCGCTTCGTCTCGCGCGGACTTGCGCAAGAAGATCGGCAACGTTTGGAGGCTCGCTCACGGCTCCGAAGACGGGCTGGGCGAGTATCTGCTGCGCGCGTTCGATGCCACGATGGCGGCCTCCTCTCCCGCGAAGCCTGCCAGGAATCCCAATGGGAAGGAGCCGTACGACTTTGTCCTGCGCAAGGTGGACGACGGTACTCCGATTCGTCTCGGCAATGCCAAAGGAAAGACTCTCGTGCTCACTTTTTGGGCGACGTGGTGCGGACCCTGCCGGGAACTGGAGCCCCATTTCGATAGAATCGCGACGCTCTATGGGGGTAGAACCGATCTGGTTTTCTATGCCTTAAATTGCGATGACGATGAATCGCTGGTGCAGCCATTTCTACAGGAAGAAAAGCCCAAAACCCCGACGCTGTTTGCGGATGGTCTGGATCGCCTGTTGCGCGTCGATTCGTTTCCCACCACCGTGATTCTCGACCGCGCCGGCAAGATTGCGTTCCGGGTGGCTGGTTTTGATCCGGATGGCTTTGAGAAGTCCTTGGTCGATGCCATCGAGCGCACCGCACAGGCCCCAGGCGATTCATCGCCAACGGCCGCGGTCAAACCTTAGTTCCCTGCCTGGCGCACCTGCGGGAATTTCTCCGCCATTTCCCTTGCCGCAAGGATGGTGTTCACGTGAATTTGCACCGTGTCTTCGACGCGGCGCGCGTAGCCACCGGCCAAGGTGGTCACGACCGGAATTCTCATTTTGCGCACTTCTTCGAAGATCCCGGCGTCGCGCGCTTTTAATCCCTTCATCGAGATATCCAGACCACCGAGTTGGTCTTCGCGATACGGGTCTGCCCCGCCGACATAGAAAACCATGTCGGCTGGGGATTTCTGAAGCCCACGACGAACCGCGGGCAGCAAGGCATTCAGATATTCTTCATCGCTGACGCCGTCTTCCATATTGAGGTCGATAGTCGACGCTGGTTTGTGGAACGGGTAGTTATTCGCCTGATGGATCGAAAGAGTAAAAACAGAGTCGTCCTTGCCGAATATTGCCGCGGTTCCATTGCCATGATGCACATCTGTATCGACCACCATTGCCTTGCGGATGGCCCCATCGCTCTGCATTCGGCGGATCGCCACGGCAACGTCATGAATGGCGCAGAATCCTTCTCCGTGCCCGGGATGGGCGTGATGGAAACCCCCGCCCAGGTTGCAGCCGAAGCCGTCGCGCAGCGCCGCCTGGGCAGCAGCGATCGTACCGCCTGCGGCCAGCCAGAAGGCGTCCACTAACTCCTTCGAATACGGCACTTCCAGTTTCATAATGTCGCTGGGGGTCAAGGTTCCGTTCTTCAGCTTGTTGACCCACTCCGCCGTGTGCACGCGCAGAATGTCCGCATCGTTGGCTGGCTCGGGGCGGACGAAATCTTCCTTTGTGGCGATCCCTTCCGCCAGCAGTTTTTCGGCGATGAGCCTGAACTTTTGCGACGGAAAGACGTGTGGACCCAGATTCAGGTCGTAGCCGTCGTGATACACGAGTTTAAAAGGCAGCATATTCTCGCTCCAGGGATTCCCGAGCCATGCGCTGGCTTCCGCTATTTTAATCTATTCGCGGGACCCGCGACGCCCTGCTGCTTTGCAAGAACCTCTGGAATGGGCATCTATTATTCATCTTGATGCTCACAGCGTGACATTGACATCATCAATCAGATATGACATCATTTCTGTATGAGAACCACACTCTCCCTAGATGATGACCTTCTGCAAGATGTGAAGCGTTACGCCGAAAGCCGGTCGCTGGCCCTTGGGAAAGCCGTCTCCGAACTCGTTCGCCGTGCCCTCACTACACCCCGTCCGACTCGCGTTGATTCTGTCACTGGACTCCAGGTATTCGATCTTCCTCCCGATTCTCCGCGAGTAACTACGAAAAAGGTTCGCGAGCTGGACGAAAGCCAGTGATGACGGGCTACCTGTTGGATGTAAATGTCCTAATTGCGCTGATGTGGCCAGCCCACGAGGGCCACAAGCAAGTTCGGCCTTGGTTCCATAGGAACTCCGGCGAAGGCTGGGCCACCTGCCCCTTTACGCAAGCTGCGTTCGTGAGGATCGTTTCCAACCCCGCGTTTTTCCCTGATGCAGTAGACCCACAGGAGGCTGTCAATATTCTGGAAGTTAACCTGAAGGATCCACGGCACCGGTTCTGGACAGACGATGTGAGTTTCCTGAAGGCGGTACAGCCGTTTTCCAAGAGACTGGTCGGCCACAAGCAGGTGACCGACGCCTATCTCTTGGGATTGGCACTACACAAAAAGGGCAAGCTGGTTTCACTGGATCGCGGGATTCTGGAGTTACTACCTGAAAAAGGAATGGAGCGCGATCTGGTAGTCGTCCTCTAAGCGGCGGTTTGCACTTGAACCGGCGCTACCTTCTAATACTCTCGTTCCAGGATGAAATCCGGCAGCGTTAGCAAAGCCCGGCCGTACTCCGTGTCGCCGCTCCCGTTGAGGCATTCCTTGGCGCGCCGGGCGTAGTCGTAAGCAAGGTGGCGTGCGCGCTCCAGCGCTCCGGAATCGCGCACCAGGGCGACCAGTTTTTCCGGCTGAACGGAATTAAATTCCTTCTCTTCCAGGACCCGCGCGACCATTTCCCGCGCCTCGCGGTGCCCGTTCTCCATGGCATAGATGAGGGGCAGCGTCACCTTGCCTTCCTTCAAATCGCTTAACACCGGCTTGCCGAGCTGTTCGCTAGACGCCGTAAAATCCAGCAAATCGTCCACGAGCTGAAAAGCTAGCCCCGCATATCGCCCATAATCGGCCAGGGCTTCTTCGTGCTTTTCGTCAAAACCGCCAATCACTGCGCCCAACCTCGCGCAGCCGCTGAATAGGCAGGCGGTTTTGTGGGTCGCCAGCTTCAGCGCATCTTCTTCAGTGACATCCAGGCGGCCGATTTTGGCCAATTGGATCAGCTCGCCTTCCACCATTTTCTGCGTCAGGTCGATGAGGATGTCCAACACATGAAAATTGCGCTCTTCCAACGCGATCTGAAAGGACTGCATGTACAGCCAGTCGCCCGCAAGCACGCTGCGATGATTCCCCCAGCGTGCATTCGCCGAAGGCCGGCCGCGCCGGGTATCCGCGCTGTCGATGACATCGTCATGGATGAGCGTCGCGCTGTGTAGCAGCTCCACCACAGCCGCTAATTTAATCGCGCTCCGCCTGCTCTTCTGCCGCCCGGCGGCCAAGCCATGGCACAACAACAGCAGGGCAGGCCGCAACCTCTTCCCTCCCCCGCCCAGCAGATAGCTTGTGATTTCGGAAACCGGTTGAAATGCGCAGGCACTCTGCCGCGACAACTCCTCCTCGACCTCGACCAGGTCTTCGCGGACGAGCTCAAAAATCTCTTTGACCGTCAATAATGCTATGGCCGCCCTCCTGGACCCGCCCCCTGTTCAGCGGGGTACCACAGCCGAGGACGCGCTCGGCTGGGCGAGATGAAAGAAACGCCGGAAATTCCCTGCCGTCATCGCGGCCGCTTCTTGGGTCCCTAAGTTTCTCACATTCCCGAGGGCCTTGGCCACCTCCACCACGTAGGCCGGCTCATTGCGCTTTCCCCGGAAAGATTGTGGCGCCAGGTACGGAGAATCCGTCTCAATCAGAATGTTTTCCAGCGGCAAATCCTTCGCAACGTCGCGAATGTTCTGCGCTTTCGGATAGGTCAAATTCCCTGTAAAGGACACCAGGAATCCCATGTCTAGCCCGCGCCGCGCATCCTCGATTGTGCTGGTGAAACAGTGCAGGATGCCGCCCAATCCCGTGGGCTTCCAGGACTCTTCGAGAATGTCCAGGCAGTCGGACCAGGCGTCCCGGCAATGGATGATAATCGGCAACTTCGCAGCGTGCGCCAATTCCATTTGCTCGCGGAACACGCGCTGCTGCACGTCGCGTGGAGAGCGATCGTAGAAATAGTCCAAGCCGATTTCTCCCCAAGCGATTACTTTCGGATGCCGCGCCAGCCGTGCCAGAGTTTCCAGATGCGCCGGAGTGACTTCTTTTGCTTCGTGGGGATGAATCCCGACCGTCGTGTAGATCCACTCATGCGTTTCGGCATAGGGGATCGCGGCGTCGAGCTTCTCCGGACCGGGCCCCGTGCCGATGGCGAGGATCGTGTTTACGCCTGCTGCGCGGGCGCGTTCGAGCATGGCCTGGCGGTCGTCCGCGAACTGCGGGAAGTCAATGTGCGCGTGCGAATCGATCAGGTCCATGGGGGTGACGGAAGTTGGATGCTAAATGTCCGGTACTAGATATCAGATATCAGCGATCAGATATCAGGAAACGGATTGAGGCCGATGAGCGATGGCGTCCCCATTCCCGGGTTCCTGATATCTGGTATTACTGATATCCGCACGCCACACCGCGATGTAAAACACTTCACCTTACTTCAACCGCGCGCCGACTTCCACATCCTCTAGAAAACCCGCCAGGACTGGCCGGCCTTCCGGGCCGACCGCCGCGGCGACAATCATTCCGTTGGACTCGACACCGCGTAGCTTGCGTGGGGCAAGATTGACCACCACGACCACTTTTCGGCCGACGAGCGACTCTGGTTCGTAAAATTGCGCAATGCCCGCGCAGATCTGGCGGATCTCCGAGCCAATATCCACGGTGAGCTTCAGCAGTTTATCCGCGCCCACGATACGTTCCGCCGTCTTCACCTGCCCCACGCGCATCTCGACCTTCGCGAAATCCTCGATGCCGATTTTCTCCGCAATTCCCGCAGGCGCAGCTGCTGCCGCAGCCCCGGTCGTCGGCGTGCTCGCGGCGGCAGCTGCTGCTGGTGCGGGTGCCGGTGCTGGATTCAGTTCTTCGTTTGCCATCGCTTCGATCCTCTCTATTGCCTCTGTTTTTTCCACGCGTGGGAATAGCGCCTGGAACTTCCCTAAATTCGCACCCGGCGCCAACTGCCCCCACCGTAATCCATCCAATTCCGTCGCCCCTATTGCCGTCGTTTGGCCCAGCAGGCTCCACACTTTTCCCGTGCTGTCCGGCAAGACCGGGTGCGCCAGCGCGGTCACGATTCTCAGCAGTTCCGCAGTGGTCCAAAGTATGGTCGCCTTACGCGATTCTCCTTTGGGCGAATCCACCAGGGCCCAAGGCTGCTCGGTCGTCAAATACTTATCCGCGGCCCCAATCACGCTCCAGATGGTCTCCAGAGCGCGCGCGAACTCGAATTTGTCGTACCGCTCCAGAACTTCTCCAATGGCGTTCTGCGCTTCTTTCGCCAGCGCATCATCCTGCGGCAGGCGCGCTTCCGGCTTCGGAACCTTCCCAGCGAAATTCTTTTCCAGCATCGCGGCGGTCCGGCTGGCCAGATTGCCCAAGCCATTCGCCAGGTCGCTGTTGTAGCGCGTCACTAGCGCGTCGTAACTAAAATTGCCGTCCTGCCCAAAAACAACTTCGCGCAGCAGGAAATACCGTAGCGCGTCCATGCCCAACATGTTCACGATGGGTCGCGGCAGCACCACATTTCCCTTGGATTTGCTCATCTTTGCCGCGTCCATCAGAAACCAACCATGCGCCCACACCTGCTTCGGCAGCGGCAGCATCGCGGCCATCAGGAACGCAGGCCAGTACACTGTGTGGAACCGGATGATGTCTTTTCCCACTAGATGCACGTCCGCCGGCCACATCCCGCGCTTCTCGTACTCAGGCCCGCCCACCGCGCTCAAGTATGCCGTCAGCGCATCGAACCACACATAAAATACGTGCGGCTCCTCACCCGGCACGGGAATCCCCCAGCGAATCGTCGTGCGCGTGATACTCAGATCCTTCAGCCCGCCTTCAACGAAGCTGACGATCTCGTTCTTGCGGGTTTCCGGCTGAATGAACTCCGGGTATTTTTTGTAGAAATCGAGCAGCGGCTTCTGAAACGCCGACAGCTTAAAGAAGTAGTTTTCTTCCGTCAGCGTTTCCGTGGGACGTCCGCAGTCCGGGCAGGGATCCCCCGGTTTGGCGTCATTCACAAAGGCGTTGTCGTAAATGCAGTATTGCCCGGTGTAGTGCCCTTTGTAGACGTAGCCGTTCTCTTTGCAAAGCTTGAAGAGCCACTGCACTGTGCGCACATGCTTCAGGTCGGTCGTGCGCACAAATTCATCGGCGGTCAGCCCCAGTTCGTCCCACAACACCCGCCAGGCTTCCGCCATGCGCGCCACAAACTCTGATTCCGGCACTCCGGCCTTTTTCGCGGCCCGCTCCACGTTCACGCCGTGCTCGTCCGTGCCCGTGGTCATCACCACATCGTACCCGCGCATCCGCTTGTAGCGCCGCACCACGTCCGCCACCACGGTCGTATACGTGTGCCCGATGTGCGGCAGGCCGTTCGTGTAGTAGATCGGCGTGGTTATATAGAATTTTTCTTTTCGCTCAGCCATTCCGTTTTCTCGAAACCCTTTGCGGCGATGTGGCGTCCCGTTTGCCTTCGTGCCGCTTCACTTCCTGTACTGCTCTTCGAATCGCAGCATCGCCTGCTCCATCACCTCTTGCAGAGGCACATTTTTCTCCTCTGCCAGTTTACGGCAATCGTCAAATTCCGGCGCAGCATGCTGAACCCGGCCTTCGGTCCGCGAAATCTTCAAGCGCACCTCGCCGAAACGCGTGATCACCTTCACGAACTCGCGAGGCAGCGCTCGTCGGTCCACCAGATGACTTCGTACGCCAAGCGTGGTTGTTTCGGCAAAGAGCATCTCCTGAAATTTCCCTTCGTCTTCCGGCTTGCACAGGATCGTCACCAGCGTTCCCGGGCGGCTCTTCTTCATCTGCACCGGCGTTGCGAACACATCCAGGGCCCCTGCCGCAAGGGCTTTTTCCAGCAGATAGCCAAAGATCTGCGGGTTCATGTCATCCAGATTCGCTTCCAACACGCGAATGGTGCCGCCATGGACGTCGACGGCTTTGTCCGAAACCTCACCCACCATAATTCGCAGCACATTCGGCTGACTCTCCAAGTCAGTCGTTCCCGCGCCGTATCCGATAGCGCTCACCTTCATGGCCGGTTGCGGCCCAAAGAAATCACACAATGTCGCCACAATCGCTGCACCGGTTGGCGTCACAAGCTCTCTCTGAACGCCGCTCGAATACGTCGGCTTGCCCATCAGCAGGCGCGCGGTCGCGGGAGCCGGCACCGGTAAAATCCCGTGCGCCATTTTTGCTGTCCCTCCGCCCACATTGAGCGGTGAGCAAGCAAATTTTTCAAGGCCCAACTCGCTAAATCCGATGCAAGCCCCGACAATATCCACAATCGCATCCACGGCGCCGACTTCATGAAAGTGGATTTTCTCGAGCGGCACGTCGTGGACAGCCGCTTCCGCTTCTCCCAGTTTTGTAAAAATGGCGGAAGAGCGTTCCTTCACCTGGCCATCCAGGTTCGACTTCTCCAGAATCCCTAAAATCGTCGCCAGCGAGCGGTGCGTCTGCGTGTCTTCCGTTTTCACGCGCACATGAGTCGCGGCCATGCCGTTCTTCCACACTTTTTCGGCGGAAATCTCCCACCCGGGCACCTGCAAGCCCTGCAGTTTGCTTCGCAATGCATTCGCAGGGCAGCCGGCGTTCACCAACGCGCCGAGCGTCATGTCTCCACTGATCCCGCTAAAACAATCAAAATAGGCTGCTTTCATTTAATTCTCTCGTCGAGGTGCTCTTCGATACTATCGGCCCCTCTCCGAGCCGTCAAACCGGAGCCTCCTTCACTCGGCCAGCTACAACCCGGTCGCGGCCGAATCGATGCTGTTATACTGGAAAATTCCAGGTCGTATCCTGAACAGACTGAGGGACTGTGTATCTAACGATTAGGAATCGGCTTCGTGACGCGCTCGCTGCCCACATCCAGAAAACCTACGGGGCCGAAATCTCCGTGGTCCTGGAGAAGCCTCCCAAACTCGAAATGGGAGAAGCCGCATCGCCCGTCTGCTTCGAACTTGCGAAAAGATTGAAGAAAGCCCCGCGCCTGATTGCGCAGGAAATTGCCGGATCACTGCCCAAGATGGAAGGTATCGCGCGTGTCGAGGTGGCGGGCGGCGGCTACCTGAACGCCTTTTTCGATCGCGCCGCGCTTTGGAATGCCTTGCAAACCGAAACCACCGGTGAAGGGCGTGGAACCCAGGCGCCGCACAAAAAGGTCATCGTCGAGCACACTAGTATCAATCCCAACAAAGCAGCACACATCGGCCATCTGCGAAACGCTGTGCTCGGCGATACCATGGTTCGGCTGCTGCGCCACAACGGCGACGAAGTCCTT
>Ga0187816_10000221_pt1 | contig 16695 bp, 11 predicted proteins | sample NC_wetland_sal_i_16_FD_132960 | JGI IMG/M metagenome (GOLD analysis project Ga0187816, IMG submission 132960) | Wetland sediment microbial communities from Neuse River Estuary, North Carolina, USA - SO4_1 | ecosystem: Environmental > Aquatic > Freshwater > Wetlands > Sediment | place: USA... | reverse complement strand
GTGAAGTCATCGCTGACGTAATCGCGCAGGATGCGTTCCACCAGGTTCAGGTCGCGGTGCAGCAGCGCCGGAGACTTTCGTTCCTCGTTCTTCTGCTTAATCTCGTTCCAGGTCTTTCCCAGGAACTCGATGTCCGTCCGGATTTCGTCGTCCGTCGCTCCGCCTGCCGCGGTGCGCACGATGAACCCACCGGGGTAGCTGCCGCGCGCTTCGCCCACCAACCGGCGCAGCCGCGAACGGTTCTCTGCGCTCGCAATCTTCCGGGAAACGCCGATGTGATCAATCGTCGGCATGTACACCAGGAAGCGTCCCGGCAGAGCCACGTGACTCGTGATTCGCGCGCCCTTCTTGCCCAGGGGCTCCTTGGCGATCTGTACCACCACTTCTTGCCCGGCCTTCAGCATTTCCGAAATCAACTGTGGCCGCCGCTGCGGTGCGTGCCCGCCATGGTGTCCGCGATGATGGCCGTGGCCACCACCGCCTCGCCGCTCGAACCGCCCACGTCCGCGATCGCCCCCACCACCGCCCCGGCGCTCGAACCGTCCACGTCCCCGGTCCCCTCCGCGGTCGCGTCCTCCGCGCTGTGGCCGCTGGAAGCGGGAGCGCGGGTCGCTGCCGATACGCGCGGAATCGCGCCGGACAAATTCCTCACGTGGAGCACTCGTGTCGCGCGCGCTCCGTGTTTCGCCGGGGAGAAGAATCACGTCTTCCTCGACCACGGCCTCCCTTACCATGCCTTCCGCGGAGATCGCGCTCACCGCTGCTTCCGCTTCCACGTGCTCTATGGCTTCGTCATGCGCTAGGTCAGCGCGTTCCGCCTCGCTCAACCCTGCTTCGCGCTCTTCCTCGTGTTCCTCTTCCCCTGCCTCGGATTCAGCCGTCAGAGGATGCTCTTCTTCGCGAGTGTCTTCTTCCTGGAACTCTTCGTGGTGTTCCTCATGAGTCTCTTCCGATTCCGCTTCCTCTTCGTCGAAATCAGCCCCGCCAGCCAGAGCGTCGGCATCCGCGCGTGCTTGGGTCTCCTCATGCTTGGCTTCCACTAAACGCGACGAAAGTGCGGCCAATTCTTCTTCGCTCAAACTGGCCGTGCCGTTGCGTTGCGGCTCGGGGTGCGATTCCTCGCGGTGCTCTTCCACCAAGGGAGAAGTCTGCCCCGCAGCCTCGGCAATGTGCCCTTCCGGCCCTTCCTCTGCACCAGATGCTTCTGCTTCGGATTCGTTGTCCGCCAGCACCCAATGCGGCAGGCTGCCGGAAAAACGTCGCGGCCCGCCGGTTGCTGGCTGCACGCCAAAGGCCGGGCGCGCCGCTGGCTGTTCAAAATCAGGCTGACGCTCCTCGGGCTCTTGCTCTTTCACCGGCTCGCTTGGCGCCTGCTGTGGCCGTCCCCGATACTTCGCGAGCGACTCACCCGGCAACACGATCTCATCCTCGCGCGGCTCAACCGGCCCAGGTCCAACGGGACCGCGATCGGTCGGGCGGCGATTGTCATAGCCGCGCGAATCACGTTCGCCCTGCGGCGAAGCGTACTTCGACGGAGGCAGATTGCGTCCGCCTTGATGGCGTCTGTCTCCGCCGCCTCCTCCGCTGCCGCCACGGCGCCGTCCCCAGCGCCCGCGGCGTCCGCGGCCTCGATCATTGCCTTGGCCTCGGTCGTGACCCTGCCCCCGATCGTGGCCCGGTCCTCGCTCACGGTCACCGCCGACGCGCGGTGGGTAGTTGCGAGTAGGGTTGTAGCTGGGAGCAAAATTCTGCGGCGCAGATGCGTTGGAATCTGGCTGGCGTTCCTCAAGCTCGGAAGCTTCGCGCCCTTCGCCTGCTTCTTCCGCATGCATGCCTTCATGGCTTTCCTCGCCATGTTCCGCGGCGTGCCGTTCCTCGCCTTCAGCCTGCTCACTGGCCTGGGCGTAAGGCACACGGGGTTCGTCGAGATGTATCACTTCCTCGTGACCACCCGCTGCCACCGCCAGCGTCTCGCCCGGCAAGACCTCTATGGGGGGCGCAGTCCCACGATTCACGGGAGCCGCCCCCGTAGCTGCGGGCGCTTCTCCATAGCCATGGCCGTGATCGTAATCCTCGAGGTTTTCGAAAACGTCACTGACGTACAGGAAGGCGTCCCCATCCAGGCCGATGTCCACGAATGCAGACTGCATGCCTGGCAGGACTCGCGTGACTTTTCCTTTGTAGATGCTGCCGACGAGCGCAAATTCTTTTTCGCGCTCAATGTAAATCTCGACTAGCTGGCCTTCTTCCAAAATCGCGACTCTTCGCTCGTGCGAGCTCGCGGATATAACCAATTCTTTCGACATGAAAACTCCTTGGGATGCACCGCCGCAGGAACCTCTCTGTCGGAGGCCCAGGGCAAGGCGCCGTCCCGAATTTGCTCGGGACACGCTGGCCACACCAATATTGTTGCGGCATTGCGATCGAAGCCGGAGGGAGTGGCCGCGTTGCGGTCCTCGTACTTCTTTGACCTCTTGCCTTCGAGGCTGGTCCGTTGCCGGGAAGCTCCCGGGGTAACGGCGGTCGTTGCTATCCTCACTCTAAAAAATCCTTTTTTACTGCTAGCGACCCCGCCTTCATACGGGGCCACCGAACCGGCGCAGCCTCCCTGAACTGAGGTTGCGCTCGGCACTGGCTATCGCTCAGTTGACGAATCGGCGCAGCCGGACATTCATCACCAGTCCAATCGCCAGGAATACAAACAACGTGGCCGATCCTCCGTAGCTCATCAACGGCAATGGTATGCCGGTAACCGGCATTGCCCCGATGACCATGGCCACATTCACCAATACGTGGAACCCTAGCGCCGCTGTCACGCCCATCACTAGAAACATTCCCGCGCGGTCTTTCGCGCGCTGGGCATTCTGCACTAAACGCAACAACAACGCCATGTACAGCCCGAGAGCAACCAGCACGCCTTTGAATCCCTGTTCTTCCGCCCACGCCGACATAATGAAGTCGGAATACCGGACCGGAATATACCCAAGTTGATTCTGGCTGCCGTTGCCAAATCCCTTCCCCCAGAAACCGCCCGACCCTACTGCTATCTTCGACTGCAGAACCTGATAGCCGGAGCCTTTGGCGTCTTCCTCAGGATGCAAAAACGATGTCACTCTTTCCTTCTGATATGGCTTCATGAAATGCCACCCGGCGGGTAGCATCAAAATGCCGATTAAACATATGACCGCGGCATGCTTCCACTGCAGCCCCGCAAGAAACGCGCCAACGATCAGCATGGGCATCAATACCAATGCTGTGCCAAGGTCGGGCTGCTTGAGAATCAGTGCCAGCGGTAAGCCTACCAGAAGCCCTGCCTTAATCAAGTCCTGCAGGGAGAGCTCATCCGTGCGCACTTCCGCAAAGAAGCGCGCCAACACTATGATTATAATCAATTTGACCAATTCTGACACCTGAAAGAATTCCCCGAGCACCGGGATCCACCGTTTGGCTCCGAATCGCGTGTGCCCCACCAGAAGCACCGCCACCAGTGCCGCCAGCCCCGCAATGTACAGCCATGGCGCCTGATCCATAATTACGTGGTAGTCCAGTCGTGACAGCACGAACATCAACACAAATCCAATCACCAGCCACCGGATCTGTTTCGTGTGCATCCCCACCAGCGCGCTTCCGTGCGTTGCCGAATAAATCTCGACCACGCCCAGCGCGCAGATCGCTGTCATGATGGCCAGCAGCCACCAATCGTAGTCCCGTGCTCCCTGTGCGTCTCTCATCCCCTATGCTTTCCTTCCTAATCCAATCTCACTCTGGGCGCGCTTTCTTTTTGTCGTTCGCCCCTACCACCTCTGCCGTTTCTTCCGGCTTCAACACTGCCTTCGGAGCTTCCGCCACCGTGCCTGCTTCATTCCTTTGCAACTGCTGCGGCTGATTTTCCGCCGTCACTTGCCCCTGCGTCTTCTTATTCTTCTTGTCGTAGTACGCCTTAACAATGTCCCGCACGATGGGACCGGAGGCGCCGGCTCCGTGCTCGCCCCCTTCCACCAGCACGCTAACTATTATCTCGGGATTCCTTCTCGGCGCGTAGCCCACGAACCAGGCATTGTCCTTATTTTGGCTCAAGCCCTTCCCAAGGCGGCTTCTCTCCGTGTTACTCATAACTTGCGCGCTCCCGGACTTGCCGCAAAATTCAATGCCTTGCAATCTGATGGCGCCCCCCGTGCCTCCTTCATTCACCACGCCATACATCCCCTGTGTTACTTGCTCAACGGTGTCCTCAGCCAGATCCACGTGCACCTCGCCCACATGTGCCGCATCTTTCATCAGGTGCGGCTGCTTGAAAACGCCATCAGAGGCGATGCCACCGATCGTGTAGGCAAGTTGCAGGGGAGTTACGGTAACAGCTCCCTGCCCGATGGCAACCGATATTGTTGACCCGGGATACCACTTGTGATGAAACACGCGCTCTACCCACTCTTCCGAAGGCACCAGCCCCGGTTCTTCCGAAGGCAGGTCAATCCCGGTCTTCGCTCCCAGCCCCAGCATTTTTGCATACTTGGCTATGCGGTCGATCCCCATGCGCATGCCCACGTTGTAAAAAAATACGTCGCAGGAATGCACGATCGCGCTGTGCAGGTTGACCACGCCATGGCCCCCCTTGCCGTACACCCAACATTTGAATTGCCGGCCATAAAATGTTGCGGACCCTGGGCAAAATGCCGTGAAGTTCTCCGATGGAACCTTTGATTCCAGCATCGCCGTTGCCATCACGATCTTGAACACCGAACCTGGCGCCAACTGTGCCTGCGTCACCCGGTTCATCAGCGGATGATCTGGATCCTGATTCAAGTCTTGCCATTCTTCCTTCGATATTCGTACCGCGAAATCATTCGGATCCGGCGCCGGCCGGCTCACAAACGCCAGCACTTCTCCCGTCCGCGGGTCGAGCGCGACCACCGCTCCCTTCTTCCCCGCCATGTCTTCTTCCGCAACCTGCTGCAGGTCGTAATCAATCGTCAACTGGATCTGCTTCCCCGGAATCGCCTCTTGCTGCGATAGCCGTCCCATCTCCTTGCCAACGCTGTTCACAATCACGCGCCGCATCCCGTCGGTTCCCACCAGCAGATCGTTATACTCTCGTTCCAAGCCGCTCTTCCCAGCGATGTCGCCTGGTCTCAGCCTGCCGTTGCTCGATTCGATCTGTTGTTCACTCACCTCGCCCACATACCCGGTGGCGTGTGCCATGAACGCGCCGGGCAGATACCTCCGGCGATGCACCATCAGCATTTCCAGCAGGGGGATGTCCGCGCGGTGCGATTCGATAAACGCCACATCCGCCTGCGTGGCTTCCGGCTTGATCACGATAGGCTGAAATTTTGGCAGGTTCTGGGTGTTGTTCAGTTGCTCCTTCAAATCGTCAAGCGACAATCCCAGGCCTTCTGCGATTGCGGGCAGGTCTTTGTCCACTTCTGCCGGATCGTCTCTTAGCAGCAGCACGCTGAACGAGGGATAGTTGTCCACCAGCACGCGCCCATCACGGTCCAACATTCGCCCGCGTGGCGCGATAATCGGAATCGAACGCACCCGATTGCGCTCCGCCAACTGTCCATATTTTTCGGAATCGATGACTTGTAGTTTCCAGAAGCCCAGCAGCAGCAAGCCGATCATTCCCACGATCACGTAGGACGCGGCGGCGAGCCGTTCTTGCGGCAACCGATTATCGTTACGAAACCAGTACGACACGAAAACCCTGTGCGCGAGATACTTTCTTGTTCAGGGCCGAGCGGGGCCCGCCCGCGCCATTTCTCAATTCTTCTTGCAGCGAAACTTTTCGAATTCTTCGTTCCACGGGGCTTGAATCCCACCACGGACAACCCTTTGAAGCGCCCGAATCGCCGCCATGCCTCCGAAGCCGTCACCTCCGGAAAGCCTAATCAAAAGTAGCACTTGGCCTGAGGGGGCGCAACTCGTTCCAAAGTACAGGTTGCGCGCTAAGCAATGCGTGTACCTTTTTACACTTTGCAGCCCTATGTTCCACACCCTCCTACTCCATAAATCGATTTATTTCATGCATTTCTCTCCCCTTTTTGCTTTCTGACTTCCAATACGATCGATCCATTGTTCGGACTCAACGACACCTTGTCATCCTGAAGCGATCTGACTTGTCCTGAGCGGAGCGAAGGATGAGGATCGCTGAAGGATCTCAACCCAAAAATCACGCACGGTATCTTTGTTGAATTCGCCACTTCCAGTTTCTTTTGTATTTCTTTGCATGCGCCGCATCCTTTACTATTTCAGATTCTCTATGTGGCCTCATTCTGATAAGCCTCTCCGTCTCGCTCTCATCGGCATGTCCGGTGCCGGTAAATCCCATTGGGCAAAAAACCTCGCCGCCCTCGGATGCCCCACCGTTTGCTGCGACGACCAAATCGAAGCGCGCCTTGCCCCTTTCCTCAAAGCGGGCGGCTTCAATGGCATCAACGGCGTCGCGGCTTGGATGGGCTGGCCAGACAGTCCGGACTATCCCGAGCGCGAAGCACACTACCTCACCGAAGAAATTGCCGTCCTCGACGAAGTTCTCTCCGATCTGGAGAAGGACCCCAAGCGCGAACTCGTTCTGGACACCACTGGCAGCGTCATCGCCACCGGCAATCACACCCTCCATCGCTTACGCCGACAGATGACCGTCGTTTACCTCGCCTCGTCAGACGACGAAGTCCAGCTCCTCATTCAGCGCTACCTCCAAGACCCCAAGCCAGTTTTGTGGCAAGGTGCTTTTCGTTCCCATCCCGGAGAAACGCCCCACCAGACCGTCGTCCGCTGCTATCCTGTTCTCATCGCGGCGCGCCGCCAGAGCTACGAAGCCCTCGCTCAGGTCACGCTTCCCACTCTGAGCCTGCATCAATTGTCGCCACCGGGTACTTCCCGCAGCGCCACCGCGGGGCGTGCCTTCTTGGACAGGCTTGGAGAGCTGCTCGAAAGCCGCCGATAAACAGGTCAAGAGCACATTTCTCACGGACCGCGGTTTATTACCAGGATGAACCAATTGGATGTGTCATCCTGAGCCCATCCGATGGGGATGGGCGAAGGATCTCAATGAATGCGCCTGGCACAGCTTGTAAATTGACTCAGCGCGTTCAATATTTCGCTGCCAGTGAGAATAGGCTCATGAGAAACACAGCCGGGACGAGACACTTGTCATGAGATACCGAAGTACCGGAGGGAAGGCGCCGCTGACATCGCTGCGGGGCGCGGTCCTGCGCGGCCTTGCGCCCGATGGCAGTCTCTACATGCCCGCGGAAATCGCGCGTCACACCCCTGAGGAGCTCGAAGAATTCCGCCGCTTGCCCTTCACGGAAGTTTGCTTTCGTCTCGTGCGGCCCTTCGCCACGCCCGATGTGCCGGAAGAAGTCCTCTGGCAGATTGTCGCAGAGTCCATCAATTTTCCCGTCAAGCTCGTCTCGCTCTCCCCTGCGCTCCATATCTTGGAGCTCTTCCACGGGCCCACGCTCGCTTTCAAGGATTTCGGTGCGCGTTTCATGGCCCGCCTGATGGGTTATTTCGTTCGTGGGGAATCACGCCAACTCACCGTCCTCGTCGCCACTTCGGGCGATACCGGCAGTGCCGTGGCCCACGGATTTCTTGGCGTCCCTGGCATCCGCGTTGTCATCCTCTATCCCTCAAAACGCATCAGCGACGCTCAGGAAAAACAGTTCACCACCCTCGGGCAGAATATCACCGCTCTCGAAATTTCCGGCACCTTCGACGATTGTCAGCGCCTCGTCAAGCAGGCCTTCTCTGACGAAACTCTCAATCAGCGCGCCTTCCTCACTTCCGCAAATTCCATCAACGTTGGCCGCCTGCTCCCGCAGATGTTCTATCACGTCGCCGCGTATCGCCAGTTGCCCGTAGCCTCCGTCCCGCTCATCGTCTCCGTTCCCAGCGGCAATTTCGGCAATCTCACCGCCGGCATCTTCGCCAAGCGCGTTGGCCTGCCCGTTGCGCGGTTCATCGCTGCCACCAACGCCAACGATGTTGTGCCTCAATATCTTCTCTCTGGTAACTATCAGCCGCGCGCCGCCATTGCCACCTACTCCAACGCCATGGATGTCGGCAATCCCAACAATTTTCCGCGCCTCCTCGACCTTTGCCGCAATCGCATCGAAAATGTCCGCAAGGAAATCTGGGGTCACGGCGTCACCGACGAAGAAACTTTGAAGGAAATGCACGCCGTTTGGGATCGCTACCGCTACGTCTCCGATCCCCACACCGCCGTAGGCATCCGTGCCTGGGAAGCCTACCGCAAGGAACACACCGAGCCTTCACAGGGCCTCGTCTTGGCCACTGCGCATCCCGCGAAATTTGCCGATGTCGTCCAGAAGGGAATTGGCATCGCCCCGCCGCTCCCAGAGCGCCTAGCCCGCTATCTCCAGCAGCCCAAGCTCTCGCTCCCCATGACCAGCCATTTCGACGACTTCAAGCAATTCCTGCTTTCCTACTAGAAGTTTGTTTTGATTTTTTTGAATCGAGTGCGAAGTTTCGAATTCGTTATGACGAGCGCCGCAGCCGGTCGAGCGCCAAGAACAACACCGTGCCAAACAGCGCATTCACGGCCGCCGCGATGGCCAGATGCACGTTAAACCAGGCCTCCGGCTGCGCCAGCAGCAACCGCCGCACCAACACGAGAATTGCTGGGTGCAATACAAAAAATCCGAAAATCAATGCGAATCGCGCCAAGGGATGTTCCGTATCCAGCCGCGCCCCAATCGACGACGCTAAATATCCCACCACCGTCTTCGCGATCCCGTAAAACCCCAGCGGCACTGTCGGCCCGCTCAGCGCGTCTTGCGAAAGCCCGATCACCATCCCCAGCAGCAATCCCGTCGAGGGGTTCCGCCTGCTCAGGCCAAAATAAATCGTCACCAGCAGAGGCAGGTCCAAAATCTCCAGTTTCGGAAAATACACGGGAACCGATGCCTGGAACACCAGCGCGGCCGCCGCAACCACCACAACCGCGCCAGGAAAAAACTTGTGCACTTCGATGTGCGTCTCACCGCCGTGCAGTTCGTATGTTTCGTTCATGGATTCACCGCCGCCGTCGGCGCCACTGGGGCGGGATTATGTCCTCCCGGCTCACTCTGCTGCGCCCCGGCTGGCGTGCCTTGCGTTTCCGCTTCCTTGCTGAACTCGACAGGCGTTTGCGTCAACAGCACGATAACTGTTTCCAGCCGCTCAAACTTTGCTGCCGGCTGCACGCGGATCTGCTTGAACGGGTTTCCTGCTTTGACCTCCACCACCGTTCCAATCGGGATATCGCCCGGAAAAATCCTGTCCATCCCGCTGGTCACAATCTTTTCCCCCACGTTCACTTTTTCCTCGCTGGCCACGTATTTCATCAGCAGTGTTGGCTCGCCCGTCCCGCCCACCGGGCCTTGCGTCCGCGTGTCCACCAGCATTGCACCCGCACCGCCTTCCTTATCCGTCAGCAGCAGCACCTGCGCGCTGTCGCGATACACTTCGATCACTTTCCCCACTGCCCCATCCGGCGTAATCACGGCCATGTTGCGCCGGATCCCGTCGCGCTCCCCACGGTCAATCTCGATCGTGCGGCTCGCCGTGCCCGCGCTGGCCGCAATCACCCGCGCCCCCACCATCGGCACTTCCTGGTGCGATTGCTTGAAATTCAAAAGTGCCGCCAGGCGGTCTGCCTCCGCGGCGCGGCTCTGCAGTTGCGCAATCGTCAACTTCAGCGCGTCATTCTCAATCCGCAGCGCCTCATTCTCGCGCGATGTGGTCTGCAGCGCGAAATAGTGCGTCCACACGCCGCGCACTTTTCCGAATCCCCAGGACCCGCTGCGCTCAAACGGGTATGCCGCGGAGATGGCCCAAACACGGATCAGCCGTCCGCGTGAGTCCCGCTTGATCTGCACCGCCAGCATCAGAACTTGCGCCAGCAGCACGCCGGCCAGCAGCGCCAGTGACTTATGTTTGGATGGAATCGCTACCAAGTCAGTAACCCTGTAGCTCACCCCTTTGAGGGGTGAGGTTTTCCTTTAGCCCAGCAACACGCTTGATTGCGGGCAACGCCTATCTCGCCCCCGGGGTTCGAAACTCATAACTGAAAACTGAGAACTTAAAACTGATCACGACCTCAATCGATGCAAACCTGCCGCAGCAGTTTGAAGTCGCTCAGCATCTTTCCTGTGCCCAGCACCACCGACGCTAGCGGATCATCCGCGATCGATACCGGCAACCCCGTCTCCTCGCGGATCCGCTTGTCCAGGTTCTTCAGCAGCGCTCCTCCGCCCGTCAGCACGATGCCGCGGTCGCTGATGTCCGCGGAAAGTTCCGGCGGCGTGCGTTCCAATGCCACGCGCACCGCATTCAAGATCGTAGCCACGCATTCGCTCAGCGCCTCGCGAATCTCGCTGTCATCGATCGTCACCGTCCGCGGAACGCCCTCAATCAGGTTCCGCCCTTTCACTTCCATTGTCAGCGGCTTCTCCAGGGGATAGGCGGACCCGATCTCCATCTTGATCTGTTCCGCGGTGCGCTCGCCCACCAGCAGGTTGTACTTGCGCTTCAGGTACTGCATCACCGCTTCGTCCATCTCATTGCCCGCCACGCGCACGGACCGCGAGTACACGATCCCGCTCATCGAAATCACCGCGATGTCCGTCGTGCCGCCGCCAATGTCCACCACCATGTTTCCGCTCGGCTCTTCAATCGGCAGTCCCGCGCCAATCGCCGCTGCCATCGCCTGTTCCACCAGATAAACCTCGCTCGCCCGCGCACGGTACGCGGAGTCCTGCACCGCGCGCTTTTCCACTGGCGTGATTTCGCTCGGCACTCCAATCACGATTCGCGGATGCACCAGCACCCGCCGGTTGTGCGCCTTCTGAATGAAATACGTCAACATCTTCTCGGTGACCTTAAAATCCGCGATCACCCCGTCTTTCATCGGCTTGATGGCCACTACGTTTCCCGGCGTGCGCCCCAGCATGTCTTTCGCTTCGCGCCCCACCGCCACCACTTCGCCGCTCGCTTTGTTGATTGCCACAATCGACGGCTCGTTCACCACGATCCCTTTGCCGTGCGAAAACACCAGCGTGTTCGCCGTCCCCAGGTCGATGGCCAAGTCGGATGAGAACAGGCTAAACACCGACCTCAGGTTGTATCCATTCTTATTCATTACTGCTTTCCCCCTGCGGAGAGGGTCCTGCCCGGTAGGATCTCCGCGTTCACCTACCACCGGCGCGACTTACTCTATTGTCGCCGGATTCGGTGGCACACGCAAAATCTCAACCGGCCGTCCCCAAATCTACTTCGGCACGACGATGGAAATCTTCTTCTCCGCCGTACCGCCTCGGCGGTTTGACCCGATTACCACGATGGTATGCTGCCCGGGCTCCAGCGGTTCCGTGAAATGACGAAAGGTCCCGTCCTGCGAAACATTGGCCACTGGCTGGCCATTGATAATTAAGGCCGCGCCTGGTTCTGTCTTGCCAATCAGCTCCGCAACGCGTCCGTGAATTTGTGTGCTCTCGATCTCCAGGAGCATCTCCTGGGTCTTGCCCTGCGCCACCAGCATGAACTTAAACGTTTCGCTGAACTCGCTGGTTTCTTTCTTCGCGTCCGTGGCTGTCACGTTCCAGAAATAATCTCCCGCTTCCAGCCCCGTCACCTCCGCGCTCGTCCCGCTCACTTTCACTTCTTTCACCAGCTTCGTGAACATCGTCGTCGGGCTGATCCGCAGCGTATAGCTCACTGCGTCTTCTATCGGCTGCCACTCAAACCGGATCTGCGCTGTCTTGGGAGTTTCCGAGATAATCGGCGCCAGGTTCAGCGGCGAAATCAAGCCCGGCGGTGCCAGCACGTTCGATTTCTGCGTTGCTCCGCCCGTTGGAAAGCTCATCTTCTCCCATTGCGTCAGCTCGATCTTTTCGTTTCCGCGGTGTACTTCCGCCGCGCCCGTCGCCACCACGATTTCGTGTTCGTTCTTGTCGGGATCGTTCTTCACTGTCGCGCGGCTGTTCTGCTTCATGAACGCGGTTGCATCTTCTACACTCACCGCCGCCTGAGCGTCCCGCAGCGTCCACATCGGCGTCGCCAAGTTCACCGCACCAGTGTTAATACGCACGGCTGTGTTCGAGTGATCGCGCGTGACCGTGTTCTCCTCGACCGTGATCAACGTGTCCTTGTTCACCGTGTACTCGGTGCCGTCAGCAAACGTGATGCGTGCTGCCCCATCTCCTCCCGTCTGGATCAGGTCTCCTTTATCCAGTGTGGTGTGGTAATCCGCATCCACCCACGTGACAGAGTTCACCTTCTTCACCTGCACCCGTCCATCCAGGTTTACGAACTTTGCTTGTGTCTCCGCGTTTGGCAGCGCGTCAGTTTCCGGGTTTCCCAATGCATTCGAAAGCTTCTTCGTGGCGATCTCCGTCCAGTTCGGCACGGTCACGTACATTCCCGCGATGATGATCACCACCACCAGCACGATCAGCAGCGCCACCGTCTTGTAGGTGACCGTGTGCCAATACACTTCCACGTGCCGAATCCTCGGTGCCTGCGGGGGCACCGGTGGGGCCGTGGGGCGGCGAGGCTCGGTCGGTATTTGTGTAGTCACAGAGTAGCGCTGCGGGTGCTCCAATTTCGCAATTTAACACACCCTATTTCATGTGCACGAAATCCCCAACCCACGGTGGTCAATCTACAAATAGCGTTTCCGCCGCTTTTCCCCCTTGTCCTTTGCGGGCGCCCCAGGTGCCGGTTCTGCGCTTTGATTATTGGGTCTCTCTTCGAGTGCCCCATCTGCCGGTTTTGCAGGTGGGTCTTGGGTTATCGAGGTGGGTGCCGCACCCTTGGGGTTCAAGGGTGCGGGTTTTGACTGTTCTTTCTCTTTCTTCTCTCTTCACCAGGTCGGGCTGCGATCCCGCTGAAAAAACCTCTGCTTGTCGAACTCTGGCGCGACCGCCACATCGAAAAATCCCACCATCATCTCGTCGGACGTCTGCTCTCCCCATCTCACCGCCGCATCCGGGTCGGGATTGTGCATGTTCCCCCGCGAATTGTCGTACCACGCCACCGCTTGCAGTTCCGTTCCTGCCTTCAGCGCTAGCGGTTCCGCCAACCGGTAGCTCATCTGCCAATGAAAGTGGTAATTCACGCGCAGCAGCGTCTCGATGCTTTTGTCCTTGTGCACAATGTTGTACTCAAATCGCCTCCCCCTCAGGTGCATGTGCGGGAAAAAGCTGAGCAGCAACGCGTCGTTCGGCAGCGTTCCCCAGGCCTCCACGCGGTAATCCGGCACTCCTGGCGGAATCACGAAATGGTCGTTCGTCAATTGCAAGGTCAGCACCCGCTGCTTCGGCGGCTCTTTCGAGAAAAGCAGCCCAATTCGTGTCACATCGGTTCCGGCTTTTCCATTGGTCGTATAGTGCATTTGGAAAACCAGGTCAGACCCTGCCGGGATGTATTTCGCCATGCCCGCCGGCCAATTGTCCGGCGTGCTTCCGGGTGCGTACACCAAGAGGATGTCGCTGTCCGTCCACATCGCATCCCTCCGATCTTCCTCCGTCGCCAGCATGGGCGCGGTGAACGGTTTCCCGACGGGCGCATGCCGCAGCCAGGGCGATCCCGGTGGCCGCACATAAACCACCGCGTGGTGCACATTCTCCGGCATTCCTGGAAGAATCTCGGATGTTCGCACCCATCGCCCTTCGGTGAAGTTTGTCGGTACGATCTCGTAAGTGTAATCCGCCTGTCCTTCGGCCGGGATCTTCACTCCTTCTGTCATCGTCACGGTCACGTCTGGTGCCGGAATCGTCCACCGTCCTGTCCATTTCCGCGCTGGCGGCGCATCGGCAGCGTTCCCCGCCGGCGCGTTGGCCTCTGCCCACGCTGCCAGAACAGCGATTTCGCCGTCGCTCAGCGAAGGGTCGTTCGAGAATTTTCCGATACCCTTTTCCGCAAACCACGGTGGCATCGTCCGCTTCTGTGTCGCCGCGCGAATGGCCCCCGCGTATCGTCGCGCGTCTTCGTATGTTTCCAGCGCCGTTGGGGCAATGCCTCCCGCCCGGTGACACACTTGGCAGTGCTGCTGCAATATCGGCAACACATCCCGATAAAACGTAGCCCGCGGTTCCGCCTGCGCTTTCGATTCGTTTTGTGAACTAGTAGCGTGAAGAGTGAACACTGCACTGAGCAAAAGGCCGATTCCTCCCGCCCTAATAAACTTTCTTTTCATCGAATTGTTCGAGCCTTTGGTCTTGAGGGTTTACCCTGAGCCTCGAAGGGCGCCCTGCCCTTTGCGTCGTTTGCAAAGGGTGGGTCTTCTCTTCCACTCTAGACTCTTAAACCCTTTTACTTTTGCACTTCCTCATTCTTCGTCTTTTCCTTCACATCCTTAACTTCCTCGATCTCCTTTTGCTTCCTTAATCAGGCGTGCGCCGCCGATGACTTCAGCAGGATATCCAGGTCATCCGGGTGAATCGCGCAAAGCTGTGCTTCTTCCCGCTCAATCTCCCCACTTCGGATCAGCGTCACCAGTGATTCCTCCAACGTGAACGAGCCCCGCTTTTTCGTCAGCGGAATTTCCTGGTGTAAGTGCTGCAGGCTGTTTCGCCGGATGTGATGCCGCGCGCCATAGCCGACCATCAGAAGCTCTGCAGCCGGCAAGCGCCCTCCATTCTTGCACGGCAAAAGAATCTGCGTGAGCACGGCGGCCAGCGCCATCGCCAGTTCCTGCCGTATCGAATTCTGCCGCTCTACCGGGAACGAATCCGCGATCCGCGCCACCGTCGAAGCCACATCTGTCGTGTGCAGGGTCGACAGCACCAGGTGCCCTGTTTCCGCTGCCGCCACCGCGATCCGCATCGTTTCTGGATCGCGCATCTCGCCCACGACGATCACATCGGGCGCTTGCCGCAGCGCCGCGCGCAACGCCGTCGGGAAGTCCGGCGCATCCGTGCCAATTTCCACCTGCTCGATCACACTCCGGATGTGTGTGTGTTCGTATTCGATTGGATCTTCGATCGTCACAATGTGGCGCGCTTCCCGGGCGTTGATCTCGTGAATCAGCGCCGAAAGCGTCGTTGATTTTCCTGAGCCCGCCGGTCCGCCGATCAGCACAAGCCCTCGCGGTAAGTGCGCCAAGTTGGTTACCGCAGCGGGTAGATGCAATTCCTGCAGCGCCGGCACGCGCGTAGGCAGCGCTCGAATCGCCGCAGCCGCGTGCCCCCGTTCGCGATGTAGATTGATCCGGAATCGCCCCACCCCGGTGATGCGATACGAAGCATCAGTAATCAAAGCTTCCCGGTACACCCGCAGCGCGTGCCTGGACAATGCGGGAAGCACGGCCGCTTCAATGTCGGCTCCATCCAGAGAATTAGTTTCGATCTTGCGCAGTTCGCCCTGCACGCGGATACAAGGTGGCGCGTTTTCCACCAACAAAAGGTCGCTGCCGGAGCGTGCCACCAGCGTCGTCAGCCACTGGTCCAGACGCGCCGTCGCCGAGGAGTCGGCGACCTCAGATTTATGGCCTTCGTTCAGCTCCCGAACCAGGCGATTTAGTTCGCCGGAATTATCCATTTCCGCCTCGTCCCTTTGGATGCAGAAACCGGGAGTTTGGCCCACTCCCAGCACAAAGTCCAGCCTTCCCATGGTCACAATCGGAAGCTTCCTAATGGTATTCGGGATGGCACGGCTTCACAGGCTGCGGAACAGTCATTTCCTTAGGAGGCCGGGGCTTCCAGCCCCGGCGTAAAGCCTCTACGACCATCGGGCTTTAGCCCCTGAAGAAAGGCCTCATGCTCCCGTCTGCTTTTTCATGCTCGGCCGCAACTCCAAATTGCGCATCAGCCGGTGCAGGTAATTCGCATGTACGCCCAGCAGTTTCGCTGCTTCAGTGATGTTTCCGCTGCCCTGCTCCAGCGCGCTCAGAATCAACTGTTTTTTCAAGTTGCGAATTGCATCGTGATATTTCGCCGGCGCGTTTCCTCCGCCCTTCGCGCTTTCCAGCAAGGTCTCCGGCAAATCTTCCGGTAGTATCCTTTCCGAAGAGCCAACCACCACGGCACGCTCCATCGCGTTTTCCAGTTCACGGATGTTGCCCGGCCAATCGTACTGCATCAGGCAGGCCAGCGCCTGATCGGAAATCCCTCTAATGTTTCGATTGCACTTACTGGCATGTTGCATCCAAAAATGTTCCGCCAGCGCAGGGATGTCTTCCGGGCGTTCGCGCAGTGTCGGAAGCGTTAGGGAAATAACATTCAGCCGGTGAAACAGGTCCGCGCGAAACTTCTCTTCTCGCACGCCCTTCTGCAAGTCCTTATTCGTCGCGGCCAGGAACCTCACATTGATTTTGATTGCCCGCGTCCCGCCAACGCGCACAAATTCCCGTTCCTGCAGAACACGCAGCAACTTGGCCTGCAAAATCGGCGAGAGTTCTCCAATCTCGTCCAGGAAAATCGTCCCTCCTTCCGCGACTTCCAGAAATCCCTTTTTCTGGCTGATGGCGCTGGTGAACGCTCCTTTTTCATGGCCAAACAATTCGCTTTCCAGCAGGGTCTCCGTCAGTGCCGCGCAGTTCAGGCCAACAAACGGCTGGCTCTTTCTCGGGCTGTTCTTGTGAATCGCGCGCGCAGCCAGTTCTTTGCCTGTGCCGCTCTCCCCGCAAATCAGCACGGTCGAATCGCTAGGCGCCACACGCTCGATGAATTGATAAACCTCACGCATGCG
>Ga0187816_10000220_pt1 | contig 16723 bp, 17 predicted proteins | sample NC_wetland_sal_i_16_FD_132960 | JGI IMG/M metagenome (GOLD analysis project Ga0187816, IMG submission 132960) | Wetland sediment microbial communities from Neuse River Estuary, North Carolina, USA - SO4_1 | ecosystem: Environmental > Aquatic > Freshwater > Wetlands > Sediment | place: USA... | reverse complement strand
ATTCCAGGTCGACGTAACCAAGACGCCGATTCCGCGCTTCGACCTTCTGAAATTCGACCAGTATCTTTATATCGGCGTGCAATTCTCGCGCGGCTGCCCATTCACCTGCGAGTTCTGCGACATCATCGAACTTTATGGCCGCGCACCGCGGACCAAAACCCATGCGCAAATGCTTGCCGAGCTCGAAGCGCTTTACCGGCTCGGCTATCGGGGTCATGTCGATTTCGTCGACGACAATCTGATTGGCAATAAAAAAGCCATCAAGGCTTTTCTCCCGGTGCTCGAGATCTGGATCAAAGAGCACGATTATCCATTCGAGTTCACGACCGAGGCCTCGCTCAATCTGGCCGACGATTCCGAACTGTTGCAGATGCTGCGACGGTGCAATTTCTTCGCGATCTTCGTCGGCATCGAAAGTCCTGACGAGGAGACGCTCGTCGCAATGCGCAAGAAGCAGAACGCAAGGCGCAGTATCGCCGAGAGCGTTCACAAAATTTATCGTGCCGGCATGTCGGTCACTGCCGGTTTCATCGTCGGCTTCGACACCGAGAAGGGATCGGTCGCCGGGCCCATGATCGATCTCATCGAGGAAGCCAATATTCCGATCGCGATGGTGGGCTTGCTTTACGCACTGCCGAATACCCAGCTCACGCGCCGGCTCGCGCGCGAGGGCCGCTTGCATGTTGACCATGATGCGGCGCCGGCGGGTAAAGGCGATCAGTGTACCGCCGGGGTGAATTACGAGACCAAGCGGCCGCGTTTGGACATCCTGCGCGATTACAGGAAGATCCTAGAGAAGACCTACGATCCGGATGCATTTTGCGGACGATTGGAGCGTCTCGCCGCAATGCTTGACTGCTCCGATCGGCGCAAAGAACTACCGAAGGGTGATATTCGCGGCAGGGTGAGCACCATAAAGCTGGTGCATGATCTGATGTCGCGCCTGCCCGAAGGGCGTGAGCGGTTTTGGAAAGCTTTCACCAACTGCATGTCGATCAATCCAAATTCGGTTCGCGGCATCGTCACGCTGATGGCTTTTTACCTCCACGTCGGACCGTATTCCCGCTATGTGATGAAACAGATCGATCGGCAGATCGAAGATATCGAGCAGGGACGTTTCGTCGCGCCGAAATTGCTGCCGCCGGCCGAGGCCGAGCCCATCGCAGTAAACGCTTAAGGCTCTCAAGTCTGCCGGCTAATGCCGCCTGCGGCAGCGTCAGCGTGAGAAAATCAGTAATTCGTTTGCTCTATTCCGGGGACGGTCAGCAGCGAAGAAACTGACCGGCCGCGCAGGTCATACAATCGGGCGTAGACGACACCTTCGCGCGCGATGTCAAAAATGACCGGCGCGTCGAGCTTGGCGCAATAGAATTCACCGACCACCATGGCGAAGTCGGCCCCTTTGGGATTCCAGGTTGTGGTGAATTGCGGCCCGAGCGCGACCGCGACCGGCGGATGCGGCCCGCACACTGCGATTTTCCACTGGCCGTGAGGTGGCCGCTCATGTCGATCGGCAATATCGATCAACAGCCGTCGTGATGCCTGGGTCAACGACAGACCCCAATAGTCGAGCATGTAGTTTTGCCGTGCGCGAGGGACGCCGCCGGCGAGATGGTTGTAATCCGTGTATTCGTAGGGATGCAGTCTCGCCATGTCGATAATGGGAGATGCGGTGCCGGCAATAAGAACCAGAATGCCGGCACCGGCGGGGACCTTGCCGTAATCGCGAAGGCGCCCGGCGATATGCGCGCCGGCCAATCCGGCCAGTGCCGCGAACGGCGGCAGCACGAAGACGAAGTGGCGGATACCGTTGTACATCGCCGGCCGGGTCACAACGGTGACTAGCACCGGCAGAATGACGGCAAGCACGGTCGCAAGTAGCGCCGCGCGCCGGCCAGCACCGCCCGTGCTGCCGTCGGCATTCCTCACAATGGCAAAAATCGCGCCAGCCGTGCCGCAAAGCCCTAGCGCCAAGAGCAATTCAGGCACCTGAACTGCGAACAATGTCGGCACATAGGATCGCGGCATATCGATCACCGGGATCAATTGGCCGTCGAAAAGTTCGCGCCAAGGCTTCTCAAAGAAATTCGAGAAATACTCGACCGCGCGGAACGGATTGAGCGGCGAAACTACGCTCCAGGGCCAGACCAGGCCCATCACGAGATAAGCGAGGATCGCGGCGGGCAAGAGCGGTACGAGGAACGCTCCGCACTCGCTTAACGCGGGTTTTGCGCCGATTGCGCGCCAGCGAACGGCCGCGATGAGGGGAAGCGGTAACAGCGCATTTGCCACCGCGAAGCCGCCCAGCACGCGCGCTCCGATGGCGAGACCGACGCCAGTTCCACACAGCACGATGGTTGCCGGCGTGGCGCGCGGATATTCGTCAAAGGCGCGAACGAGGCCGAGCAGCGCGACCGCCATGACTGCAGCGAACGGTCCATCCTTGGCGTTGATGAACATATGGCCGTAGTACAACGGACACGTGGCGAGCAGGGTGATTGCCAAAAGACCGGCAAGCGGGCCGCCGAGCCGGCGACCAAGCCGCCACGTTGCAAACAAACCGACCAGCCCGACCACAGCGCCAAGCAGGCGTCGCGTTTCGAATAGGCCGAACGGGAGAATTTTGGCGGCGAGCGTTGCCAGGATATCGAAACCACCGCCGTACATGTAGAGGTTGACGAACGAAAGCGCGCGCTGATCGGCAAAGTTTGACTGATAGAGCGAGACCAGAAGCGCGCCATATTGCGAATGCGTATAGTCGTCCCAGCCGAGGCCGTAATCGCGGAACGTGGCGAACGCGATGGCCGCGATGACGGCAAGCACGCCGATCGCCAGCCCATCCAGCCAGCGCGCAGATTGGTTTGCCCTTGATTGCAGGCGCAGCGGCTTCGCTGCAGCTTGATGCACGGTCGAGCCCCGCTCAGATCTACAGCTCAAGTCATGAAGAGCATTTATGGCCCTGGCAATGCGTCAATGCGCAGCGACGCTGAATTAAACTCACTTGGCTTGTCACCTGGCGTGGCGGTGGGCCCGGATGCAAGAAGCGGGGCTCGAAGCCCCGCTTAGCACGCGAAGTCTTTACTTCATCGCGTCCTCAAACATTTCGCCGACGTGATCCCAGTTCACCAGGTGGTCAAAGAAGGCTTTGAGGTAGTCGGGACGGCGATTGCGGTAATCGATGTAATAGGAATGTTCCCACACGTCGCAGCCGAGTATTGGCTTGGCACCGTGCACGAGCGGATTCTCGCCATTCGGCGTTTTCATGATTGTCAGTTTGCCGTCCTTGACCGCGAGCCAGCACCAGCCCGAACCGAATTGCGTGACGCCAGCTTGGATCAGGTCTTCCTTGACTTTGGCCAATGGGCCAATGTCCGAGGTGAGTTGTTTCTCGAGCTTGCCCGGCAGTTTGTCACCGCCGCCGCCCTTCTTCATCCATTTCCAAAAGTGAATGTGATTGAAATGCTGGGCCGCGTTATTGAACAGCCCAGGATTTTTACCGAACGTACCCTTAACGACTTCTTCGACCGGTTTGTTTTCCCATTCGGTGCCTTTGGCCAGATTGTTGCCGGTGTTCACATAGGCCTGATGATGTTTGTCGTGATGGAATTCGAGCGTCTCGCGTGACATGTGCGGCGCGAGCGCGTCATACGGATAGGGAAGATCGGGCAGGGTGAATGCCATTGGTGTGCTCCTCAATGTGAACTTGGGCTGGATATTTGGTTGCAACCGCCGGGAAACCTGAAAGGTTCCTCCTGAGAGGACCAAGTCAATAGGCCCAAGTCAGCGGCTCGGCAACGCCCCGCCATTGTTCGCCCGAAACCGATTCGGCAGAATAAGGCTTGCATGCTATGCGAGCCTCGTCACAATATCGACGCAAATTAGTTGGCGCCGCCCGGCAAAGTAAGGATTAGCGTATGTATTTGCTTTTGTTGGTGTTTGGTGGGTTGCTCGGCGCGGCTGGGGTGCTCCTTGCGGGATCGGGCATATCGCTGCGGGATGGCACTTTCGATGCCGCGATCCTCACGCCCGGGATTGTTGCCGCGGCTGGCGGGCTTCTTCTGATTGGGCTCGGCGCTGGATTGCGGACGCTCCAACGCATCGAGCGAGCGCTGGCGTCACGACCGATGCCACGCGCGCTTGCGATCGCAGAGGGCGCGAAAGTCGGCGCAAGTGTCGAAACACCACGCGAGCCGGCGCGAATTCCATTCGCACCGAAGGCAAGCCACGAATCTCAGCCGGGCGTCGCTTCACGCGACATTTTGGCGGACAAGTTGCCGGAGGCCGTACCCGGTGCGAACAAAACATCGCCACCCGTTCCCACAATCGCGATTGCGGCTGTTCACGACGCGAATGCCGAAGCCGGTGGACAGCGGGCCGGCAAGAAAAGCGGCAATGGAGCGGCGGAAGTGCAGACTGGGCTCCGCCTGTCGGCGGGTTTGCGACGGGTGAGTGCAGGCGAACGACAAAGCGAACCGGCTCTCGACGCGGTGTGGCCGAAAGGTCCGCGTCCATCGCGTGCCGTCGAGGGGGCTTCAGCTCCGATCGCCCAGAGCGCCGCAATGAGGCCGATACATTCGCAGCAGAGCGCTGGCGCACCCAATGCGGCGGCATCTGCGAGCGATCCGGACAGCGCGGCGGCTGGTGTATCGGTGCTCAAATCGGGCGTCGTCAACGGCATGACGTATACGCTCTATTCGGATGGGTCGATCGAAGCACAGTTGCCGGAGGGCACGCTGCGTTTCGGTTCGATCACCGAATTGCGCAATCACATCGAACAAAGCGCTTGAATATAAAAATGCCGGCGGGCGCGCTAGCGCCGCTAGGCGGCTGCAGCAAGCGCGGCACGAGCATCGGAGCGAATTCGATCCACCATGGAACGGAAGCCATTCGAGCGTTGCGGCGTGAGATGTTCGCGCAAACCCATGCCTTCGAACAATTTGACGGCATCGGTGTTCAGGATCTGCCTTGCGCTCTTGCCCGAATAGACAGCGAATAGGATTGCAATCAATCCGCGCACGATATGGGCATCGCTATCGCCGGCAAAAGTCAGCACTGGGCCGCCCGCGCCGTTAGGGCGCACAGTGGTGTCGAGCCAAACTTGGCTCGCGCAGCCCTGAACCTTGTTGGCATCGCTATGCGCCGCCTCCGCCAACGGCGGCAGCTCGCGCCCCAACTCAATCAGATAGCGATAGCGATCGTCCCAGTCGTCCAGGACCTCAAAATTGCCGATGATCTCGTCAATGTCAGCCATTATGTCCAAGCTCGACCGCGGGTCACTCGCGTCGGCTGTTATATAGAGAGCAACGCCCCGCAGGTCGATATCTCCGCGGGGAGATGAGGCTTGGACGATCGCGCCAGGCTTGCGACGTCACACCGCGTGTCGTGCATCCTTCCGCGGCGCCGGACCCCGCCACGGGGCGGCAAGATCGGCGGGGGTCAGCGTATTCTGCGAGTCCTTGTCCGCTAGGGCGCGGTCAGCGGCTGGTTTGCCGTCTCGGCCGGCATTGTCGCTGCCGGCCTCCTTCCGCTTGAGAGTTTCGGTCACGAACTCATAAAGCATCCTCGCGCCGGCCTGCGCTCTGGAGCCGAGCTGACTCGCGACGTGAGAACCGACCGTGCAGGCATCCGGTTGACGCGCGCAGAATTGACGCAAGTCGCCTACGGTCGCGGACGCGGCCGAGATCGCTTCCGACGGGGCGACCTTACTGCCCTGGGGCTGTTGTGAGGAGCCGCTCGGCAATAGGACCAGCACGAGCCCGAGCCAAAACGCCATACGCAATAGAAAGAACATGACACCCAATCCCCTGCGGCACATCCCTTGCCGGCATTCTCAAGGCTAGCAGGGAGCTTTGAAGCCGGCGTTGCCGCGGCCGGTCGAGTTTTTTCCAGATTTGAAGAGAATACGCTGCAAATTTTCGAACAAATGGAAAACCTTTGTTTAGGTTAATATTCGAACGAAGCGGGTCCGCTGCCGGGTGCTCCGGCGTTTTGCCGACGCTTCTTCTCCCCATTTCGCCTAATTTTTGCGTCACATTGGACTTCGCTGTCCGATTTCATGGGCAAGCATCACCCTGACGGCCACGGTGGCGCGGCGGTGAAAGCCTTTCCGTTTTAGCGTTCGCTTAAGCGGGCTTTGCCACCATTGACGCAACCAACGGCGGGGAGGGCGTCACGCGTGCCTAGGCGGCGGCATCAATCGTTTCTTACGCGCGTCGTAAGCGGGACGGGCGTCTTGGGCATTCGGGCTTGGGATCCTATCGCCCGGCGCCCGGTAGACTCGATTGCCATCGTCGCCGCGGTCGCGACAGCTTTTGTCATTGTCGTGAACGCCATCTTCCTGCAGTCCAGCACGCAGGCGCCGCCGTTCCTCGACGCCAAATCATCGACGGCAAAAAGCGATTCGCTCAAACCGCTTGTAACCGGTACGCCCGCGCGTCCTGTCGCAACCTCGCCCGCGCCGCAGCCAGTCGCGGCCCGGCGCAACGACGCGATTACGGAATTGATCGGTCCATCGCCGCGGATCGCAGCGGTGCAACGAGCTTTGGCCGAATACGGCTACGGTCAAGTCAAAGCGTCCGGAATATTGGACGATGCGACGAGTGCCGCGATCGCGAAGTTCGAGCGCGATCACAACTTGCCGAATAGCGGTCGCGTTTCCGAGCGCTTGGTCAAAGAGCTCACCGCGATGATCGGGCACCCGATCGACTAAAACGTCAGCGGCGAGTGGGTCGGAAATCGGCCGCGATCGTTTCTGGAAAATCGGCCGCTTGCCAGAATAGTCTGGATTGACGAAAAGCCGCTCCTGAGGAAGGAGCGCAAACGATGCGCCTCAAGAGTGCCCTGTGGGTCGCGGCCTATTTGCGACGCTGCCAGATCGAAGGTTGTTCCGCTGTCGTGCGTCGGCGCGGCGCCGAAGAAGCGGGTGCGATTTTCGTGCGCATCTGCCGGCTGGATGGAACGTCGGAGCTATTTGGACCCGCGCCGCAGAGCGCGCTTGAGCCTGGTGCCGATGATCGCATCTTTTCGGCGTGCCTGGCTTCGCAACCCGCACTGGACCCGGAAATCGAAAACTATTTGTTGCGGGAGACGAAGTTCGACCCGGATCTTTGGATTCTCGAAGTCGAGGACCGTGCCGGCCGGAACTTCCTCAATATCGTCCGTTAACCGATCTGGAAAAAGGTCGCCGGAACGGAGTGCGGCTAAGACGCGTCACGCTTTTCGGGTGGCGATAAGTCGGCATGGTGCGCAATCGCGCTTACCGTTCGCGGACGCATGGAATCGTCGTTCCAAAGCATCGGCTGATGCCGCTCTGCCGGGCGGTCAACTTTGGGCAACGATTGCCAGATTGCGACCATGTGCTCAGCGGCCTGCGGCGGCAACTCATGATGGAGTTGGGTCAACGCTTGAACACGCGCCACCGAGCGACCGACATTGACGAACAGCAAGATCCGATAGAGTGCGCCGCGCCGCATGTTGAGCGCCTTGGCGGCTGTTACGATCGGCTCGCCGAGATCGTCGTCCGCCACGCGCCGCGCTTGCGACCGAGAAATGTCCAAAGCCTGCGCCAGATGTTGAGCGAAGGCCTCGCGATTGCGAGACAAAACGGCGGTTTCCAATCGTCCGCTTAAACTGTCTTCACGGGACAGTGTCATGCGCCCCACCGAAAATGGAGCGATCACATCGAGGTTCAAAAGAATGAGACGCCGCTCGTCGGGATTGGCCGCAAAGAACAGTTCGTTGAGCGTAGTCGCGACATGGACGGCAATTGGGGACTCGCGTGTGAGCTCACCGTTGAGCATCGTCGAGCCGGAAGGCCATAGGGGCTGCCGCTGCCCATTGAGGTCGGGGATGTCGCCGACGAGGCGTTCGACAACGCGGCGCGGCGACGACCGGTAATGCGCTAGACGCTGCGCCACCGCGGCGCGGGTGCTGATATCAGCCGCATCGAGGAGACGGAGCGCCAGTTCGGTATAGTGGCGCTCCTCGTCCGCCGTATGCGTCGGCTTTTGTACGTAGAGCTCCGTGAGCACGCGCAGGAGCGTGGGACGCATGTCGGGGTCACCCGGCACTGTAAAGCGGGCGAGGTGATCCAGCCCCCAGCGGCTCGCGCTCTCCATGCTGCGTGACTCGAGGGCAATAGCCCGGTTGAGAAGGAGACAGCGAACAAAGTTATGGGTCTGCCGTTAGCGGACCGTTAACCTTGCATGCCGCTTAATCGCCGGCGATGCCGCTTGCGCGCATCGGAGCATCACGCTCTGGCCGGCGGCAGAGGAAGCGGCTGGGTGGGCACCGTTATCAAATTCCCGGACGATGGACGCATCGTGCGTTTCGGCCGCGAGGCCGGCGAGTCCGCAACAATCATCATCCTTCCGGTGATCCGGATCGAGCGATATCCCGACTCATTCGACGGTATCGAGCCGCAGACGCAGCCGCCCGCCGAAAATGGCGGCCGGCGGCGCGTCAGGCGGCGTTGACAAAAATTCATTGCGCCGACGTCACGGGAGACCGTCCGCGGCGGCTGCGCTACTGTCTTATTGCGACTGAATCCGGCACGTTGCGGCCGCCAGCGCCTGTCGTGCCATCGGCATCAGGCCGGGTTCGGGCGCCAAAGCGCGCAGAACGATGAGACCCATTGTGGTCGGCGATTCGATAATGAGCCGGTCTGCCGCCGTGACTTCCTCATCCTCGGGCACCTGGGCATGCTGTGCAGCGGTCATGAGATCGAGTTCGATCATGCGCCGGCCGGCGGCGCGGTCGTTGATTGCGTAAAAGGCGACGCTCCTGCGGGTGTAGAAGGTCACCGAGGTATAAGCTTGGCTGACCGGGGCGGTCAGCTTGAGCGGACCGCCGCTGAGGTCGTAACGGCACACCGCCGCCGCGAAAGCCGGATCCATGAACGGCATGATCTCGGCTCCCGCTTTGGTTGCCGCGAGCGGCACCATCGCGTTCACCGGCGTAAGCTGGGCAAGCCGGGAATAGGCATCCTGCTTCGCCGCCTGCGGCATAGCCAGCACGGTCGAGAGATGCACAATGCCGCCGAGCAGGACCGCGGCGAGAATCCACAATAGACCGCGAACCATCAGCAACCCTTTCGCTCGATTGCAGGCATCGGACCTTCTTTGGTCGTGCGGGTGGCGACCCCGATCGCGGTATCGTAAAGCCTCCACACCAGCACGAATTGCTCAATCCCGCCGGTCGGCAGCCAATTGCCGGGGCGGGCCAGCGGCGCGACCGTGATGGTGAAGCGACCGTCGTTATCGCGAACGATTTCCTCGCTCGTGAAACCGTGCCGATCGATCGTGTTGGCCACGAGCCGCCCTTCCGGGGTGTAGAGCGTCACGGTCCAATATCGTGCCGTCGGCGTCATGCCGCCGATGCTGAATGTGCAGCGGCCGTCAAAAGCTTTTCCGGCATCGTCGGTACGCGCATAAAAGGCGACGCCGTCGCCCATCCCGGTAGGCAATTCGCCGGTTCTGGCGACCATGGCGCGGGCATAGGGATCGATATCCGCCGATCCGCTTTTCGGCCATGCTTTCCAAGCGCCGATTGTCAGCGCTCCGAATGCGACACCACGCGTGAGCGTGAACCAAGTCGCGCCAAGTCCCAGCGCCGCTGCGATCAATAACGTGAAGCATGAACCGAACAGAAGGCGCATGATGGCGTGCGTTTGACCGGTTGGGATCCTTAAGGGCTCAGTCGCCGCGTGAACCGGTGGAAGCAGCGCGGTCGGCCGCCGTCGCGAAAGCGCTCGACTGGCTTCCGGTCTCGTTCTTCATACCGCCGTCGAGCGCCCCGACCGAAGTCTTTGTTGCAGCTTGCGACGACGGCATGTGAACCGCATCGTCCAATATGCGCTCCACATGAAGGAGTGCTTCGGTTCCCTTGCGCGTGAGCAGTACCGCATGCGGCTGCTCGCCACCCTTCAACGAAGCGTCGGCGATCGCCGGGGCATGTTGAGGCGGCGGCAGACCGGGAAGGGGCCGCAGCTCAACGCCTTGATGCGCATAGGCCATGATGTTGTGCCATGTCGCCGCCGGCAGCGTGCCGCCGGTCATCCGTTTGGTTGGGGAATAATCGTCGTTGCCCATCCAAATGGCGCCGACGAAATTGCCGGTGTAGCCGACGAACCAGGCATCGCGCCAATCATTGGTGGTGCCGGTCTTGCCGCAGGTCGGTACGCCGTCGAGCTGCGCGCGCCGCCCGGTGCCATTTTCGACGACGGAGTTCATCATCTTGATCATGTCCATGGCCACTTCCGGACTGATCACCTGCTTCGGTTTCGGGCCGTCGCGGTCGAAGCGCCAGACCAATTGCCCGGAATCAGTGCGAACCTCGAGCGCGGCATGCGGCACGACTGCGCGGCCCAGATTAGGGAAGGTGCCGTAAGCCATCGCGTGCTCGTAGACGTAAACTTCATCGGCGCCGATCGGCAAAGAAGGCGTATCCGGCAGTGGCGAGTGAATGCCGAAATTGCGCGCGGTCTGTACGATCATGGCGCGGCCGAGCTTGGGGTTGCCATTGCCGAGCATGATCGACAATTTGACAGGAATAACGTTGATGGAATGGGTGATAGCTTCCAGCAGCGTCACCTGTCCGGAATAGCCGCCGGAATAATTGTGCGGACACCAATTGCCGATGCAAACCGGCGAATCGGCGACCACCGAGGTCGGCTTAAAGCCGTTCGCCAAGGCAGTCGCGTAAACATAAGGCTTGAACGAGGAGCCGGGCTGGCGCAGCGCATCCGTGGCGCGGTTGAATTGGCTGGCGCCGTAATCGCGGCCGCCGACCATGGCCCGGACTCCGCCGTCGAGGTCGCCTATTACGACGGCCACTTGGCTGGCGCCATAATCGCGCCCGTACTGGCGTAGTTGGGATTCCGTCTCGTGCTCGGCATAGTGTTGCAAGTTACTGTCCAGCGCGGTGCGCACCGTGAATGAGCGCGAGGTGACCGACTTCGGCAAGGTATCGACGAGCTTGCGCATCTCGTCGAAAGCCCAATCGAGATAGTAGTTCGGGGCATCCTCGATCGCGCGATCAATCGGCGTCGCTGGATTGCGCCGTGCGCCATAGACCTGGCCCTCGCTCATGAAGCCGTTCTCGACGAGATTATCGAGCACGACATTGGCGCGGGCGCGGGCTGCCGGAAGATTTATCAGCGGGGAGAATTTGGTTGGTGCTTTGAACAGCCCGGCGATCATTGCGGCTTCGGCGAGGTTGAGATCGCGGACCGATTTGCCGAAGTAATAGCGCGCCGCTGCGTCGACGCCGAATGCGCCGCCGCCGAGATAGGCGCGGTCGAGATAGAGTTTGAAGATTTCGTTCTTGGGCAGACGCGCTTCCAACCACAGCGCCAGAAAAGCTTCGTTGATCTTGCGCTCATAGGTACGCTCGTTGGAGAGGAACAGATTTTTCGCGAGCTGCTGCGTTATGGTGGAGCCACCCTGAACCACGCCGCCGGCTTGGGTATTCGTGACAAAGGCGCGGAACACGCCTTGGATATCGATACCGAAATGCTCGTAGAAACGGCGATCCTCGGTCGCCAGCACCGCCTTGATGAGATGATCCGGAAAATCCTCGAGCGGCACTGATTCAGTGTGCTTGATGCCGCGGCTGCCGATCTCGTTGCCGTAGCGATCAAGAAACGTCACCGCCAAATCGGATTTCTTCAGCCAATCGTCATCGGAAGTCTGGCGGAACGAGGGAATCGCCAGCGCCAGCAGTAGAAACAATCCGCCGGTGCCGAGCGTCGCCGCTTCCGAGAGCGGCTCGACCAATAGCCAGCGGCGCCACCCGGCGACATGGGCGCGGTCCATGAACGCGGTGAACCGTTCATATATCTCGCGCGTCCACTTGCCACTCTGGAATATTGCGGAGTCGATTCGCGCGTCGAGGTCGAGAAGGAGCCGCCGGAACCTCGGCCTCCAGTCCTCACCCGGATCGGGGAACCTGTCTGTCACGGCCACTTGCTCCGGGAAACGGCAGGAAGCACAGCAGTTGTCCTTTTAGCGAACTGGCCTGGTGCCGGCCAAGGGTTAGTTGCGCCCGTAAAGTAAATGGAAATTACGGGCAAATTTGGCATAGCTTGGCCCGGAGGCCACCATGGCAAGTAATTCCGACCACTCCGAGGAGGTTCCATTTTGGCGCCGCAAGTCATTGAGTCAAATGACCGATTTGGAATGGGAAAGCCTCTGTGATGGCTGTGGCCGCTGTTGCCTCAATAAGCTCGAGGAGGACGAATCAGCCGCCGAGACCTTTTACACCGATGTCGGTTGCCGACTCCTGGACGGCCACAGCTGCCGCTGCCGCGATTACCAAAATCGGCTGGACCTGGTCGATGATTGCGTCAGGTTGACGCCCGAGAACCTCAAAAAGATTAAATGGCTTCCGCCATCCTGCGCCTATGTGCTGCTGGCCCAGGGACATGACCTGTATTGGTGGCATCCATTGGTCTCCGGCGACCCCGAGACCGTACACGCCGCCGGGGTCTCGGTGCGCGGGCGTGTACGCGCAACCGAGCTCGATGTGCCGGACCACGAATTGGAAGACCACATCGTCGATTGGCCGCAAAAATTGCCGCGGCGTGCACGCCGCCGCCGATAGGCAAATAGAAGGCTCGGCGCACGCCTGATCTGCGCAAAGGCCGGTTGCAAAGCGGCCAGGTACCGGCCAAGTGGCAGCGAAGCCCGACATGAGCACCCGAGCCGCTCCCGAACACCTCGTCACTGTCGCGTCTGCCGGCGCCACGACCGAGCTTCCCGGGGCTTCTCCCGTGACTGCTCCAGTTGACCATGCGGCGGTGCGCGCAATCGTGGCTGGCATCATGCTGGCGATGTTTCTCTCTGCGCTTGAGCAGACCATCGTCGCGCCGGCCTTGCCCGCGATTGGCAGAAGCCTTGGCGGCATCGACGAGTTGTCCTGGGTGGTCACGGCCTATTTGCTGGCGGTGACGGCGACCACTCCGCTCTTTGGAAAGTTATCCGACATTTACGGCCGACGCGTCGTTCTGCTCTGGGCGATCGGAATTTTCATCGGCGGCTCGATCGCCTGTGCGCTTGCGCCGACGATCTGGATCCTGGTGTTTGCGCGCGGGCTGCAAGGCATTGGCGGCGGCGGCTTGCTGCCGATCGCGCAGACGATCATTGCCGATTTGTTGTCGCCCCAGGAACGGCCGGTGGTTCAGGGCCGGACCTCCATCATGTTCATGAGCGCGAGCATTCTCGGCCCTGTGCTGGGTGGCTTCTTCACCGATCAGCTGCACTGGTCATTGATCTTTTGGATCAACCTGCCGCTCGGCGCGGTGGCGCTGGTCATGAGCGAGCGCGCATTGCGGCAGCTGCCGCGCAACGAGCGCCCGCACCAGCTTGATGTAATCGGCGCCATCTTGATGGTGGCCGCCGGGCTAGCGCTGATGCTGGCGCTCGCCTGGGGCGGCACGCACTATCCGTGGAGGTCGCCGCTTATTGTCGGCCTGCTGGCCGGATCGGCCATGCTGTGGGGACTGTTCGCCGCTCGCCTTTTGACCGCGCGCGAGCCGTTCATTCCGCTGGCCATATTGCGCGGTCGCGTCACCAGTACGATCACCTGCGCGGCATTTTTCGGCGTCGGCACAATCATCGGCATCACGATCTACACGCCGCTGTACTGCGAAACGGTGCTTGGCCTCTCGGCGAGTTCGTCAGGACTGGCGCTTATTGCTTTCATGGCAGGCACTGTGGTCGGTTCACTGACTGCGGCACGGCTGATGGTGCGGCATGTGCATTACATGCGCGTGCCGCTTGCGGCACTGCTGTTCGCCGTCATGGCTCTCGGCGTGCTCGCCGTCGATCCCGCCAATCAATCAATCGCGCGACTCGTGTTCTTGCTGTTTGTGGTGGGTTGCGGCGTCGGCCCGATGTATCCGATGAGCACGATTGTCATGCAAAACGCGGTCAAGCCGCACCAGCTTGGCACCGCCACCGGAACTCTCAATTTTTTCCGCACATTGGGCGGGGCGATCATTGTCGCGGGGTTCGGCGCCATTGTGCTGGGTAGCGGTGTGGACGGTGCCGGGATCATAACGCTGGATCGCTTGGCTGCGGCGCACGGCGATTTGGCGCCAGCGTTCCGCTGGGTGTTTGTCGCGGCAGTGATCTGCCTTGCGATTGCATTCTTTAGCCTGCTCGCAGTCGAGGAGCGTCCGCTGCACGGCCCGCTGCGCCGATCCGAATAGACCGCGCTCTGGCGCGACGCCGGCGCAATTACGGTGTGAGTGGAGTGCCTAGTCTTCGCGCAGTGTCCACAATCCAGCCGCGATACCGCGCCAGCGGCGTGACCCCGGTCAGACCGCCGCAGCCTGCCGTCAGGTTCGGTCCTGTCGACCAACTCACCACGCCGAGGATCGCAGGTCCCGCGCCTGAGGTGCGAAACGCCGGAGCTCCAGAGTCGCCAGCGCAGGCGCCCAGGCCGGCGCCTAGTCCTTTACTCACCGGATCAAACAATCTGATCTGCAGCGACCCAGGTTGACCGGTGACGACGAGGGTGGCGGCGCGCGCGGTGCCGCCGGTGCGGCCGTCACCGCGCACAGTCACGCCATAACCCGCGACCACAAGCGAATCGCCGACGGCAACGGTTTCGCTGCCGCCAGCAACGAGCGCTGGAGAAATTCGCGCCGGGAGCGGCTCGGCAAGTTTGATTAGCGCAACATCGGCGGTCGCGAGGTGGTTGAATAATCGCTTTATGTCAAATTGCGGATGGCGTTCGATGCGGATGATGGTCTTGAGGACAGGCGGCTGCCCTGGCTCGCTGCCGAGCAGCTTGTAATCGGCGCCGGGCTGCACGCAATGCGCCGCGGTCAGTAAAAGGTCGCGGCCGATCGCCGCCGCGGTGCACGCTGTGCCGGATGAGCCGAGAATCATAACGACAGAATGTCCAAACTCGGCGGGTGCCGGCGGCGCGCCGCCGACCATGGCTTGCACGCGCCATTGAAGCTGCAAGCCTGTGAATCCGGCCGCTGCGGCGAGCAAGAGGACGGCAAAGCCCTTGCCGCCTCGCCGATGTGCGGCCCTCAATCGCATCGCCTTTGCCTCATTTTGCCTGTCCGATGCTCATTTTAGTGGCCAAACGCCGCGTTCGCCTTAAACCAGCCGTTCACGGCGGGTTCACTGCGGCCCGCCTAGGACACATATCATGGCCGTCGTGTACCGATTCGCCTTGGGCATCCCTTTGCTCGCCTCGGTTATCGTGATCGCCGCCGCGCGCGGCGAGGAGGCGCGTTCGGTCCGCGCCCCATCAGAGCACACCTGTCTCGATCAGAAGGAACGCCGGGCGGAGACAGCCTCCGGCGGGGTCGTTCGCCTCGCTGCCGCGATTCACGCGGCAAAGAGCCGAATGCAGGGTACGGTGGTGCAGGCGCGGCTGTGCCATGGCCAGGATGGCCTCGTCTATGTGCTGACAGTTCTCGCCCGCGATGGCAAAGTGGCGCGGATAGTCGTCGACGCGGTCAAAGGCACCCTGGTCGGCGAGCGTTGAGCGGAGCTATTTCTTGCGGCTTCTTGTTGTCGAGGACGATCCCGATCTCAATCGGCAGCTGGCGACCGCACTGACGGACGCGGGTTACGTCGTCGATCGCGCCTTTGACGGTGAAGAGGGACACTATCTCGGCGAGAGCGAGCCTTACGACGCCGTGATCCTGGATATTGGCCTGCCAAAGATGGACGGCATCTCGGTGCTCGAGGCCTGGCGGCGGACCGGCCGGGCCATGCCGGTCTTGATCCTCACCGCGCGGGATCGCTGGAGCGACAAGGTGCAGGGCTTCGACGCGGGCGCCGACGACTATGTTGCCAAGCCGTTTCACCTTGAAGAAGTATTGGCGCGCGTGCGCGCGCTGCTGCGCCGTTCGGCGGGCCACGCCAAGAGCGAGTTCACCTGCGGCCCGGTTCGCCTCGATACCCGCACCGGTCGGGTCGCGGTCGACGGCAATCCGGTGAAGCTTACATCGCACGAGTACCGGCTCTTGTCTTACCTCATGCACCATACCGGCCGGGTGGTCTCTCGCACCGAACTGGTCGAGCATCTTTACGATCAGGACTTTGATCGCGATTCCAATACTATTGAGGTTTTCGTCGGGCGCATTCGCAAAAAACTCGGCGTCGATGTCATTCAGACGGTGAGAGGGCTCGGTTATCTGCTGACGCCGCCCGATGCGCGCTAATTCGCTCGCGGTCCGCCTGTTCTTGTGGGCCACGGCCTGGACGGTGGTCATCCTCATCGCCACCGGAATTGCCCTGTCGACGCTCTATCGCCATGCGGTCGAACGGGCGTTCGACCGCCGGCTCGACGTCTATCTGCGGACACTGGTGGCGGATGTCGCTTCGCCCGAGGACGGCGGTGACAAATTTCCGCAGTCGATCGGCGAGCCATTGTTCGAATTGCCGCTCTCGGGCTGGTACTGGCAGGTCACGCGTCTCGACAGCAAAACGCCCGAAGTACACTCGTCCCGCTCGCTGTGGGATTCCAATCTGCCGCGTTTGGCCGCGGACAAAGCGACCAGCGAATCCGAGTACCGCCAAGGCTACGCGCGTGGTCCGGAGGATCAGGACTTGCGCCTGATCGAGCGCAACATCGATCTCGGCGCCGACGGCCGTTACCTCGTAGCAGTGGCCGGCGACGCCTCCGAAATCGACGACGAGACTCAAGGTTTCAATCGCGCGATCATGATTACCTTTACGGCTCTGACGATGGCGCT
>Ga0187816_10000218_pt1 | contig 16780 bp, 15 predicted proteins | sample NC_wetland_sal_i_16_FD_132960 | JGI IMG/M metagenome (GOLD analysis project Ga0187816, IMG submission 132960) | Wetland sediment microbial communities from Neuse River Estuary, North Carolina, USA - SO4_1 | ecosystem: Environmental > Aquatic > Freshwater > Wetlands > Sediment | place: USA... | reverse complement strand
TGTCCTTTCTCGCGTGACCACCACCGCCGCGGCCCCGTCGACAATCCCGCTGGCATTTCCCGCTGTCACCATCCCGTCCTTCTGGAACGATGGCGGCAATTTCTCCAGTGTCTCCATCGTTGTCTCTGGACGCCGGTGATCGTCTTCGGTCACCAGGACCGACTTTCTCCCCTGCTTCACTTCCACGGGCACAATTTCTTCCTTGAAAACCCCAGCTTTCGCCGCTGCGTCCGCTGCCTGTTGGCTGCGCAGCGCATACGCGTCCGCATCTTTCCGCGTAATCCCCGCTTGTGTCGCCAGTTTTTCCGCGGTCAACGCCATTGGCATCCCGCAGTAAGAGTCCGTCAAACTCACAAACAGAAAATCTTCCAAACCGCCCGCGCCAAGTTTTAAGCCAGTCCGCGCGCCGCGAATCACGAACGGGGCTTGCGTCATGTTTTCCATTCCGCCCGCCAACACCATGCTCGCTTCACCCAGCAACAACCGTTGAGCCGCCTGCACAATGGCTTCAATCCCTGAGCCGCACAACCGATTGACGGTCAGCGCCGGGGTCTCGACCTTCAGTCCGGCCTTCAACCCCACGTGCCGCGCACCATAAATCGCGTCCGCGCTCGTCTGCATCACATTTCCAAACACGACGTGGTCAAATTCGCCCGGGTCCACCCCCGAACGCTGCACCGCCCCCTTCGCGGCATGTGCCCCAAGATCAATCGCGGATACGTCGGAGAACACTCCTGTATACCGCGCCATCGGTGTGCGCGCACTGGCAATAATCACAATGTCAGTCGGAAACATATCTCTCCTCGCTTATCGAAAACCTAGAGTTGGATGCGAAATGTCTTTGGAGTGTCACGCTCGCCGGCCGAGCGGCTCTTCGTCAGCCTGTGGCTCACTGCTTCACTGCTTCCGCCACCACGACCATGTCCCCGCCGTGCTTGCGTGCTTCTTCGATGGTGAATTCCGCGCGGTTGATCAGGTCCGTCACGATGTCTTCGCTCTCATAATCCTGCCGCGCCGCAGCTTCGACGATTCCCGCGCTCAACGTGATTTGCGTCGAATCCCACGGTGGCCGGACTCCTGCCGCCGCCCGCCGCAGCTTTTCCACCAGATTTTGCGCCCCGGAAGCCGTAGTGTCCGGCAGGATGAACGCCAGCGCCCACGAAGTGTATTTCACGGCCATGTCATTTTGCCGCACCATAGGCTGCAAGGAACGCGCCAACTGCTCCAGAAATTTTTCCAGGGGATTTTCTCCCTGTTGCCGCAGCATCTCAGACCCGCGATCGATCTGCAAAATCGCCAAGGAAAGCGGCGTGCCTTGCGTGCGCGCGCGATCCGCTTCATTCAATAAGCATCCGACATACGAACTGCGGCTCAGCAGCCCGGTGCGGTCGTCGGAGACGCCCATGCGACGCACCAGGGAACGCAGCCGCGTGTGGCTGACGCTCATCATCATCTGGTCCCCGATGGCCTGCAGGAAATAAGTCTCGTTGGGTTTCCACTTGTGCGGCTTCGCGTGCGCCACGATGAGCATGGCTGCGGGTGTCTGCGTCTCCTTGTCCGTGAGCGTCACGCCTAGTGCCGACGCCAAACCCAGTTCCGCCACGATGGAGCCTTCCGTCGCGTCCACCACCATTCCACCGAGCTCGTCTGGGACTGCCTTTTCCATCTGCGCAAGTAACAAAACCACCTGCGCGCCTGGCGCGGGCTTCAGGCCCGGAGCACAATACTCGGCCGCCATCTCCGGTGGCCGGCCGGGCGCGCCGATCACCGCCAGCGTCCGTGCAGCCTTCAAGTAGGTGCCCACTTCCGTTACCGTAGTATTCAGCATCGCCCGCGGTGTCTGCTGCCGAAACGTTTTCTGATTGATCTCCGAAATCTTCGTCAGATCTCGCAGCGTCTCCGCCGTGTACGTCCCGGTGCGGCCCGTCGGTGGTGTCGGCTGCGCTTCCACGACCGGCACGTTAGCCAGTCTGGGGGACGGCTCCGGCTTCGCTTGCGTTTTTGGCCACCAATTTGCCATCTGGTAGAGACCCTGCAACCGGGGATTGCGTTCTTCCTCGCCCGGAAACATGGAAGCAATTTTTTGCAGCCGCTCCACGGCCTTGGTTTGCAGCGAATACTGCAAGAAAATTTCCGTCTGCACGATCAGGTCTTCCAGGGCCTGTTGCTTCTTACCTTCCTCGGTTACGGGATTCTCGGCAGCCATCTCGTGGCTAACTGCCGTTTTTGGCTGCGTGGAAGGGTTCGGCGTGCTCGCTGCCGTCTTCGCCATGCGTCCCGCAACCCGGCGGAGAAATGGCTCATCGACGTGCCCGCGTAGTTTTTCTAACCGCTCCTGGTTGCGATAGTCGTAGGAATCGATGTCCACCAGGCGTTCCAGAACCTCACTGGACTTCGCAAAGTTCCCTGAATTGAAGTTCGCGTCGAAGAGCTTGATCAGCACCTCAAAATATGGCGATTCCCGGTTCAGCTCGTTGTACAACGCAGCCCAAAATTCCAGAAGCGGCAAGGACTCTGGATGCTTGGCGCCAAGCTCTTCGACATGGGTCGCAAAATCGTCGTGCTTCTTATCCGCAAACATTCTTCGCTTCAGCGTCAGCAGGATTTCCACTGTCTTGGCATCCTGCGCGACGTCCGCGAAGGCGTCCGCCAGCCCCAACAATCGGGTGACGCCTTCATTTTTCTCGCGTAACAGACGCTCCAAAATCCCGCGTGCCCGGTCCAGTTGTCCGGCTTGCTGTAGTGCATCCGCGAACGTCTCCAAAAACGCCACGTCGCTTTCATTCGCCGCAAAGGGCTCCAGCAGCGCTGCGGCTTCCGCGGATTCGCCGTTCCGTAACTTGGCCTCGGCATACAACAGCGCAACGCTGCGCTCCTGTGGCGCCAGTCCGTAGGCGCGCCCGAGAAGTTTCATCGCCTCCTGCTGCGCCCCGCTTGCCGCCGCCAAGGTTCCGGCGCGCAGGAAAGATCGTGCCGCCAGCGCGTTCTTGCCAAGCTGTGCCGCGGTTTCCGCCACTTTCAACTGTCGCGTCAGGTTATCCGGATCTAGTTGTGCCGTGCGCTCCCAGCAAAACAAGGCATCTTCCATCCGATCGGCCTGGCTAAAAAGCTCCGCGGCTTTGCTGTACTGGTCGATGGCTTCTTCGGAGTGATTTTGCTTTTGCTGGAGGAACGCGTAGCGCGCAATGCGCTCCGGTGGCTGCGGCGTCAACGAATTCCGCAGGAACCGATTGTAAATCGCCATCGCTTTGGATTCGTCTCTCGGGTCCACCAGCAGTTCGAACAGGTGGCCGTAATACACCGCTGCCCGGTCCGGATGATCCAGGCGCGTGTAGAGATCCCCCAGCATCTGGGCGGCTTCCACGTTCTGCGGCGATTCCTGGAGCACCGCCAGATAAGCTTCGATGGCGTCCTCGAAACGGTTCTTATCGAGGTACTTCTTCGCGCGCTCCAGATTCTTGCTCACGTCTGCGGCCATCTGCTCGGTTAACCTTTGGATGTTCGTCGTTGTTGGAATTGGTGGGCTCGCGGGTGGTTCGAACCCTCTTCCACTATATACCGCCCCTCAAACGCCGCCAAACCGCCCCGCAACTCCGATGTGGAATCGGGCAAGGGGCACCTCCTTCCCGTCGGGCTGACGGCTTCTTTCACTTGTGGCAAACTAGAGGTTCACACGGCATGGTTTCGAGCAGGGTGAGGGGCGCTCACGCACGCGTTTAGCCCCGCCGTTTATCTCGTACGACCATCAGGAAAAACCTGGCGGGATTGGACCCGAATGGACCCGAAGTTCATACGAAATTTTTGCATCATCGCGCATATCGACCACGGCAAGTCCACCTTGGCCGACCGCCTGCTCGAGTTGACCGGCGCGCTTTCTCAACGCGAGATGCACGAGCAGGTGCTCGACTCCATGGACCTGGAGCGCGAGCGCGGCATCACCATTAAAGCCAAGAGCATTCGCCTCCATTACAACGCCAAGGACGGAAACACATATCGTCTCAACCTGATCGACACGCCCGGCCACGTCGATTTCTCCTACGAAGTGTCCCGCGCGCTTTCCGCCTGCGAGGGTGCGCTGCTCGTCGTCGACGCCAGCCAGGGCGTGGAAGCGCAGACCGTCGCCAACACCTTTCTTGCCGCTGGGCACAACCTCACAATTCTGCCCGTAATCAACAAAATTGATTTGCCCGCCGCGCAGCCCGACTACGTGAAAGAGCAAATCGAAAATGTGCTGGCCATTCCCGCCGCCGATGCGCTCATGATCAGCGCGAAAAGCGGCATCGGCGTGGAAGATGTTCTGGAAGCCATCGTCCAGCGCATTCCCCCGCCAAAGGGCAGCGCGCAAAATCCCGTTCAGGCGCTGGTGTTTGACTCCTGGTTCGACATCTATCGCGGCGCGGTGGTTCTCGTACGCGTGATGGAAGGCCGCATCACCAAGCACCTGAAGATCCGGCTGGTGGCGACCAACGAAGTCTATGAAGTGGAACAACTGGGCACGCTCACGCCAAAACCAATCGCTCTCGAGGAACTGGAAGCCGGCGATGTCGGCTTCATCGTCGCCAACATCAAGCGCGTGGCCGATGCGCGCATGGGCGACACCGTCACCGAAGCCGCGCGCCCTGCGCCGGCGCTGCCTGGCTTTGAAGCCATCAAGCCGATGGTTTTCGCGGGAATTTTTCCTGTGCTCGCCGATGAATACGAGCCGCTGCGCGACGCGCTTGGCAAACTCCAATTAAACGACGCGTCCTTCTTCTACGAACCGGAAAATTCCGTTGCTCTCGGCTTTGGTTTTCGATGCGGCTTTCTTGGCCTGTTACATCTTGAAATCGTCCAGGAACGCCTGGAGCGCGAGTTCGGCCTGAACCTGATCACCACCGCGCCGAGTGTGCGTTACCGCATCACACGGGTTGGCGGCGACACCATTGAAGTTGACAGCCCGTCAAAATTCCCAAATCCCAGCGACATTGAAAAGATCGAAGAGCCCATCATCAAGGCGATGATCATTACCAACGATGATTCCGTCGGCGGGATTCTCCAGCTTTGCCAGGACAAGCGCGGCACCCAGAAAAACTTCGAATATCTCTCGCCCACTCGCGTCATGCTCACCTACGAGTTGCCGCTCAACGAAATCGTGCTCGATTTCTACGACCGCCTGAAAAGCGTTTCCCGCGGCTACGCTTCACTCGATTACCACCTGGCGGGCTACGTCGAATCGGACTTGATCAAGCTGGATATTCTCGTTGGCGGCGAACCCGTCGATGCCCTGGCCCTAATCATTCACCGCGAATTCGCCGTCGAACGCGGCCGCGACCTGGTAACACGCCTCAGAAAGCTGATTCCGCGGCAGATGTTTGAAGTACCGATTCAAGCTGCCATCGGTAGCCGCATCATTGCGCGCGAAACCGTCGCCGCCATCCGCAAAAACGTGCTCGCCAAATGCTATGGTGGTGACATCACCCGAAAACGCAAACTCCTCGAAAAACAAAAAGAAGGCAAAAAGCGCATGAAGCGCGTTGGCCAGGTCGACATCCCCCAGGAAGCTTTCCTCGCCGTCCTCAAAGTTTCCGGCGACGAGGAAGAGTGAAGTTGTTCCAAAACTCAGCTGTTCTTGTCTTTCACTTCGCTTTTGAGCCGCCCGTGGTGTAGTTGGATGGCCACTTGATCGCCGATTGCAACTTGGCCGGCATCGAGCAGCACGTTTCCGGCTGCATCTGTCGCAATCGCATAACCACGCTCCAGCACCTTCAACGGGCCGCGCTCCTGCAATTGCAGCGCAAGCCGCTGCCAACGCTCGCGTTTTAGGCGCAATAAGCGTTCGGCGCGCGCACCCAGGTCGTGGCTCCGATTCTCCAGCCGCAGCCGCAATGCTGCCATCTTCACACGAAAATCAAACGATGAAATCCGCAAATGCACCTTGGTAAAGCGTCGTCGCGAAGATTCCAGCCGCGCGCGCAAACCCAGCGCCAGCCGCGAAGTCAATTCGTCCGCACGTTGTCGCCGTTGCCGCAATAAATCAAGCGGCCTGCGGAATCCGCGGCGGCCCGCCAGTTCATGCGCGTGCCGCGAAAGTTCCAGCAAGCGATAACGGATCAAGCTGTCGAGCGTGTCACGCAAATCGGCAACGCGCTTATCGAATTCTTGGCGCGTCTGGACCACCAACTCCGCAGCCGCCGAAGGCGTAGACGCCCGCACATCGGCCACAAAATCCGCAATCGTGAAATCCGTCTCATGGCCCACGCCGGAAATCACCGGAATGCCGCAAGCTGCAATGGCGCGCGCAACTTTCTCTTCGTTGAACGACCACAGGTCTTCGATCGAGCCGCCGCCGCGAACCAAAAGAATCACATCCGCGGCGCGTTTCCTGTCGAAATACGCAAGCGCCTCGACAATCTCTCCGGCCGCCTCTTCGCCCTGAACGCGTACCGGATACAGGGTCAGATGCACATTCGGGAATCGTCGCGTCAGGATGCGAACCACGTCGCGAACCGCCGCTCCTGTCGGCGAAGTGATCAGTCCGATCCGGCTCGGCAGCAGCGGAAGCGGTTTTTTCCGCGCGGCGTCAAACAGCCCTTCTGCCTCCAATTGCTTCTTTAATTGTTCGAACGCCAGTTGCAGCGCGCCCCGGCCCAGCGGCTCAAGCGATTCCACGTAAATTTGATATTCGCCACGCGCCTCGTAAACGCTGATGGACCCGCGCACACTCACCTTCAGGCCATCCTCCGGCCGAAACCTCATTCCTCGCTGCTGCTGCTTGAAAAACACGCAGCGAATCTGCGCGCGATCATCCTTTAGTGTGAAGTAGATGTGCCCCGACGAAGCCGGCCGGCAATTCGAAATTTCTCCCTGCACGGTGATATCCGTGAAGTTCTTCGCCAGCAGGTCGCGGATGCGCGCCGTCAGGTCGCTGACCGTAAAGATCCGCCGCTCCGGCTGCAGATTAAATTGAAGTTGGTTCATAAATCCGCGAAAGGATTCCTCCAGGGAGTGACAAGTCCGGCCTCACGCCGGCTTCTGGCTATTCCTCTTCTTCGTTCTCGCCCATTTGCATGGTCAAGTAGCGCTCGTAGCCCAGCTCCTTGATCATGTGTATCTGCGCTTCCAGCCAGTCAACGTGGCTCTCTTCATCCTTCAGCAGTTGCACGAAAAGATCGCGGGAGCCATTATCCTTCTCCGCCACGGCAATCTGGATCGCAGCGTTATAATCCTTCACCGCGCCAATCTCCAGGTCCAGGTCGCTCTGCAGCATTTCCTGAACATTTTTCCCCACGGTCAGTTCGAGCGGCTTCATCGTTGGCGATCCATCCAGAAAAAGAATGCGCTCCATCAGCGCCTCGGCGTGTTTCATTTCGCCGATTGACTGCATCTTGATGTACTCTGACAGCTTCTCGTAGCCCCAGTTCTCGCACATTTCAGCATGAAGAAAATACTGGTTAATGGCGGTGAGCTCTTCGCGCAGCGCCTTATTCAGTTCTTCGAGGACTTTCGGCGATCCCTTCATGGTGATCCTCCCTTGTCGGCCTGAGTCTAACGCAGCAAGCAGGGCCGCGCCAACCTTGCTTCAGCGCCGCAAGCGTGAGAGCAGCCAGAAGAGCAGGCTTAGCCCCACGCTCAGGAGCAGGCACGTGACAATCGGAAAATAAAACGTAGTGTGTTCGCCCTTATGCACGATGTCGCCGGGCAAACGCCCCAGCCGGAATGGCAGTTTCCCGCCAAAATAGAAGAAAGCCCCGACCAGAATGAGCAGCCCGCCAAGCATCAACAGGGCCCGTCCAAGCTCGCGAAAAGAATCCATGATTGCGGAGTCTAATTCATTGTGCGCGGGAATCAAGCTGTCGGCGCTCGCGGGCTCCAGAAGCCAGCGTCATGCAGCGGATATGCGCTTCATCAAGTCCGTTTGTTCGTCGATAGATTCGGCACCAATCGTAAACGCGTCTAGCATTCCGAGGCCAAGGGCATAGCGAATTGCTTCATCCTGCCGATGGCGCAAGTCCCCCTGGCCGAGTATTTTCATGCCCACGATTCCTTTCCCGGCAGCTCGCATCTCGCGAATCACGCTCACGACGCTCTCCGGATCCGCATCCATATGCGAGCCGATGGGGTTGACGCGGACTAGATCCACCTCCACCCACGGTGATTTTGCCGCTGCTCGCAAGGCCTCGATGGAATGGCAGGAGCAGCCATGCGCGCGAAGAATCCCTTTCTCCTTCGCTTCCGAAAGAACATCCATCACCGACTGATAACGAGTGGTCCAGTCCGCTTCCATCACGCAGTGCATCAGAACGATGTCCAGGTGGTCGGTGCCCAGTTCGCGGCGAAATCGGTCCAGGTCCGCGCGCATTTCGGGAGCGCTGCGCGCCCACGACTTCGTAAGGATGGTCACCTTGCTGCGATCCACGTGCTTCAGCGCATCGGCGACATGTGGGTGACTGCCGTAGGAATCAGCAGTATCAAAGAAACGCAGGCCGTTATCGTACCCATTCTGCAGTAAGCGGGACAATCCATTCAGCCCTAGCGCTGTCTGATTGGAGTGGTGGCCGGATCCCACCGTACCCGTTCCCATAGCTAGCCGCGACGTTTGAATGCCTGTTCGCCCAATCGTCACCGTGTCCACCGCCGAATATTTCCGGTCGAGGCTCGGCAATGAAGCTAATCGTTCAGCTAATGATTTGGGAGTGAGCCACGCGGCTGCGGCAACGGAGGCGGCTCGTTGAAGAAACTCGCGGCGGCGAATGCCAGGCATAAGGACCTCCTGGGCCGGGAATTGGGCACGTCCATTGTACTCAGACGTACGTACGATGCACTAGAAAGCAAGTGGGGCACAGAATATCGTGCCGACCCACAAATCCGGAATTCCCAACCTGCTAGATCAATTCCAGGCCAGAGAAGAAATAAGCAATCTCGAACGCTGCGGTTTGCGGTGCGTCCGAACCATGCGTGCAGTTGGCGCCAATGCTGGTGCCGAGGTCGTGCCGGATGGTGCCCGGCGAGGCTTTTTTGGGATCCGTCGCCCCCATCGTGTCGCGCCATTTCGCAATGGCTCCGTCCGCCTCCAGCACCATCGCGAAAATCTTCCCGGAGCTCATGAAGTCCGTCAGTTCACCGAAAAATGGCCGTTCCCGGTGGACCGCATAAAATCCTCCGGCCTCTTCCTTCGTCAGCCGCATCGACTTGATGGCCACGATCTTGAAGCCCGCCTTATGAATGCGCGCAAGGATTTCCCCTTGCTGGCCGCGGCTCACCGCGTCCGGCTTGATAATTGCAAACGTGCGTTCAATAGACAATTTGACCTCTCCAAGATTGAAGTAACGAAGCAATGATGCGACGAAGTAACGAAAAATCTACTTCGTGAAACTTTTCCAATTCTTCCATAAACTCATCAGCATGGCCCCCACGACATTGAACCGGTTTGAAATCTCGTCGCACTTCTCTGCAGTCAAATAGCCTTCATCCCGGCTCATCTCGGCCCAGAACTTGCATTCCTCGCAAGAACCAATCGAGATCTGAAGATATCTCCTGAACTCTAGTGCGGAAGCTCTCTTCGCCCACCCCTCCACAATGTTTGCAGGAATCGACCGAGCGGCACGGCGTAATTGTCGACCTAGCTCAAATTGCTCATGCCCGGGAAACATCCTGGAAGGACGCGAAACATCCAGCGCCAACTGGTAAGCCTCACGAAAAACGTTCAGATCCTTATAGGTCTTTATGGCCATCTACAAAGTTCGGCTCTGCAATGCTCACTTCTTTTCCTCGTTGCTTCTTTACTTCCTTGCTTCCTTACTTCCTTGCCTCTTCGTTTCATTTCAAAGCTGCCGCAACCGTCGACCCCAGATCCGCCGGCGTCTCCACCGTGTGAATCCCGGCCGCGTTCATGGCTGCGTACTTGTCTTTCGCCGTTCCCTGCCCGCCGCTGATGATCGCGCCGGCGTGGCCCATACGGCGCCCCGGAGGCGCAGTCTGGCCGGCGATGAATCCAACCACCGGCTTCTTTACATGCGCCTTGATCCACTCCGACGCGCGCTCTTCCGCATTTCCGCCGATCTCGCCGATCAGTATGATCGCGTGCGTATCGGGATCTTCGTGAAACATTGTGATGGCATCCAGGAAAGTCGTTCCGATGATGGGGTCACCCCCAATTCCAATGCAGGTCGACTGGCCAATCCCGAGCTGCGTCAACTGGTGCACCGCTTCATACGTCAGCGTGCCGCTGCGGCTCACCACCCCGACATTTCCCTGCTTGTGAATCCGCCCCGGCATGATCCCGATTTTGCATTTCCCCGGCGAAATGATTCCGGGGCAGTTCGGCCCAATCAGCCGCGTATTCGATTTGCTCAGGACTTCCGCCACGCGCACCATGTCCAGCGCGGGAATTCCTTCCGTGATGCAAACTACCACCGGCAGCTGCGCATCGGCCGCTTCAAGGATGGCGTCCGCTGAATACGGCGGAGGCACAAAAATCACCGACGCATTCGCGCCCGTGGCTTTCACGCCCTCCGCGACCGTATTAAACACCGGCCTTTCCAGATGCTTCGTTCCCCCCTTCCCCGGGGTCACGCCGCCCACCACATTGGTCCCATACTCGATCATCTGTTGCGCGTGAAAAGTGCCTTCCCGTCCCGTGAAACCTTGAATCAACAGTCTCGTCTTTTCGTCAACTAGAATACTCATGTGCGAGGTTATTGGAGGTAAATGAGATATAGGAGGTAAAGGAAAACCTCCCAAACTATAGCTTCCTCCACTCCTTCCAAAGATTGTGAATCATAAAACCCAACTTTCCATATTCACTAAGAATCGGCTGGGCAGCACTTTTCGAAACAAATCCTTCATCTATTGCCAATCCGATCCAGAATCCGCATTCCGCAGCCTCTCCGGCCGCGATCACCAAATGCCGCTTGAAGTCAGCGGCGGAGTTCCGCTTCGTCCATCCTTCCACTACGTTGGCGGGCACCGATCGCGCGGAGCGTCGTAACTGCCGGCCAAGTTCGAATTGCTCTTCTCGAGGAAGTCCCTTGGTAAACTTGGAAACCTGCAGGGCCAGTCGGTAGGCCTGACGATAAACCAGCAAGTCCGTGTATCGCCTGACTGGCCCGTTCCGGACAGTCTTCTCCTTTACCTCCTTCAATTCCTTTACTTCCTCTACGTCCCTCGTCGCCATTACGTTCTCGCCAGACTCACTACTTTCTGTGCTCCATCCTTCATGCCGTTGGCGATTGTAAAGTTCAAGCCGCTTTCCCGCAGGATCTGCTGCCCGCGCTCCACGTTGGTCCCTTCCATGCGAACCACAATCGGAACTTTCACATGAAGGTCCTTGGCCGCTGCCACTACGCCTGTGGCCAGCACGTCGCACCGCAGGATGCCTCCAAAAATATTAATAAACACCGCTTTCACTCCCGGATCGCTCAACAAAATCCCGAACGCGTTCTTGACCTGATCCGCCGAAGCCCCTCCGCCGACGTCCAGAAAGTTTGCCGGCGAACCTCCCGCGTATTTGATGATGTCCATGGTGGCCATCGCCAGCCCTGCTCCGTTCACCATGCACGCCACCGTGCCATCGAGCTTGATGTAATTCAGCCCGTACTTTGACGCTTCGACCTCTAACGGATCTTCCTCATCCAGGTCCCGCAATTCGCGCAAGTCTTTGTGCCGGAACAGCCCGTTGTCGTCAAACGTCATCTTCGCGTCCAGAGCGACCAGCTTTCCATCTCCGGTCAGCACGCACGGATTGATTTCCAGCAGCGATGCATCCGTATCGATGAACGCGCGGTACAGCGCCTGTAAGAACGGTGTCGCCGCCGCCGTTTGCTCTCCCGTGAGGCCCAGCCCAAACGCCAGCTTGCGCGCCTGATAAGGCTGCAAGCCCACGGCAGGGTGGATCGTCTCCCGCAGAATCGCGCTCGGATTTTCTTTGGCTACCACTTCAATTTCCATGCCGCCCGCCGCACTGGCCATAAACACAGGCCGCCCGGATTCGCGGTCAATCAACAGCCCCAGGTACAACTCCCGCTTGATGTCCAGCCCTTCTTCGATCAGCAGCCGCTTTACCATGCGGCCCTGTGGACCCGTCTGCGCCGTCACTAGTGTCATTCCCAGAATGTGCGAAGCGATCTCCGCCGCTTCGTCGGCCGACCGCGCCAGCTTCACTCCTCCACCCTTGCCACGGCCCCCCGCATGGATTTGGGCCTTGACCACCACAATTTGAGATTTCAGCCGCTGGGCCGCTTCGCGCGCTTCGTCCTTCGTGAAAGCCACTTCGCCGCGCGGCGTGGTCACGCCATACCGTGAGAGGATGGCTTTAGCTTGATATTCGTGGATCTTCATTTAAGGTTCTGCCTTTTTGGGCGACCCCAGCGCTGCCAGGGCCGGTATCCTGTGCGACGATGGGACAGTGCACGGATGTTAGAATTTGAGGCTCATAAAACAATCAAGTTTACTTGAGACCCGCATCTCCGGCAAGGTAGGGCAACCATTGCACTGTGGCAAGAATGAACTCCACTCTCAAATTGATAAATAAGACCGAGCGTCTCGAACTCCTCACGCGGCCCGAGGCCGAATCCGTCATGGAAGAACTCTTGTCCGGCCGCGTCGACACTCCAGACATCGTTCGCCTGCTCCTGGCTTTAAACCAGCGCCAAGTCAGCTCTGCGGAACTCGGCGCATTCGCCCGAGTCATGAGGCGTCATGCCGCGCAGGTATTTGCTCCTGAAGATGTCCGTCCGGAAAACTTGGTCGACACCTGTGGCACGGGCGGCGATGGTTCAGGCACATTCAATATCTCCACTGCGGCTGCTTTCGTTGCCGCCGCGGCCGGCGCTCATGTAGCCAAGCACGGCAACCGCTCAGTGAGCTCCCGCAGCGGATCGGCCGATGTCATCGAAGCCCTCGGCATTCGCGTTGATCTGCCTCTCGAACAATCCGGGCGCGCCATTCGCGAAATCGGCATCGGATTTCTCTTCGCACCCACCGCTCACGCTGCCACGCGCCACGCCGTCGCGGCCCGCAAACAGATCGGCAAACGCACCGTGTTCAATCTCCTGGGACCATTGACCAATCCGGCAGGCGCACATGCCCAGCTTCTAGGCGTTTACTCCCCGGACTTGATCGACCTGATGGCCGCAACGCTGGCCGAACTCGGGGTTAACCACGCTTTCGTGGTCCACGGCTTCGGCGGGCTCGACGAAATCTCCCTCGCGGGGGAAACGTTCGCCGCGGAAGTGCGTGACGGCAGCGTAAGGCGTTTCGTCATCACCCCCGAGGATTTCGCTCTGCCGCGTGCCTCTCTGGAAATGCTCCAAGGTGGAACGCCTCAGGAAAACGCCGCGTTAATTCGCAACCTTTTCCAGGGCGAAACTGGACCGTGCCGCGATGTCGTCCTGATGAATGCCGCCGCGGCCTTGGTCGTGAGCGGCATCGCCGAAAATTTCCGGGAAGCAGTCGCTTTGGCAGATCGAGTGCTCTCTTCCGGGGCAGCACTCGAAAAACTCGAGCGCCTGAAATCCTTCACTAACGCACGTCCTTAGGACCTCTCCGCGTTGGGGCGCGCAGCACTGCTGCGCCCGGTGCCCGCACAATCCTCAGATCTTGTCGCCTGTTGGGTTTCGGCCGCTAGCCGGCAACGTTCGGCAGCTTGTCTTTATGGCCTTGCGGGACTAATCGGACTGTTTCCCGATCGCAGCGCCTCATGCACGCCCCATGCCGCGATGCTCCCAACACCCGCACCAACGATGAAGTAGGCCACTTTGCCCGCGAGGCCCGGTCTCGGCGCGACGGCCCCTCCAACGCTTGCCGGTTCGCTGGGCGATTCCAGATAAAGGCGATAAGTTTGCCCCTCGGGCAAATCTCGGAATTCCTGGCGATAGCTGAAGTTCAAACCTCCATGCCGCGTGCTAATCTGCAGCACCTTGGGCGCCAGAATCGTGACCAATGCCTGCGTCGGCCGGTTGCTCTCCGGCCGCAGCAGTGCTTCCTCCACATGCACTTCCATGGCTTCATTTTCCGCAGCGGAAAAATAAAGAGACCCCGCGGTCAGATCGATGTGCAGTCCCCCGCTAACGGGGAAAAGCGTTGCCTCGGTGTTCGCCGCGAGAGCGAGCGTCGAGCGCCCTACACGGACTCCCAGTATCCCCTCCGCCTCCGTCGAAAGGCGTTCCCCTTCGAAAACCGATAGACCGGGAAACGCGGTCGCTTCATTGAGATGCGCATGATTTGCTTGTGTCAGGATGCCAACAGGGGGATCCGCGGCGCGTCCAGGAGGAACAGCGTACGCTGCCGGGGAAGTCGTGAGAACGGCCGCCAGAAAGGAGCGGAGATACAGCATGTGAACCTCCAAGGGCTGGAGCGATGGAGGGCTAACCCATGGAAGTGACGATACTCCTTTTTAACTAATCATTCAATATACTTCTTAATTTAATACCTGACTTCTAATGTTCTTCGATAAGTGGCTAAGGGTTAATAGGCAAATCGGCCACCCTCCCGCGCCGGCCAAAGAGCAGGGAGCCTATAACGCCAGGAAATTCTTCAGGATTTGTTTGCCCGATTCGGTAAGCACGGATTCTGGATGAAACTGCAGGCCTTCGACTTTGTATTTCCGGTGGCGCAGCCCCATGATGATGCCGTCTTCCGTTTCCGCCGTCACTATAAGCACCCGGGGCAGCGATTTGCGTTCCACGATGAGGGAGTGATAACGAGTCGCCGTCAGAGGATTCGGCACCGATTTAAAAATTCCCTTCCCGTCGTGCTTGATTTCGCTGGTCTTTCCATGAAACAGTTTTGGCGCTCGAATAATTTTCCCGCCGAATGCCGCGCCAATCGCCTGATGCCCCAAACAGACCCCCAGGATCGGGAACTTTCCAGCCAACTTCTGAATCAGTTCCACCGAAATGCCCGCTTCCTGCGGCGTGCACGGCCCCGGCGAAATCACAATACGCTCCGGCTTGCGGCGGACAATTTGTTCCACCGAAATCTTGTCGTTGCGATGAACCTCCAGCGTGCAACCCAGTTCGCCCAAGTACTGGGCCAGGTTGTAGGTGAACGAATCGTAGTTGTCCAGCAGCAGAATCACGGCTTCCGCCTAGCCTCCTTCACCTTCCTGGACGTGTGCGCCGTTTCCAGCGCTCTTAGCAGCGCCCTGGACTTGTTCACCGATTCGTCGAACTCGCCTTCCGGCGTTGAATCCGCCACGATTCCCCCGCCCGCCTGCACGTGCGCCACTCCATTTTTGATGACCATGGTGCGCAAGGCGATGCACGAATCCAGGTTACCCGCAAAATCCAGATACAGGATTCCCCCGGCGTAGATCCCCCGCCGCGTCTTTTCCAATTCCTCGATGATTTCCATCGCGCGCACTTTCGGCGCCCCAGACACGGTACCTGCCGGAAAGCAGGACATCAGCGCGTCAAAGCAGTCCACATCCTCGCGCAACTGCCCGCGCAAGCTGGATACCAGGTGCATGACATGCGAGTATCGTTCCACCGTCATCAACTTTTCCACCTTCACGCTTCCGTAATCACACACACGGCCCAGATCGTTTCTTCCCAAGTCCACCAGCATGATGTGCTCGGCGCGCTCTTTCTCGCTGGCCAGCATCTGCCTTTCCAGACACAGGTCTTCAGCCTCATCCTTCCCCCGCCAACGCGTGCCCGCGATCGGCCGGTAAAACACCTCTCTTCCCTGCACCTTCACCAGCATCTCCGGTGAACTTCCCACCACATACACGTCATTCAGTTGCAGGTAGAACAGGTACGGCGAAGGATTCAGCGCGCGCAGTTCCCGGTAAATATCAAACGGCGCAGCCTTCGTCTTCGCCGAAAATCGCTGGCTGATCACCACCTGAAATATGTCGCCTGCCCGAATATATTGCTGGGACTTCCGCACCGCCTGCAGATACTCGCTGCGCTGAAAATTAGAGGTCACCTTTGGCGCGCGCCCCCCACCCTTCGTCAACTTTCGCGGCTTTTCCCCCTCCACGGGAGCCTCCAGCAGTTCCCGCGTGCGCAGAATCTCCTTCACTGCCGCGTTGTACTTCGCACGCAAGCTTCCCGGTCTTTCAGTAAAAACGTTGCGAACAATCCATAGGCGGTGCTGTAAGTGATCGAACGCAATCAGGCCGCGATAAAACATCAACATCGCGTCGTACAGCCCAATCTCGTCGCGCAACCGTTTCGGCAACCGTTCGATCAGCCGCACCATGTCGTAGCTGAAGTACCCGATCGCTCCGGCCACCAGCGGCGGCAATCCCGGCACGCGCACCGGATGGAACCGCGCGATGTGCTCCCGCAAAAAGGAAATGGGGTCGCGCTCCTCCCAAGTAATTCGATTGTGGCTTTCCAGCACGCAGGCGCCGCCCGCATACCGAAAGACCTCTTCCGGATTGGCCCCCGCGAACGTGTAGCGCGCAATCTTTTCTCCGCCCTCCACGCTCTCCAGCAGGAACGAATACCGTGCCCCCTGCGCCAAGCGGAGATACGCGCTTACCGGCGTCAATAAATCCGCCGAAAAAACGTCGTACACAGGGATCAGGTTCCCCTGTTTGGCCAGCCGTGCAAATTCCGCAAACGAAGGTTGGATCATCGGTTAGTCGAGAGTGCCCACTCAAGACTTGAAAGTATACCGCGTGTGGCCCGCGGAAGATGTTTCAGGGAAGATTTCTTACCGCGACGTCTTCTCGTCGGCGCGCAGCGCTTGCAGGATCGCGCCTCTCATCGCTGCCTCTGGCGCTCGGCTGCCCATCCAGAGCTCCCATTGCGCGATCCCCTGCGCCAGAAACATCTCCACGCCGGAAACCGTC
>Ga0187816_10000216_pt1 | contig 16848 bp, 14 predicted proteins | sample NC_wetland_sal_i_16_FD_132960 | JGI IMG/M metagenome (GOLD analysis project Ga0187816, IMG submission 132960) | Wetland sediment microbial communities from Neuse River Estuary, North Carolina, USA - SO4_1 | ecosystem: Environmental > Aquatic > Freshwater > Wetlands > Sediment | place: USA... | reverse complement strand
TTACTGCACCCTCTATGGCGACATGGCCGGCGGTCTTGCCGTCATTTCCGATGTGCCCAAGCTCATGGTTTACGAACTCGCGCAGTACATCAATCGCGAAAGGGAACTGATTCCCCGCTCCACATTGGAGAAACCCCCCTCCGCCGAACTGCGTCCAAACCAAAAGGACACGGACTCTTTGCCACCCTACGAGGTCTTGGACCGCATCTTGAAAGCCTATATTGAAGAAGTGAAATGCCCCGAAGAGATTGCCATCGAAACGGGCATCGACCTCAAGCTCGTCCGCGACATTGCCTCTCTTGTCGATCGCAACGAGTACAAGCGCAAGCAGGCTGCTCCCGGCCTCAAGATCACGTCCCGCGCCTTCGGGTTCGGCCGTCCATTTCCCATCGCGCAGCGATTTATTCCATGAAACAATTCTCTAAGACTCATCTCGTGGACGGCTATCGTCAGCGGAGGCAAGCGCCTTTCTTGGGTTTGTAGTGGCCGACCTTCAGGTCGGCTCTTTGGTTTTCTTTAGGAGGCAGGGGCTTTCAGGCCCTGCGTAAAGCCGCCGAAACGAATGGGCTTTAGCCCCTGAAGAAAGGACTGTGATTTTAGTAAGAGAGGACACGCGTGAAAACCACACTGAAGCTTGCTCTGCTGGCATCTCTTGTTCTGACCGCCGCCGTCGGCCGCGCGCAACAGCCCGCGGCAGCCTCATCCACACAGACGCAAAAGAGTATTGAAGCCTTCCTGCGCAACTATTATGCTCTCGGGTCAGACATCACCATCACCGTCGGCACGCCTAAACCCGTAGGCTCTTCCGGCATCTCCGAGGTCCCCATTCAGGTCAAGACTCCCGAAGGTTCAGACGACGTCAAAATGTATCTCACCGCCGATGGCCGCTATTTGCTCCGCGGGGAAGTCAACGATTTGAACAGTGACCCTCTCGCCGAAAACATCGCCAAGTTCGACCTCAAAGGCGCTCCCGTTTTCGGTGATCCCAAAGCCCCCATAACCATCGTTGAGTTCTCGGATTTCGAATGTCCCGTCTGCCGGAACCTTCATGATGCAATCCGCGGCCTCCTGCCCAACTATCCCCAAGTCAAAATCATCTTTAAGGACTTTCCCATCGATCAGATACATCCCTGGGCCCGTACCGCCGCTCTCGCCGGGCGTTGTGCTTACCAACAGGATCCTAAGGCCTTCTGGAAGCTCTACGACCTGATCTACGACAATCAGGACATCATTTCCCCTTCCAACGTTTACGACAAGATGGTTGACTACGCTGGTCGCTCGGGACTCAATACGGAGAGCTTCAAGTCCTGCCTGAGTAGCCCGCAAGCCGCTGCTGAGGTCGACGCTAGCTTGGCGAATGGCAAGCTCCTTGACGTTCGAAGCACTCCGACGCTCTTCGTCAGCGGCCGTCGCCTCGTGGGCGCGGACCCACACGGTCTCCAGCAGTACATCGACTTCGAGCTAGCCCGTCTCAAATCGCCAAAAAAATAACGGCCGCCATTGCGTCTTCCTTGCGCATTGGCCAACCAAACTCGTCATTCCGAACGGAGTCTGCGAAATGAGGAATCCCTCTTCGATTTAGGATTTCAAAAAGAATTGCGACAGGAGGGAGGCAAAGGTCTGGGGGAGGGGGGCACCAAGCCGCCGGCGTTACCTTAATAAGGTGCCCTAGCCCATCCCCAATCACACTTAGTTGCCAGTTAACATAATATAGCTTATAGGACTCACTGTCAAGAGGAATCTTCTGTCTTTCCGGCCTTTTCTGTGGATATCCCTGCCCTTATCAAGGACCAAGAGGCATACTTCCCGGCTGGCGCGGGGGGTGCGCCAGCCGGCGTCCTGCAAGGTCGCTGGGTTTCCTGAGGCTAGCTGGTGAATCGTGTTGAGGTTGGGAGGCCAGCTCCTTCAAACGAATTTCAATGCGCCAACTTCGCAGCCACCGCTCCCGCCGCAGCGCCAATCGCAAACCATTTCGCAGCTCGCACAAGTCGCTGTAAAACGGACCCACCCTTTGTCGCTTGCAGGGCATCATCTCGTTCCCTGCTGAGCGCCTGTGTCTTGACCTTCTCGTCGGTCAGGTCCGCCTGGGCCGCTTTCAACTTGGCCTGACATGCTTGGCACTCCAGGGCGAAGTCGTACAGAGGTTTCAGGTCTTCGACCGACAAAAGGACGTTGGGGCTGGGTACCTCCGGCTTATCCGTGCCGCTTGGCTGGCCCTCACCAGGGGACTGCGGCGTCTCCTCTAACACCAGAGGCTTGGGCAGCGGCAGCACGTCTGGTAAAGCCTTCAGCACCTGCTCGGGCTCCTGAACCGTAGTCTTTTTCTTCTGAATCTCAGCTAGCTGCTGCTTGAGCTCCGTCTTTCGGCTTTCTTCCCGCGCGTCGGCTTCGCGCACTGCCTGTTCCACGCTTTTCAATTTCTCTTGGAGCTGCGCCTGCTCCCGCCGCGCTCCGCGCCAAGCCACAAAAATACTCACGCCGAGCACCAGCACAATCGCAGCAGCCGCAACCCGCAACCAAATTTTTGTCCACATTGAGATCCGCCTTACCGGTACCGCGCCACTCGTGCCACCACTTCATCCGCATAGTCCGGATTGGCCCCGCCGTTCCAGGCCAGCAACGCTTTATGCATGTCCCCGCGCACCGCATCGAATTTCTTCCGCAGAATTTTGCATCCCACCGGCAATCCCACGGCCGGATCGCACAGTGCCGAAAGGTGTAGGGAAGTCACGCCTGCTTCTCGAGCCGTTTGTCCCATCACCTGCATCAGCCCCCACGAGAATCCGCGCGCGTAGGCCTCCGTCGCTCCTACCTTATTGTTTGTATATAAGGGTGCGACATACTTCGCGAAAAACAGTGGCTCATACCGCATGGCCCAGGTGTTCCACCCAGACTCCTGCTCCACCACCGCGCACACCACGGCCGCGTCCAACCCTTCCGCCTCTGCCGCCCGCCTCGCCATCGCCATCAGTTTTGAATCGAATAACATCTTCGTCGGTCCACGTGTCTTCGTTCGTGCGGCAATCACTCTTCCGCTGGAGAAACTTCTTCGTAGGGGCGCAGCACTGTTTACCCTGAGCCTCGAAGGGCTGCGCCCCATGTCCGCAAGGTCATTCCCCGCATCAATCCCATCCAAACTCAGCAACAAACCGTTTCCTGGTCGCTGGTCGCTGATATCTGATCGCCCGCAACCAATTCCTTGGCCCACGTCAGGCCCTGCCGCGAGCCACGCCACCACTCTTGGAGCGCCTCCACCTCACAACCGCGGGTGCCCGTTCCTCAAATCCACATAGTTCACGATCGGCGTTTCATCCAGCGTAATTCCCTGCTGCTCCGCGATCATGTGCAGCGCCCGGTAAATCGACGGCAGGTGCCGCAACGCCAGGTCCCGCACGAACGCGCGCTGAATCTCGTCGTCCCCAATTCGCCTGTGCATCCACCGCAAAAACACCGTAAGCTGCGCGCCCAACGACAACACGGCCAACAGAATCGTCAATGGCATGGAAAGCATGGTGTCCACCTGTTCTGGAGTTCGGCACCTTGTTGACTCTGAGTGCGAAAGGGCTTGCCCTGAGCCTTCCAGCGAAGGGCCGCCGCTTTGTGGTTGTCACTAATCTAAGAACCCGTCATCTCGAACGGAGTGAGAGATCCCTCTTCGATTTCAGCCTAACCCGACTCGTCATCATGTCTCTCAACCGGTCCCTGATATCCGATATCCGATATCTGATATCTGATATCTGATCTCTCCCTACATAAACAACGACGGCAGCCCGCCCAGCGTCCCGCCCAAACTCGATCCCATCGAAGTAAAGAATCCGCTGGGCCGCGATGCATTCGCCCGCACATTCAACAACTCCGACGGAATCCCCAGTGTCTTTCCCAGCAGGTTCGTATCAATTCCATACAGTCCGGACAGTCCTTGCAGCGCTGCCATCTGCTGCTGTAACGCCGTGTTGGCGAAAGCCACCTGGTTCTGTTGCGCCGTGCTCGCCTCTTGCTGCCCCTTTTGCCGCGCCAACTCGTCCGTCAAGTCCGCAAATCCCGCGGAATTCCCGGTTCGTGCCACCCGGTTATTCGCCGCCTGTTGCAGCGAATCAAACGCGCTGGCCAGCGCTCCCTGTGATTGCCCAGTGATCGCCGATTGCTGCGCGGTGCTGTATCCCGGATTGTTCAATATGCTCTGATACTGCGCCCCCACTTGGCTTCCCAACGTCTGCTGCTGTCCTAGCAATTGCTGGTTCAACGCATTCGTCTGCGCCAACTGCTGATCCGTCATCTGCTGCGTCTGTCCTTGCGCCCCTCGTCCCATGAAATCCTCCCCACAAGCGTCAAAACTCTCACTTCAATTTGTCATCCTGAGGCGATCCGATGAGGATCGTCGAAGGATCTCAACCATTGCGTCTTGGCCACCAAGTTCTCGCGGAAGCCCGCGCGCTGTTCTGGTATTTGAGCGCTAACCGCCTGGCAGCAATTCCTCAGCCCTTATTACCGCAGCCTCCTGCAATACGGCGTCCACTCGTCATCCCTCACCCAGCCCAGCTTCCTCAGCCGCTTCCCAAATTTCGCCGCAATCTCCGGCGGCAGCCACGCGTGCACATCTTCCAACCCGCGCCGCGCCGCCTCTCGCTCCGTCACAGCGTGCAATCCCAACAGCCATTCCCACCGTTGCCGCGGCGTCCCCGCCTTTGGGTCCAGCAGCAAATACGCCTCCGCCGTCAACCGCAGCAGCGCAGCGCCCACAATTCCCTGCCCTGAACCGTCGTGAAGGGTCTGTCCTGACCTGTCGTGAGTGGTCGGCTCCGCATCCTTCCGTGTAGGGGCGCAGCACTGCTGCGCCCCATCTAGGCACGCTTGCTCCCCTGCCTTCACTTCCTCGTTCGTTTTCTCTCCAACAAGCACCAATTTCGTCATGAACAACGGATTGCTCAAATCCGGAAACGCATACGCAAACCCCTGAGCCGCATGGATCCGTTGCAGCTCCTCCAGGTCGCTCTCCTCATACGCTCGCACTCGCACGTCAGTTCCCTCGGCAATCATCCCTCGGTCAGCAACCAACCGCTTCCTGATATCTGATATCCGATATCTGATATCTGATATCTGGTATCTGATATCTCCCTAACTACCCCTTCCCAATCCGCGTCCCTACAGGCACTCCAAACCCATTCCCGCTGCGTTGCAATCCATTCGCCGGCGTCCCGCTCCCGCTCGACGCCAACGGCGCTGGCCCCGAAGCACCGCCTCCGACCACTGCGGTAGGTGGAGTCCCGTAGGCCACTGGCGCCGATGGACTCGATCCCACGTACTGCGAATACGCTCTCCAGTACAGCGTCTGATTCCCCAGCTGCACATACAAATTCCGCGAAGATCCCAGGAAGTACACACGCGGCGCACTGAACGCCGGCGTCACGTCAGACTCCGCGAAATAAAACAGTCCCGGCCGCGACCGCGATGGGTCCGTAATCGCCAGGTCAAACCATCCATTCGCCGCCTGCACCTGCACGGACGCAACCGGCGAGGGGGCCTGCGACGGCGTTGCAGGGTCCACGCCCGCGCTCTGGCTCGCTGCATTCACCGCCCCCACAATCTTCACCAGCGTCTCGTACAAATACGGGTCCTTGTCCTTCACCGGCGCCAGTTGCGCAACCGTCAGCACATTCCTCTCCGTTCCTGTACCTCACCCTTCAGGGTGAGGCCTTTTGCGTTCCTGTAGCTCACCCCTTCCAGGGGTGAGGCATTTCCACGCGTCAGCAACCATCTATGGATCGTCGCTGTGATCGCTGCCGCTTACGCGCTGATCTTCGCCGTCGCGCTAACGTTGTTCGTCAGTGTCAAGATATAAATGCGCGCGAACCGCGCGACCACATCGGGGAACTCCCCGCGGCTCACATTTCCCGCACTTACAGTGCTGATCGCCGTGCCCTCCGGGCTGTAGGCCGCGTCCACATCAGTGTCCGCCGTCTGCAGTTGCACCGAAATGGTGCCCGGCGCGCCGCTCCAAATGATTTCCACTGCGCACCGCACCTTCCCCGTCGAAAAATTCGGCGCCAGCGCCACCTGCGCGCTCTTGAATGGCGCAGGATAAATCGTGTCCATCGACGCAATCACACTCGCGCTCTCCCCAAATCCCACTGACGACGGTGGCACAACATTCGAGTAACTTGGCATGACAATCCTCTCTTCTTTGGAATGCAGCAGCCTTGCTTGCCCCGATCCTTTCAGGGAAGGGCCGCCGCTTTTGAAACCTCAACCAGCCCCACCAACTGTTTCCGCCGGTCGATCCCGCTCAGCTCACACCGCGCAACGTCACTGTCCTACTTGAACAACGCGAATCCTGAAATCCATCTCAAGCAACCCGCGCTCAGGTATAAATAAATCAGGGAGACTTCCATGGATTCCCTCTTCGGCCGCCCGCGCTCCCGGCTTTTCTCTTTGGTCATTTCCTCACTTCTTGCTTTCGCTGCATTTCCTCAGACGCCAGCCCAATCGCCCTCTCAAGCCCCAGCCGATTCTGCTACCGCTGCTCCCTCGCAAGACGAAGCCGCGAGAGCCGCCGAGAGGAAAAAGCGCTTTGAAGCCATGAAGCAGCATCTGGAAGAAAGCGCTTCCACGATCTCAGAAGTTCCGCCCGCGGACCCGGAGCAGACCCTCTTCATTTCTCCTGCCGTGGTCAACATGCTGGTAGGCCAGTCTCATGCCTTCAGCGCTTTCGATATCGACGGGAAAACGATCACCGGTAGCGCGGAATGGTCTCTCAGTAATTCCTACGTCGCGAATCTCTATAGTGCCGGCGATCCTGTCGTGTTCGCCAAAGACCACGGCACAGTAACGATTCGCGCCCGCGTCGGAATGCACGAGGCAGAAGCCACAATCACCGTTCTTTCCAGCGATTCTCTTCCCTCCGGCACCATCATCTGGTCCATACCCCAAATTCCTGGATATGTCGGCAAGCAAATCGTGCAGGCCATGCCCACGGCAACAGGTCCGGCTCTCTACGCCGTGGAACAGGGCAGTCAGGGCGAAAGTCTGATCCGCGCGCTCACCGCAGACGGCCGGCAAATGTGGATGCGCAGGCTCGGCCCCAGGGAATCTTTCGCGGGCTTCTCACCCGGCACGAGCTTCACCGTTGTTCCCCATTAGCCGGGATTTCTCACAGGCTGGCATTGAAACGTCATCCAACTTCAGCAACACGCTGTTATCCTGAGGCCCGCGCTCTTTGCGGGGTCGAAGTATCTCAACCTTGTGCGTTGTGAGAAATCCGGGCGAGAAGCAGCTGCCTAAATGGCTTTCAGCAGGCCACGGCTCCATAAGCTGGGCAAAAACTGTAATGCGTCGTCATTTCGTCCCGAGCGAAGCGAGGGACCTGCTTTTCCCAGAGCCAAGGAAACAGCGGATTTTCTTGCTTCCTGATCGCTGGTCGCTGATCTCTGATCGCCGCTTCCTGATATCTGATCACTGATATCTGATATCCCTAATCCTGGCCCCATTCCCAATTCCTCCACGCTCAATTCACGCCTCTCACTGGCGCCCACGGATCCGTCCTCAAGGACGGCGTAAAACGCTGCAACCGGAACCACGCCCCCGCCTGGTTCGTACTCACCTGGAACGCCACTCGTTCTCCCAGCACATTAATCGGCAGCTCCAGATCCTCCCGCCCTGGCGAACTCAACGGTAACGCCTGCTGGGTCGTTGCGGCACTCGAGGAATCCACGTAGCTCATCAGCCCCAGGTTCCCGGCGCCCTCCACATACATCGTCAAATAGCTGAACAGCTTCCGGTGCGCTCCCACGCCGAGCGCGCTCTCCGACATTCGTTCCGGAAAGTAATGTGTCGTGTAGTAGCTCGCGATTGCCGTTCCGTCATCCGAGTATTGCGCATCGCTGAGCTGATAAATCTTTCCTGTCGGCCCGCCGCCGCCCACGCCAGGATTCCCGCCGCCAAATGCTGCCACCGCCGTTCCATTGCCCCGCTCGATCAGCGCGCAGCAATTCGCCGCAATCGCCCACGGCGACCATTTGCGCGCGTTGTCCGTTGCCGCTTTTCTCCCCGTGTATGTAATGTTCACCGGTGGCCGCGTCGCCAAGTCGCTCGCCGAATCAATATCGTGATAATCCAGCATCAGCACGCGATTGGGCGTCGTTGCGCTTCCGAATGGCGCGCCCACGTAAATCCGCCGCTCTTTTGTATCCACCGTCACCCACAGCGTTTGTGCGCACTGCCAATTGATCTGGTTCCACGTTGGCTGAATTTCCTGCGAAATCTTCACCGGCTCTCCGCCGGAAAAAAGGTATAGCCCCGTCCGGTGCGCAATCACCACCCAGTCCTCGCCAAATCCAACCCCTCGCACCGACGGCGTTCCCACGCGTCGCGACACTTCCGATATCGACCACAGCGCCGGCTCATTCGTCCCGTCGTCCTGGGTCACGTACAACGAGTGTTCCTTCACGAAATACAGTCGCTCTCGCAGCATGAACGCCGACCGGATCGCCTGCCCGTTGTTCTCCGCCACGCTCAGCATCCCGTCGATCCCGTCATAGCTCTCTGGATCTTCCACGCGGCTTGCTCGCACCAGCGAAGCATTTGTCGGCTGCGCGGTCGGAAAAATCTCGATCGCGTCAATGTAAAATTGCCCATTCTGATTCGGCATTCCGTCCGCGTACACCCGCAGCACCAGGTCGCTGGGAATTGTTCCCAGCGGTGCGGTCAATTCCGCGCTGTATTCCACGTAGCTCGCCGTCAGCTGGCTCGCCGTCAACTGCAATCCGGACGTATTAATCCCGCCGCTCGCGCTGTATAAGTGCACGTGCAGTGTCCCTTGCGCCAGCGTTCCATTCCGCGCGCACCGCGCTCGCACCGTGTAATCCGTGTTCGTCTGAATCAGCGGCGCCCCCAGCGAATCCTGCACCGCGCCCTGCGTCATCAATCCGCGTGTTCCGGTCGATCCATTCCCCACGATTGAGTACGCCGCGCCCCACACCACAAAGTTCTCTTCATCCGTCCCGCCCGGCGCAAACGTTGCATCCGGCGTCCAACCCAACGGGTAGTGCGGCAGCGTTGGCCCCGTGAACCCGCCGTCAAATCCCAGGTTCACCCAGTTGTCCATCTTGTTCCGTTCGCCCCACCAGAACAGCCGCTCCGAGTAGTCGATCACTCCAGCACAATCGCCCAGTTCCACCAACCGGAACATGTTGTCCACGTTCGTCCCCGCCAGAAGAATCGGATCGGAAAAATCCACCACCAGCGAAGTCGTCGTGTTGTCGTTGATCACCATGTTCCCGGTGAACAGTGTCCCGCCTCCACCCACATAGAAGAAGCTCGCTCCGCCGGCTCCCGTGAAGCACAAGATGCGCGCCACCACATTGCTTGGTCCCGTCGGAATATTCGTCACCACCGCGCGCTTCCCGCCGCTCGCTGTCCAACTCGTCGCCAGCCCCGGTTTTGTCAAATACCCCTGCCGCGTCTGGAACATCACGCACACCTGGTGCGCGCCAGATGCCACATTCCCTGCCGCCGCCGCAGTTCCTCCACCTGAAACGGCCAATCCGCCGCCCGCAGCGCTGTACGTGAAGTGCGTCGAGTCCACCACGCTCGCCACCGCAAATGTCCCGTTGTACCCCGTGACTCCTACGCCGCTGATCGTCACCAGTTGTCCGGCCACGAACCCATGCGTCGCCGCCGTCTGAATCGTCACCGTCGCGGAAGCGGTTGTTCCTCCGCCCGAACTCGCCAGCCCTGTCGCCCCGGCAGCATACGTAAACTGCGTTGAGCTCGGCACCGCCAGCACAGGAAATGTCCCGTTGTATCCGGTCACTCCCACTCCCGTGATCGTCACCGTCTGTCCCGTTGCCAATCCATGCGCCGTGCTTGTCGTGATGGTCACCAGGTAGCCGTTTTCTGTCGCTCCTCCCGGGCTAGCAACAATTGCAACCGCCGCCGCTTGCGAAGCGCCGATCGGGCTCGCCGCAATCCCCACAATCACGTTTTCGTCCACCACTGTCGGCCCTGCGCCCGGCCCCCCTTGGCTCACGCGATCGAAATTCGTGTCGTCGTACTGCCGCGGCAAGTCATTCCCGGCCACCCCGTCGCTGATCCGCAGGTACTCCCGCCCAAACATCGTGCACGAATGCGCATACGATCCGGCCGCCAGTCCGCTCGCGATCTGTGTCATCGTCCCAGGCGTAATCTCCTTATACAGATTCCCCCCGCCATCGAATGCCATCGTTCGCTGCGTTTCGTTCGGTGTCGTGTACGTCTTCAGGTAATTCACCGTCGGGTTCCCTGCCAGCGGTCCAAACAGCGCCTGCAGCCCGGGTCGTGTTGTCACGCCGCCGTTGCTGAAGCACACGTCCTGGCAATCCGGCGACACCCCGTGCGGCAGATCCGCCGGCGTCATATCCGTCACCAGCCCGCCGAATATCTCAATCGGTGCATCCACTGATCCAAGCGTCGACATTTCTTGTCTCACTAACTAACTATGTGATATATATACCAGGGCAGGCGCGCTTCGGAGAGTGCTCCCAGTGGGGGTACTGGGCACGCCTGACAAGCGTTGAGGGTTGCTCTGCAGCCCCGGAAGTTCGAGTCTTCCACTCTCCGCACACGCCTTCAACGCGCCCATTGACAACTGCGGTACGTCTGCTATCCTTTAATTGCTTGTCAGGCGTGCCCAATGCACGTTTTCGGGCGGCGAGAAATCGCCGCCCATTTTCTTTCTCAGCCCTTCTTATTCTTTTCCAAGAACTTTGCTGGCAATTCCACCGTTGGCTCCTCGCCCTTGGCCAGCCCAAACCTCGCCGCCTTCTCCCGATCCAGAATCGCTCCGCACGTCCGGCAAACCGCGACTCCCGGCTTAATCCTCTCTCCGCACGCCGGGCACTCCATCTGTGGCTTTGGGTCGTATAGCCACGGCTTATCCAGCTTCAGTTCCCGCGCCGCGCGCCTCTCCAGGTCCGTAATAAACATCGGATTGTGCGACCGTTCCCATTCCAGGTCCGCCATCTCCACCAACCGCCTGTGAAACGCTTCTAGCTTCATCCGTGCATCCGTTAACTCCGCGTCCGTCGGTTCCGGCCCAGCCGCCACGAACACGCCGTGGAAACTTCCCTCCCCCGAATCTCCATTGATTTCCCGCGCCAGATCCTCCGCAATCTCCTGCGCCGTGATCGCGAACTCCATGGTGTGCCGGTCCCCCAGGTCGATCACTCCCTTACATCCTTGAATGGGCGTAATTGCATACGCCTCCCCTGGCTCTGGCGAGGCGATACTCAGCGACCCCAGATATGTCCTCTGCCGCGGCGGCCACTTCTGCGTCGAAATATTCACCAGTTTCACCACGTCATTTTGCGTCTTCATCTTCATCCTCCGCCCTCTTTCCTTCCCTCCGGCATCCATCCGGAAGGCAAACTTCTGCCATCGTGTCGACACACCCTCACGGCAACACTTTTGCGCATCCTCTAGGTTTTCGCTGTTTCTTGTAGGGGCACAGCATTGCTGCGCCCCAGCTCGGCGCGATGCCCAACTTATTTAGAGCGCCCCCAGTTCTCATCAGGGGCACGCTCCTTTTTCTTCCTGGTCGCAGGTCACTGGTCGCTGATCGCGGCTTCCTGATATCTGATCACTGATATCTGATATCTCTTCGTCCCTCGCCCTCACTGCATCCGATACTGTACCGTCACATTCGCATCCGCTGGTGCCGTCGTACACCCCGCCGCCGCCGTCTGGACGCTCACTGTGATCGTCGCTCCCGCCGCGTAATTCTGTGTAATCCCTCCAGTGTCATTCCCCGCCGCCGCGATCGTCAGGTTCACCGGCGTCGTTCCATCTGTCAGTCTCACCACTGCGTTCGTCGTGCAGCCAGCAGGCGCGGTCTTGGCCTGTACCTGGATCCGCGTGACCGTCACCGCTTTATCCGGCGTCCACGACGATGCCGTCCAGGTCGATGTCAGTGCCCCCGGCAAGAAAATATTCTGCTCGGCGCGTCCCACCGACCCCGTGAATTCTCCGTTCAACAGAAGCTTTGGTGCCGCAACAGCTGTCGCGTTCAACGCCGCCGACACCGCTGTTGTCGCCGTTGGCGGTGAATTCCCACACATGTAGGCGTAGTTGTAGGTATACGTGCCTCCTGGCGTCGTGTACTGTGGCTTGATGCATCCGTTCGCGTTCGCCAGCGCGCCGTTAATGTAAAGGTTCACTCCTGCCGCACCCGCCGGAAAGGCTGCTGGCAGGATCATTTGCACCACCGACGCCTGTCCCGTCACGTTGATTTGCGTGCACGCTGCCGGATTCGTGGCCGTCTCCCCTCCCAGCGCGTCCATTGCCGTCAAGCAATACGTGTACGTCCCCACCGGCACGTTTCCCGCTCCTAGTTGCGTTACGCTCTGAAAATTCGCCGGCAACGCCATCGGCGTGAATATCTGTGCATTCCCCAGCAGCTCCCGATTGTAATTACTCTCCACCGTCAAGCTGTTATACAGGTTCTCGTAGCGGTAGTTCTGGATTCCCAGGTAGGGGCACGACATCGTCCCCGCCGAGCTGATGTTCACTCCCCCATAATTGGTCGAAGTGCCCGTTTCCAGCAGCGTCTGAAGGCCCGTTGCGCACTCGTTGTCCTGCCAGCGGACTCCGCCCGCGGAAAATGAGTTTGTCAAATCATAGAGCGGTGTCGCAAAGCCGCCATTGAGGTCTGCATAGGACGCGTTATTAAACGTCACGGCCGAAATCCCATAGGGATACGTGTTGAACAACCACATCGGACCATACAGACCTTCTCCCAACATGTTGTTGAACGTCGCGTTTGTCCAGTTCCCCCCCGCTTGCCCGCAACTCTCCACCGTCGCTGTCCCGAAGTTGTAAGTTCCGTGCGTCTCGATAATGTAGGTACCAAGCTCGGAGCCACTGGGCTGGTACGTAGGTGCTCCGCAATTCTGCGTAAACGCATAAGTCCGCGAAATCGCAAAGTTTCCCCCGTTTGACGACCATCCGCCGTAGTTCCAGAATCTCCCAAACCCTCCCTTGTCTATGATGGGTTGTGTGCCCGCGTTTCCTCCTGCGTGCACATTCTCATACCGCTGAGACACCACTCCGTCCCCATTCAACTCCTGGTCGTAGAAAAACACGGACTGGTAAGGCTGGTTCACCGAAAATATAAAGTTCTGAAAGAAGTTGTTGCTCGCTTGCTCGGGCTCAAAGTACAGCATCGGATACGATGTTCCGAAAGCGCAATTCAGTGATGCCCCCATGCTGTAGAAGGGCGCACTACAAGTCGACGCGCCTTGGTCAGAAATAATGTTGTCGCCATTTCCAACAAGGATTGCCCCCGAAAGCCAGGGCTGCGCACGGAAATCAAATGTCACGCCGCTCGGGCAACTCCGCTGCGGGCCTCCAGTTTTCCCATACATATCGAAGTTGGCCATGATCGGGAACATGGAGTAGCCAAGCCCGGCAAGAGAGGTCGCTGCCGGAATTACAATATGCCCTCCATTCTGGTATCCGCTGGCGGTCGGAATTGCCGCGCAGACGGCTAGCAGATTCGGGGTGTTGTCGTGATAGACCTTTGCTCCACTTACACTGTTTGCTGCGCTCGTCGCCAGCGTAAGCGAGGTTGTGCCGCCGCCGTTTGCAATCGTCGTACTGAGGTATTCGTTCGTTGCAGTGGACGGCGGTGTTGAGGATGCATCTCCCAAATCTATGCCCCCCACGGATGGTGAAGTCCCGTTGTCCACGAAGTACCCGTCATTCCCTTGGGCCACGCCCACGAGCGAATAATTCGCCGCGTTCGACGGAAGAGCGCAGGATGCTCCGGAGCAGCGGTAAATCAGGTGGTTCTTGACCGCCTTACCGGGAACGTAAGAGAGGGTTCCTCCCAGGTTGCCCGTACTCACTCCCGAGCACGTCCCTCCAACGATTGGATAGCTCACATTATTGAAGTTCGGTCCCGACCACCCCACGATCACCGAAGTCGTGTTGTAGTGAGAATCAGACACGCCGGAGATCACAGCCTTGATGCCATAGGGCGGTTCCCATGTGCCGTTCGGCCCTTCCATCGATCCGCTCAAGGTCAGCGTCGCACCGCTTCCGCTGCAGGCCGCGTTCGTCACATTGAGCGTGTAGTGCGCGTCCCACTTCAGCACCACTCTGGGCAGTACCCGCAATGTCCCTCCGGCACATCCGTTCATGATTGTGTCGGGCACGCCGTACCGTGTGAATTGCAGCGTGGTACTCGAAGGCACCGCCACCGCCGTCCACGCGCCCTCGCAATATCCCGAATTTGTGGAGCCCTGCTGCACTTCGATCTGCGGATAGCCACCATTGTACTTCGTCGTCGGTATGTTATGCGGCGCGCTCGTCGTGATTGTCACCACTCCATTCGTGCTGGACCACCCCGAGATCGTGTACGACTGCAACCCAAACGCCGAAAACCCGCTCGTCGTCGTTCCCACCGCGCTGCACGGTGTTCGCCCGTTGAACCAATCCGTATCCACTACGCAATAATTCAGCGTTGTGCTTCCTGTCTGTGCAATCGGTGTCACCGTCGGCGCTTGCGGTGTCGCGATAACTGGGGCCGGCCCCGCGCCCAGGACCAGAATTCCCTGCCCATTCGCGAAATCCAGCGCAGAAGCAACCGTCAACGTTGCGCTTCCGCTGCTGATGTTTCCCGTCGTCGACGTGTTGTAGTTCACTCCGATATACCCGCCAAACCGCGTTACGTCCCAGGTCGGGTTTGGTCCTTTGGTGTGGAAATCCGCATCAATGTTTTGCGTCGCTGTCCAGGTATTCGCGACGTTGGTTTGCGCGCCGCTTGCATTCGAGATAGGTCCGATCTCCGTCCCGGTTTCGTCCTTGTAGTACAGTCGCTTATCCGCGCTCTTCGTGTACAGGTTCACTGTCCCCGCGCTCGCCGCGCCCGGTGCCGTCCCCTGGTTGCTCAGGTTCAGCGTTCCGCTCGCCAGGTTCCCCACCACCGTTGTGCTTCCGTTCACGGTCAAGTTTCCACTCAAATTCAGCGTGAATGCGCTGATCCCGCCGGTGGTCGATAAGCTGTTGAACGTTGGCGCAGATGGATCGCTCGGCAGGATCACATTCGGAATCTGCTTCGTTGCGATTCCCGCCCCGCTGATCTCGATCTCGTACTGCCCCGGCGCCGCGTAAAAGAAATAATTCCCCATCCCGTCCGTCGCCGTCGGATTTGCCATCGCCTGCGTCAATCCCGCATCGGAATAGATCAGCGCCAATGGAGAACACGGCTGCCCCGTTGCGGGCATCGCGCACACGCGCACGTTCGCTCCCGCCAGTGGCACTCCGCGCGAATTAAATACAATGTCGTCCTTGCGCGTGCCCTGCCCCTGCGCCGGCTTCACCATCCCCGGCCAAACCTGCAGCCACACCGCAACAATCATCCAAAATATCCCGCTCACAGCTCTTGATCGTATCATTAGATTCCATTGCCTCATGCGCATCGGTTCCCGATATGAGGAGTGGCCGTTACGCTAAACGTCTGTTAATCTCTGTTTGTCGAGATGATTCCAGCGCCCCGGATCGAACTCAACGTTGACTTGCCTTTTCGTGACCTCTTCTGGGCTATGTTCCGCATGTCTCTATTGGCTGTGCGCTATTTGCTTGGGCTTGTAGGTCTCGCTTTTGTTGTCTATCTGCTTGCACAGCTGTACCAACTTCTGCCACTCCCTCAATCGGAGTTAGCGGAATACCTCGGTAGCTTGCTTCAGCCTTTCGTGATCGGGAGCAGTATCATTGTTGTTTTGATTCCTTCATTGGCTGCCGTTAGAACGCGCCGAGTATTGCGAGCCGAAGGAATGCACGGCCGTCGGCACTATGTCTTTACACCTGAGGAGATCTTGATAGAAAGTCCACTCGCGAACGCCACTGTGAAATGGCCAGCCTACATTCGAGCGAAAGAAACTCGCTCCCTCTTTCTGCTCTACAGTGCCGCTAACTTCGCTAGCGTTCTTCCTAAACGATGCTTCACGAACGGGACGGACATCGCAGCATTTCGTGACCTAGTTCGGCAGAAAATAGCGAAATCAGCCCTACAGACATGAGTTTCGCGCCTGACCCTCAGCTACCGGTTGCCCTCTACAGCAGCTTCCTCGCCGTAATGCTCAACTGCACGATGTCCGTTGTCACCGTCGTCGGGTACGCCCCTGCCGCAATTTCCGTTCCCCCACCAACGAACGCCTTCAGTTTCCAGTTGTTCAACGCGCTTCCCTGCACCGGAATGTAATACCCGCTGTTTCCGTTCTGGCTTTCCGCAAAAGCCTGCACCACCGTCGTTGACGGCAACTTATCCGCAACCGTCGTAAAGTCCATTGTGTCCCCGCCCGTCGGATAGTTTCCTGAAAACGTCAACGTTGCGATCGCATAAACAAAATTGCTCGCACTCGAATCCACATTCAACGGGCTCAATGAAATCGTTATCGCCATCCCTCTTCTCCTTTACTTCCTCTACTTCCTTCACTTCCTCCCCATCCTCACCAAGGCCCATACCCACTCCTCGACGAGTACGGTCTCCTCCTCCTGCTGCTTTGCTGCTCTCTCCTCACCGCCGCCACCACCAGGTCCTCGATCGCATCGCTTGCTGCGTCATCCCACTTCTCTGCCAGCGGGCTCCCTCTCGACCATCCCGCCAGCGCCGCCGTCGCGTACGCCAGCGCCTCCTGCGCGTTCCTCACCAGCACCGGCGATGTCGCATCCGTAAAATCCGGATACGCTTTCAAATACCGCAACCGGATCTGCGTGTCCTGCGTGGCTCCCAGAAACCACAATCCATCCGCACGCCATTCCCACACGCTCAACGTGATGTCCTGCACCCGCGACGGCAATCCCCCGTGTCGTGTC
>Ga0187816_10000215_pt1 | contig 16866 bp, 13 predicted proteins | sample NC_wetland_sal_i_16_FD_132960 | JGI IMG/M metagenome (GOLD analysis project Ga0187816, IMG submission 132960) | Wetland sediment microbial communities from Neuse River Estuary, North Carolina, USA - SO4_1 | ecosystem: Environmental > Aquatic > Freshwater > Wetlands > Sediment | place: USA... | reverse complement strand
TTGTTTTCGCGATAGATGAAGGAAGCGCCGGTGGATTCCTTGATGGTGGCGAGTTCGGAGAGAGGAATCTGCTGGCCGGCTGGGGCGGGGACGAGGAGATTGCCGATTTCGCGAGCGTCAGAGCGGAACTTCGGGTCCATGCGCACGACGAGATCGAATAGTTTTTCACCCTGAATGACTTGAGTGGCGGCCTGGCCACCGATGGCAGCTTGCACGACGGCTTCGACGTCGGCAACATTGATGCCATAGCGGGCGATTTTTGCACGGTCGGCGTCAACGAGCAGGCTGGGCTGGCCGAGTTCGCGGACGACAGTGAGGTCGGTGAAGCCGGGCGTTTGGTCGAGGGCATTTTTAATTTGGACGGCTTTTTTCTCGAGAACGTTAAGATCGGGACCGAAGATCTTCACGGCGAGGGCGCTCTTGAGGCCGGTGAGAGCTTCATCGACAGCATCTTCGGCGGGCTGGGTGTAATTGAAAATCACGCCGGGATAGGCTGCGAGTTTTTTCTGGAGATCCCGAGTGAGTTCTTCCTTGGAATGAATCGAGCCGGACTTCCAGGACTTGTCGCCGTACGGTTTCAGGCCTACATAAAACTCGCAATTGAAGAAGCCGGTGGGGTCAGTGCCGTCGTCGGGGCGGCCAAGTTCGGAGCCCGTGACGGTGACCATGGGATATTGGATCAGGAGATTGCGAATCTGAGGAGCGAACTTGGCAGCTTCCTCGAAAGAAATGGTGTATGGCATGGTGGCGCGGACCCAGATGGCGCCTTCATCAAGGTGCGGCATGAATTCGCCGCCAATAAACGGCACGAGGCAAAGCGAGGCCACAAAAATAAGCGTAGCGAAAAACATGGTGAGCTTGGGGCGCTCAAGGCACCACTTGAGTTCCGAACCATACTCGCGCTTGAACGATTCATAGACGCGATTTTCTTTATCCTGAACACCGTGTTTGAACCAGTAGGAAGCCAGAACGGGGACGAGAGTAAGGGTGAACAGCAGAGCTCCGAGAAGAGCGAAGCCCATGGTGTCCGCCATGGGGTGAAAGAGTCTTCCGGCGGGGCCGCTGAGGGCATAGATGGGGAGATATCCGGCGATGATGACAGCGACGGAGTAGAAAATTGGGCGGTCAACGTCGCGCGCGGCGGCGAGGATGACTTCGTTGAGCTTGTAATCTTGCCCTTTGCGCAGGCCGAGCTCGCGGTAGATGTTCTCCACCATGACGACCGTGCCGTCAATGATGATGCCGAAATCGATCGCACCGATGGAAAGGAGGTTGGCGGCTTCGCCGGTCCAGTGGAGGAAGATGAAGGCGAAGAGGAGAGCCAGAGGAATGGTAAGAGCAGTGATAACGGCGGCGCGGAAACTGACAAGGAAAAAGATCAGGACGATGAAGACAAGGACCATGCCGCGAAGAAGATTAGCTTCGACGGTGTCTGTGGTGACGCGAACAAGGTCGCTGCGGTCGTAGTATGGGCGAACTTTTACGTCTGGAGGGAGGAGGGTCTTGTTGATTTCTTCGGTTTTCTTCTCAACGCCTTCGAGGACGTTTTGAGTTTGCTCGCCACGGCGCATCAAGATGACGCCTTCGACCGCGTCATCGTCGTTCTTCAGCTTGGTCTGGAAACCAAAGATACCGAGGCGCGGGGCGTGGCCAATCTCCACGCGGCCGATGTCTTTTATGCGGACGGGCACGCCATTCAAGCTGGCGACGACCACCTCGCCGATGTCCTCGGTGGTCTTGACGAGGCCGAGGCCGCGGACGTAATAGAACTGGCCGCCCTGGGTGTAAAAGCCACCGCCAGTGTTGGCGTTGTTGGCGTTCAGGGCCGCGACGACCTGAACGACGGGAAGGTGATAGTTGTAGAGTTTCACGGGATCGAGAAGGACGTGATACTCCATGGTGGGCCCGCCAAAACCGGAGTCGTCGGCAACGCCCGGAACACTCTTATAGGCACGCTCGATGGTCCAGTCTTCAAAGGTATGCAATTCCATCGGAGAGCGATCAGGACTCTCGATAACGTAGCGGTAGACGAGGCCGCTGGGGCTGAAGAGGGGAGCCATGCTGGGAGTTACACCCTGCGGGAGAATCGCGTCGCTGATGCGCTCGAAAACAACTTCACGGGCGAAGTAAGGATCCGCGCCTTCATCGAACGTCAATATGACATCAGACAGCCCATACAGGGAGATTGAGCGCATTATTTTCAGGCGCGGCGCACCGTTCATGGCCAACTCAAGGGGGAGCGTGGTGAGGCGCTCGACTTCTTCGGCGGCGTGACCAGGCCATTGCGTGATGAGCTCCACCATCGGAGGCGATAGATCGGGGTAGGCGTCAACGGGCATCTGCTGGAATGACCATGCCCCCGTCACGATGATCAGAGCCGTGAGCATCAACACTAGGAAGGGCTGTTGAAGAGCGGATTGGACGATGCGATGGATCATGGGGATGTCTGCGAAGGGCTCCTGTTAGTGTTGAAGCGAGTTTTTGAATTGCAGGAACAGGCTGCCATCGCCGGCTACGTGTTCGCCCTCTTTGAGGCCGCTAGTGATTTGCGTGCGGCCTTGGTTGCTCTGGCCCAAAGTGACCAGGCGGCGCGCGAACTGGTTGGCATTGGTTTGGACGTAGACGAAGGGCTGATTTTCCGTGTCGCGGAGAACGGCAGCGTCAGGGACGGTGATGGCGTCGGGAATGGAGCCAGCCTTGACGAGGGTGGTCACGTACATGTCCCTCTTCAACTTTTTCCCCGGATTATCGGTGACGATGCGCGCTTGCAAGGTGCGGGTGTTGGGATCCAGCGCGGGCGCGATGTAGGAAATTTTTCCGTGAAAGATATCGGGGTAGGATTCCGTGTTGATTTCGACGAGGTCGCCCAGGTGCACGAAAGGCAGGTCGCTCTGGAAGACATTCGCGAGAACCCAGACGGTGTTGGTATTGGAAATGGTGAAACACTGCGTCACGCCACCCTGGAGCAACTGGCCCGGGCCCACAAGACGCTCCACAATCTCACCCGTGACTGGCGCGGGGACGGGAATCTCTGCCGTGGATTGCACGGGAGTTTTTGTTAAGGCTTCGGGATCCTTAAGACCCAGTGCGCGGAGGGCGTCCGCGGAGGATTCCATGTCCGCGTGAGCCTGCGTGCGATTGGATTCAGCCTGCTGGAGGTCGGCCTCCGCGATGGCGCCGTGGGCGAAGAGATCTTGCGCCCGCACATAGAATTTGTCGGCGAGGGCAAAGGCATCGCGGGCCTTGATGTAGGCTGAACGGGCGGCGGAGTAATCAGGACTAGTGACGGTGAGAAGCGGTTGGCCGGCGTGCACGGATTGACCGGGTGCAACGAGGATTTCGTGGACAGGTCCACCAATCGCGGCGAAAACAGGGGTGGTTTCAAATGCGTCGTAGGCGACCGCGCCCGACAAGCGCAGGGTGCGCGGAAGAGGTCCTTTTTCCGCCGCCACAACTTGGATGTGAGCCATCTGGTCCTTGGGAACGGAAAAGAGTTCGGCGGTGTCTGCCTTTGATTCGGAAGAGGTGAACGAAGTCATGTTGGATTCCGAATCAGTGGAACCGGAGCGGCAACCCGAGAGGGAAACAGAGAGCTGGGCGGAGACGGCAACAATGACGAAGAAGGGAATGCGTTTTTGAATAAAAGGGTTCATGGCAAATTCCTCGTACCCACGGCCTGGCGCATCTGTTCGAGAGCGAGCATGTAGTTCGCGAGTGCCTGGCGGTAGGCAAGCTGGTTGGCACGATACGTACGTTCGGCATCGAGAAAATCGAGAAGACTGGCGGCGCCTTTGCGGTAGGCGTATTCACTGATGTCGCGGGATTGCTTGGCCTGATCGACGTAGCCGCCTTGATAGAGCCGAATGATTTGATCGTTGGTGAGGAGATTCTCGTAGGCTTGAACGACGTCAGTGGAAACCTGCTGGGTGGTTTCGCTGGCCTGCTGCTGCGCTTGGATGATGGCATAGCGCGCGCGGGCGATTTCACCCTGATTGCGATTGAAGATGGGGAGAGGCATGTTGTAGTAAAACGCGCCGGAACTGATGCCGGAAGTGTGGGTGTAATTGAAGGTGCCGGTGACGTCCATCTTGCCGTTGGCTTGCTGCAAGGCCAACTGGCTTTGCGCGGCGACCACGCTTTGTTGCGCGGCGCGGAGGTCCGGGCGGTTGATGGCGGCGAGGGATTTCAGGCCGTTCACGTCAGCGTGGATGGGCTGGTAGTCGAGCGTCCCCTGGAGATCGTAATCGTCGGGGACGGACTCGAAACCGAGCAATTGGCGCAGAGCGGCCAAACCTTGGAGCTTGGCTAATTTGGCGGCAGAAACATCGGTTTGGAATTGGAGAAGCTGGAGCTTGATCTTGAGGAAGTCGCCTTCGCTCATATCGCCCACGCGCAAGCGCTCGTTACTGATGTCCACGGTTTTCTGGAAGCTGTCGAGATCTTGTTGGGCAAATTCGAGGGTGGATTCGGCGAGAAGAACATCGACGAACTGCTGACCGACGTTAAAGATGAGTTGGCGCTCGCTGTCGGAGACTTGGGAGCGGACCACGGTGGTGAAGTCCTGTGCGGCTTGAAGGCGGTGCTGGCGCTTTTTGCCGCGTTCGAAGAGATAGCCGATGCCAGCGTCAAACTGGGCTTGCTGATCGATGTAATCGGAACTGAACTGGTTGGGCTGGAAGATGGGGAGGTATTGAGCGTCCAGACCGAGAGTGGGATTAGGACGAAGGTTTGCGGTGATTTCTTCGGCGAGGCTCTGCTGGATGGTGGAGCGGAGGGCCTGCAGGGCATGGTTATGTTGGAGGGCCATGCGGATGGCGTCGTCCAGCGAGATGTGAGCGGAGGCAGGTTGCGCCGCTTGTGTTTGCGGCGACGCCGGTGTGGGAGCGGGGGCAGAACTCTGCTGGCCCGCTGCGAGCGCGGGCAAGACAAACAGTGCCGCGGCAAGAACCATTCCTTTCTTCAAGTGATAACTCCTCGTACGCCTCTGTCCTACGGGCGTACAGCACAACAATTGTGATTGGAAATGAATGATTAAGAGCAGTTCGTTAGGTGGCGGGAGGCGCGCGCGGAGCGACATTGCGGAAAACCACGAGAGGAATGGGGGTCATGAAGCGGAAGACTTCCAGCCGGCTGGTAACGGGCACCAAGGCCATGGCCAAAGAAATAGTGACGATGGCAGTTCCAACCGTAGAACAGATTGGGCAGGCGTGGGAATCCATCGTTCCTGGGTTGAGGTCCACGCAGCAATGCAATTGCGCCGCGAGGAAAAGGGCCCCGAGGAGTAAAGCTAGAAAATAGACCCGCTTTGATTGGCCAGGCAAGCTAGTCCGGAATTTCCTTGGCGATTTCGAGACTAAATCATAATACACCCGCCATGCGTGTTCGCGACAGTGTGAAGCCAATGCAGTGGGAGGGGGGCGGGGGACTGCCACCGGCACCGGGCAGGCTATTCGACAACTCTGCGGGCGCGTTGGCCGCCGAAGGCGTGGATGGAGCGAGTGCCGGCGACGGGTTCGCCGCCGTGCCAGAGGCCTCTGGGGATGAAATATCCTTCACCGGCGCTGACGGGAATGCGACGGCCTTCCATGATCAGGGTATAGCAGCCTTGGACGACTAGCATGTATTCGTCGAAATCGTGAACATGTGGGGCAGAGGTTGCGGTCTTGCGGCAGGTCCAGAAGGCCATCTGACTGCCGTCGGCACCGTCAAAAACGTAACCTTCGACCCCCGGAGTTGCCTGACTGGAGGTGGCGATTTTGTTTGCTGGGCGCTTCATGAAGTCTGGGAAATCGTCCATTGTGGCTCCTTCTGCTGTGGCAGCGAAAAATAAGGCAGTAGTTGGGTGCAGTATAGCCCGGGGATTCGATCGCGCGCCGGGAGGGGCGCGATAAACCTCCTATCGCTACGCGCAAAGAAATTACGAAGACGGATGCGGGATAGTCGTGCTTGGCCGCAAGGCGTTTGAGGCCGTATGCATCCAGTTATCGGCTAAGCACATGAAATGATCAGAAAAGCAATGAACAACTGACAGATTGCGGACATGGGCTGCCCTTTGAGGCTCAAGGTAAACAGTGCTGCACCCTACAAGATAGAGCCAAGGGCCCCACGTGCAACACCCTCGCGTGGGGCGCTCAGGGCTAGGCCGGCCCGTGGGGCACCCGGAGAGAAAAACAAAGGCAAGAGAAAACCGATGCATTGAGCATCTGGTGATCTCGCGGACTTGGGGTGCAGCACTGCTGCACCCCTACACGGAAGAACGCGAGAGCCGGCCCTTCGAGGGTCGGGGTAAACAAGATGGCGACGCTACAAAGAACTAAAACTCAGCGTAAAGGACTTCCGCGAAATTCGCGACGTCCATCTTGCCGAGTCCTGCTGCGGGATTGTAGCCGTTTCTGCCGCGGTAGAACCAGTTGTCGCCATATGCGATGGGATGCACCGCCGCACCCGGGGAGCTCCCGTAGGTCTCGCTGCTGTGCGCGAGATCGTAGAGCGGATAGTTCAGCAATCCGATCCGGCTGCCATGCAGATATTGGCCTAGCAAGGCCGAGACGCCGTTCAGTTGCGGCGCGACGAAGCTCGTACCGCCATAGAAGCTCTGGACGCCAAATCCGGATACCGAGGAGGTGTAGACAATGACGTAGCCGGTTTCAGGGTCGGCATTGAACGAGACGTCCGGAACATTGCGGCCCGGATAGTACCATGGTAGCTGGTAGAATAGTCCGATCCCGAACTCTGCGAAATCCGGGCTGGCTTCCCAAATCTGGCCGGCTTGGCTGCGTTGAACGCCAGGGAGTCCATATTGATAGGAGGGTCTCTCAAAGAGAATGCTCACGCCTCCACCGCTTCCACCGGGGAAAATTCCGCACGAGATAGGATCGAGCCCTATCGCATTGCAGAAACCAACGAGGTAGTCCCATCCCCACACCTGCTCGTGCAGAATGTTAATGACGTAATAGGGTGGGGTGCATGCCTCGTTTAGGCAATACTCTTGGATGCCGGGTAGAGTCGTCCCACCGGCGGCGGTAATTGCTGTGTCACTCGCCGGATTATCCACGGTTAGTGTCAGGCTGCAGGTGAACGGCCACGCAGGTGCGTACGGGCCGAAGCAACCAAGATCGTGATTCACATCGTACGCGCCGCCGTCTCCCGACGCCGTGAAAAGGGTCTGTCCCTGGATTGCGGCTTGAAGGAAGAGTTCGTGGAATGCTTGTGTTAGACCCACGGTCTCACCTGTAATCGGATCGGTCACGGGGGAGTTCTCGAGGTTCTGCAGCCACTCCCAGAAACCCCAGCTGGTCGAGACGGTCTCTGCCGAATTGTCGTCGACAACCGCAGCAAAGAGGTCGGCGAAGCCCTGGTTCGTATTGGGCGCCTGGTAGACGATGATGTTTGCTCCCGGAGCGATTCCGCCAGACTGTTCGACATCAAGGGTGGTCTCGATCGAACCGGACGCGTCGCTAGGTGCGCCGGGCCCGCCATCGATGTTGACAATCTGGATGCGGCTCGGATTAACGGAAAGCCCGAGCGCACTCCAATAGGCAAAGGCATCGCTTGGAGTAAAGCTCGCCAACGTGGCGATGGCGAGCGTGCGGCCGCTCCCCGTCACGCCCTTGCCGTACAGCGGTTGCACGTCGTACTGATTGGCAAAGTCGGTCACGGTCAAGAACCCAGGTGGATTGCCCGACACTCCCGCCCTCACAGTCGGTTTCACCCTCTGCAGCGACTGGGGGACAAGATCATAGCGAGGACTGAGGCTTGGGCGGCTATCGAGACCAACTACGGCTGCGACCGACGCCGAAATTTCGGGGGGAATCGTAGCGCGAGTGAGGGGCGCATGATAGGTGTAGCCCTTGGCGTTCCCGTGCGCGGGAACTTCGTAGCTATGCAGACTCACGGCAAAGGCGCGCTCCATGTCAGCCGACAGGCCGGTCACTTTGAGGGTCGTCGCGCTGGTCCGCTCGGCCACCAGGCCGTATTTGGACAGGCTGGCAACGACTTTGGCAACGTCGGCGGCCGCAGGCGCAAAGCGCGCCGCGAACTGGTCCGCAGTCAGAAACTTGTGAAACTGCGGGTCGCCTGGTGTGTGGAGTGACTTCAGCAGGTTTTCTGCCTCGTTAAGCTTCGGTAACCGAAGGGCAATAGTGACCGAAATCGGCGTCGTGCCCAACTGCTCCTTGAGGGCGCCACGATCGATTGCCTTAGGCGTTGTTGCGTTGGGAAAGGGCACTGCTTCATGTTCTGCCTTAACCACGGCAGCGGTTTGAGCTATGGCACTCGGAACGGTTACCAGTATTCCTAGCACCAAGAACAAGATCAGAAATCCACTCTTCGAGGTTTTCACGGGTTTTTCTCCTTGTGGCTGAGTTAGTAATCGGATCCCCTTTATAGCCCCAAATGCGGCGAGTCTACACCTATCCTGCACGTTTGCAAGAGCTGAAAAAATCTTATCTGGAGCGTCTTCTTAAGCCGCGGACCAACAGGAAACCACCGTTGTATGAGATACAACCCGCAGTACTCGAGTCAGTTGCATGCGCGCACTTTCCAGTCAGGAAGAAATTCGTGACAGTGATTCGAAGAGGAGTGAAAAACTGCCCGCCTGCAGAGATACAGGCGGGCAGTTTTTCTTGAGGCCGTCAGCCTTTGGCGAGTTGGTGAATTTCTTTGGCGAGTTTCTCGATTTGCTTGGCGTTTTTCACAACGGAGACGGAAAGAACGGCAGTGGTGTTGGTGACGCCGAGTTCCTGCTTCAGTTCAGAGGCGAGGGAATACAGCTTTTCAACGTCGGAGCGGATCTGTTCCTGAATTTGTTTGTCGATGGCTTTCTGGTCGGTGGGCGTCGGACCCGGGCCGTTCATACCTTGGGGAAAATTGGGGTTGGGAGCGTTAGGGGAGGGAATGGGCTCGGGTTTGGGGCGTTGCGCCGAAAAAAGGCGCGAGGGGAAAGAAAGCAAGACCGCGAAGGAAGCAACCGAATGAAGAACCTGGCGACGGGAATTTAGCATGATGTCCTCCCGTGGAGCGATAATCCGTCGGTGCGCCGGATACACCGAGGGTTGGGATATGGTGGCGCAAAGAAACGAAGGTGGCAAGAGGGAAGAAAGGATGGGGTGGCATCTTGGCTGGCGGCACAACGCTCCAAAAAAAGCGAACCCAGGAGTCGGCCCTTCGAGGCTCAGGGTAAATAAAATGCCGGCGCTACAAAAGGACTTGAGTTGGAGGAGAGAATCTGCGGAGTAGGAGATTCTAACTTTGGTGCAGGGGAGAGCATCGAACGAGGCGGTTGGGTGGGGCGGTAAAGGGCGCAGATGGAAGCGCGAGTCATGAGACAGGAGAAAACGTGATGGCGAAGAATCTGGCGGTGCAGGTGGGGAAGGCGGGAGGGGAATTTGAGATTGTGGAGAGGGAGATTCCGCAGCCGGGAGCGGGCGAGGTGCGGATTAAGGTGGAGGCGTGCGGGATTTGTCACAGCGACGTGGTGACGAAGGATGGGATCTGGCCGGGACTGAAGTTCCCACGCGTGCCGGGGCATGAAGTGGCGGGCGTGATCGATGCGGTGGGCGAGCGCGTGACGGAGTGGAAGCAGGGCGATCGTGTGGGAACGGGATGGCATGGCGGGCATTGCTTCGTGTGCGAGCAGTGCCGGCGAGGAAACTTTGTGAACTGCGCGAATGAAGGGATTACAGGAGTGACGCGGGACGGAGGGTATCAGCAGTACATGATCGCGCGACATGAGGCGGTGGCGCTGCTGCCGGCGGGATTGGATGCGGCGGACGCGGGGCCGTTGCTGTGCGCGGGGATCACGACGTTTAATTCGCTGCGGCACAGCGGGGCGGGTCCTGGCGATTTGGTTGCGGTGCAGGGAGTTGGCGGCTTGGGCCACCTGGGCATACAGTACGCTGCGAAATTTGGATACCGAACTGTGGCGGTGGGACGCGGGCCGGGGAATGCGACACTGGCAAAGAAACTGGGAGCAATGGCGTATATCGACAGCAAGGCGACGAACGCGGCGCAAGAGCTGCAGAAGCTGGGCGGGGCAAAGGTGATCCTGGCGACAGCACCGAGCGCGAAGGCGATGTCCGAATTGATCGACGGGTTGAGCGTGGATGGGAAGCTGATGGTAGTGGGTGCGACAGGGGAGCCCATGGCGGTGTCGCCGTTCCAGTTGATTCTGGCGAGGAGAGGAATTCAGGGGTGGCCATCGGGGACAGCAAAGGATTCGGAGGATGCGTTGCAGTTTTCGGCGTTGACGGGCGTGCGGGCGATGATTGAGAAATATCCGTTGGAGAAAGTGAAGGAAGGGTATGAACGGATGATTAGTGGGGAGGCGCAGTTTCGGGTGGTGTTGACGATGTGAGGAAGGGGATTGGCCACAAAGACACGGAGGACACAGAGGTGGAAGGGCCAAAGTCAAAAGCAAAGAGGGATCCCTCGCTTCGCTCGGGATGACAATTTGCTGGGATGAGTGAGGATGGGAGAGACCCAAGATAGAAAAGAAGAGGGACTGTGGCTTTCGAGCGTAAGAGCCCACCCTTCGCAAAAGGCGCGAAGGATGGGGCACCCTCAAGTTCATCGGTGGGAAGCGTGAGAGCGGAAAACCCAAGAGAACCGGGGAGAAGATTTTAGTTGACGGAGGAGATTGGCTGGGGCAATATGTCGTTGTACGACATGTCGTGCGAGGGCATATGGGGTCATTGCCGCTGAGCGAACCTGTATTGTTGATCCTGCTGAGCCTGGTGGAGCGACCGCGTCACGGTTATTCGATCCTGAAGAATGTGGAGGAGATGAGCGACGGGCGGGTAACGCTCAGCACCGGCACGCTGTATGGCGCGCTGCGCCGTTTGCTCGATGATCGTTGGATCGAACGTTTTAAGGAAGATGAGAGTTCCCGGGGCCGGCAAGCGTACCGGCTCACTTCACGCGGGCGACAGATCCTGCGCTTGGAAGTTGGGCGGCTGAAGCAGCTCACGCGCGTGGCGAGCCTGCGCATGGTGCCGAAGGAGATGTGAAGCATGCTCTCCCTGTGCCGCTACCTGTTGTACCTCTACCCGCCAGCCCACCGATACGAATATGGGGAGGAAATGATTGCCGTACTGCGTGAGCGACAGGCGGAGACGCGGGAGACATGCGCAATGGCGCGGTGGATGGCCGGGGCGCACGAAATCGTGGGGCTGTTGCGCGGGGCGCTGCAAGAACATGTCCGAGCAGCGACGGGTTCTCATCCCTGGGCGGTGATTCCTTCAAGGAGGTTTGCGATGCGTTCCGAATTTCGTTTCCCGAAAGCGACTGGCTGGCTAATGACGCTCATCCTGGCGGCAGTGGTGATGGCGATTGAAAAGGCTAAGGCAATTCAGGCTTCGATACCCGAAGCGCATCCGCAGGTCGGGCCGATCCAGCCGGAACAGTTCACGTTTCTGACGTCTGTGGCACTGCTGTTCGTGTGCGGCTGCGTGGTGGGGGCGGTCGGCTGGGCAGTGCTTTTTGCGTTGCGACGGTCCGGGGTGCAGCGGCTAGAGGAGCTGCGTCCTTCTCGCGGGCGAAGTTCTGGTGGGGGATTGACGATATAAGCTGGAACGCTCGAACAGCAGGGCAAGACCAGGACAGACGAACGACATCATTCAAGATCACGGGATTTTGCGGACATGGGGCACAGCGGTGCTGCGCCCCTACGGGGAGAAAAGCAAGAGCGGCTCGGGGACTCGCCTGGGGCACGATGTATCGCGCCCCTACGAGAAGATCCAAGAGCCGGCAAGATGCCAGCGCTACAAAGGACGGGAATCGGGATGCTAGGCGGAGTGGGGCACCTCGCTCATTAGGGCCAGGAGATTGCCTTCGGAGTCGCGGAAGAACGTCATCCAGAGATCGTGGTTGGGCATGCGGGCTAGGAGATGCGGCTCGTCCTCGAATTTCGCGCCCGCGGACTTGAGGCGCTGGAAGGCAGCCTGAATGTCCGCCACCTGAAAATACAGAATAGAGCTGGGATGATCGAATTCGGGCTTCTCTGGCTTGTCCAGCATCAGACGCACGCCACCACAATCGAAAAAGCTAAGCTGGCCCGCGCGGAAGAGGTGCGGCAATCCGAGGACATCGCGATAGAATTCCGTGGCGCGATCGACGTCGTGGGCGTTGATGGCGATTTGACCGATGCGGGAGAGGGCCGAGTGTTGCGGAATGTTCATGGCGAAGAGACCTCTTGGGAAAAATATGTTAGCATAGCTAACTATATTTCATGAGCGAACGCAAGCGCAAAAAAAGCCCGAGCGCGGAAGCCTACCGGATCGCGGACCTGCTACATTCCGCGGCGATTCACTTGCTGCGGAAGGTGCGGGCGCGGGACCGAAGCCTGGGAATTGGGCCGGCACAGCTTTCGGCGCTTTCGGTGCTGGTGTTCGGAGGACCGCGATCCTTGAAGGAACTGGCGGAGGCGGAGCAGGTGCGGCCACCGACGATGAGCCGGATCGTGACGGGGTTGGAGCGAGAGGGGTTGGTGCGCCGAAAGAAGACCGACGACAAACGGCGGATGCGCCTGGAGGCCACAGCGAAAGGAACGAAGATATTGCAGGAAGGACGACGACGGAGGGTTGAGTTGCTGGCACAGGCGCTGCAGAGGTTGACGGCGAGTGAGATGCGGGAAGCGGCGGGGTTGGCTGAGTTTATGGGGAGGGTGATTGGGAGGCTGTAGGGACGGGCAAAGGGCGCCGCGCGAGCGCTATTGAAGAAGTTATGGGGATATCAGATATCAGTAATCGGATATTAGGAGACGGTGGGGAGTCGTGGGGAGATTGCGGCGGGCGGTTGAATTGGCGGACCGCCTCGGAAGGTGGCCCCTACAAGGAGAAGACCACGAGCCAACATTGGGAGCGCCATAGAAGTTGGGACGCAATGGCTCAGCGTTTTTTGCGATGAGGCTTGGGGATGCGGGTGGGCTTTGACTTGGGGCGGGGTTTTTGGCCGGCTTTTGCGTTTTTGTCGACGCGCAGCTTCCATGCGGTGTGCAGGGCACCGGTGAGGACATCTTCTGTCGCTGCGGCGAGGCGGATGTGGGTCATGCCCATGCGGCCCCATCCGCCGTGGATGGGGAGAAAAACGTCAGGCAATTCCTCGACGAAGGCTTGCTGCTGTTCCAATGTGAGCATCAGATTGCCGTAGCCTTGTTTTGCGGAGGCGAGGGTGGCGAAGATTCTGCCACCTACGCGGAAATCGGGTTGGCCCATGTGGGAAGACTCCTCGGCACCTTCAAAGCTGAGGGCGATACGGCGGAAGTCATCTGTATTCATGGCGGATGGCTCCTTCTGGCTGGCCAGTATCCTACACCGTGATTTGTGATTCGTGACTCGTGAGACCCAGGAGCCCACGTGCGACTGCGGCCCGTGGGGCACCCGAGGAAGAAGTTCACAGTCGACAGTTGACAGTCAACAGTAAAGACAAGGGAACCCAAGACCCACCCTCAAAAAACGAGGATGGGGCACCCGGCAGAAAGCGCGGCTCTCAGGATGACAAGCTCAGAATGGCCGATCTGAAGATCGGCCACTACACAAAACGAGCTGGGGGTACGCAGGCTAGAAGGGGATGTCTTCGTCGCCGATTTCTGGGGCGGAGCTGGCGCCTAGGGCGTCGTCATGGGCCGGGGCGCCTTGGTCGAAGTCGTCGGAGCGGCCTCCACCTGCGGGAGCACCGGCACCGGCGGCCATGCTATCGCCGCGGCCGCCGAGCATGCGGAAGTTCGTGGCGACGATTTCGAAGCTGGTGCGCTTCTGACCTTCCTTATCTTGCCATTCGCGGGACTGAATGCGGCCTTCGATGAAAACGAGGGACCCCTTCTTGAGATATTGCTGGGCGATTTCGGCTTGCTTGCCCCAAACGACAATCTTGTGCCACTCGGTCCGCTTCTGGCGCTCGCCGTTACGGTCTTTATAGGATTCGTCGGTGGCGACGGAGAAATTGGCGACGGCCTGACCGCCGGAGGTGTAGCGGGTTTCCGGATCGCGGCCTAGGCGGCCGACCAAAATGACTTTGTTGACTGACATGCGATGAACTCCTGTTCAATGGAAGATAACATGACGGGGAAGAAAAATGAAATTGGCGGCGCGCGATGACGCTGGGATTGTGGCGCGGGCTGCGTCGTTTTTTACCACAGAGGACACGAAGATAAGAACACAGAGAGCACGGAGAAGGGTTGAGGAGTGTAGAGGTCAAAAGCTCAATAGTTCAAAAGTTGAAGAGTTCAAGAAGAAAAGATTTAACACGGAGAGCGCAGAGCTGGGGCGCAGAGAGCATCGAGGAAGAAAGCGGGGAAGATGGGTTGCGGGGTGAGAAAGAAAGGAAAAGCAGATCCCTCGCTTTGCTCGGGATGACAATTTGTGCGTATTGAGTAAGAGACCGTGCCGAGCGGAGAGGTTGAGATCCTTCGCGCCGCGGAAGGCGCGGCTCTCAGGATGACAGGCTCAGAATGGCCGATCTAAAAATCGGCCACTACAGAAGCAGCCAAAAGCATTGCCTGTGGGTGGGTGTGGCATTTGAGGGTCACTCGATGCCAGGGGTGTGATGGCGCGGATTGACAAGGCGGAGAGGCGCGGCCTAAGGTGGCGAAGAAGAATTGGAATGGATGAGGTGGAGAGTGGAAAAGAAAATGGTGGTGCGAATGGGATTGATGGCGGGGTTGGTGGTGGGCGTGATGGCGTTGAGCGTGGTGAGTAGCGGGGCACAGGAGAAGGTGGCGATGACGACGGCGAATCCGGTGGGGATATTCGAGGCACACGGCGACGTGGGAAATGTGGGGGCCGCTTACAAGGGAAGTGTGGAGTATGACGCAGAAAAAGGGACATACACGGTGACGGGCGGCGGGGAGAATATGTGGTTTGGGAGCGACGCGTTTCATTTTGTGTGGAAACAGATTAGTGGAGATGTGACGCTGACGGCGGACATTGCGTTTTTGGGAGCAGGGAAAAATCCGCACCGGAAAGCGGTGCTGATGGTGCGGGAGAGTTTGGACGCAGACTCGGTGTATGCAGACGTGGCGGTGCATGGGGAGGGATTAACGTCGCTGCAGTACCGGGATGAGAAGGGCGAGACGACGCATGAGGTGCAGGCGAATGTGTCCGCGCCGAAGAGGGTGAGGATTGTGAAGCGCGGAGGATACTTCACGATGTGGGTGGCGGGAGAGGACGGGAAGTTTGAGTTGGCGGGGGCAACGGGGAAGATTGCGTTGAATGGGCCGTATTACGTGGGGATTGGGGTGTGCAGCCACGAGAAGGACGTGGTTGAGAAGGCCGTGTTTTCGAATGTGGAGTTGAAGAGAAGATCCGGACATGGGGCCGAGGCATCGGTGAAGTTGTACAGCATGATGGAGATCATTTCGGCGGAATCGACGGACCGGCGTGCAATTTATGTGGCCGAGGGTAGATTTGAGGCGCCGAACTGGATGCCGGATGGGAAGAGATTGTTGTTCAACCGGAAAGGAAAGATCGAGACGATTGACGTGACGGGCGGGCCGACGCAGACGATTGACACGGGATTTGCGGTGCGATGCAACAACGATCACGGGATTTCGCCGGACGGGAAAGAATTGGTGGTGAGCGACCAGTCGCAGGAAGAGCATAAGTCGATCGTTTACATTCTGCCAATCGAGGGAGGGACGCCACGGAGGATCACGAAGAATTCGCCATCGTATTGGCACGGATGGTCGCCGGACGGAAAGACGCTGGCGTTTGTGGGGCAGAGGGACGGCGAGTTTGATATCTATACGATCTCGACGGCTGGCGGCGATGAAAAGCGCATGACTACGGCGCCGGGATTGGACGATGGGCCGGAATACACGCCGGATGGAAAGTACATTTACTTCAATTCGGTGCGAAGCGGGCACATGCAGATTTGGAGGATGAAGGCGGACGGAAGCGAACAAGAGCAGGTGACGCACGGCGAGGGGAACGACTGGTTTCCGCATTTTTCGCCGGATGGAAAGTGGATGGTGTTTATCACGTTTGACGCGAGCGTGGAAGGACACCCGGAGAATAAGGATGTGACGCTGCGGATGATGTCCATGGCGGACGGGAAGATCACGGAAGTGGCGAAACTGTTTGGCGGGCAGGGGACGATCAATGTGCCGTCATGGTCGCCGGATGGGAAGCGGTTTGCGTTTGTGAGTTATGCGCTGGTGGGGGAGGAGTGAGGAAGAAGAAGAGGTAAGGAAGTAAAGAGGTAAGGAGGCAAGGAAAGGAGCGGAAGAGAAAGGACTTAACACAGAGACGCAGAGGATGCGAAGGAAGAGTAGAACTCGGCGCATAAGTCTCTGCGAGGGGGCGTTGTGAGACCTCAGGGGCTTCCGCCAGAAATCGGCGGACGCAAGCGACGCGAAAGCCCAGGTCTTGCAGGCTTTCGGCACGGCTGAAAGCCGTGCCCTCCCGAGCGCCATTTATGCGATAACTCTTAGACAGATTGTGAGAACAAAAACATAACCTTGGGTAACGGAGGTGTAACGCGCGGAGAGTTACAAACGTCATAAGATTAGGAAGGGGTTAATGGACCGTCCGGGAGGTTTCCCATGCGATGGATCCCGAAGTTGTTACCCTGCCTAGTAATTTGCATCACGAGCATTCCGGCAATTCCTCAACAAGCCAAAGCGAAAGAAGAAGGCGAGCCGCAGATGGTGTGGGTGAACTATGCGGAGGGAGAGGTGAAGTTTTCGCCAGGACACAACGGGAAGCCTGCGCTTGGAAATGACTGGATCGAGGTGGCCGCGGGCCAGGTGATGGAGGACGGATACACACTGGCGACGGAGAAAGGGCGCGCGGAAATCGAGTTTGAGAATGGGACGGTGGTGTATCTGGCAGGGAATTCGGTGCTGGAATTCAATAGGTTGTGGGTTACGGC
>Ga0187816_10000214_pt1 | contig 16881 bp, 14 predicted proteins | sample NC_wetland_sal_i_16_FD_132960 | JGI IMG/M metagenome (GOLD analysis project Ga0187816, IMG submission 132960) | Wetland sediment microbial communities from Neuse River Estuary, North Carolina, USA - SO4_1 | ecosystem: Environmental > Aquatic > Freshwater > Wetlands > Sediment | place: USA... | reverse complement strand
GCCTACTTCCAGGGCTCGCTTGGGATCGAGGAAGCCGTAAAGCTCGATGCATTTGGCAACGAGTCCGGTCCAGCCGGTTTGGTGACTGGCGCCCAGCCCGGCACCATTGTCGCCATGAAAGTACTCGAAGAAGTAGATGCTGTCGCGCCAGAATGGATCACTCTGGAACTTTTCCGTCCCGCCATAGACAGGTCGCCGGCCATGCGCGTCGCGCAAGAAGATCCGGGTGAGCCGGTCCGCGATCTCCTTGCTGACCTCGAAGAGGTTCATCAGCTTGCCGGATCCCGTGGGGCATTCGATTTTGAAGTTGTCGCCGTAGTACAAGTAAAAGTTCAGCAGCCCCCGGATAAGGAGCGCGTTTACCGGCATCCAGACGGGTCCGCGCCAGTTGGAGTTGCCGCCGAACATCCCAGTATTGGACTCGGCCGGCAGGTAGTCCACGCGGTACTCCTGCCCTTGCACCTGAAGAACATAGGGGTGCTGTTCATGGAACTTGGAAAGCGAGCGGATGCCATAGGGGCTAAGGAACTCGTTTTCGTCCAGCATCTTCGTAAGGATCCGGCGGAGCCGCTCCGGGGTGACCAAGGCGAAAATCCCCCGCTCCGCCACGCCGAAATGTCCCGGGCCTGTGGGATGGATGGTCTTCAGGAGTTCGGGCATCCGGCGCACGCGTTCGAGGAAGGCCGCAGTTGCCTCCGGAACATGCTCCCGCGCACTAGCCTCGATAACTGTTGTCGCGCATAGGGGAAGGAGTCCCACCATCGAGCGCACCTTCAGCCGCGTGGCGCTACCATCTGGCAGCCGCAGCAGGTCGTAGTAGAAGCCGTCCTCCTCGTCCCACATGCTGTCTGGACCGGGCCGGTTCATCGCTGAGGCGATAAAAAGGAAGTGCTCCGAGAACTTTGCAAGCATGTCCATGTAGCTGGGGTCGTGGAGGGTGAGCTCGAACGCCAGTTCCAACATGTTCTGTGTGAAAAGGGCCATCCATGCCGTGCCGTCTGCCTGTTCCAGATGGCCGCCGGTAGGAAGCGGCGCGCTGCGGTCGAAGACGCCGATGTTGTCGAGGCCGAGAAAGCCCCCCTCGAACACGTTCTTGCCGAAACGATCCTTCCGGTTCACCCACCAGGTAAAGTTCAGCAAGAGCTTCCTGAACGTCGTCTTGAGGAATTCGATGTCTGTCTTGCCGTGCAGGGCCTGTTCGGTGCGATACAGAAAGAGAGTGGCAAAGGCGTGGACCGGAGGGTTCACATCGCTAAAGTTCCACTCATACGCAGGCATCTGGCCGTTTGGGTGCAAGTAGACGGCACGCAGCATCAATTCCATCTGCTCCTTGGCGAAGTCGGGGTCCACGATGGAGAGTGGCAGTGTATGAAAAGCCAGGTCCCAGGCCGCGTACCAGGGGTATTCCCACTTGTCGGGCATGGAAATGATGTCTTGGTTCAGCATGTGGAACCACTCCGAGTTCCGGGAAGATCGATACCCGGTATGGAGCGGGTTGGAGTGGTGCTCATCCAACCAGTTGTCACCGTCGAAGAAGAAGAACTGCTTGCTCCACAGCATGCCGGCAATAGCCTGGCGCATCACTTTCGCTGCGTCCGGGGAGACCGAAGGTGGGGTCACCGAGCGGTAGAAGTCGTCCGCCTCCTGAAGCCGAATGGTCAGGATCTTGTCAAACTCCTTGCCGAAGCCGGATGCGATGCTCTTGGACGCATTGGCCTGGCTGGTCAGACGCAGCCGCACGGTGGCTGACTGACCGGGACCTACCGTCAATCGATAGTGCGCGGCAACTTTGGTGCCCTGCTTTCCAGGGTTCACCGCGCACTCTTTGCCCTGCACCACGCAGTCGTTTACGCCGTCTTTGACGTAGGGGCTCTCGTTCTTTTGCCCGGGAAATAGCCGCTCGTTGTTCGTCTCGTTCTCGGTGAACAGCAGCGGCACCTCGCCCTCGCAGGAAAGGATGAATTCACCCAGCAGCGGATGCGTCGCCACCACCGCACTCGTGCCCGCGGCTGCCTCGATCTGCTTGAGGCTTGGTTTCGCAGAGGCCCTATTTGATTCGGCAATCCACGATGCCCAGTCGTTCCGGAACCATAGTGTCGGCAAAAGATGCAGCTCTGCCGCTTCCGGCCCTCGGTTGGCTGCGCTGATTCGGACTAGGATGTCTTCCGGACCGTCTTTGGCATACTCCACGAAGACGTCGAAGTAGCGGTCGTCCTTGAAGGCGCCGGTGTCGAGCAGTTCATACTCCATCTCGTTTCGAGAACGTCGGCGATTGGTCTCCACTAGGTCGTCGTAGGGATAAGCCGCCTGCGGGTACTTGTAGAGATACTTCATGTACGAGTGGGTCGGCGTGCTGTCGAGGTAGAAGTAGTACTCCTTCACATCCTCACCGTGGTTGCCCTCGCTGTTGGTCAATCCGAAGAGCCGCTCCTTGAGAATCGGATCCTTGCCGTTCCACAGGGCCAGCGCGAAGCAGAGATGCTGTTTGTCATCGGAGATGCCGGCGATGCCGTCCTCGCCCCAGCGGTAGGCACGCGAGCGGGCATGATCGTGGGTGAAGAAATTCCAGGCGTCACCCCCCTCGCTATAGTCCTCGCGAACCGTGCCCCACTGTCGCTCGCTGAGGTAGGGTCCCCACTTCTTCCATGGGACTTTTCCCAGTCGCGCGTCATTTAATCGTTGCTGTTCCACCGTAATCATGATTCCCTCCGCACGCCATACAGTTGCGGTAGTGAAACTACTTAGCTAATTACGAGCTTGACAGACAATCCGATATCTTTACGTACAGTTTCCGTCGTACCTCGAACGTAGCACCGCATCGGCGCTAGCACAACTAGGGAAATTCCTGGGAGGCCAGGCTAACGGAGAATGGGCCACAAGGATGGGAATCACAGTGGGCCGCGCAATCTCTCCAGGACCGTATTGCATCACCTTTGAGCATGCTGGGCGGTGTTGCGTCCGAGCCCGCGGCTCCCACCTGTAATGATCGCGATTCTGTCTTTCATTGTTCCAACACTGTCGTTTGCCATACGTGCTCCTTTTACTGCCACCGGGCCCTAGAGCTGCCGCCTACCAGGGAACCATCCCGTTCCTATTGGAGAAGGTGCCGGTCGGACCGTCATCAGGGAGTAGCGCCAAGCGGACGGTCTCGGCAGCTCCTTCGGAAACTGTTTGCGTACCGCGGTGACCATTAAGATCGGTGGCGGTATAGCCGGGATCGGCAGAATTGACCTTGATGGCGGTACCGCGAAGCTCGTAAGCGAGCTGCACCGTGAACATGTTGAGGGCGGCCTTTGAGGCGCTATAACCGAGATATTTGACACCAGCATAGGGATAGGCCGGATCGCCGTTTTGGCGCAGTGAGCCGAGTCCACTCGAGACGTTGACAATGCGCGGCGACGGAGTCTTACGAAGCAACGGAAGCATGGCCTGGACCACCGCGATGCTACCAACGAAGTTAACGCGCAAAGCGCGTTCGATCGCATCGAGGCTACTGGCGGTAGGCGGACCGTCGCCCTGAGCGACGATGCCGGCGTTGTTCACGAGAATGTCCAGGTGGCCGAAATCGGCCGCGATGCTGTTCGCGGCCGCGGCGATACTGGGGTGGTCGGTGATGTCGAGGGCGAGGTAGCGGACATCAAGACCTTCGCCAGCTAGTTCGGCCGCCGCATCCTCACCAAGCGCCTTATTGCGAGCGCCCAGCAGGACGATGCAGCCTGCCCCGGCGAGCTGCCGGGAGACTTCGAAGCCGATACCCTTGTTCGCTCCTGTGACGAGCGCAATTTTCTTCTTCGTGGATCCAACGTTTTCGTCTGCCATATCTGCTCCTTCACTTTTCACTAACGGCGCAAAGGCGCCGCTTGCGTGCTCTGGTCAGGCGCGAAATAGGTGCCTGTGTCAAGGTCAGCAATGAGACCAGGTTGAACCGGGCGCCATCCCAAGCTTTGCTGGGTTTGTGCGTTGGAAGCCGGGCAGTCGATGCCAACGAAAAGCGCGATCCAGCCAAAGTGACTGGCGGCCTCCTCGGCCGACTTGCTGACCACCGGCACGTTCAGGTGACGCCCGATCACTCCAGCGATGTCTCGGAAGGGCACGCCCTCGTCTGCGACGGCGTGATAGGTGGCTCCCGCGGAACCCTTTTCGAGCACGAGTCTGTAAAGATGAGCCGCGTCAAGCCGGTGCACAGCGGGCCAGCGGTTAAGACCGTCACCCACGCACGCTGAATCCCCCTTCTCACGCGCGAGCTTGATGAGAGCCGGAACGAAGCCATGATCTCCGTCCCCATGGACCGATGGAGGAAGGCGCAGCACAGAGACGCGCACGCCACGCGAGGCCATCGCCGCTGCCTGTTCCGACTTGCGCGGAAAACTGGGAATGGGCGCATCCTCTTCGGTTGCAAGGGGGCTCCGGCGCTGAAGGAGCAAGGTCCCGGAAGTGACCACCAACGGACGGTTCGAGCCCGCGAGCGCGGCTCCTAGCGTCTCGATGGCGCGCCTATCCTTCTCGGCGGCAGGCGCGTAGTTCGAGAAATCGTGGATGAAGGCCGTGTGAATCACACCGTCCGCAGCGGCCGCTCCGCTGCGCAGGCTCTCGAGATCTTCGAGCGCACCGCGGTGTACATCGGCTCCTGCCGCAGCAACCGACGCGGCGGCCGCATCCGAGCGAGCGAGGCCGAGCACCTTATGTCCCGCATCCATTAGCTCCCGAACGATCGCGGAACCTATGAAACCTGAAGCGCCTGTGACGAAAACCCGCATATTCTTGTCCTCCTCAAGTTGGATATTGGGCCCGTCGGACTCGCTATTGACGAGCCGCCCAGACTTTCGATAAAACGGAGAATGTCTCCGAAAGCTTAGATATACGGAGACTGTCTCCGGTTACATTCTTTTCTATGCCGAGGAAGCGTTCTAAACCCGCCGCTCGAAGACCGCGCACCGATGCCCAACGCAACCGCGAGCGGATTTTGGAAGTCGCCAAGGCGGCATTCACCCGGTCGGGTGCACATGCCAGCTTGGACGACGTCGCCAAACAGGCCGGCGTTGGACCGGGAACTTTGTACCGTCACTTCCCGACTCGCGATGCCCTGATCGAGGCCGTTTATCACACTGAGGTGGAAAAGCTGGCGGCAGCACAACGGGAACTATCCGCAAAACTCCCTCCCATCGAGGCGTTGCGGGCCTGGATGATGCTTTTCGTTGACTACATTGCCACAAAGCAGATCATCGCATCGGCGCTGAATAGCGTCGTCGGTGGTCCTTCGAGGCTGTACGATTCTTCCCGCGTTCAGGTTGCGGGAGCGATCGATGCACTCGTGAAGACTGCCATGAAGAGCGGCGACATACGCAAAGACCTCGAGCCCTTTGACCTCCTTCGCGCGCTGATTGGCGTCTCCAACGTGGCGACCGGACCGGACTGGCAGGAAAGCGCGAGGAGACTGGTCGATATCCTAATCACCGGTTCGCGACCAATGAAGTAGAGCCCGGCGACCTAGCTCCCGCATTGTCGGCAATGCAGAAGTTATGATCAGTGTAGCTGTAAGTTCTGAGTACCCCGTCATCCGGACAAAACCTAACGTTGGGCTGCTTTGGGGCCGGCGATACGGAAATTGGTGACACCACCACGCATGGCGCGTAACGTTAACCAGTTGCGAGTATCACGGCACCGAGGTTAGGCCATGGTGTAGCGTGGCAGAATCAGTTGCGCACGGGAGTCGGGCTTTGGAAAGGATCGAAACCAAAGATGACTTCACCTCAAGCCAGTCCATTCATTCTCAATCTGGATAGCCCCCTGGCGACACTCGAACGGGTCGGCGGCAAGGGCGCATCGCTTGCGCGCATGGTCGCGGCTGGCTTGCCCGTTCCGCCCGGCTTCCACATCACTACCGACGCCTATCGCCGCTATGTGGATGAGAACCACCTCGGCGACGGAATTCTGTCTGCCGTGGTACAGGCACAGGCCAACGACCCCGCCACGCTCGACCGCGCGTCGGAGCAAATCCAATCGCTCATTGGGAAAGGCACGATGCCCGGCGACATCGCCGCGATGATACGGCAGTGGTACGGCGAGCTGGGCGCCGATGCCGCCGTGGCGGTGCGTTCGTCGGCGACAGCGGAAGATTTGCCGGGCATGTCGTTCGCGGGGCAAATGGAAACGTACCTCAACGTGCGCGGCAGCGATGAAGTGATCCATGCAGTCAAGCGGTGCTGGGCGTCGCTGTGGACGGGGCGCGCGATCAGTTACCGCCAGCGACAGGGGATCCGGCCGGAAGACGTCAGCATCGCCGTTGTCGTACAGCAACTTGTTGCGGCCCAGGTCGCAGGCGTGGTCTTCACCGCGAATCCGGTGACGGGCGCGCGCGACGAACTGGTGATCAACGCAGCATGGGGTTTGGGCGAGGCGATCGTGAGTGGCCGTGTTACACCGGACACGATCATCATCAAGAAGCAAACGGGTGCCATCGCATCACAGGAAATCGCCAGCAAAGAAGTCATGACGGTGCGGTCGCCGGAAGGCACGAGCGAGGAGCCTGTCCCGGCCGGCAAGCGCCAACGAGCCGCGTTAGAGCCAACTCAAGCGGCGGAACTAGCACGGCTCGGGATGAAAATCGAAGAGCTCTACGGCCAAGCGATGGACATCGAATGGGCCATGTGCGATGAGCAGATCTTCATCGTGCAGGCGCGACCGGTGACCGCACTGGCCGAATCGCGTACAACGCTCGAGTGGAAGGCACCGCGGGAGGGGCGGCAATACTGGCGAAGCAGCGTTGCCGAATTGTTGCCTGATCCGCTCTCGCCGTTGTTCGCCACGCTTGCCTTGCCGTTGTGGAACCAGGCGTTGCACGATTTGACGGAGTCGCTGCGCATCAATTTTCTGAGGGGCAAAGATTTCGCGCTGATGACGATCCATCAGTACGCTTACTACGATTTTGCCGTGACCGGTTGGCAAACGGTGCGGCTGCTTGTCGCCCTGCCTGTCCTGATTCCCAGGCTGGTCCGGATCCGACGCGGGGCGCAGGCGCGGTGGGCCGATGAAACACGCCCACGCTATGCGAATGTGGCGGACAAGTGGATGGGACGGGAACTTACCACAGCGCCCGCAGTGGAACTGCTTGCCGGTGCGCGAGAGATTGTGGGGGCGGCGGCGAACTACTATGTGAGCATCCAGCTTGTCCTGGGGAGTGTGAATTTAAGCGAAGCCATTTTTACAAACGTGTACAACCGCCTCATCAAGCGCCAGGGCGACCCGCCGGCACTGACTTTCCTGCTGGGTTTCGATAGCGCACCGATCCGTGCGGAGAAGTCGCTCTATGATCTGGCGATGTGGGCGCACCAACACGGGGAGCTCACCGAATATCTTACGCGGACGAGCGGCAAGGACATCACCGCAGCATACGAGTCGCAATCGTCGCCTATAGCCGACGCAGGAAGTTGGCGCGAATTCACAGACCGCCTCGCGAAACATTTGAATCATTTTGGTCACGCCGTCTACGACCTGGATTTCGCCAAGAGCCTACCCGCTGAGGACCCGGCGTCGCTGCTCGAAACACTCAAATATTTTATCGCGGGGCAAGGCCGGGACCCGTACGAGAGGCAGGCGGCGGCAGGAGCGGCACGGGAGCAGGCCACGGAATCTTTGCTCGCGCGCCTGAGGGGGCTACGTCGACGCTTTTTCAGGCGCGTACTCCGGTGGGCGCAACGTTGGGCGCCGCTTCGCGAAGACGCACTCGCCGATGTTGGGCTGGGATGGCCGATGCTGCGCCGGATGTTGCGGGAAGTAGGATGCCGGATGGCCGCGGCGGGTGCAATCGCGGAATGCCACGAGGTGTTTTGGTTGAAGTGGGAAGAGGCGGAGGAGGCAGCGGGCGCACTCGACGCGGGTCAGCCTGTGAAGGATTATCGTCGCACGCTGGATGAGCGGCGCGAGACCTGGAGGAGAGCGCATGATGTGACACCACCTGTCGCGCTGCCTATCAAGGGTGGCGGTCGGCTCTTCGGCCTCGACGTCAGTCGCTGGATGCCCGCGCGGAGTGGTCAGACGGCAAGCAACATCATTAGAGGAATTGGCGCTAGCCCGGGAAGGGTGACCGGCGCAGCATGTGTGATTCACGGCCCTGAGGAGTTCGACCAAATGAAGCCGGGCGATATTCTCGTCGCCAAAATCACCACGCCCGCTTGGACGCCGCTCTTCGCGCTGGCATCGGGCATCGTTACGGATGTGGGCGGCCCGCTGAGTCACAGCTCGATTGTGGCGCGTGAATACGGTGTGCCCGCTGTGCTGGGAACCGGCGTGGCGACCCACCTTATCCGCAGCGGACAGCACATCACGGTGGATGGCAACGGCGGTGTAGTGACATTGGGTGCATGAGATGCAAAATGAAGAGAGAGAGCGCATCCAGCCCGGTTGGATTAAAAATTACCCGCGATGGGAGTTCATATGAAATTCATGCGCCTTTTGATGTTTGGGACGGTCATGTTGATGGCGAACGGCGCTGGTGCGCAGAATTCAGTCAAACCATTTCATCTCGATGAGGCCACGATCAGCGATGTGCACGCGGCGTACAAGTCCGGCGCTCTCACATCCGTAAGGTTGGTGCAGGCTTATCTGGAGCGCATCCGGGCCTGCGACCAGGCGGGCCCGAAGCTCAATGTGGTGATCTTTCTCAATCCTAGGGCCTTGGAAGAGGCGGCCGCGCTAGATGAACATTTCCGCAGGACCGGGAAGTTCGTCGGCCCGCTCCATGGAATCCCCGTGCTGCTGAAAGACAATGTCAACACGAATGACATGCCGACCACGGGCGGCTCGCTCAGCCTGGCGGGATACACTCCCGTCACCGATGCGGCGATTACTCAGAAATTGCGCAGCGCGGGCGCAATCATCCTCGCTAAGGTCAACCTGCACGAGTTCGCGATCTGGGGTGAAACGGTCAGCTCGATCCAAGGGCAGACCCTCAATCCCTATGACCTAACCCGCACGCCTGGCGGGTCGAGTGGTGGTACCGGCGCAGGTGTGGCTGCCAATTTCGCGATTGCGGGCATTGGCACCGACACCGTCAACTCCATCCGATCACCAGCGTCGGCGAACAGCATCGTGGGTATTCGCCCGACGCTCGGTCTCGTCAGCCGAGCCGGTATTATCCCGTACTCATTCACCCAGGATGCCGCTGGTCCGCTCGCCCGCACCGTTACGGACGCGGCGAAGATGTTAAGCGTGCTCGTCGGCTATGACCCTAACGATCCGGCGACGGCATGGAGCGTCGGGAATACCGAGGAGGACTACACGAAATTCCTGAAGGCCAATGGTGTGCAGGGCAAGCGCATCGGCGTATTACGCAGTTTCTTCGGCATTGCACCCATCAACGACGAGGTCAATATTATCGCGAGCCAAGCGGTCGAGGATCTGAAGAGGTCTGGCGCAACGGTAGTCGAGCTGAACACCCCAGATCTCGATAGCGAAAAGCTTTCCTCTGATATCAGCGTTCATCTGTACGAATTTAAGCCGGCAATCAACGCTTATCTTGCCGCGGGCAACACGCCCGTTAAATCGCTCGAGGAGATCATCTCTTCCGGCAAGTTTCATCCGAACATCGGGGACAACATCACGAAAGCACAAGGCCTCGAGATGGACGACAGCTATCGCCTGCGTCTTCAGAAGCGCTCCGAGTTGCAGCAGCGTGTCATAAAGATCATGGCTGACGAGCGACTCGATGCGATAATGTTCCCGCATCAGAAGCGGCTTGTGGTGCCTATTGGGCAGACCCAGGTGGAGCGCAACGGCGCTCTTGGATCAGTGACCGGCTTTCCTTCCATCGTCGTACCAGGCGGATTTTCATCCCCAACTCCGACGGCTACGCTCGGCGTCCCGGTGGGCATCGAATTCCTCGGCAGACCATGGTCCGAAAAGCTATTGGTCGAGATTGGCTACGGTTACGAACAAGCGACCAAGCACCGCCGCCCTCCGCCAACCATACCGCCACTGCTCGCCGCCCGATATTGAGGGCCAGGAATATCGATGCATTGCCATTGGTGAACACATATGAAAATGACTGCTACCGAAAAGCTTTTCGTCAACCGTGCGGGGCACGCTGCCAGGGTCGCCCGCCGCGCTGAGAAACTTCTCGAACATTGCCCCATCCGACCCGGCCAGCACTACCTCGAGGTCGGTTGCGGCATCGGGGCCGCCGCCCGAAGAATCGCCGAAGCTTCCGGCCTCGACGTCATCGCAATTGACGTCGACCCCGAACAAATTCGCGCGGCCGAGAGTGGCCCGGCGCTACCCAATCTGCGGTTCCTGACCATGGACACGACCACACTGCAATTTCCCAACGCGCAGTTCGACGTCGTTGCGACCAGCAAGACTATGCACCATGTCCCAGACAGACAGGGCGCCTTCCGGGAAATGATCCGGGTGCTGCGCGAAGGCGGCTATCTCATTTTCACGGACTTCGCACTTCCCTCTTGGTTTCCCGGCACGCCTTTTCTCTCCGAACGAGGCCTCCATTTGCTGGCTTCCCAAGCCAACCTCGCCCTCATCTATCGTTCTAGGAGCTGGGCTACCGTGGATCTGATCTGGCGGAAAGATATGAGCAAGTAGGGTCCGACGACTCTGGTACCCGAACCGCTGCGTCGCCACTCCCTCGGCAGATTCCTCAGGTTCTGGTTGTCTTCAGATTACCAACCCGAAAAACTAGCCCGCTGGCGCGTGGAGGTACAGATGTAATGGCAAAGATAATACAGAGGTGAGCGCGCCACGTGAGGCCGCTCGCCGGCGGCCATGACCTGGAGTCATGGTAGGATGCGCTCAACGCAGCGCCGGTGGCAGCCTCCAGGAGTAGAGAAGACCACTGGTCGAATGCCGACTGGCCGTGAACCAGTGAGGAGCACGTCAGTGAGCTCAACTAACTCAGCAAATCACCATGAGGGATTGACCCTGCGTCAGGCGGCGCTGATCGCCGGCTTCGCCTACCTGCTGTCTCCTGTTACCACTGCTGAGTTTTCTATCATGCCAAAGCTTGTTATTCCGGAGAACATCGAACAAACCGTTCAGAACATTGTCGCCCATCATGGCCTCTTTGTTGCCGCAATATTCTGCTACCTGATCACCTTTATCGAGGACGTGGTTATTGCCTGGGCGCTCTATGTCTTGCTCGTGCCGGTAAACAGATCGGTGTCACTGCTTACCGCGTGGTTCAGGTTGGTGTATACAGCCATTGCTCTCTTCGGCTGGCTAAACTTGGTGACCGTTTTTCGCCTCCTGAACACACCCGATTACCTCACCGCCTTTGGCTCCGCTCAACTGCACGCCCAGGTTCTGCTTCTGCTCCGTTCGTTTCGATACGATTGGTCCATGAGCCTCGTGATTTTTGGGATTCATCTTGTTCTGCTGGGCTATTTGATCTACCGGTCTGGCTACATCCCCAGGATAATCGGAATTCTCCTGGTAATCGATGGATTGGGCTGGGCAATCGATAGCTTGCAGCCATACCTTTATCCAAACGCCCATCTTGGATTCCTCTTCATCACCTTCTTCGGGGAACTGGTCTTCATGCTTTGGCTCTTGATCAGGGGCTGGAAGATCCAGGAGCCGACAGCACCTTCTTGAGCCGGCTGCGCATACGAATCAGATCGGTCCACGATAACGGCGTAGCCGCACCGCTGCGGCAAGGAATAGCGCGGCGACCGCAAGGCCGATCCACAAACCCGGACTAATCAAGAATTGACCCGGGCTGAGTTGCGTCAGCGGATCCATCGACATGCTACCCGCTGTGAACTTGGCGCCTTCCGGCCCACCACTCATGCGATAGCCCAGCAGGGCGGCGAAATGCGAAGTGTTGAACGCAATCTTTTCCACGATGCCGATCGCGAGCAGCGGTAATGCGGCCCATAAAAATGCCATGCGTCGCGCCCAGCCGGAGACCAGCAGCAGCCAGCCGTAGATTGGCGCATACCAAAGCGCATGAATGGCCAGAAGGTGGTAGAGCAGCATCAGCGACATCTGCCACAACGGCACATGGGTCCATAGCGTCGCGACACTCTGACCGCTTCCCAGCAGCACGGCGCTGCTAAGCATCAACATGATCCCTTGCGTAACAACGGTGATCCCGAAAGTGACCAGCGGGAGAACCACCAGCGGAATGCTCGCCTTCGAAAGCACTGTCGTGAGATCGGAAACCGGCAGCGACTTCCAGAACAGAATGCTGCGATCCCGGCGTTCGCCGTGCAGCGCGTCGAGACAGTAAAACACCGCGACGATAAAAGTGGTCATCATGATCAGAAGCGCGGCGAAGTTGTACGGCTGCTCGATGAGCTTGTGCTGCTGCGCCGGGTCGAGCGCCAACGCGGCACGCATCTTGTCCGACGGATGAATCGTTCGGATCAGGAATCCGGCCAGAATTAGCGCCGCGGCGGCCAACGGAGCGATATAGATCGAACGGCTCTCCCACAATTCGCGTCGCACGGACCAGTACAAGCGCCGAGTCTCCGGGATGACTGCGGCCGCGGCGACCTGCGATTCGAGGGGAGACTCCGGCACCGCATTCGATTGGCTATTCATCCGGCCGCTCCTTGTGCCCGGTAGGCCTGATTGCCCATCACGGCAACAAACAAGTCGGCGATGCTGGGCGTGCGCACGTCGCCAAGCGCGGCGAGTTGCTCACGATCAACCCGGTCGAACAGCAGAATGCTGCCACCGAACACCTGCCGCTCGTGCATCGGCTTCAGCGCCCGTGCCGCGGCCGCCTGTTCGGGGTGCACCATCACTTCCACGTAGCGCGACTCCATCTCTTCCATGCTGCAATCGAACACGATCCGGCCGCGGTCGATGAACATGAGATCGGTGAGGATATCCTGGATCTCTTCCACCTGATGTGTCGTCACCAGGATCGTGCGGCTGCGATCGAAGTAGTCGTTCAGCAGCGAATCATAGAACTGCTTGCGATACAGGATGTCCAGGCCAAGCGTCGGCTCGTCCAGCACCAGCAGTTTTGCGTCGATGGCCATCACCATAGCCAGGTGCAGTTGGGTCACCATGCCCTTTGACAGCTCCCTGACCCTGCTGGTGCGCTTGATATTCGTCTTCGCAAGAAGACCTTCCGCCTTTGCGCGGTCGAATCGCGGATGCACGCCTGTCACGTAGTCCAGCGCCTGCGAAACCCGCATCCAGCGCGGCAGCACTGCCACATCGGCAATGAAGCAGACATCGCGCATGAGTTGATAGCGTTCGGTCCAGGGGTTGCGTCCGAGCACCCTCAGTTCTCCCTGATAGGGTGTGAGGCCGAGAATCACGTTGAGCGCGGTGGTCTTGCCTGCGCCGTTGGGTCCAATGAGTCCGAGGATGCGGCCCTCTTCGACACGCAGATTGATGCCATCCAGCGCGATCGTTGTTCCGTACGCCTTTCGGAGACCGCGTGCTTCTATGCATGCCATAGCTTCAGCGCTCCTCCTCTTTGCTTTTCGATCTCGACCGGCGGGTTGCGCCAGCCTCTAACAGTTCTTCCGGTGCCAGGCCGAGCCGCAGCATGGTTGCGTGGATCCTGGGCCATTCTTCCGCAAGGAATTTCTGCCGCTCACTCTTCAGCAACAGATTACGCGCTCCGGCCTTAATGAACATGCCGAGACCCCGCCTCTTCTCGACAAGCTCCTCATCCACCAGTTGTTGATAGCCCTTCAGAACCGTGAGCGGATTGACGCGATCTTCCGCCGCGACCGTACGCACCGATGGCAGCGGATCCCCTTCCTTCAGCACGCCGTCGAGTATCATCGCGACGACGCGAGAGCGAAGCTGGCGGTAAATGGGCTGACTGTCGTTCCACTCACGGTCCATCAGGTTTTCCCGATACCTCTTCCCAAAGGCACCCCCGCGTCACTTTGTCCGCTGCAGGTCGAAGTGCGCGCGGACCGGCTTGTCCTCGGGCATCATGAAGGTCCAGTCCTCGGTGTGATGGTTGGCGTCGATTATCGTAAACACTGCATGGTACATGTGTCCATACTGCGTGCTGCCGGCGACGTCAAGAAAATCGAATTCCACCGTCTTTCCGTCCGGCGTCATCTTGCCCACCATGCGAGGCCGATTGCCGGCGTCGCAATAATGAGTCAGCAGCAGGCGATCGCTGTCCAGGTAGAACATGGTGACCGGATGGTCGTAACGTGTCGGATCGTCCGGCGTTCCCGCTTCCTTCATCTCATGCACCAGCGCGTTTCCCCGGGAGGTCACGCGCAGCGAGATCTGCGTGAGCCCTCCGTCCCCCATCCCGGGTTGCGGCGGGACGGTTGTCACGTGCCCTTCCCAGGTACCCGCGAGAGCTTTCATTGTATCGAAGGACTTTTGCGCGCCAGATTGGGCCTTTTGCGCATCAGCCTGGGCAAACGCCACGCTGGCGAGCAATATCAGAACAATGGCGGACAGCATAAAACGAAAAGATTTCATGGTTCATTCTCCTTAAGCTTCTTACTTTCGGATCAGGGTCATTCCTCGTGTACTCGGGTGCGAGCGCTCGCCCCTCGATCATCCTCCAGTGTTATAGTTAACTATCACACTAGCTCACATGCAAGCTTTTTCTTTCCTTTTCTTTTTCCCACTTCCCGCCCCCCCCCCGCCCCTTCGTCAGGGCATGGCTTCAGAGGTTGCGGAAAAAGTCGTTCTCTTTAGGAGGCAGGGGCTTCAGCCCCTGCGTAAAGCCTTCAAATCCAATGGGCTTTAGCCCCTGAAGAAAGGTTTCCATGCATTTTTCCGCAGCCTCTTCAGCCATGCCATAACTGCCGCAAAATCAGTGCGGCTTTAGCCGCTGAGGGTGATAAGGTCTGTTATCGCCAATTGACCAGGTCGGGGGACGCTGGATTGGAATCCTTCGCGGAAGCAAGCACATCCCCCCGGGCATACGCTTATCTGAATGGCAGCTAGGCGCACAGGAGCATGAACACTTCAGCGAAGTTGATGTTCTTCTGCGGGAAAATGGCGGCAGGCAAGTCCACCCTCGCAAGAAATTTGGCCGTTCGAGAAAATGCTGTCCTTCTTGTGCAGGACGATTTCTTGAATGCCTTGTTTCCTGGCGAGATCACCGACATTCAGGGATTCGTCAAGTGCTCTTCTCGATTGAAGAACGCGCTCACGCCACACGTTTGCGCTCTTTTGTCGAAGGGTATTTCCGTCGTGCTCGATTTTCCCGGCAATACCAAGCTGCAGCGTGCATGGTTTCGCGAGCTCATCGAGCGTGCGAATGTTGAGCATGAGTTGCACTTTGTAGACGCATCCGACGCCTTGTGCAAGAGTCAGCTTTGTAAGCGAAGCACGGGGTTACCTGCTGGCACTCCCTGGACCCGGGACGTGGACTTTGAAGCCATTACTGCGTATTTTCAGCCTCCGTCGGAGGATGAAAACTTCAATGTCGTCCGTCATGAGCGCGTTTAGCACATCGGAAACTTAGAGTACGAGGCTGGACTTTTCCGACCACCTGACTTACCGGGAGTTGTCGCCCTTTATGCTTTAGCGGGATCTTCGCGCCGCCTAAATTCAGCACTCACCAAACATCCGCGCTCGGACTTGCTCGTTTAAGGGCAGATCGAGACCGCTATTTATGTGATCTGGCACTCGAGTCGGATCCTCGGCGATCAGCGGCATTGCCTTCGCGCGCAATGCAGCAGCCTCAGGTGAAGAATCTTGGAAAAGCGTACGCAGCCACGCTTCCACGGTGTGGCAGGTGCGGAAGTACACGCGACGTTGATCAGCGTAGCGGCTTGCAGCCGCGGCCCAGTCTGAGTCCCTTGAGAGTTCATCACGCAGAGTTCGCGCATCGCGCAAAGCCAAGGAGAGGCCTTGCCCGAAAGTGGGATCGGTAGTTGCTGCAGCATCGCCAACGAGTACCACTCCATCTCGATAGGGGTGTTCTACCCAAGAATCGCTAACGTCAAAACTGGCCAGCGGCCCAATGCTTTTCGCTTCAGCATAGTATTCGGCCAGAGGAGGATAAACTTTTGGAGACTCGCTGGTGAATAGCTTAAGCATGGGGTCGCCTTGCAGACGGTAGCCAACTGTCTTCGGGTATATAAAGTAGGCGCGGAAGCGACAGTTGCCGAGAGGGATCAGAACAGCGCACATGCCGAGGCCGGGATTGAATATAAAGTAGATTGTGTCCGCGGGCGCTTTGACGTCGGTCAAAAGCACTCCGGCCATATAGTAGGGATTCGATTGTTCTTGGACTGCGAAGCCGGCCCATTTTCGTGCAGCTGACCCGCGGCCATCGGCGGCAACAACCAGACGCGCCGCGATACGTTCGCGGTTCCCTCCGTCGGTGATTACCGCAGGTGTTTTCCCCGTTTCGATCTGCTCAACAGTCACGCCGCGACGAACCTCTGCTCCCGCTTGTTTCGCGGCCGCCAGCAATGTTTCCTGCATGACTTGATGCGGAAAGGAAAGAAGTGGCAGGCGTTGTGGGGTTGTTGACGTGAGATCTCGTAGCCCCATGCCGGACTCGACAAAGGGCACGTCGTGGCCGCAGGATTTTTTGAGTAGCTCGTAAATCCCCAGTTCGCGCGCTTCGCCGCCGCCCCAGCAAACCAGTGCCTCACCCCGTACGCGATCTTTAAACTTCACTTCGCGCTCTAATACGAGAACCTTGGCGCCCTGTTCTGCCATCGCTTTGGCCAATGCAGAGGCTGCGATGCCACCGCCAATCGTAATGATGTCGTAACCCTGTGCAGGCACAGTGGTCTCCTTCTCATGGGGTACTGCGAGTGTCCCCTGGGGAGTGTCGAGACCTGGAATCGTGGCGGCATCTTAATGACAGGCAGCACGACAAGTCAAGCCATCGGTAACCTCACCACGCGATGCATATCAGGAAAAGCAAGCGGCTGGTAAACGACGGAAACCGGTCAAGTGGGTTTTGGTACG
>Ga0187816_10000213_pt1 | contig 16914 bp, 13 predicted proteins | sample NC_wetland_sal_i_16_FD_132960 | JGI IMG/M metagenome (GOLD analysis project Ga0187816, IMG submission 132960) | Wetland sediment microbial communities from Neuse River Estuary, North Carolina, USA - SO4_1 | ecosystem: Environmental > Aquatic > Freshwater > Wetlands > Sediment | place: USA... | reverse complement strand
GGACCTTTCGGGGCTGGCGAGGAAGTAATGGACGAACTGATCGCACGTCTCGTCGCTGACATCGGCATAGATCGTGCGACTGCAGAAAAAGCCGTCGGCATCATCCTCGAATTTCTGGTCAAGGAGGGCCCAGCTGACAAAGTCCGACCACTGCTGGCCAAACTCCCGGGAGCCGAGGCGGTGATGCAAAAGGCCGCGGGCGAAAGCGACTCTGGCGGCATGATGGCTGGGGCAATGGGTGGAGTCATGGGCGCGGGCATGCGCATGATGTCGGCCGGTTTAAGCATGGGTCAGGTGCAGAGCGTAACCCGCGCGGTGATTGCGTATACGCGAGAGAAAGCAGGCGAGGATGCGGTCGGCGAGATCGTCGCTGCAATCCCCGGGCTCGCGCAGTTTGTTTGAGTACCAATGTGTTTGTTGCGATCAAATTGCGCTGAGGGGGCATCGATGCCGTATCCTATTTCCGAAATTCAGGGGATCGGAACCGACGTTGCCGCCATTTTGAAATCGGATGGGATTCGCACCACTGTCACGCTGCTGCGCTTGGCCAAGACGCCGAAGCAAAGGTTAAAGCTGGCGCTCAAGACCGGAGCGCCGGAGAAAAACGTACTGGACTGGGTCACCGCCGCCGATCGCATGCGGATCAAGGGCGTGGGCTGGGAATATGCGGAACTGCTGCGGGCTGCCGGCGTGCGGACAGTCAATGAGCTTCGCTACCGCAATCCGCAAAAGCTCGCGGAAGCGATGGCGGAGGTCAATACCAAGCGCAAATTGGTCCGCGTTCTGCCGTCAGTGAATACGGTGGCGCGCTGGATCGAGGATGCCAAAAAACTGCCGCCGCTGATCCGTTATTGATTACAGCCGACGGCCGGCCGCCCTTTCTGAGACCGCCAGACTGAGCTTCCGCCGGTGCTTGACTTCGCGCGAGTGGCCGCGCAAAGCCACCGCCATCAGCGGCGCTAGGCCGCCGAATAAACTTAAGGACAGAGAGGCCATGGCAGCGAGAACCACGGCCGCAAATGTCACGCGTGGCGCTCCATCGGTCTCGGGCACAGCGCCCGCCGACAATGTGCTCATCGGGCTTCTCGCCAAGGGCCGCCCGCTGGTGATGGGCGTGCTTAATGTCACGCCCGATTCATTCTCCGACGGAGGCCGCTTCCTGGAGCCGACAGCCGCACTCGCGCAGGCGCGACGGCTTGTTGACGAAGGCGCCGACATCATCGATGTCGGCGCGGAATCGACACGGCCCTATGGCGGCGCCATCCCGGTTTCACTCGACGAGGAGCGCCACCGTCTCGCCGCGGTGCTGCCGGCAATCATTGGGCTGGGCGTGCCGGTTTCGATCGATACGATGAAAGCACCGGTCGCAGCCTGGGCGCTCGAGACCGGAGCCGCAATCGTCAACGATGTCTGGGGGCTGCAGCGCGACCCTGACATGGCGCGCGTCATCGCCAATCATGGCGCCCCGGTCATCGTCATGCACAACCGCGACAAAGCCGATCCGGCGATCGACATCATCGCCGCGGTGACCGAATTCTTCTCGCGCTCGCTCGAAATCGCATGGCAGGCCGGCATAGCCCGCGAGCAGATCGTGCTCGATCCGGGGATCGGCTTCGGCAAGACGCCCGAGCAGAGCCTTGCCTGCATCGCGCGGCTTGACGCCTGGCGCGGATTTAACCTGCCGATTTTGGTCGGAGCTTCGCGCAAGCGCTTTATCAACGCGATCGTGCCTGCCGAACCGAGCGAGCGGCTGGGCGGGTCGCTGGCCGCGCATCTGATCGCTGCCGAAAACGGCGCGGCGATCATTCGCGCGCACGATGTTGCACCGACGGTCCAGGCACTTGCGGTGGCCGCTGCGATCAGGCGAGGACGATGAGCGACACGATTTTTGTCAAAGGATTGGCGCTGCACGCCTATCACGGCGTGATGCAGCACGAAGCCAAGGTCGGGCAAACTTTTTATGTCGATCTGCAACTCGACCTTGAGCTCGGCAACGCGTCGCGAACCGACAAGCTGAAAGACACGGTTTCCTACGACTTCGTCATCAAGACCGTCGCCGAGGCATTCTGCGGCCGCCGCTACCGCCTGGTGGAAGCGGCCGCTGGCGCGGTGGCCGACGCCGTGTTGGCGCGCTGCCCGCAAGTGCGTAGCGTGCGCGTCACGGTGCACAAGCCGCACGCGCCGGTCGCCGCGACATTCGAGGATGTCGGCGTGACGATCGAACGCACGCGCAAACGCAAATCATGAACCAATCCTCGGCCGAGGCCCTGCTCGCGCTCGGCGGCAATATCGGCAATGTGCGCGGAACTTTCGATCGCGCCATCACCATGCTGTGCAGCGACGGCGCGGTGCGGCTTATCGCGCGCTCTTCCGATTATCGTACCCCGCCATGGGGCGTTACGGACCAGCCGCCCTTCATCAATGCCGCGATCATCGTGGCAACCTCGCTCGAGCCGCGGGTGCTGCTTGCGCGCGCGCTTGCGGTCGAGCGCGCGCTCGGCCGCGACCGGACAAGCGAACGGCGATGGGGGCCGCGCCCGATCGATATTGACATTCTCGCCTATGACGACGTTGTGTTGCGCGAGCCAGATTTGACGCTGCCACATCCGCATTGGTTCGAACGCGCATTTGTTCTCTTGCCGCTTGCTGAAATTGCGGCCGACCGCGTCATCGCCGGGCGACGGGTTGGCGATGTGCTCGCTGGCGCGGATGTCGCGGGCATCGAGAAGCTGCCGCCAAGGGAAGCGCAAGCGCCGCGCTGAACTGCCCTCTGGCCGGTTGGCCGCCGCGCCCGCGCGTGGCATTTTCCGGTTATGGCAAACCCCAAGGCCCCCATATCGGCCACCGATTTTCCTGCCGCGACGGAGGCGGACTGGCGCGAGCTTGTCGACGCCGTGCTCAAGGGCGGATCGTTCGAGCGGCTCAAGAGCCGGACCTATGACGGGCTGACCATCGAGCCGCTTTATTCATCCGCGCGTGAAGCAAGCGTCATCGCGGGGCGCCCGGGCGGCACCGCATGGGCCGTCATGCAACGGGTCGATCATCCCGATCCGGCGGCGGCAAACGTGCAGGCGCGCGAGGATTTGGACGGCGGCGCGGCCGGCTTGGTGCTGGTTTTTGCCGGTTCGGTGAGCGCCAATGGTTTTGGTCTTGAGGCAAACTCGGCCGCGCTCACACGCGTGCTCGACGGCATCGATCCTCGCGGCATAGTGTTGGACTTGAACTTAAGTCCGCCGACGCGCGGCATGGCCCGCGAGGTCGCGACGCTGATTAAGAACCGCGGCATTGCGCCGAGTGCGATCGATCTGCGATTCAGCATCAATCCAATCGGTGGTTTCGCCGCGGCCGGGCACAGCGCGCAAGGTTGGCAAGAGCTCGCGCCGTCTTTTGCCGCAACGATCGCCGCATTGGCGAACGATGGGTTTCGCGGACCGTTCGCCGTCGCCGACGGTCGCGTGATCCACAATGCCGGTGGGTCGGAAGTGCAGGAGCTTGCTTTTGCGCTCGCCAACGCGGTGACCTATTTGCGCGCGCTCGAACAAAGCGGCATGGCGCTGCAAGCCGCCTATGACGCGATCTATTTCCGACTCGCCGCGGACGCCGCTCAGTTTCTGACCACGGCCAAATTTCGCGCGATGCGAAAATTATGGGCGCGCGTCGCGACCGCTGCGGGGATTTCGGCGAAGCCGGCGATTGTCACGGCCGAAACCGCGTGGCGGATGCTTACGCGCCGCGATACCTACGGCAACATATTGCGGTCGACGATCGCCGTTGCCGCCGCCGGGTTTAGCGGCGCCGATGCAATCACCGTTCTACCGCATACTGCGACGCTTGGTTTGCCGGACGCCTTCGCGCGCCGCGTGGCGCGCAACATGCAGCTTATCCTGTTGCAGGAATCTAACCTGGCGCGGGTTGCCGACCCGGCGGCGGGATCCGGCGCCTTCGAAGCTTTGACTGAGCAGCTTTGTTTTGCCGCCTGGACGCAATTTCAGGAGATCGAACACGCGGGCGGCGCATGGCCGTCGCTGGAAAGCGGGCTCCTCCAGCGAAACGTTGCCGCCGTGCGGGCGGCGCGCCAGCAAGCATTGGCGCGTGGAAAGGAGATTCTGACCGGCACCAATGCCTATCCCGATATCGCCGAAGCGCCACCGGCCGTACTCGCCGTGGCGCCGCGTGCGGCGAGCGACGAATCCGCAAACGTAACCGCACCATCGCTGCCGCGACTGCGGCTCGCCGAGCCATTCGAAGCGTTGCGCGACAAATCCGATCGTATTCTCGCCGCAACCGGGGCGCGGCCGAAAGTTTTCCTCGCCACGCTTGGCGCGCCGGCGGAATTCACCGCACGCGTAAATTTTGCCAAGAACTTTTTCGAGGCCGGTGGATTTGAGGCTGTCAGCGGCTCTTCCCGCGACTATCGCGCCGCACAGGCCGCGATCGCCTGTCTCTGTCCGTCCGGCAAGGCTTCCGAGCAGGAATTGGCATCGGCTGCCGCAGCGATTAAACGAAGCGGCGCTCGCCACATCTATTTCACGGGGCGGGTTGCCGCGCAGGAGGACATGCTGCGGGCCGCCGGCGTGCAAACGTTCATCGACGAAGGTTCCGACGCCCTGGCGACATTGATTGCGGCTTACGATATTCTTCAACAAAAGGATCACTGAATTTTAGCGCTGCGCATGACCCGAATTCCAGATTTTTCTAAGGTGGCTTTCGCAGATGCGGCGGCTCCGGCATCCGCCGGCAGCGCGCCTTGGCTCACGCCCGAGGGCATCGCGGTTAAGTCCGCCTATGCCGCGGGCGATCGCGAAGGGCTCATCGGTCTCGACGGCTTTCCCGGCATCCCGCCTTACCTGCGGGGCCCCTACCCGACCATGTATGTCACGCAGCCGTGGACGATCCGGCAATATGCCGGCTTCTCGACCGCGGAGGATTCCAATGCCTTCTACCGGCGCAACCTTGCCGCCGGCCAGAAAGGCCTTTCGATCGCCTTCGATCTCGCCACCCACCGCGGCTATGACAGCGATCATCCGCGCGTTGCCGGCGACGTCGGCATGGCCGGCGTGGCGATCGATTCGATCTACGACATGCGCACGCTGTTTGCAGGCATTCCGCTCGACCAGATGTCGGTATCGATGACGATGAACGGCGCGGTGCTGCCGGTGCTTGCGCTCTATATTGTCGCCGCCGAAGAGCAAGGCGTGCCGCCGCAAAAGCTCGCCGGCACGATTCAGAACGACATCCTCAAAGAATTTATGGTGCGCAACACCTATATTTATCCGCCGCAACCGTCGCTGCGGATCATCTCCGATATCTTCTCCCACACTTCGGCGCATATGCCGAAATTCAATTCGATTTCGATTTCCGGCTATCACATGCAAGAGGCTGGCGCGACCGCGGATCTCGAACTCGCCTACACGCTCGCCGACGGCGTCGAATATGTGCGCGCCGGGCTCGCCGCCAATCTGCCGGTCGATCGCTTTGCGCCGCGGCTGTCGTTTTTCTTCGGCATCGGCATGAATTTTTTCATGGAAGTGGCGAAGCTGCGCGCGGCGCGGATACTGTGGGCGAAGCTGATGAAAGAGTTCGAGCCGCAAGACGAGCGCTCGCTGTCGCTGCGCACCCATTGTCAGACCTCGGGCTGGTCGCTCGCGGCGCAGGATGTCTTTAACAACGTGGCGCGCACCTGCATTGAGGCGATGGCGGCGACCCAGGGCGGCACGCAGTCGCTGCACACCAATGCGCTCGACGAGGCGCTGGCGCTGCCGACGGATTTTTCAGCGCGCATCGCGCGCAACACGCAAATTGTGTTGGAGAAGGAAAGCGGCACCACGCGCGTGATCGATCCGTGGGGCGGTTCGTTCTTTGTCGAACGACTCACCAGCGATCTCGCGGCGCGGACCTGGGGTCACATCCGTGAAGTCGAAGAACTCGGCGGCATGACGCGCGCCATCGAATCCGGCTTGCCGAAGCTGCGCATCGAGGAGGCGGCGGCCCGCACGCAAGCGCGCATTGATTCCGGCGCGCAAGCGGTCATCGGGGTCAACAAATTCCGGCCGCGCGACGAAAAGCCGATCGATGTTCTCAAAGTGGACAATGCCGCAGTGCGCCAATTGCAGATCGACAAGCTCAAGCGGCTTAAGCGCGAGCGCGACTCCGAAGCGCTTAAGCAGGCGCTCGAGGCGTTGACCCGCAGCGCCGCCGGCGGCAACGGCAATCTGTTGGCGCTCGCGATCGACGCGGCGCGCGCCAAGGCGACCGTGGGCGAGATCTCACTGGCGCTGGAAAAAGCGTTCGGGCGTCACCAGGCCGAGATCAGAGCGATTTCCGGCGTCTATGGACGGGAGGTCGGCATGGCTGACGGAAGAGTGGCGGATGCCGTCGAACGTGTACAGAAACTCGTCGCCGAGTTCGAAGACAATGAAGGCCGCCGCCCGCGTATCCTGGTCGCCAAGATCGGCCAGGACGGCCACGATCGCGGGCAAAAAGTCATCGCCACGGCCTTCGCCGATCTCGGTTTCGATGTCGATATCGGCGCGTTGTTCGCGACGCCGGTCGAGGCGGCGCACCAAGCGGTCGAGAACGACGTCCATATCATTGGCGTTTCCTCGCTTGCGGCCGCCCATCTCACGCTCGTGCCCGAGCTTAAGGCCGAGCTCGAGAAGCTCGGCCGCGGCGACATCATGATTGTCGTCGGCGGGGTGGTGCCGCCGCAGGATTATGCGGCGCTGAAGGCCGCCGGTGCCGAAGCGATCTTCCCACCCGGAACGGTGATTGCCGAAGCCGCCGAAAGCTTACTCTCGACGCTCAATCAGCGGCTCGGGCACTCGAAAGCGGCGGCGGAGTAACGGCGCGGCGCAAATCACTCCGCCAAAGCGTGCTGCGCACCCTCACCCGATGTCGCGACCGGCGCGGCCGGCGGCGCCGGCGGCGGCGTGCGGCCCAATGAGGTCAGAAACCCGCGGAATTTCGGATTGGCGTTGAGCGCGTCGCGGCCGGCGGTGATCAGCATGTCGATCTGGTCGGGCGGCAGCTGAAAGCGCGTCTCGACCCGGTTGAGCGCGGCGGCGCGATCCGGACCCAGCGCGTCAAACGATATTTTGCTGATGAAAAAATCGAGGTCGCGGCAATTCCAGCCGGGTGGCGCGCCAAAACGGTGCCGATCGGCTTCGGAGAGGCCGCAGCGCCAACTTACCAGCGTCTTGCGCCAGTCGGACATGGTGGCATCGAACGCCGAATAGCTGCCCATCGCGCCGGATTCGGTGGCGGTGTCGGAGGTCGCCATGATGAGATCGACGCCCTTGGGTCCTGGCACGGTTTGCGCCCATTGCCCGGAAGGTGCGCGGCCGGAATCGACGACCAGGAACAACAGACGACGCAGCTTGACCGCCTGCTGCGGAGCGAGCGGACCAAACGGCGTATTGGCCGCAAGCCGCGCCACGGTGAAACCGGCGAGCCCATAATTGTCGACGAGCCCGCCATCGAGCAGCTTGATGTAATTGATCGCGCCGGAACGATAGCGCTCCAGCGCGTCGGCGTAGGATTTGATCAGCGGGGGCGCATTCGGATCGCTGTGCACGCGCGCCACCCAGGCCGGCAGCGGCGTCGGACAGGTGCCGTGGAAATTCTGCACGACGATCGGCGCAAATACCACGGGCACTGCGGCGGAAGCCGCAACCGCAAGCGACACTGGATAACTGCCGAGATCACTGCACAGCGCACTGAACGTCACCGGAGCGAAGATGAAAGCGGTGCGGTCATAGATGTCCGCGGCATTGATCCACACCCGCGGACGCTGCCGCCGTAAGAGATCCCTGAACGTCGCCTGGCCATAGAGATGGGCGTCGAGCCAGACCGGGAATTTGGTGGTGTCGTTGACGCCGCCGTTGAGCCCGCGCGCGATATTGCCGAGGCTCAGATCGGTTTGCAGCGACTCCTCGGCATTGACCAGGAGAAAGCGCTGACGGAAATCGGCGATCGCCGCGCGCCCTCTCAGCCCATAGTAAGCCGCAAGGATTGATCCGCCGGACACGCCGGAGAGAAAATCAAGTCGGTCGAGCAGCGACGCCGCGCCGGTCCGCGTCGGCACCCGCGTCTGATCGAACCCCTCCAGCACGCCATAAGAAAAAGCGGCGGCACGCATGCCACCGCCGGAAAACGACAGCGCGACGACCATGTCGTCGTAATTGGTTTCGACGCCGGTCGCGAGTTCGGCCTCGACCTCGCGGGGATTGGCGGCAAGACGCTGATTGACCGGATCGTTTTGGATCGCCGAGGCGCACGCCGTCAGCAGGGCCGCACACGCAATGACGCGCCCCGCGCGGATCGCACCCTGCAACCACGCCCCAAACATCCACAAAAGGTTAGTCGCAGCCCCTCCTGCCCCGCAAGCAAAGCTAAGCCGGCCTGAAAAGTAAGACTTCTTTAAGGTTAATGTGAACGGGCCTCATGCGCGAGACCAAAAAGACGACAACCAGAGCGCGCCGGCTCGCTACGGTTTGGTTGGCGCGCACGACCGCGCTTGTGTCGCAACGAGTCGCTCTGCAAATTCAATAGCTTACGATGCGAGGTTCCGCGCCTTTACGCAGAAGTGGCAGGATTTACGCGTTATTTCACTCAGAATCGCCGGAAAATCCCCGTGGTTACGTGACGAATGCGTGACGGTTCTCGCCGACCTCAGTCGGCTCAGTCCCGATCCACACGCGCATCCGCGCCTGGACAGAAGCGTCCGCGCGGCAAGATTCGGCGCTGCTCGCGAGTGAAAGCGGGACTACGCGCACAACGGCCTTTCAGATTCCCCGCGAATCTTCGATACTTCTGCATCCCCTGCCGATTCTTCCCCGTAATCCCCACATTTAGTAGTTGATTCAGAAATTCGTACTAAGTCTTGACGCGCGTCACCGGCTTGTCTTAGCCTTTGCAAGTTCGGCGCGCGAGTACCGGAGTCCGCCGGGCTCTCCAAAAAGGGGTTTGCGGGACTGCTTCGCGCCGCGTGCGGCGCGTGCGTGGATGGGTGTTGCCGATTTTGCGTGAGGGGCGTCCGGCGGTGTCGACAAACGGCCCGCCGGACTGGGCTTGGGACACGGCTTGGGCAAAGGCTGCGAAAGGTTGCGACAAACAACACTGCCGCAACCTGAAAGCCGGACCAGCCAGGGGAAATCCCGGAACGGCAAAGCCGGGACGAAGTGGCGTCGGGTGGAAACAGGAAACGGGACTTGGCGCGATGGAAGATCCTCCGTCGCGTCGCGGGGAAACAGCCGGTGACCTATATTGAGCGTGTAGGCCACCGCGACCGAAAGCACCAAGATCAAGGGGCAAAAAAATGCGGATCGAGCGGCGCTACACGAAAGAGGGACAATCACCTTACGCGGACATCGCTTTTCGTCTCACCACGAGCGAAATCCGCAATCCGGACGGTTCGGTCGTGTTTCACGCCGAAAACGTCGAAGTTCCGGAACAGTGGTCGCAAGTCGCCTCCGACGTATTGGCGCAGAAATATTTTCGCAAAGCCGGCGTGCCGACTCGCCTGAAAAAGGTCGAGGAGGAGACGGTCCCGTCTTGGCTGTGGCGCAGCACCGCCGATGACGAAGCCTTGAAGGACCTGCCGGACGCCGAGCGTTCCACCGGCGAGCAGTCCTGCAAGCAGGTCTTCGACCGGCTCGCCGGGACCTGGACCTATTGGGGCTGGAAGGGCGGTTATTTTTCCTCGGAAGGCGACGCGCGCGCCTTTTTCGACGAGCACCGCTACATGCTGGCGATGCAGATGGTGGCGCCGAACTCGCCGCAATGGTTCAACACCGGCCTGCATTGGGCCTATGGCATCGACGGGCCCAGCCAAGGGCATTTCTACGTCGATCACAGAACCGGCCAGCTCACCCAATCGGCCACGGCTTACGAGCATCCGCAGCCACATGCCTGCTTCATCCAGTCGATCAACGACGACCTGGTAAACGAAGGCGGCATCATGGATTTGTGGGTGCGCGAGGCGCGCCTGTTCAAATACGGCTCCGGCACCGGTTCGAATTTCTCGAAGCTGCGCGGCGAAGGCGAAAAGCTCTCCGGCGGCGGCAAATCGTCAGGGCTGATGAGCTTCCTCAAGATCGGCGATCGCGCCGCGGGCGCGATCAAGTCCGGCGGCACCACGCGGCGCGCCGCCAAGATGGTGATTCTGGACGTCGATCATCCCGACGTCGAACAGTTCATCGACTGGAAGGTGATCGAGGAGCAGAAGGGCGCCAATCTCGTCACCGGCTCCAAGATCAACCAGAAGCATTTGCGCGCGATCCTCAAAGCGTGCGTGAACTGCGAGGGCTCCGGCGACGATTGCTTCGACCCGGAAAAGAATCCGGTGCTGCGCCGCGAGATCAAGGCGGCGCGCAAGAACCACGTGCCGGACAATTACATCCGCCGCGTTATCCAGTTCGCCAAGCAGGGCTATACCGATCTGCACTTCCCGATCTATGACACCGATTGGGATTCGGATGCCTATCTGACGGTGTCCGGGCAGAACTCCAACAATACGGTGCGGGTCACCGACGAGTTCCTCAAGGCTGTCGAAGCGAACCGCGATTGGGATTTGTTCTGGCGCACCAAGCCCGGCAAGATTTCCAAAACGGTCAAAGCGCGCGAATTGTGGGAGAAGATCGGCTATGCCGCCTGGGCGAGCGCCGATCCCGGCTTGCAATTCCACACCACGATCAATGACTGGCACACCTGCGCCGCGTCGGGGCCGATCATCGCGTCGAATCCGTGCTCGGAATACATGTTCCTCGACGACACGGCGTGCAATCTGGCGTCGTTAAATCTGCTTGCGTTCCACCATCAGACGACTGACGACGGAGCGAAGACCGACTCTTCTGTCCTCCGCTACGACATCGAGGGTTACGAGCACGCGGTGCGGCTGTGGACCGTCGTGCTGGAAATCTCGGTGCTGATGGCGCAATTCCCCTCGCGCGAGATCGCGCAACGCTCCTACGACTTCCGCACGCTTGGGCTCGGCTACGCCAATGTCGGCGGGCTGTTGATGTCGTCCGGCATTCCCTACGACTCCGAGGCCGGCCGCGCCATCTGCGCTGCTTTGTCGGCGATCATGACCGGCATTTCCTATGCGACGTCCGCCGAAATGGCGGCCGAGCTCGGCGCTTTCCCGCGCTTTGCCGAAAATCGCGAAACGATGCTGCGGGTGATGCGCAATCATCGCCGCGCCGCTTACGGCGAGCGCACCGGCTACGAGCAGATGACCAATCCGCCGGTGCCGCTCGATCACAAAGCCTGTCTGGACCCGGCGCTGGCCGAACACGCCAAGCGCGCTTGGGATCGCGCGCTCACGCTTGGCGAGGCGCACGGCTATCGCAATGCGCAGGCGACGGTCGTCGCCCCGACCGGCACGATCGGGCTCGTGATGGACTGCGACACCACCGGCATCGAGCCCGATTTTGCGCTGGTCAAATTCAAGAAGCTCGCCGGCGGCGGTTATTTCAAGATCATCAACCGCGCCGTGCCGGAAGCCTTGCGCGTTCTCGGTTACGGCGCGAGCGAGATCGCCGAGATCATCGCCTATGCGGTCGGCCGCGGCACGCTCGCCGACGCGCCGGCGATCAATCACGACACGCTCAAAGCCAAGGGCTTTACCAGTGAAGCGATCGAGAAAGTGGACAAGGTCCTGCCGACCGCTTTCGACATCAAGTTCGTCTTCAACAAATGGACGCTCGGCGCTGATTTCCTTGGCGAACTCGGCGTCGCGCCGGCCGACCTCGCCGCGCCGAATTTCGACCTCCTCGCGCATCTCGGCTTTACCAAGCGCGAGATCGAGGCGGCGAACATTTATGTCTGCGGCGCCATGACGGTCGAGGGCGCGCCGCATCTCAAACCCGAACATTACGCCGTGTTCGACTGCGCCAATCCGTGCGGCCGCACCGGCAAGCGCTTCCTGTCGGTCGACAGTCACATCCGCATGCTGGCGGCGGCGCAGCCGTTCATCTCCGGCGCCATCTCCAAGACCATCAACATGCCGACCGAGGCGACGGTCGAGGACTGCAAGGCGGCCTACATTCTGTCGTGGAAGCTCGGGCTCAAAGCCAATGCGCTCTATCGCGACGGCTCGAAGCTCTCGCAGCCGCTGCAGAGCCAGTTGATCGCCGACGAGAGCGAGGAGGACGACGTCCAAGATAACGTTCTTTCGGCATTCCTCGACAAGCCGGCGGCAGCGCGCGCCTCAGGCCTCGCCGAGAAGATCGTCGAGAAAGTGGTCGAACGCATCGTCATCATGCGCGAGCGTGAGCGCATGCCCGATCGGCGCAAGGGGTACACGCAAAAAGCCGTAGTCGGCGGCCACAAAGTTTATCTGCGCACCGGCGAATATGACGACGGCCGGATCGGCGAAATCTTCATCGACATGCACAAGGAGGGCGCGGCGCTGCGCTCGCTTCTGAACAACTTCGCCATCGCGGTGTCGCTCGGCCTGCAATATGGCGTGCCGCTCGACGAATATGTCGATGCCTTCACGTTCACCCGCTTCGAGCCCTCCGGCCCGGTGCAGGGCAACGACTCGATCAAATACGCGACCTCGATTTTGGACTACGTGTTCCGCGAGCTCGCGGTGAGCTATCTGTCGCGCTTCGATCTCGCTCATGTCGAGCCGGCCGAAGGCGGCTTCGACGCGCTCGGCAAGGGCGTCGAGGAAGGCAAGCCCACACCCGATACGCGCTACGTGTCGAAGGGCCTGACGCGCTCGCGCACCGACCGGCTCAAAGTCATGCCGGGCGGCAGCGGCGATCGTGACAGTGGACGCGCCCAAGCAGTTCCCTCCCCCCTTGTGGGGGAGGGTCAGGGAGGGGGGTCATCTTCGAAAGTCACCGCACTCTCCTCCTCCGCCCCGCGCGCGGAAACCGCCGGCGCCACCGCGCTCAAGACCGAATCCGAGGCGAAACTCTCGCCGGCGCAGGAATTGGAGCACCGCTCCGAAGCGCGCGCCCACGCCAAAGCCGCGGCGGCCGAGAAACGCGCCGAAGCCAAAGCCCGCGGCTACGAGGGCGAAGCCTGCGGCGAATGCGGCAACTTCACCTTGGTGCGCAACGGCACGTGCCTCAAATGCGATACGTGCGGAAGCACGACGGGGTGTTCTTGACGTAAGTATCTTGTCTTGAAGTTGGAGGAACTTTTCGGCGTGGCACGCCACCCATCTAAGACCGCCTAGGCCATCTACGATGGATTGGATTTCGTCCCTGCTCGCCGGTTTAGGAGTCGGCACGTATTTTCATCAGTCCTAATTCATTACATGACGCGCCACGCCAATCTAAACGATCGCTGGTATCAAGAAAAACGTGAGGCATATTTAGGACTGCTCAATTCGCTTCACAGCGCAGCGGTGCGGCCTTCCGATGAAAATTCAAAAAACTACGCTCTTTGGCAAACTCGCTGTGAATTATTTGGCTCGACGGATGTCGCGAGGTACGCTCAAGCGATCGTTGATACTAACGACGCCCCGCGTGAAGAAAGAAATACCGCATTTCGTAATCTAATCGAGGCCATGAAGATCGATCTGAAAGTGACCTGATTTTCGCCAGATCATGCCACCAGACATGCTCGGCTGACGTGAGTTGGATCGAGACGCGTCGCTTCCTCAGCATGGATTGCCGGGTCAAGCCCGGCAATGACGACTTAAAATATTCGACGCTGAACGCGAGCCAAGCACCGCCCTAATTCCCCTGCAACACCCGATCGCTCTGCCGTTGCGCGGCCACGAAACGCTCGCCGGCAGCCTGGTACGCCTTCATGAGCGGCTGGAGTTCGTCCAATGTGCGCTGGTCCTTGGCCTGGATCTGCATGCCGGAGACGACGAGCTTGGTGCGGTGCGCGTTGATGTAATTAACGAGCGCGATCGCGGCGTCGACGCCGCCATCGAGCGCTTTGGCGGAATTCTCAAACGCCATTGCCGGCGCGGTCACAAGCTTGTCGAAAGTCTTGTCATAGACCGCTTTCAAGTCGTCGGGCTGTTTGAGCGCGGCGCGGTCCGCGGTGATTTTTGCCAAGCGCGTTTCGATGACTTGCTCCATCTTGTCGACGGAATCCTTGGCCGCCGTGAGGTCCGCCGGCGCCGCTGCCATTTGTTCGATAGTGCGCGGTGCGGGATTTGGTCCGAAGCCGAGCTTGACGATTTGCGCGGTGAAATCGTCCATCGGCGCTTTCATGTCTTTGTCGAAATCGAGAATGATCGCGTAATGCTGCAAATAGGGTCCGAACGCCTTCTCGTCGTTTGGTGTCGGGACGAGGAAGTGAATCCCGGGCCGGTTATTGATGTCCTGGAGGAAAGCGATGAAGGCCTTGCGCTGGTCGGATTCGCTGTTGCCCCAAGCTGCTAATGCAGCAGCAAACAAAAAGCACAGTGCGCTGCGTGCAGCGCGGTTGAGAAGTGACATAAATGTGCTCCGGTGAAATCCCCAGACTGATCGGCGCGTTAGCATGGATTGCCGGCATAGGCGAGCGAAGCGACGCCGTTCTGCGAACGGCTATGCCCGGCAATGACGAATTGAAGCAAGTGTAGGGTGGGCTAAGGCGCGAAAGCGCCGAGCCCACGGGATCATCTGACATTCTTCGTCTGCGATTCTTTGGCGGTGGGCACGCTTTGGTTTGCCCACCCTACGCAACTCCGCAAATATCATTGCGGTTACTCCCCCTCCGGCGCCGGGATGCGCGTCTCGTGGAAGCGCTGCGCGTGCATCACATAGACCTCGCGCACCAGAATGTGGGTCGCGACCTCGTTCTCAGTGCGGCCGAGCTTGCCGAGCGTGGCCAACAAAGCGAGGTAATTGAAGGTCTCGATCGGGAGCGTCAGGCTCAAAGCCCTCGCCTCCGAGCGGTTTTCCGGTCGCGCCATCGTTCGAACGCCTCATTATTATAATCAGATTATAATGCCATTTTAACTCTTGGCAGGCGAGTCGAATCGTGCGACGTTTCGATTCGGCGAGGGTTCTCGCTCAACAGCGACAAGAAGCGGCCCCGATCGAGTAGCGGCGTACGGGAGCCACTCCAACAGCGGGTTTGCCATCCCTTGAGGCGGGATGCGGCTCGGTGAAATGCGGCGTAGTTGCTTGGTGGGGCTGAAGTTTTTCGGCGGACCGGCTGCCACCGGGGTCACGTCTGGGGCATCTTTTTCCGGATCGGCTCTTAAGCCGCGCACCGATTTTCGCTTCGAGGTTTGCGTCTCGCGGTTGCCCGCTGCGCGCGGCCATCGCCCTGTCGGCGGCCCAGTACGGCCGCGGCAATAGAGCGAGGCCGTTTCCATGTCCCCATCAATCGCCCCATCAATCCCTGTTTCGTCGCCCGCTATTCCCGCAGTTGATTCCGCGATCGTCGCGCCCGCGCCGAAGAGCATCGCTCCTTCGAGCGCGGCTTCCAGCGCGACTTGGACGTCCGAACGCATCGAGCAGCTGCGCAGCTGCGTCGAGAGCGGCATGACCTGTAGCCAAATCGCCGCCGCGATCGGCGTCTCGCGCAATGCGGTGATCGGCAAAATTCATCGGCTCGGCCTATCGTCGGGGCGGCCCGCGGGTGCGGGTTCGCGCGCGAACTGCCCTCCGCGCGTGCGGCACCCGCGGGGACCGACGCAGCGCCGACTGCTGCGGCTTGCTTACGCCCGGGCACCACTCGACGAGATCTTGTCAAACATGGTGGTGATCAGCACGCATCCGTGCTCGTTGATCGATATCGACGCGCACCAATGCCGCTGGCCGATCGGCGATCCGGCGTCGACGAATTTTTTGTTCTGCGGCAATGACGCCATCGCCGGTTTTACTTATTGCGTCGGCCATGCGCGCATGGCCTACCGCGCGCCGGCGCGGCGGTGAACAAACACCCTCTCCTCTCGCGGGAGAGGGTGGCGCGTGCAGCACGTCAGTGATGCACCGGCCGGGTGAGGGGGACGGGATGGGGACCCCTCACCCGCTTCGCTCGCTAGCGCTCGCTAACCACCCTCTCCCGCAAAGGCAGAGGGCTACTGTCCCTGTCCGGCCGCGACACGAATCGGCGCTGCTGCTACGTTTGGCCAGTCAGCGAGTACGCGATTCCGTCGAGAGAGAACCCACCGTGTCCCGCACCAACGTGCTTTATCTTGTGATCGGCGCGCTTGCGGTCGCCGTCGCCGTACTGAGCTATCAACTCTATCAGGACCGCCATCAGCCCAAGGGTGTCCATATCGACGTCGGCCCGGGCGGCCTGTCGATCCAAGGCAAATGAAGGCAAATAAAAGCAAATAGCGGAAGCGACGCGCGTTCGGATCGAGCGCGGCGTTTAAAGCATGATCCCGAAAAGTGGATGCCGGTTTTCGGAAAAGATCATGCTCAAATAACAAGCTAAAGCGAAATACCCAATAAACTTAGAATCATTTCGCTTTAGTCACCATCCTGATCGCCGCGGCGGAAAAAGCCGCCGCCCCAGAACGGCTCGGACTGCGGCCGCGACGCTTCGAACGTCTGGGTGCGATCGGTGGTCCCATCGGTTTCCTCCGGCTGCTCACGCGTGACCGCGCGCGACCTGCCGCGATAACGCGCCTCGCGCCCCAGGCGCCGCATCTCGGAGCGCGACAGGTCGGACCGCGAAGCGGCGCCGTCCTGATCCCCGCTTTGATCCCCTTTCGCGTCGCCGTAAGATTGTTCGCGCGTATTGCGCTGCGACCGATCCCTGCGATTGCCGGAAGAATCATAAAGGCGATCGTGAGTCGGTGCGTCAGTCCGCGCATCTTGCTGGCGCGGTGACGGCGCTGCCGAAGCATCATCATCCCCGCGCCAGTGGCGTCTGCTATGACGGCCGTAGCGGTATGTGTAGCGGGATGTGTAAGCGCGATCCAGATCATCCGCGGTGGCGGCGGCGCGATCGCCGCTCGCCTCTTTGCGATCGATGTCGTCGTTTTTGCTTGCAGCGCTT
>Ga0187816_10000211_pt1 | contig 16938 bp, 14 predicted proteins | sample NC_wetland_sal_i_16_FD_132960 | JGI IMG/M metagenome (GOLD analysis project Ga0187816, IMG submission 132960) | Wetland sediment microbial communities from Neuse River Estuary, North Carolina, USA - SO4_1 | ecosystem: Environmental > Aquatic > Freshwater > Wetlands > Sediment | place: USA... | reverse complement strand
TATTGCTTTAGCGCCGGCGGCAACCGTCCTTCAATCACCTTCAGCCGTTCATTCATCTCCTGCACCAACTGCTCCAGATGGCTCAGCCGCGAGTCCTCTCCACCCTTTGCCACTGGTTCCGGGCCATCCACGCCCATCTCTCCGTGCGGACCAGGAGCGCCTTTGCCGCCGGGACTTTTCAGGCGCTCTATCTGTTCCTTAATCATGGGCGCCATCTCGATGCTCAAGTCACCGCTTTTCAGCAAGGCTTCCAGTGCTGGCACTGCCGAAGCATCGCCGCGCGATCCAAGCGCGAAAACGGCCGCTATCCGCACCGGGAAATGCGGCTCGTTCAAATAGCCTGCGATCTGATTAGTGATTTCCTTATTGTCCTTCTGTAGCCGGGCCAGGCTATTGATAGCGGCCTGTCGCGACGGAATTTCTTTCCCTGGCGCTGCCCACTCTCGTAGCAGCGGTACGGCCCGATCGTCTCCGCGCGAACCCATTCCCCGCAACGCGGCATTGCGCAGAATGCCGTCCGGAGACTCACCGTTCACCGCAGCCGTCAACGTTTCGTAGGCCTTCGGCGTCTTCATTCTCCCAATTGCCCCGAGCGCCGCCGCCCGCGCGCGATACGAATTATCTTGGTTCGCAATCGCCTCCAGCCTCGCGGCAATTTCGGCGTTTTCCTTGAATGTCCCGAGCGCTTGAACAATGTTCGCCCGTACCTCCGGTTCCTTCGCTCCCTCCAGCGCATTCAACAACTCCTTCGCGGCAACCGGACTGCCCAATTCGCCCAAAGCTTCCGCGGCCACCAACCGCACACCTTGCGTCCTATCATTCCGCAGCGCCTCTCCCAGTGCAGCCGCAGCCTCATCGTCCCCCTTCAACTTGCCCAACGCCACCGCCGCATCCGCACGGTCCGCCAGCTCCCCGGCGCTCTTGAGCTGATATAGCCACTCTTTCTTTTCTTTCTTGAATTCCACGGATTTCAAGACCTGCGTGCCCTTGTCAAAAATCACCATTTGCGGTGCCGATTCCGAAGGGAAGGTAAATGTCTCTTCCGCCTTGGACACCACCACCGGATACAGCTTTGGCCCCGTCGCATTCGTGATTTCCACGTCCACCGGCACGCGGAACAATCCCACGCGCCCTTCCACCTTCTGCGTCTGCTTCACCGTCAACGCTACCTGTTTTTTCTCCGCGTCGTAGTGGTAACCGATCTCGAATTTTGGCGCTCCGGCCCCGTACACCCACTGGTCGAAAAATCGGTCCACATTCGTGTGCGTGGCCTCATCGATCGCCTTGGTCAAGTCCGCGGTCACCACATTTCTCCCACGATTCACTTCCAGGTAGTGCTTCAACCCCGCATAAAACGCGTCGTCTCCGAGCTCATGCCGCAGCATGTACAGCACCCATCCGCCCTTGTCGTACGCGTTCCCATCGAACTCGCTCGAATCGTCGAAATCGTGCCGCACGATCGGCTTCTCATACAAATTGCGCCTTTGAAACCAATTCCGCGCGGTCTCCCAGCGATCGTAATCCGCCTGCTCTTTCCCGAAATGCGCTTCCGTCCACATATACTCCATGAACGTGGCAAAGCCCTCGTTCAGCCAAATATTTCCCCAATCCTTCGTCGTCACCAGGTCGCCAAACCACTGGTGCCCCAGCTCGTGGGAGATCAACCCGTCTTCATCCGTCGGATACTCGGCCACCAGCTTCGGATTTCGCAGGGAACTCGCCGTATTTGTGGTCGCGCTTGAGTTCTCCATCCCACCCGCCACGAAATCGTCCACCATGCTCTGTGCATATTTCTCCCACGGATAGTCCACGCCCAGTTTTTGACTGAACAACTCGATCATCGCAGGCGTCCTGCTGTAGTTCACGGTTAAGCGGTCCGCACGGTCTTTCGGCGCGTAGTACGTTACCGGCGTGTTCCGCCAAGTGTCTCTCGCTTCCACAAATTCCCCCGCCACAACCGTGAAAAGATACGTCGAGCTTGGCTGAGACTCGCGCCATGTCCACGTCTTCATTCCGCCGGCAGCATCCGACGTGCTGATCAGTTTCCCGTTCGAAACGGTCAGCCAGTCTGCCGGCACTGTCAGTATTGTTTCCGTGGTCAGCCGGTCGTTCGGGTAGTCGTACGTGGGCAGGTAATATCTCGTGTCCTCCGATTCCCCCTGTGTCCAAACCTGCTTCGGCCGGTTCGGATAATCCTTATCTGGCAATATGAAGTACAAGCCCTTGGTCGGTTTGCCCTCGTACTTGATCTCCACTTCGTACTTCTCGCCGATCTTGCCCCCCTTTGGCAGGTTCACAATCAGTTTCTTGTCCGTGGTTTCGAATTTCGCCTCGCTCTTGTTCACCTTCACGCCCTGGATCTGCAACCCCACCGAATCAAACGACACCTTCTCCAAGCCCTCGCGGAGCGGAGACACCGTATGCGTCACGTCCCCGATCACCTTCTTCTGCTCCAGATCAAATCGCAGCGCAATCTTTGAATGCTGCAAATCGTAGTCGCGGCTTCGCGCGTAGGGCTCATCCGCGCGTAAAATCAGTGCATTACATAGCAACAGCACAACACAGCCCAGCATCTGCCCTGCATGCCATCTCTTCATTCGTCTCTCTCCCTTGTACTCACTCAAGCTCAAAACTCTATGGTACCCAACACATTGCCTGTACATCGCTGCGTGCTACAAAAGGCTTCGCGTCGTTCCGCCATCCACCGTCAACGAAACCCCATTCACGTAGCTTGCCCGCTCCGAAGCCAGAAACGCCACCACGGCCGCAAACTCTTCGGGTGTCCCCAGCCGACCTGCAGGAATCAGCTTCTTCCATCCCGCAAACATTTCCTCCGCGCTCGCGCCAGTCCGCGCTCCCATCATTCCCGCCAATTCGTCCAGCCTCTCCGTGCGCGTGTACCCAGGGCACACATTGTTCACCGTTATCCCGTCCGCCGCGTATTCATTTGCCAGCGTCCGCACCAACCCGGTCACGCCCGCACGCAGCGCATTCGAGAGCAGCAATCCCTCCACCGGTTGTTTCACGGAGTACGAGGTGATCGTAAGGAAGCGGCCCCACTTGTTTTTCTGCATGCGCGGCAAAACTGCCTGCGCAAAGTACACTGGGCTCATCAGCAACTGTTCCGTCCATATCCGCCAATCTTCATTTGTTGTGGCCGCAAATAGCTTAGACGGTGGTCCACCCGTATTCGTAACGCAAATGTCCACTCGCCCGAACCGCTCCTCCACTGCACCCACAAAATCCGCTACGGCCGCAGAATCGCCAACATTCACCGCTCGCCAAAACACTTCTCCCCCGCCCATGCTGCGAATCCGGGCGGCCGCCTTCTCCAGTTCCCCCGCCGTCCGCGCGCAAATCGCCACCTCCGCGCCCTCACGCGCCAATTCCTCCGCGGCAGCGCGCCCCAGCCCCTTGCTTGCCGCCGCTATGATCGCCACTCGTCCGCGCAGACCCAGGTCCATGCACGCCTCCGCTCCAAACTTTTAATGTTCTCGTGCCTTCCTACGGCACGTCAAATGCACGTACGCTCCCGGTTCTCTTCTTCCCTGAAATGAATTGCGCCCCGCGCCCCCGCGCACTAAGATTCAATGTAAAGAAGAGCTCGCTCCGTCTTCCCACACCCACGGGAGGTAAGTATGTCGTGCCAACGGATTCTTACTGCCCTGTTGTTGCTCTCCGCGTTTTTCGCTCCCGCCTGCAAAGCACAACTTGGCAAAAACGTTTTAATTCCTGCCGGGTCGGAGGTCGACCACGAAATCACTGCCATCAACTCTGCCGACCCCTCCCAGAAGCTCCAACTTATCGATCAATTCTCGCAAGCCCACCCCGAAGGCGATTTCCAGATTGTCGCCGATGAGCAGTACGTCAGTTTCTACCTCAACGCCAAGCAGTACGACAAAGTGTTCGAGTACGGCGAAAAGCTTTTTACTCTGGACCCCGACAACTATTCCAACGCTCTTAGTATGATCCGTGCGGCTAACGAAAAAGGGGACACCGAAAAGCTTTTCCTCTACGGCGAGAAGGCGAACTCCATCCTCCAGCGCTACAAGGCAGCTCCCCCTCCGCCAGAGGCCAACGCCGACAATTGGGCGCGCACCAAAGAAGACAAACTTGCCTCACTGAAGAGCGATCAAGATTATGTCCAGGAGTCGCTCCTGAGCGCTGCTTATAACGTCAAGGATCCCGTCAAGAAAGCTGGCTACTTTGAGCGCTTTGCGAAGTTGTACCCAGACACGGCCGAAAGTGAACAAGCCCTGAGCATGGCGGCCTTTTCCTACCAACAAGCGCAAAACCGCGCCAAGATGCTGGAAGTCGCCAATAGCGTTTTGGCCAAGGATCCCAACAACATCGGCATGCTGCTGCTTCTCGCGGACGACTACAGCGAAAAGGGCGAGCAGCTCGATAAAGCCGAATCCTATGCCAAGAAAGCCGCTTCCCTCACCGATACTGCCAAGAAGCCGGACAATTTTACTGAAGACCAGTGGAAACAGCAGCTCACTGTTCAGAAAGGTTTGGCCCTCAGCGTTCTGGGTCAGGTCAGTCTTGAGAAAAAACTGAATACCCAGGCCGTCGACAACCTGACCAAAGCGGCGCCCCTCCTGAAGTCCAATGCGGTCACCTATGCGCGCAACGAGTACCGTCTCGGCTTCGCCTATCTGAACCTGAAGAAAAATGCCGAGGCCAAACAGGCCTTCACCGAAGCCGCATCCGTCGATAGTCCCTACAAGGGGCCGGCCCAACAAAAACTAAACGAACTCGGGGCCGCAAGACCCGCCGCCCACAAGAAGGCTTCCTAGCATTCGGTTCCGCTTCTCTTTGTGGGTGGGGCACTGAGGTTCCAGCGCCAAGAGCCCTCTTCTCTCCGCTGCTGGTCGCTTTGCCTGGCCCACACCCTAGCGCCTACCTCGCGCATCCAACCACGTGTACAATCCGAAACGCTAAGTTAGCGAAGGGAGAAGTCCATGTCTGAAATTGCCACGTTCGGTGCCGGATGCTTCTGGGGCGTGGAAGCCGCGTTCCGCCGTGTCCCCGGTGTCCTCGACGTCGTCTCCGGCTATTCTGGCGGCCACACAGAGAATCCAAGCTACCGCGACGTCTGCACAGACTCCACCGGCCACGCCGAAGTCGTCCAGGTGACCTTCGATCCTGAGAAGGTCAGCTACGAGCAACTCCTCGATGTCTTCTGGAAGATCCATGACCCCAGCCAGGTGAATCGCCAGGGCCCGGACTTCGGCACGCAATACCGCACCGCGATCTTCTTTCACACGCCCGAACAGGAAGCCATCGCGAAGAAATCCAAGCAAGCGCTCGACGCCAGCGGCAAGTTCCGCCATCCCATCGCCACCGAAATCACCCCGGCAGGTCCCTTCTGGCCGGCCGAGGAGTATCACCAGCGCTACCTGGAAAAGCGCGGTGCCGCCAGCTGCCACACGTAAATCCACCTACATACCAGCCTCTCGCCTTTGTAGGGGCGCGGCACGGCTGCGCCCCTTGTCTGCAAGATTTTTGCGATTTGCACGCCCCGCTTCTTTAGCATTTGCAAGCACGAACAACCGTCAGGAAAGAGCGGCGTCCGCTGTCATACAACCGGCCCCCTCTTCGCACACCCCCACCGCACCGTCGCTAAGCGCAACAGTTGGAGTCAAGCTTGTTTAAGCTCGCTCAGATTCCTTCTGTCAGTTGACCTGTCTTGCGATCTGCGGCGTGTCCACCGACCGCACTTCCGTCGTCATCTCTGACGTCTTCCGCCAATCCACGTCGTTGACGTCCACAGAGCCCTTGCGACCCTGCAAGTCTTGGAACATCAACAAGTCGCCGTCCCTGTGATACTTCGTCACCTCAACCATTTGGTTCGACTTCAGCACCAGCATCGTAAATCGCTCGCTGGCCTGCAGTTCGTTCGGTTGCTGTTCACTGACTTGCTTGGTTGCCGCGCTTTCGCTAGCGGCCATCGCCGCATTCGCTACTGGCCCGCTCGCGCCGCCCGCAGTCTTCTCCACCGCCAATTGCATCCCGTTTACCTGGGGCGTCATGCTGTATGCGCTGGGCCTCGTGATGATTGCGGTCGGCGGGCGGTCCGGATGGTTCACTTGCGCCAGGTTCCGCGGTATCACGATGTCGTCCATCAACCGCAGTTCCAGCGGCCCCTCTCCCTTCAACGTCGGCCTGGGTCCGCGGAATGGCAAACTGACCACCTTCCACGGCCACAGTGGAGGGATCATCCACTCCACCACATCCCGTGTCGCGTGACCGTTGCCGTCGATGGCGCCTTGCTTATCCACTTTGTACCCGCGGGCCTGGATCACTTTTGCTGGCACAGGCAAGTCCCCGCTCGGCAGGATCACTCGGTCAAACATGATCTTCAGGTAGCCTTTCCCGACGAAATGCCCCGGCTCCTTCTCCGCTTCCAAATGTCCGCCCAGCATGCTGCCTCTGGGGAAAAGTGGCCTGCCGAACTCCTGCTGCGTCCGCAAGTGACACAACACCGGGTCACCCACTGCTGCCGTCGCCGAAGAGAAATTCGGCTCGTCCATCGTACATTGCAGAAGCGTACCGGCTGGCACCAGCAGATCCTGGGCGTGGATCCCCGCTGCCGGCACTAGTAGCGCCACCGCACTCACCAATATGCCAATGAGTCGTTTCATGTTCTTCCTCCAGATTGTCGGTTCCGATCAACGGCCAGGCGAGTTAGCCGTTTTCACCGGCAGGCAGGCCCGAAGGGCTCCCAACTGGACACACCCAGGCATCACCCGCGGTTGCCCCACCCAAACCCAGTGCCTTTCAAAAAGTCGCTTCCACACGGTGATTTTTTTCAGGGAAACTTCACTGCCCAGTTCCAGTACTGTTCGCTTCAGCGCCGTAGTTGGAGAAGAAGTTGTCCCTCGAGATGAGACCTGGTTATGTGTGGAAGGAAAGGCGGCCTACCCAGACTCAACTGTTGGGGGGGACGATCTATGGACTGAATCGGCTTCACCGACCTGAACGCGCGACGGCACTGCCTGCGTCTGGCACAAGCAATGCCGTCTGAGTTTCCTGTTGGCTGTGCTAATGGCCCGATTGGGGCTTTTTAGTCACTCGGCGGCTTATTCTCCTACGACTTGGGTGCTGCACCCGGGCCCGGACCGCGCTGGCCTCTGTGTTCGGTCCCTTGAGAGCTTGGGCGTCCGCGGTCGCCATCCCGTCCCCAGCGATCCCGCATCAGTTGGCGGAGCTTCTCACGTTGCGCGGGGGTAATCGCGTCGCGCATGGTCAACCGGTAGTCGATGGTGGATTTCGCAAGCGCCAGCTGAGAGGCGCTGATTTCCTGCAGCTTGCTGTCAATCGCGGCGTGATCCGGCTTGTCAGCCGAGAGCAGGTCCCTCAAGTCGATCCGCTTTACCTGGAGGTCAGCCCGGTCGCGAATCTGCGTCTTGCGGAACGCGGATTCCTGCTGGCGAATCTTGGCCGCTTGTTCGGCCGTGACACCTAGCTTTTCCCGAATGTCCGGGTCACTCAGGAGCCGCCCCAGACCGAATTCCCGCGGTCCCCTGCCGAATCCGCGCATGCCTCCGCGCTCGCCGCGCCCGAAGCCGCCGTGCCCACGGTCCCACTGGCCTCTGTCTTCCCCTGGCCCTATGGACCCCATTGGGCCGCCGGGCTCGAGCCCAGCCCGAGCCTCTTGACGGTCCGGAGGCGGATCGCTCGGCTCGCCCTGCGCCAGGATTGGGCCGGAGCTAAGCGCCAGAGCCAGCAAAGCCAAAGCAGCTTTCGAGTGTATTTCCATGATGTATTCTCCCGTGACATCCATATCCGCGGATCCTATTTAGAATTCCCTTTGGCGCCCACAAAAGTTCCCAAATCCGGAGCCTCAGCACCAGTGGCGGCGGCCCGCCACACTTCATCGCAACGCCCCTTCCTGTGCCAGCGGCGCAGGATTTAGAATCAAATACGTGTGGGAGGCGCATTGCTGCGAAATAACATGGCCGAGCTTACGGTTCTCTACGACGGTTCCTGCAGCCTTTGCCGTGCCAGCGTTGCGCGCGTGCGGCCCTTTGACGCGCGCCGGCGCATTGAATTCCTGGACCTAAACGATCCATCGGCTCAGCAGCGCTTCCCACAAATCGACCGCGACGTCGCCATGCGCTGGATGCAGGCCATTGACGCGCACGGTCGCATCTGGAGCGGCGCCGACGCCTGGGCGCGCATCGGGCTGCTTCTCCCCGGTTGGAATCTTCTTGCTTGGCTTCTTCTTGTCCCCGGCTTCCGCTGGCTCGCCGCAAAGTCCTACGCGTGGATTGCCCGCAATCGTTACCGGTGGAATCCCGCGCTCTGCTCGGATGGCACCTGCTCGCTCCACATCCCGGGTGCTCCTTCCTCGAAACCGTAGTCCCGTCTTTCGGTTCCATCTTCTTCCCGTCAGCATGCGCCTGAACACGCAGCATCGCGCTATCATCTCTGCCGATGAATCCTTGGACGCCACGTTTTCTCCGCTGGCTCGTCGGCCCACGCCGTCCGGGGCCACCGGGCCACTTGCTGCCACGCTGGCTGTTCCTTCGAGCCCTCGGCATCATTTATTTTTCCGCTTTCTACTCGCTGCTGTTTCAAATTCGCGGCCTGATTGGCCCCAATGGACTTCTTCCCGCCAGCATTTACCTGAAGGAAGTCGCTCAGTATTTCGGCGCCTCCCGTTATTGGTACGCGCCCACGCTGCTTTGGCTGGACAGCAGCGATCGCGCGCTCATGGCTCTCTGTTGGCTCGGCATCATCGCTTCGCTTTTGCTGGTACTGAACTTTTGGCCTCGTGCCATGCTGGTGATCTGTTTCGCGCTGTTTCTGTCTTTCATCTCGGCAGCACAGGATTTCTCCGGCTATCAATCCGACGGCATGTTGCTGGCGGCCGGATTCATCTGCCTCTTCTTCGCGCCGCGCGGCCTGCGTCCCGGTTGGGGCGTCTCGCAGCCTCCCTCGCGCGCCAGCCTTTTCCTACTGCAGATTTTGTGGTTCAGCATCTATTTCGAATCCGGCGTCGCCAAGTACTTCGGCGGCGATCCCTCCTGGCGAGACCTCACCGCCATGGACCAGTATTATCAAAACGGTCCGCTGCCTACCTGGCTCGGGTGGTACGTGCAGCAACTGCCGCATAGGTTCCACGCTGCCACATCGTTGCTCACCCTGGTCGTCGAACTTTTGGTCGTGTGGATGCTCTTTCTCCCGCGCCGCTTCCGCATCCTCTGTTTCTGCGTGGTCACTTTTCTTCAAGTCGGCATCACCGTGACCGCCAATTACGCTTTCTTGAATTACATCGTGCTTTCTCTCGGCATCTTGCTTCTCGACGATCGCTTCCTCGTGAAATTCTTCCCAGAACGCTGGGTTAAGGCCGTGCGCGAAAACCTCAGACAATCCCCACCGCCCGTTCAGGAAGAAGCGATTGTCGGACTCCATCTCACCGCTGACGCGTCCGCAGCGGCGAACCCACAGGAAAGTTCTCCCGCACACGCACTGCAAGCGAGCACCACGCCCACTTTGGCCTCCCAGGCACGCCAGCTTGCTTCCGCCGCAGGCCTTTGGCTGACGGCTTTCTTCCTCGCCTGGATCTTTTACGCCAGTCTTTTTCTGCTCCTCAAGCAATGCTTCCGCGGCGTCCCGCTTCCCGCAAAACCCGTCGCCCTGCTTGAACCCTTCCGCGTCGCCAATCAGTACGGGCTTTTCGGCCGCATGACCTGGAAGCGGTACGAAATCGAGTTCCAGTGGTCGAATGACGGCACGAATTGGACTCCCTACCTCTTCCGCAACAAGCCGCAAAATCCTGCGGAGGCTCCGCGCATTTATGCGCCCTACCAGCCGCGTTTCGATTGGAATTTGTGGTTCGCCTCGCTCGGCGATTGGCGAGCAAATCCCTGGGTCCTGCGCGCCGAACAACTTCTGCTCTCGAATGACCCGGATGTTCTTTCCTTGTTCGCTGCGAACCCATTCCCGCAAAGTCCGCCAGCACAAGTCCGCGCCGTCCTCTGGCAATACTGGTTTACCGACCATGCCACCAAGCGCGCCACTGGCATGTGGTGGCGCCGCGAATTCCTTGGTCTCTACGCTCCCGCTCTCGAACGCGGCCCCGGGGGCAAATTCCTCGTCACTGCCTGGCCCGACTCGCAGCCTCCTCCGCCGTAGCAGCGCAAAGCCTCGCCCCTGAAAGGGGCAAGCTACAAATTCCTGAACCATTTGTAGCTCAGGCCTTGAATGCTAGCCAGGCGCTCTTCGCTACCTATTTGAATGTGAGCCCGAATGCCGTGCGCAGTTGGGAGCAAGGCACGCGCCGTCCGCGCCAAGCCGCTCTCAAACTTCTGGTGATTGCCAAGAAGAACCCGAAAGCCCTGCTGACGGAGTGATCCAGTAGGGTAGCAAAGCAAGAGGAATCCAAGAACCGACTGGAAGGTCGGCCACTACAAAGAGAAGCCCAAGAGCCGGCAGGATGCCGGCGCTACAAAGGTGTTGAATTGAGAGAGAGAGAATCTGCACAGGGGAAAAGCCTCAGGCCTGGAAGGCCTGAGCTACAAAGGGGACAGGGGCCGCGATCTAGCGGACGGGGGTGAAATGGAGCCGCTTGGGGCCGGCCTCGCGGATGTGTTCGGGGCACTCGGCGAGCATCAGCTTGAAATTCTCGATGAAGCGGGCGGCGAGCGCGTCGTACTTCTGGAAATACTCGTCGCGGCTCGGCCAGGTATTCACGGGATCGAGAATTTGCGATGGCACGCCTTCGCACTCCGTGGGCATGTCCAGCCCGAACACCAGGTCTTTCTTATAAGGCACGCCAAGCAGCGAGCCGCTGAGCGCGGCATTCAGCAACGCGCGGGTGTGCTTGATACTGATGCGCTTGCCCACGCCGAACGGGCCCCCGGTCCAGCCAGTGTTCACCAGCCACACGTGCGCGCCATGCTTTTGAATCTTGTTCTTCAGCAATTCCGCGTACGCCAGTGGATGATGAACCATGAACGGCCCGCCGAAGCAGGTGCTAAACGTCATCTGCGGCTCGATGCCGAGGCCGATTTCCGTCCCGGCAATCTTGCTGGTATAGCCGGAGATGAAATGGTAGATGGCCTGATCCGGCGTGAGCTTGGAAATCGGCGGCATCACTCCGGAAGCGTCGCACGTGAGAAAGATAACGTTCTTCGGATGCCCCGCGCGCTTTTCGGGCAGATGATTTTCGATGTACGAAAGAGGATAAGCGGCGCGCGTATTTTCCGTGACCGTGTCGTCGTTCAGATCGAGATGGCGGGAGACCTGATCGAAAACCACGTTTTCCAGCACCGTGCCGAAGCGCCGCGTGCAGGAATAGATTTGCGGTTCGGCGTCCTCGGATAGACGAATCACTTTCGCGTAGCAGCCGTCTTCAAAATTGAACACCCCGTTATCGCTCCAGCCGTGCTCGTCGTCGCCGATAAGCTGGCGCTTCGGGTCCGCCGATAGCGTGGTTTTACCTGTGCCGGAGAGTCCAAAAAATATTGCGACATCACCGGCGTGGCCGACGTTGGCGGAACAGTGCATCGAAAGCACGCCCTGCAACGGCAGCAGGAAATTTAGGACCGTAAAAATAGTCTTCTTGATTTCGCCGGCGTAGCTGGTGCCGCCAATGATGGCCAGCCGCTCGCGGAAATTAATGATGATAAAAGTCTCCGTGCGCGTGCCATCCGTCATGGGCGAGGCCTGGAAACCGGGCGCGGCGATGACCGTGAATTCCGGCACATGATGCTGCAACGCATCGGTATTGCGAATTTTCAGGAACATGGTGCGCGCAAACAGCGAATGCCAAGCATTTTGCGTGATGATGCGCACTGGCAAGCTGTAATCGGGATCCGAACCGGCGAAACAGTCCTGCACGAAAACGTCGCGCCCCTGCAAGTAGCCTTGCAAGCGGGTCAACAACGCGCTGAAGCTCTCGCCGGTAAACGGGCGGTTGTACTCGCCCCACCAGATTTTGCTTTCGGTGGATTCCTCGCGGACGACGAACTTGTCCGCCGCGGCGCGCGCCGTATGTTTGCCGGTGTTCACTACCAGTGGCCCCAGGTGCGAGAGCGAACCCTCCGAACGGAAAATGCTCTCTTCGTAGAGTGCGGGGGTCGGGAGGTTCCAATACGCTCGCCGCAAATTGACGAGCCCGTGATTCGCCAGGCCGTAATTGCTGGCGAGCTTGCCGGCTTCTCTGACCGCCGGAGATTGCACATCGAGGTAGATGTTCATAGCCAGTCCCTCACAAGCTTGCGGTCACCCAGGTACAGTTCATTGGAGGAGTTGGGATCCAGCGCCCACTTGATGCGGTCCAGGCCCTCAGTTACATCCTTGGCCGCCCCGCAATAGCTCAGCCGCAGATGGCCCTCGAATCCAAACTCCTTGCCGGGTACGGTGACCACGCGAACTTTTTCCAGCAGAAATTCCGAAAGTTTCTGCGAATCCTTCATGTAAGCGGAAAAGTCCGGAAAACAGTAAAACGTGCCTTCCGGCTTGTGCACCTTAATGCCATCAAAGGCCTGCAGCCGGTCGATCATGATGTTGCGGTTATTCTCGAGCGTCATACGGAGGCTCTCCACGGAGGACTGCACGCCGTTCAGCGCTCCGACAGCGGCCCATTGCGAAGGCGCGGCGGGACCGGAAGTCTGCTGCGATTGGATCGTGGCCATGGCTTCGATCAGATGCTCGTTGGCAATTGCCCAGCCAATGCGGAAGCCGGTCATGGCGTACATCTTGGAAACACCGTTGATGACCACCAGCTTGGATTCTTCGAGCGCACATTTCATATAGTCATAGGCGATGGGCGCGGAGTTGTGGTCGAAGGTGAGGCGGTTGTAAATGTCGTCCATGATCAGGTAGATGCTTTTCTTTTCGCAGAACTCCACCATCTCCTGGACAAATTCCTTCGAGTACATGATTCCAGAAGGATTGTTGGGACTGTTGAGAATGATGGCTTTGGTGTAAGAACCAACCGCGGCGGTGATTTCTTTAACGGTGGGGAAGAAGGTGCCGTCCTCGGCTTTGACGACGACAGGAACGCCACCTGCAAGCTTGACCATTTCCGGATAGCTGACCCAGTACGGCGCGGGGAAAATCACCTCTTCCTTCGGGTCGAGAATCGCGTGCAGCAGGACCATCAGCGCCTGTTTGGCGCCGCCGGAGGTGATGATATTTTCAGCGTGAACGAGTTTCTTATAGTGCTCCTCGGTGTAACGCACGATAGCTTTTTTCAGCGCGGGGATGCCATCGGGAGCCGTGTAGCGGACTTCGCCGGTGTTGAGAAGCGACGTGCAATTGATGACCGCATCGATCGGGGCTTTGCTCTTGGGTTCGCCGCCACCCAGGTGGATGACAGGCTCACCTTTCTCGCGCAACAGTGCCGCGGTTTCGTTCAGCTTGAGTGTGGCCGACTCTTTCAAGGATCGGGCCAGTTGGCTAAGACTCATGAAGACACCTTTCCTGAAGGAATGGAAAGCCCGTGCAACGGTGATATTTCGCTACCGAGAAGCGCATCGTGGAAGAGCCCAAGAGCTTGATTTTTGCATGGATACACACGGGAATCTTACAGCCCCCTCCAAACGGGAAGCTGTGACGCATTACCCAGAAATCGTAGCAGAAACGGCGGGGAGGGTGGGGCGCGAGGCCCTGAACGCCTAAATCAGCGACGCTAGTTCACCATTGATGTTCCCAAAAGCCGGGTTGATCTATCTGAGCTCGATGGTCAGGGACGTCGACTACTTTCCGCTTGTGACAATCAGCTCGAGATCCGAATTTCCGCACATGCCGTAGATGGTTCCGGGCGTGCACGCCCCGACTGTATACCGGTAACAACCGGCTCTCTTCGCCACCACCGTGATTGGCCGATCGGAGCCTCCCATAATCGCTCCTGAAGGATCAAAGGGAGACGACTCTCCAAAGTCGACCATTATGCCCGTGTTCTTTCCCGCTCCTTGCCACGTCACATTTGCACCTGTCTTGATGCAAATCACCGCGTCCTTTGGAAAGTTCGGGATGTTGGGTGTCACGGATGCCTCGACCCCACCGCCCAGCCGCTTGACCTCCAGAAGGCAGGGAGAGCCGTTTGCTCCACAGGTATTTGCCGCGGTGCAGAGCTGTTCCGGATGCGGATTGGAGCAAAACGTCGTTTTGTTTTTCTTGTCTTTCGCCACAGTGTAACCCGCCATCACCAACAGCAGAGTCAACACCAAACCACACACAATCGCCGGGAACGGTCTGTTTTTCATCTGACACCTCAGTTCAACTCAGACTTCCGTTTCATCGAGGCCCAAAACGCCCTCCGCGATCCCGGGAGGGGTATTGCCAATCCTTTACCAGACGTGTGCAGAGCAGGAGGCTAGCCAGCAACTTCGTGCTAGTTGACGCCCGGCGTGCCCTTCCAATCGATCACGTCCACCAGTTTCCAGGCATTTTGAGTAAGGTCGATCTGGAGCTGGCCTTGCTTGTCGATCACCAGTTGGGCCGCAGGATACAATACGCCCGTACTCTTGCTCTTGTCCGTGTCGTCCAGGTCGAACTCACCCGCCGTGAGGTTGAAGGCTGTCGACTGAGAGTCTGCCCAGACCTCTCCGAATCTCAATTGGCGGTTCGTGACAAACCGAATTCTGCGGCCTGTCGACGTTGGGATCATGCGAACAAAAGCCAGATCGTAGCCCAACGTGCCGGTGATGGAGATATGACCAACAGAGCGCATTTTGGTCAGCGCGTTGACCAGTCCCTGGTTCTGCCCCTTCGCGAATGCATCCATCAGGACCTGCCGTTCCTCGGGCGTCGAGTAATCGTAGATTTCCATGGATATGCCGATCGATTGACCCATTTGGGTGCCTGTGCCCATGGCGGTTGCTTCAATGGTTTCGTCTTTAACCCTCTTTGCTGACAGAGCCGGAAAAACGGCCAAGACAACCAACCCAGATACCAGCAAGCCTATTAGGACCCACCGGTAGGACTTACTGCTCACTTGTTTAGTCGGTCGCATAAATTCTCTCTCCTTCGCGACTATCGAGAACTAATCCTTCCATCCCACGATGCAGTCTCGCACCATGCAGAAAGCGAGGGGTATTGTCAAAAAGTACAGGACAGTCCCTGAGCCCGTGGCCGACGCGCTCGGGCATATTCTTCCTGTCACCCAAAACACTAACGCGGTGTTGAAGATCTTGGACGCAAAGAAGCCCGCGTAGATGAACTGATTTGAGGAACGCAAGCGAATTCGAGACAAGCTGCAAATCCCAAACGTCATGTGGCTCGACGGCAAAATTCAGTGCTTTGAATGGAATCGGCAGGCGCACGGAGGCGGGTACGCAAGAATCGAGAAGGCTTGGAAAGTGAAGAAAAGAAAGTCAGATGTTATGGCGGAGAGGGTGGGATTCGAACCCACGGTAGGGGTAAACCTACACACGCTTTCCAAGCGTGCTCCTTAAACCACTCGGACACCTCTCCGCGGGAGTGGCCAACCTTCCAATTCTAGCAAAAATGGTGGCGTCCCGCATTCGAGGATGAGCAAGAGGAAATGGGGAGCGTCGGGACGGTGGGCCAAGAAACCTTTCAAGAGGTGGGATTTGCCAGTCGTGGGCGATCAAGTAAACTAAGAGGGTTACCCCACGACTCCGGGGTCGTCTAATTGGTAGGACACCAGCCTTTGGAGCTGGCTATCCTGGTTCGAGTCCAGGCCCCGGAGCCACTTTTGGCGACAGGAAGATGGAAGGCCGTTACCGGAAAATCAGCGAACAAATGGAATTGGGAATCCTGGTAACACGGCTGGACCGCCGGAGGCGAGGGAGAACGATGAACACGATTTTGCAATCGAGACGGTTTCCCCGTCGAATCCGTTCATGCCAAGCTGGCATGACGCTCCTCGAAGTCATAATCGCCTGCACCCTCCTCTTGATCCTGGCATCAGCGGCGGAGCCTATGCTTCGCATTACCATTGTGAGAAGCCGCGAAGCGGAGCTGCACAGAAATTTGAGGGAAATTCGGAACGCCATCGATCGATACAAAGACATGGCGGACGCGATGGCCTTTCAGACGGAACTCACCAGCAACGGCTATCCACCCGACCTAGACACTCTGGTGAACGGGGTGACTATCGCGGGCAACAAGAAGGTGCGTTTCCTGCGGAGGATTCCGGTGGATCCCATGACGGGGAAACGGGAATGGGGTATGCGCTCCGTGCAGGATGATCCGGACTCAAATAGCTGGAGCGGGGACAACGTGTTTGACGTGTATTCGACCTCGCAGGGGACCGCGCTTGACGGAACAAAATATTCCGACTGGTAGAAACTGTTAGAACAGCTCCCTGATTGGACCAAAAGCGGATAAATTTCGGCTCTCGTTCAATTCAATCTGCAGGTTGTTTCGCGGTGATGAGAGCGCTGGTCGTTGCCACGCATTGCCAGGTGCCGTCGGTCCTGATCCACGTATCCACAAATCGCTCGCGGTGCACGAAGGGCTTCCCTTTCTCCGTACCCTTGACGCGGAAGATGCCCACCACAACGGCTGCATCTCCGTAGACTTGCACGGAAGTCTGTTCCGTAACCGCCTGGGATGGCAGATAATCCGGAGATTTGATGCTGGCAAGAAATTCGCTCTTTGACTGAACGCTGCCGTCGATATCGACAGACACCATCGTGTTTGCCAGGAGCATGTCCAACGCATTCGTGTCCTTCGCTTCCAAGGCGTGATTCCAAACTTTTTCCAGCGCCAACACGCGTCCGCCTTCATCACTATTGCTATCGCCGTTTTGGCGCGCTGTAGCAAGCGCGACACCCAGCAAAAGTAGAGCACCCGCCATCACAAAACTTTTCATGGAAATTCCCTCATTGGTTTTTGAACCCATCCGTATGGACTCTTTTAGAGTAGGGCAGGACTCGAACTGGCGCGCAATTTCCAACGCGCAAGTTTCCGAAACAATATTTCTGTAGAAAGCACGAAGGATGTGGGGTG
>Ga0187816_10000210_pt1 | contig 16959 bp, 15 predicted proteins | sample NC_wetland_sal_i_16_FD_132960 | JGI IMG/M metagenome (GOLD analysis project Ga0187816, IMG submission 132960) | Wetland sediment microbial communities from Neuse River Estuary, North Carolina, USA - SO4_1 | ecosystem: Environmental > Aquatic > Freshwater > Wetlands > Sediment | place: USA... | reverse complement strand
GTGAAACTGCGCGCAATCGAGAACCTGCATGAAGCGGGCATCGAAATCGTGCTAGTGGTCACGATCGTGAACAACGTGAACAACGACCAGGTCGGATCGGTCGTGAAGTTCGCGATGGAGAACCCCAAGAAGATTGCCTTCATCAGCTTCCAGCCAGTTTCCTTCACCGGCCGCGACGAGGACATCACTCCGGAGCGCCGCCTGCGCCAGCGCTACACACTGTCGCACCTGGCGAAGGACGTCAGCCAGCAGGTTGGCAAGATCGAGCCCACCCGCGACTGGTTCCCGATCTCCTTTATCAGCACGTTTGCCGGCTTTGCGGATATGGTCAAGGGCAACGAATCCCAGTGGGGCTCGCTTTCCTGTGGCTGCCACCCGAACTGCGGCGTGGGCACGGCGATCATGATCAACAAGGAAACCAAGGAATGGGCTCCCGTGCCGCGCTTCCTGGACGCTCAGAAGCTCACTAAGGACATTACCGCCATAACCGACGCCGCGCGTGGCAAGAGTTTCTCCAACTTCATGATGGCCATGGCGCTCCTGAAGAATTACAAGGCGTTCCAAGGGCCGAAAGGCCTGAAGCTCTGGGATCTGTTCAAGAAGTTTGACAAGACCTGGGCGCTCACCAAGGGCGCCAGCACCAAATACGGTCGCACCTCGCCAGAGCGCACGTACGAAGACGCCATGAAGCGCCGTGCGGAAGATCCATGGAACTTCCTGTTCATCGCGGGCATGTGGTTCCAGGATCTGTTTAACTACGACTTCCGTCGCACGGAAATGTGCATCATTCCCTACGGCACGCAGCAGGGGGAAATCAGCTTCTGCGCGTACAACACGGGCATCGGCTGGCGCAACATCATCGAGAACATGCACAAGAACGCCACGGTCGCCGAGTGGTACAAGAAGCACGGCAAACACGAGATCTATGCCAAGGGCAAGAACGTCAACCTCGGTTCTTACGAGCATTCGCTTGTGATTGACGCGGAAGACGCTGCCCGCGTGCGCCACATTGAGCACGACATCCCGCTGACTGCTGCGGAAGAGAACCGCATTCGCCGCAAGAAGGCTCTCGAAGAGCAGGCCAAGGTTCGCGCCATCTACGAAGAGCTGGTTCTGAAGAAGCCGCAGCCAATGGTTGTGCAGATCGGCACCGTCAGCGATATCGCCAAGGCGGTACCGGCAAACTTCAGCAACGCGGGCAAGCCTGTCACGATTGCGCCAGCGAATGGCAACGGCAATGGCCACGGGGCCTCTAAGGCCTCCGAAAAGGCCGCGGAAGCTGTTGCGGGCGACTAACTCCGTCCTACTAACTAAGCTCTCCGAGACGGCCTCGACTGGTTCGAGGCCGTTTGCTTTTCAGGCTGGGTGGCGCTGCTTTGACCTGCGTTTGAGACTGCCGTAAACTACAAGCCAAGATGGCACGAGTCCGAATCTGGAATGGTGGCACCGGCGCATCGCGCGCTGCGGGGTATGAATTTACAATTCTCCTGCTCCCTGTCTACCGGACGGAAAACTCGGCCACCCGAATTAGCTCAAAGGGCAAATCGCGACGAATTCGTATTTCTAATCCGCTTAAGCCGATCGGTTTTCAGGTGACTGTGCCCTCTTTGCCCGGATTGATCACTTTTGGGCGGACGGAGGATGAAGCGCTGGAGATGGCGCAGGACGCCATTCGCTGCCACATTGACGGACTTAAGAAAGACGGAGAAGAAGTTCCAAGCGAAAGCGCTGCGCAGTTCCGGAAGTTGCGAATCCCCGCGTAGATGAGTCCCAAGCTTCCAGTTTTAAGACCTCGTGAGGTTCTGCGAGCGTTGCTGAGGGCGGGATTCGAAGTCAATCACCAAACCGGAAGCCACGTCCAGTTGCGGCATCCGGAGAAGCCGCATCTCTGAGTTACCGTTCCCCGTCACGATCGTTTCGATTTGCCAGTTCCTGTTTTGAAAAGCATTCTTAGGCAAGCAGAGATGACCGTCGAAGAATTCTTAGATGTCCTATAGAGGACTTCGCTGCAAGGAGTGCGCCTTCCGCCGCTCCCCCGCTTCTGGCTCTTTTTGCGCTATGCTTCGTTGATGAGTTCCGAATCCAACCTGCTGAATCGCGTCGCTCTCGTTACCGGTGCTAGCCGGGGGATCGGGCGCTCCATTGCCATCGCGCTTGCTGCTGCTGGCGCGGACGTCGCGGTGAACTATCACAAGGAGCAATCTGCTGCCAACGAGGTCTGCGGGGAAATCCGGCGCTTGGGCCGCCGCGCTGTTCCAGTGCAGGCCGACGTTTCCTTTTCACCCGAGGTGGATCGGCTTATCTCCACAGTCGAGCGTGACCTTGGGCCCGTCGATATCCTCGTCAACAATGCGGGCGTCACCCAAGTGAAACCTTTCGAACAACTTACCGAAGCCGACTGGGACGAAATCCTCCGCGTCAACCTTAAGTCCGCGTTTCTCGTGACCAATCGCGTTCTGCCGGGCATGCGCTCGCGCCGCTGGGGACGCATCCTCAATCTCTCCTCCATTGCGGCACAGACCGGCGGGGTCATCGGCCCGCACTATGCTGCCTCCAAAGCAGGCCTCATCGGCCTGACGCATTCTTACGCCTCGCTGCTTGCCAAGGAGGGGATCACCGCCAACGCCATCGCGCCGGCCCTCATTGCTACGGACATGGTTACGTCCAATCCCAACGCTTCGACGGAGCGCCTGCCGGTCGGCTTCTTCGGCTCCCCGGACGAAATTGGCCGCGTCGCCGTCCTGCTTGCCGAAAGCGACTTCATGACCGGCCAGACCATAAGCGTCAACGGCGGCTGGTACATGACCTGACGCTCCTGCGGTATAATTAACTTCCGCGCCGTCATGCTGGTCTTGGCGTGTTCTGGGGAGATTTTCGTCATGCCCATATACGAGTACATTTGCGATAGCTGCAACGAGCGCTTTGAGAAGATCGTCATCAATAAACAGCAGGAGATCTCCTGCCCCAAGTGCTCGAGCAAGAAGGCGACAATCCAGCTCTCTGTGTTCGCGACAGCCGGCTCCGGCTCCTCCACTCCTTCCGGTGGCTTCTCTGGCGGTGGGGGTGGCTGCTGCGGAGGCGGCTGCTCCTGCCACTAGCTTTGGAGTGCGGCGGTTTGCTTTCCCTGAGTTTTGAAGGGCCGCTTTTGCGGGCTTTAGGTTAGAAGTGGTTCCTCTAGGATCGGTCTCATGTCCATCACCACTCCCGAGCAACTCGAGAAATTGCGCGCTTGCGGGCGAATTGTGGCCAAAGCGCTGCGCGTGATGGCCGCCGCCGTTCGCCCGGGCATCACCACAGCGGAACTCGCGGAGATCGGTTCCAAAGTCTTGGCCGAACACGGCGCGCGCTCTTCACCGCCTCTGGTTTACGGCTTCCCCGGGGACGTATGCATCAGCGTCAACGATGAAGTGGTCCACGGCATTCCCGGCGACCGCGTGCTGCAGCCTGGCGATCTTGTGAAGCTCGACCTGACGGCGGAAAAAGATGGCTATCACACCGACTCTGCACTGACGGTTCAGGTTTCCCCCACCACTCAGGCTGCGGGCGACCTCACTCATTGCGCCGAGCGTGCTTTTCGCCAATCCCTCACCGCCGCGCGTGCCGGTAATTCCGTCCGCGAAATTGGCAGGGCTGTTGAAAGGGAAGTGCGCCGCCGAGGTTTCCACATCATTCGCGAACTTGGCGGACATGGGATTGGTCACACGATCCATGAAGATCCGTCGGTCCCGAATTTTCCCGACCCGTTCAATCGCGCCCAGCTCACGGAAGGAATGGTGCTCACGATCGAGCCGATCATCGCTGCGGGGACGAGTCGAATTACGCTCGATTCCGACAAATGGACGCTGCGCACGACGGATGGCTCCCTCGCCGCGCATTATGAACACACCCTGGTCATCACCCGGGGCGAGCCCATCGTCCTTACGTCTGCCTGAGAGGCATCGGCGCCGCCCGGCCTGAGCTGCTTTCGTGCAACTGAAAACAAAATCTGGTCTTACCCTGGTTGCCTTGGGGATCGGCATCTTTGCCGCGTGGAGCCTATGGACTAAAACGAGAAACTTCGTGCCCGTGGAGCATCCTGTTTCGTTGAGCCCGGGACAGTCCATTACTTCTGAATTCAAGCTCAATTTTGATGGCTTGTACCTCATCGAAATTGAGGCAGAAAAGACGATTCCGGTCGACACTCTGCAGTGCCTGATGGCGGTGGAGGCTGATCCCGTGCAGTGCAAAGACGTCCCCCCCGCGCTCGGGGCAGTCTGGATACTGTTCGGCGACGGTCAGGTGGTAAGCCACGGCAGTTCCCTAGAATTACACAGCGCGCCTGTTCAGGCCGACAACGTTGCGCGTGTAATTGGCGAATTCCAAGGCAAGGCTGGGCAGGCGTACAAACTACAAGTTACATTCACTGCCGATGGCAAAGGCCTGGCCGCCGCTCATCCGCGCCTGAAGGTGGGCGTCGCCAGCATTGCCTACACAGATATTCAGTCCGCCAGCGTCCTGGTATTTTCCACGACTTTCATTTGCGTACTGTTCGGAGTGGTTCTGCTGTCGATCGCTTTCTTTGCGAAGCGCGGATCAGGCGGCGCAAGAGCGCCGCGTGACGCACATCACAATCGGCTGTGACAATCCTCACAGCCCGCCCATCCCACTAATCGCAAACTGCCACTGCACGTCACACTGATTCTCGTTCTTCTGCCGCCCACTCACCCTTCCTGAACGTGCATTTGGCAAAAGGCGTACTCCGAGCCTTATGGGGCAAGTTTTGGGGAGCCTGACCTGGCACTAGAAAGGAATTCGCAATGTCTAAGTTGCAACTTGAACCTCAGGAGCGAGCGGACCTACTGGCTTATTTGGAAGCACTTCTCGGCTGTGTGAAATCCCTCCACGCGAACGTTGGTGCGGTCATGGCCGACGTGGCGGCGATCCGCAACACGGTGTTTGATGATCCGAAAGAGATTGCTCTTTACAGGGCCAACCTCAGATTAGCTGTGACCACAACCAAACCCATGGTAGACGAAGCCGTGCGCTCCTACGACGACCTGATGCAGGAGTTTGCCGACTCTCAGCAATGGGAGAACTGATTTTAGCGATTGCGCGGATTTCTTTCGTGTGTCCGTCCCCGGGGCTCACTTCCGTCCCTTCAAGGTGAGCCCCGTTCTCATTTCTAAGTGTTGGTTAGCGCGAGTAGTTCTTCAGGTAGTCCGGCACTGGCGGATCGTTTTTCCGCTGCGCATCCGGCACAGGTTCCTTGACCGCCGTTTCCAGGGGTAGCACTCCCGCCCAGACGGGCAAAGCATAATCCGCCTCGTCATCGATGGGTCCGCCAGTACGCACCTTTGCGCTGACTTCTTTTAAGGGGAGCGCGAGCACCGTGGTGGCTTTCAATTCCTGTTCGGTCGGCTGGCGCACGTCATCCCAGCGGCCTTTCATGACGTGTTCCGTGAAAATCCGCAGGGCTTCCCTCTTTTCCGCTGGGCTATCGACCAGGCGCGCAGTTCCGAGGATCACCACGGAGCGGTAGTTCACGGAGTGATGGAAGGCTGAGCGCGCCAGCACTAGACCGTCGACATGCGTCACGGTCACGCACACTGGCACGCCTGCGCTCAACGTCTTCAACATACGGCTTGCGACGCTGCCATGCAGGTACAGGGTATCCCCGGTGCGGCCGTAGTTCGTCGGGATTACGTAGGGCTGGTCGTCGACCTGGAAGCCGACGTGGCACACAAAGGCAGTGTCCAGAATCCCGTATACGGTTTCACGGTCGTAATGCCCGCGCTTGGGCAGGCGTTTCACCTGCGTGCGCTCGGTTGGCTGGAATTCGCTCATGATCCCATTCTAATAGGAAGAAGGCGTGGTGCCAGAGCCAACTTGGCCTCCAGGCAGAGAGGTGCGTTTCTGCGCGGAAAGCCAGGGAATAAGGTCGGGTTCGGCAAAGGCCTTGTTCCAGACCTCATGATCGACCTTGTGATATTCCGTGTAGCGGAGATTGACGTGCGCCTTGTTGAGCTGGCGCATCATTCTTCGGACCGTATCCACCGGGACGGATTCGTCGGCGTCTCCCTGGAAAACCCAGAGCGGCACCTTTGCAATAGCGGGAATGTCCGTGAAGGTGTCATAGGCCGACATCACGATTGCAGCCGCCCATTGTCCCGGGTACATCTGCAGGAGCGACCAGACACCCAGACCGCCCATCGATTGTCCGGCGATGTAAACGCGTTCCGGATCAATCGAGAATTGCTTTTCCACTTTCGCCAGAATCTCCATAGTTAGTTGCAGTGCCTTGCCAGGTTGATTGAACTCCGGCTCCGCCCAGTTTTCCCCGGAAGGACACTGCGGTGCCAGTACGAAGACCGGAAATTTGGCCTGGGCTTCGCTAGTGATCCAGAAATGTGTGCCTAGTTGGTTTTCACGCGTGAGTTGCCTAACGTTGTCGGAGCCGCGCCCCGTGCCGCCGTGCAGCCACAGGAGAAGCGGGTATTTCCGGTTCGCGTTGTATCCCAGTGGGACAAAGAGGCGATAAGGCAAGCGGGCGCCATTTTTGCCGACGTAGATGTCTTTGCGGAAATCGATGTCGTCTTTGGTGAGTTCCGTTGCCGAGGCGATTCCTTGCGCCAGGAAAAAGAGGAGAATTAGAGCTCCACAGCCAAGGCAGAAGAGGCGCTTCGTTCGCATGCTACTCCTTTGGGGCGGGTGGCTTTGCCGCGCCGCGTACCACGCGGAATCCCACGTATTCCGGCGCCGGAGTGCAATTCGAGCGCGGGTCCGCGGGACAGTCCGCGCTGCCGCCCATCGCCTTGCCCTTTCCGTCCGGGGTCAGCTCCCATTCCGCCACGTTGCCTCCCAGATCAAAGATTAGCTCTTCGTTTTCTTGTCCTTGCCCTGCGAAACTTCCCACCGGTTTCAACAGCGGAGCTATGCCAGGGATTTCCTTCACTTTTTGGCGCAGACGGTTGGCGTCATCCGGATTTACGTCATAGGCGGCCCAGTAATCGAGTGTATTTTCTTCCTCTTTTGTGTCGTGCTTGGTGGCCAGCTCGTTTTCGTTGGGCACGCGCCAGATTTGCCCGGTTAGGTTGCTAAGCCATTCCGCGTAGGCCTTCGCCTGCTCCAGGGTGACTCCATTCACTGGATAATTTTCCGTTCCACGTTCGGCTTTGTATATTTTGTCGAAACCGGCAAACTGGGCGCGAGTCACTTCAAACCGGCCAATCTCCAGATCGCCACGTTTTACAACTTCGGGGATCAGCACTGATTTGCCTTTGATCGGATATACCGTACCGTAGATTTTGCCGTTGCGGGCGATGCTCTTTGCCCTCAACGCGGCATCGAGTGGTGAACCGGCTTTCACCGCTTCATTCTCTGGCGGCCTAGTCTGGAAGAAGTATTTATCGAGCCAGGCCATTTCTTCTTCCACTTTGCGCATCTGGTGTGTCAGTTTTTTGGGCCCGTGCGGCTCGCCAGGGAACACCACAAACTTCACCGGCACTTTGCCGTAGTACTGCAGGACGCGAAAGTAAGACCAGCTTTGCGAAGGCGGCACGTTAGTATCCGCCGTGCCGTGGAAAATCAAAACAGGGGCCTGCACTTTATCCATTTTGAAAAACGGCGATTTGCGGATATAGAGCTCTGGATCTTGCATGGGCGATTTGCCGAAGTAGTAGGAGTCAAACGAATCGCCAAACTCGACGTTGCCCCAATCGCTGATCCATTCGACGTCGCCCGCACCGACGCTGGCCACCTTGTAGCGCGACGGATAGGTGGTGATGAGGCTTGTGGAAAGAATGGAGCCGTTCGACCAACCCATAGTCGCGACCTTATCGGGATCGACGAATCCTTTCTCGATCAGGTAGTCCACTCCCGCATTGATGTCAGGCGTTTCCAGGTCGTAATAGTTTCCACAGCAGATCGATTCCACCCACTTTAAGCCGTAATTGCCGCTGCCGTGATAGTTCGGGCTCAGGACAAACGCGCCGCGCTGCGTTAACAGCTGATAGGGATACGCCCAGCGGTCGCTCCAGGCATCCAGGTCGGCTCCCGTTGGGCCACCATGGATTGCCGTGATGACCGGATATTTCTTGCCCGGTTCGTAGTCGGCGGGGTAACGCAGGATGCCTTCGACTTCTTCGTTGTTTGAACCTTTCCAGCGGATGATTTCCGATTTTGTGAATGTGCGGGATTTCAGGAGGTTCTCGTTCAGTTTGGTCAATTGCGCTGAAGAGGCGAGCTGATTGCCACTCCATTGGGCGCGGAAAAGCTGGGGCATGCGACTGGCCGTCGAGGATTGATAAATGATAGTTTTCCCATCCTCGCTGACGTCAAAGAATTGAATATTTCGGGCGTTCTCACCCTCCAGCGTCGCTCGCTTCCAGCGCCAGGTATCGCCGGATTTCTCCCGGGTGTAATGAGCGACGTCATAATGCGCTCCTGCTGCGAGCAGTGTCACGAATCCGTCGAGCGTCGTGTGCAGGTCGCGGCCCGCGCCATTCTCCCAGTCGAGAGGAACTGGGATGCTCTTGCCGCTGGCCAAGTCGTAAAAGTAAACAAGCTGGATGGTGGCGGTCAGAAATTTCGGATCATTGGAAAATGGGGCAGTCGCATAGAAGCCCGAATTGTCCGGGGCCCATGCCAGAAGATTCGGATAAACCCGGCCTTCCGTGAAGATCTGCTTCTCGGTGCCATCGCCAAGGTTGTAAAGGAAAGTGACCGGCGGCACTTTTTGATCGAAAGTGTAGTGCAGGCTCCTCGCGTGGACCGTTACCACGTATTTTCCGTCCTTTGAAGCGCTCCACCGTTCAATCCAGTCCGTGTTGGTGGTCAGGCGCGTAATCTTTTTATCCTTCACGGCAATTTTAAACAGCCGCACGGGCGGCTCGTGTTCAGCGTCATCCACGACCTCGGAGTCATCCTTCTTCTTTTTTTCCGCCTGCTCGTAGGCGCTGGGATCCTCCTGCGCGCTGAAAATCAAATTGTCTTTGTCCAGCCACTGCACGTGGCGGGGCGGGCGAACGAGTTCGGTCAGAGCGTAAGCCTCGCCGCCATGCGCACTGATCAACCAGATTTGGATCGCGGCCGCTTCCGGTTTGGCTCCTGGTCTTGGCCGAGAACTGAGGAAGGCAATCCACTCTCCGTCGGGGGACCATTGCGGAAGGGAAACCGTATTGCTTCCCCGCGTCAATTGGAGGGTACGGTCTTCGGTCAAGCTGGTGAGAAAAAGATTGGAGATTCGTTCGTCTTTTTCCTTGTCCCCTTCCGATTTGATCCAGGCCACCGAGCGCGCGCCGGGCGAAAGCGAAAAATCGGAAATGGATTCCGCGAAGACAATATCCTCCGGCTTCCACGGACTGGTTTTTGAGAGGGTTTTACCTTCCTCCGCAGCGAATACAGAGGAAACACAAAGAAAAAGTGCAATAAAGAGGCGAAATAATGCGAATTGTCTGCGAGACACCAAGGTCACCTGTTCAGAAAGAAATTGCTGGCGCGCCGAAGAATCCCCAACTAGCGCTCCACGAGAATAGTGTAATTGACCCACAATGGGAATGGTGTAGTGTGAATGACTCTGTTCAATCCTGAGGTGATAGTATGTCGGCCACGAAGTCCCCGTTCGGCAAAGAAACATTTCAATTTTTCCGGGAGTTGGGAAGGAACAATCGCAAAGTCTGGATGGACGAAAACCGCGAACGATATCAAGCGTGTGTTGTGCAACCCTTTCGCCGGATGCTAGAGGAGCTTGCTCCCGCTGTTCTGGAGTTAAACGAGAATTTTGACACTAGCGGCCGCACTGGGGCGAATTTCTCGCGGATTAATCGCGATATCCGGTTTGCGAAGGACAAGACACTTTACAAAACGCAGATGTACCTGAAGTTTCAGCTGCCGTCGCCGGGGGATCGCGAAAGTGGGCAACTCTACGCCGGCCTTTCCGCCGATACCGTTACCACAGGATTCCGGATTTACTCTGGCGCAAAGCGCAAAGACTCTGCTCTGGCGACGATTGCCCAGCCACGCATGTTGGCTAATCCGAAGTGGCTTGCACAGCAGAAGAAGCGTTTGGGCAGAAAATACGAAAGTAATTGGTACACCACGGAGAAAGGTGAGTGGACCAAGCACGAGGGTTGGCCTACAGAACCGGAGAACTGGAAGAAAATTCAAGCGTGGATTGTGCGTAAGAAAATGAAGCCGGCAGCGGCCACGAGGGCAACATTCCGAGGGGAATTGGTAAAGGTGTTCCGAGATGTCTACCCATTGCTGAAATTCACCAGCATTCCGTAGATCGCGGCAACGTGCACGGCGTCAAGGGCCTGCCTACGCACGCCAATCAAGTGCCACTAGGCCAGAAAACCGCCGCTGCCAGCTGAGCCCTATACGAAGGAAAAGAAGAATACGAAATTGACGCTCCGCTGCGAGTCGCATAGGATGCGAAACGCATCGATATCTGCTGGGGAGGAACTCCATGCCGAGAAGCAAGCAGCTTGTCCTGGCCGTCGTTTTCACATTTTTCTGCGGAGGCACTCTTTTTGCGCAGAAGCCGGCGCCGCAGGCCGAAAAGCCAACGGAAAAGGCCGAGGAGAAGGCCAGCGACAAAGCGGCAGACAAATCGAAAGAGGAAAAGGCAAAGGAGGAAAAGGCGAAGGACGAGAAAAAGCCCGAGGAAAAGATCGTTCAGACCAAACACAGCATTCGAATCGGCGGCCAAGAGATCAAGTACACCGCGACGGCGGGCACGATTCTGTTGAAACTTGAAGATGGGACACCGAAGGCGAGCGTTTTCTACATCGCCTACACGAAGGATGACGTCAGTGACCTGACCAAACGCCCGGTGACGTTCACGTTTAATGGCGGGCCGGGTTCCGCGTCCATCTGGTTGCACCTCGGGGCGTTCGGTCCGCGGCGCGTGGAAATGGGAGACGCGGGCGCACTGCTCGGGCCGCCTTACAAACTTGTAGACAATGAATTCACGATGTTGGACGTGACTGACCTCGTTTTCATCGATCCGGTGTCGACCGGTTACAGCCGCGCGGTGCCGGGAGAACCGCCGAAGCAATTTCACGGCATCGAAGAAGACATTCAATCCGTGGGTGATTTCATTCGGTTGTATGCGACCCGCAATAAGCGTTGGACTTCACCGAAATTTCTGGCCGGCGAAAGCTATGGCACCACGCGCGCCGCAGGCCTCTCCGGCTACCTGCAGGGACGCTACGGAATGTACCTGAACGGCATCATTCTGATTTCTTCGATTCTGAACTTCCAGACTGCAGAGTTTGACCGCGGAAACGATCTGCCTTACATCCTGTTCCTGCCGACCTACACCGCAATTGCCTGGTACCACAAAAAGCTGCCCCCGGATTTGCAGAGCGATTTCCAGAAGGCCATCAGCGAATCCCGCGCCTATGCGATGGGAGAATACGCGGACATACTCTCCACGGGAGGCGATCTGCCTGCTTCACGCAGAACAGAAGTGGCACAGAAGCTGTCGCGGCTGACCGGACTTTCCGCCGACTACATTGACCGCAGCAACTTGCGAATCGAGATTATGCGTTTCGATAAGGAGTTGTTGCGCAGCGAGCGGCGTACTGTCGGACGCCTGGACGGACGTTTTACGGGGATCGATCTCGATGCCGCCGGCTCGCAACCGGAGTATGACCCAAGCCTGACAGCCATTGTCGGCCCCTACACCGCGACATTTAATGACTACGTTCGCGGCGACCTTAAATTCGAAAGCGACCTGCCGTACGAATTTTTGACCGGGCGCGTGCGGCCCTGGAGCTTCGAGCCTTATGAAAACCGGTACGTGAACGTGGCGGAAACGCTGCGCAGCGCCATGACACAGAATCCGTTTTTGCACGTGTACGTGGCCAAGGGTTACTACGACCTGGCGACGCCATTTTTCGCCGCGGACTATACCCTCGACCATCTGGGGCTTGATGCCTCGCTGCGAGGACATTTGACGGGCGGTTATTACGAGGCAGGCCACATGATGTACGTCCATAAGGCCTCTTTGGCGAAATTGAAACAGGATCTCACCGCGTTTCTGGCCGCGAGCGTCACTCCATGAAGCGATTGCTGGCTGTCATTGCGTGGGTCGCCGTTGGCGGAGTCGGTGCAGCCGCCCTATCAACCATTGCGCTGCACCGCGGCGAGCCGATCAGCGCGACCTGGTTTGTCTTGGCGGCCGTGTGTACTTACTTGGTAGCGTATCGATTGTATTCCGCATTTATCGCCGCGAAATTGCTGGTGCTGGACAACACGCGCGCCACACCTTCCGAGCGGCGAGATGACGGCCGTGATTTTGTGCCTACCAACAAATGGGTCTTGTTTGGTCACCATTTTGCCGCCATTGCCGGCCCCGGCCCGCTCGTCGGCCCCACGCTCGCCGCCCAATTCGGATACCTTCCAGGAACTCTTTGGCTGATTGCCGGCGCCGCCTTTGCCGGCTGTGTGCAGGATTTCGTGATTTTGTTCTGTTCGATTCGCCGGGATGGAAAGACGCTTGGCGAAATGGCGCGCCAGGAAGTCAGCAAGCGAGGTGGCCTTATCGCGCAACTGGCGGTGCTGGCGATCATGATTATTTTGCTGGGCGTAGTCGCGCTGGTGGTCGTAAACGCGCTGAAGAGTTCGCCCTGGGCCACGTTCACGCTGGCCTCCACGATTCCGATTGCACTTTTGCTCGGCGTTTATTTGCGTTTCTTCCGCCCCGGCCGCGTCCTGGAAGCATCGGTGATCGGCGTTGCGCTGGTGCTGTTTGCGGTGGTTGCCGGCCAGTGGGTGGCGGACTCGGCGGCATGGTCCAAGGTGTTCACGCTGAGCGGAGTGACACTCGCTTTCGTCATCATCTTGTACGGCTTTGCGGCTTCGGCCCTCCCCGTTTGGTTGCTGCTGGCTCCGCGTGACTATTTGAGCGCATTCATCAAAGCCGGCGCCATCTTTACCTTGGCTGCGGGGATCTTGCTGGTCCGGCCGCACGTCTTGATGCCGCCGCTAACCCGCTTCGTGGACGGCAACGGCCCAGTGTTCGCCGGGAAGATTTTTCCGTTTTGCTTTATCACCATAGCCTGCGGCGCGATCAGCGGGTTTCATTCCCTGATTTCAAGCGGCACGACGCCGAAGATGATCCAGCGGGAAACCCATGCGCGCTTCATTGGTTATGGCGCCATGCTGCTGGAATCGTTCGTGGGAGTGATGGCCATGGTAGCGGCTTGCGCGATGACACCGGGCGTGTATTTTGCAATCAACAGCCCGGCTTCCATCGTCGGGGCTGCGCCGGAGGAGGCGGCGCAGACTATTTCGAGCTGGGGTTACCCGCTTTCGGCAGCGACCATGACCGGCTTGGCACACGCGGTGGGCGAGCAAACACTGTTGAACCGCGCCGGTGGTGCGCCTTCTTTGGCTGTTGGCATGGCGCAAATATTTTCTAGCACCATCGGCGGCGAACGCCTGCTCAGCATTTGGTACCACTTTGCCATCATGTTTGAGGCGCTGTTCATTTTGACGGTGCTGGATGCGGGCACGCGCGTGGGGCGGTTCATGGTGCAGGAGCTGATTGGGCGGGTGTGGAAGCCGCTCGGGCGCATGAACTGGTATCCGGGAATTCTGCTTTCGAGCGCGCTGATTGTCGCGGCGTGGGGATACTTCCTGTACCAGGGAGTCGTGGATCCGCTGGGTGGAATCAATTCGTTGTGGCCGCTGTTTGGCATTTCCAACCAGCTGCTGGCGGCGGTGGCGCTCGTCGTGGCGACCACGATTTTGCTGAAGATGGGGCGGGTGAGATGGATTGCGGTGACACTACTGCCGATGGCGTGGCTGGTGGTTATCACGATGACCGCGAGCTATCAGAAAATTTTTAGTCCCAGCCCGCGCATCGGCTTCCTGTCTTATGCCAACGCGCTTACGACGCAAATTGCTGCCGGTACGGTTCCCGCGGCGAAAATCGCGGAAACGCAGCGCGTGATTTTCAACCAACGGCTGGATGCGGCGGTAACGGCAGTCTTGGCGGGCATGATCCTGGTGCTACTTGTGGAGGCGCTGGCGCAGTGGTATGCGCTCTTAAGCCGGAAGAAAGAGCCGGCGCTGCATGAAACGCCGTACGTGGCGACACAATGGGCGGAGGGCGACTGATGCGGCGTACATGGAACATTATAAAACGGGGCGCCACTCACTTCTGGCGGGGCCTGCGGGAGTGGTGCGGGGATGCTGCTTACGAGAAGTATGTGAACTGCGCGGCACGCAAGGGCCAGGAAAATCCGCTGTCGGCGGCGGAATTTTACGTGGAACGACTGAATCAGAAGTATTCGCGGCCGAACCGCTGCTGCTGAGTTTATCGTCGGACCACAATCTAGAGTTGCCGCTGCACGAAACGAGGGAGTAGACTCAGGTCAGGGCGAGCACGCAAGTTGCTGTGTTGGCCCAACTTCACCGCGGTTCGAAGGACGGCTGCGCTTATCCTTGGCGTAGCCGTTAACTAGCCAAATATCCCCACCTGGATTTTCCTATGCTTAAGGCCGAGCTTCGTTGTGTGCCCGAATTCTGCACGCTGCGGCATAGAAAAGACGCCCGCCTCCCTCCTGCGGCGGGCAAGCGGAAGGCGGCCGCTACACAGACTTGCCTCGCGTGACATCGTGGCAGTGAAGATGCGTTGTTAAAGAGCTTCTTCATCTTCTTCGGGGGGCTTCAGCGGGGTGACTTTGTGCGTCAATTTGACGCCGTGTTTCCGCACACCACTCAGAATGGCGCGTCGGATTTCTGCGGGAAGTTGTTCGGGCGCGAACACGCCTTCGAACTCGCGAGGAAAATTCTTTATGAATTGAGCGGCGACGTGTGCCGTGGCATAGGCAACTGCCGTGGTGAAGCGGCCCTGGCGGCGAATCTGATAGAGCGTGGGGAATAAGGCATCGCTGCGGATAAGCAGGTATTCGTCCTCTTTAGGCCCGTGTTTTACGCCGCGCACCAGCACGGAAGCGGCAAAGCGCGCATTCTGGAGCACGCCCTGGCGAATCAAGGCGGCGATTTTTCGCGGAGAAGAAGTCTCCGGAAAGCGCTGGCGGGGGAGCCCCCGTGATTTGGAGAGCTTGCCCTGCTTGTGCCAGCGACGCAGGCGGTCGAATTCGTTGCCGCCGATTTTTACGTCAATATCCTGCATGGGAATGAATCTGGGAAGCGTGGCAACTTCGTCTTGCGCGGCGAGCACGACGTTGGCGGGGCCAATCGGATCCGGAAAACGAAATTTCTCCAGCCCAGAGAAGCGCTTGGCCAACTGGAATTTCTTGTGCCGATAGACCCGTGGCTGGGAGATCGCCTCGTCGAAGGAGACTTCGGGCGACCACTGGGAGATGGGGTCCTCGCTCTCCGTGCTTTCGTACAGACGAATCTGGACGGATTGGACTTGGTCGAGCAGTTCCGCCGCGCGCTTCACGAGGAGATTGGTGAGCCCCGGCGCCGCGCCCGTATTGATCAAAGCGGCGCGATGCTTGGCCTCGAATTTTTTGGCGTAGCGGAATTGCTCGGGTTGAAAAGGGTTTCGCGTAAGGTGAGAGCTAAGGTCGAGGTAGTGAGCGCGCAACCGCAACGCCGCTCGCAAGACAATTTCGTTGAAGACTGAGGCGGAGGCATTGACGATGAGGTTGCAGCCCCGCGCGGCTCGCACAATCCCATGAAGATTGCGCGCGTTGACGGCCGCGACCGCAATGGTCGACTTTTTCCCCAGAAACCGGCGGGCCCGGACGGGGTCGCGGTCGCCACACCACACATCGTGGTCCTGGCGTTCCAGAAGTTGGGCAAGCAGGGAGCCCGTCGCCCCGGCTCCCAAGATAAAGATTCGCATTCTGTCCGCACACTTTATCACAGTCAGGAGAGAGCACAGCAGTTCGTGCTTGCGGCTGATTTAAGCGGTTACGTTGGTTCGCGGAGCGGGAGCCCCTCGAAGGAGACCTTCCGTAGAGAGGTCTTCGTCCAAATCAGGCCAGTGGATCCCGTATCCGCCGCCAGCCACCTTCCAGTTTTTGCGTTGTTGAGGACTTGCACGCAGAAGTTTGGGGTACCACGTCAGGGGCACACTGATTTTTCGCCCGTCGCGCAATGCAACACAAAGAGAATCCTCAGAGAAACTGACGTCCGCGACGCGTTCATCCGCTGTAAAGATTCGCATTCTGCCCGCACACTTTATCATAGTCATCGCATCCAAAGGGGGTGGGGGGAAGCACGCTAATTGCGCGTGTTTTCGAACCAGCGTAAACTGTGCAGGTAAACTCCGATCCCGCTGGCCTACGGGGGAGACATCCCAGGGCGGCGGGGCGAGGCGGTCAGAGGAACGGCCGCCAAGGGTTTGGGTGGAAACGCCCAGGCCTCCCGTGCTTGGAAAGGAGCCAGTAAACCGAAAATCTACAGATTTTCGGCTATGGCCCGATTCCATGTGCGAATCGGGTTTTTCATTTTAGGGGACTGGTCATGAGTCTCTACGACAAATTCGGGCGGCAGATCACCGACCTGCGTATTTCGGTGACCGACCGATGCAATTTCCGGTGCGTCTATTGCCGCTCCGCCGACCCCGAGAATTACCGCGAGCACGACGAGATTTTGTCCTGGGCGGAACTGGAACGGCTGGCGCACATTTTTGTCGGCCTGGGAATTCGCAAGGTGCGAATTACCGGCGGCGAGCCCTTAGTGCGCGACGGCGTGGAGAAGTTTGTCACCTACCTTCAGGGAATCGGTGTGCAGGATTTGTCGATCACCACCAATGGTCATCTGCTTGCCGAGCGTTGCGAGCGGCTGATCGCCGCAGGATTGCATCGCATCAACATCAGCCTGGATTCGCTGGACCCGATCAAGTTTGAGAAGATCACGCGGACGCGTTCCTACGACACAGTGATGCGCGGCATCGATGTGGCACAAGCTACCCGGCTTGCTCCGGTGAAAGTGAATGCCGTACTGGTGCGTGGGTTCAACGAAGACGAGGTGGAAGCCTTCGCTGCGTTT
>Ga0187816_10000209_pt1 | contig 16968 bp, 18 predicted proteins | sample NC_wetland_sal_i_16_FD_132960 | JGI IMG/M metagenome (GOLD analysis project Ga0187816, IMG submission 132960) | Wetland sediment microbial communities from Neuse River Estuary, North Carolina, USA - SO4_1 | ecosystem: Environmental > Aquatic > Freshwater > Wetlands > Sediment | place: USA... | reverse complement strand
CCGTGTGTTTGCAGTTGCACAGTTGAAAATTCCGCCTGCGATTCGGGGATAATACTCAGCAATCAGGATTCGCGGATAAGAATTTGGGAATACTTTGCCCTGGGACGGCGGTGGCGCGCGGCAGAGTTTTCCGGGCGCACCCAATCTTAAGAGCTTTCCAATTTTCCCTTCCCAACTGTTGATTCCAATTCATTGACAGCAAGCCACTTGTGAATTCGTTAACCTGCGAGCTTGGCGATTCGCTTGCACCCAGACCCGCGAAGGAGCCGATTGTGGACAGCGGATTCTATGCAGCCTGCGCGGGGTTGCGGGCGCAAAGCCAGGCGCTCGAAGTGGCGGCGCACAATCTGGCCAATGTGAACACGACCGGATTTCGGGGGGAGCAGACGACCTTTCAGTCGCTGGTGGCGCTGGCGCGCCCCACGGCTCCGAATGTACTCAATCTGGCAACCAATAACTATGGAGTGCTCGAAGGGACGCACCTCGATCTGACCGCCGGCAATCTGGCGAACACCGGAAACCCGCTCGACGTGGGCATCGAAGGCAACGGTTTCTTTGTGATCCAGACCCCGCGCGGCACGCGCTACACGCGCAATGGCAGCTTTCAGGTTTCGAGCACCGGCGAACTGGAGACGGCGGCGGGGGATCCGGTGCTGGGCGACAACGTCGGAGAAAAGGGCGTGATTCGCGTTCCCCCGGGGGAGATCACAATCAGCCCGGATGGGACGCTCTCGGTGAACGGCGCGATCGCGGGCAAGATTCGTCTGGTCGATTTTCCAGCCGGAACCAGGATCACGGCCGAAGGCGGGACGCTGCTGTCGGCTCCGGCGGCGAGCGAGCGGCCGGCGCCGCAGGCGTCAGTGCGGCAGGCTACGCTCGAGTCCTCGAACGTGAATGCGATCAATTCGGTGGTGACGCTGATTGGCGTCCAGCGCGAAGCCGAAATGATGGGGCGGGCGATGAGCTTGTTTGACACGGAATTCAATCACATTGCCGCCAGCGAGTTGGGCAAAGTCTAGCTCGGCGAAGCCCTAAGAGAGTCCAGGAGGAAGTCATGTTTCGAGCACTCTACACGGCGGCCAGCGGAATGCAGGCGCAGCAAACCAATCTCGACACGATTGCCAACAACCTGGCCAACTCGGGCACGGCCGGGTTCCGCAGCAGCCGCATGCAGTTTCAGGATCTGATTTACCAGAACATTGTGATGCCGGGCGCGGCGGCGTCGCAGCAGACCACGGTGGCAGCCGGGCTGCAGGTGGGGCTGGGCACGCGCACCGCGGCATCGGAGATCCTGCAGATCCAGGGCGACCTGAGCGCGACCGGCAACCAGCTCGATCTAGCGATCGAGGGACAGGGATTTTTTCAGGTGCTGCTGCCTTCGGGCCAACTGGCCTACACGCGCGCAGGAAATTTTCAAACCGACTCCTTGGGCAACGTGGTCACCGCCAACGGAAATCCGATCCAGCCAGCGCTGGCGATCCCGCAGGGCGCAACCACGATCACGGTGGCCGCTGACGGCACCGTGTCGGTGACGCTCGCCGGCCAGACGGCAGCCCAGCAGGTGGGCAACATCCAGCTGGCGCTGTTTCCGAATCCGGGTGGACTGAGCAGCCAGGGCGGGAACATATTTTTGCCGACGACCGCTTCGGGCGAACCGGTGGTCGGCACGCCGGGCGGCACACAGGGTCTGGGACAGATCGAACAGGGCTATCTCGAGCAGTCCAATGTGAGCGTGGTCGACGAGTTCATCAACATGATCGTGGCGCAGCGGTCGTACGAAGCGAGTTCACGGGTGGTGCAGGCCGCCGATCAGATGTTTCAGCTGATCAACAACCTGGGGCACTAAGACCATGACGAGATTATTGCCGGACGGGTCGGAGTGCGGCGCAGACGCGCCGAGGGCGAGACGCCCTCGGGACAGCCGGCAGGATGCCGGCGCTACGGTTACGCGGGCCAGCATTGTTGGTTGCGTTTTCGTTCTAGTGACGACTTCGTTCGTGCTTGCGGGGGAACTGGCGAAGCTTTCGGCTCCAGTAACGGTTGCGGAGGCCTGGCAAGCGGTGGTCGAGGAACTGCGCGCGCGCGGGATCGGGGCAGAACAACTGCCGCGCGTCGAAGATTTGGAACTTCCGGTCGCGGTTCCGGCGCGCGCCGGACGGAGGTTGCGCGTGTCGTCGGTGTGCTGGGATGCGGATTCGGTTCGCACGCGCTTCCGGCTCGAATGCGAGGAGGCGGGCGCGTGCCTGCCGTTTCTGGTGTATGTTCGCGCCGGGGCGCGCGCGGGAGCGGCCTCGTGCCGGATGGAACGGTTGCTGCAGCCGTCTTCGTCCTTTTCTTTGCCGACGCCAGCGCCGGAACCGGCCGTGCGCGCTGGAGAGCGGGCCACGGCGGTGCGGGTGGCCGCGGGCCTGCGCATGACCGCGCCGGTGACCTGCCTCGACCGGGGCGCGCGCGGCGAAGTCATCCGCGTGCGCGGTCCGGAGGGCAGAATTTTCCGGGCGCGGGTGACCGGCCCGGCGCTGGTGGAACCTTTGCCGTAACGAAGGTCTGCCGCCATGCCGACCCGGCGTGCGGCTAGGCAGGGATGGCGGAAGCGAAATGGCGGGAGCGAATGAGGAGGGGCGAGTGAGATGGCTGCTGGTGGGGTTTCTGTTGATCGCGACGACACTCCCGCTTCAGGGCTCGAGAGATGCCTCGAAAGACGCTTCGAAAAAGGATACGAAGGGGAAAAACAGTCTGGCGCAATACATCCGCCGCGTCCAGGCAGATACGCCAGCCGCGGCGGCGACGCTCGGCAGTTGCTGGGTGGATGCGGGGCGGATGGCCTCGCTCTCGTCCGATTACAAGGCGGCGGCGGTTGGCGACCTGATCACGATTGTGGTCGCGCACAGTCTGACCTCGTCGAATGCGGGCGATGTTGCGACGGCGCGCACCTACAGCGCAAGTTCCGGGATCAATTCGCTGCCTGGCAAAATCAAAACCGGCGGTGTGGCAAGCCTGCTCGGTTTGCAATCGGCGGAAACGCTCTCCGGCAAAGGGCAGGCGGACTCGTCCTCGAGTTTGACGACCACGCTGGCGGGCCGGGTGGTGGCCGTGCTCGCGAGCGGCAACCTGGTGGTCGAGGCCGAGCGCGTGATCAACATGAACAATGAGAAGCAGACCGTTACGCTGCGCGGTCTGGTGCGCCGGGGCGACATCGGGCCGAACAATACGGTCGCGTCGAACACGATTGGCGATCTGGAACTGGAAATCAAGGGCAAGGGCGTGATTTCCAACGGCGTGCGGCCGCCCAATCCGATTCTGCGGGCGATTATGAGAATCTTGAATTTTTGAGACCCCGTCGTTCGTCCTTCGCTGTTCGCCGTTCGCGTCCCAACGGCAGAGGAGAAGGCCGCGGAAGACCCGAGCGACGGGCGGCGGGCCAACGAACGGCGAACATCGCATTTTGATTGCCTATGAAAAGGAAGACTTCCAGCAGCGTTATGAAAGCCATGGTTGGCGCAGCCGCCGTTCTGGTTTGGCTGAGCTGGCCGGGCGCGCTGTGGGCGGGTGAAGCTGTTCCGGTCAAGATCGGCGACCTGACGACGATTGAAGGCGTACGCGAGAATGCCCTGATCGGATACGGCATGGTGGTAGGACTGACGCTCACCGGCGACAGCCAGCAGACGATCTTCACGACCCAGACGCTGGCCAACATCATGCAGCGCATGGGTGCGCAGATTCCGCCGGCGACGGCCCAGGTGAAAAACGTAGCCGCCGTGTTCGTCACCGCGAACCTGCCGCCGTTCGCGCGTCCCGGAACTGTGCTGGACGTCACGGTGGCTTCGGTCGGCGACGCCAAAAGTCTCGAGGGCGGCCTGCTGCTGCTGACTCCACTCTATGGCGCCGACGGCCAGGTTTATGCGGCGGCGCAGGGGCCGATTGCGGTGGGAGGGTTTGCGGCGGGCGGCGCCGGAACGACCAAGCAGATGAATCACCCGACCATCGGACGCATTCCCTCGGGCGGGCGGGTCGAACGCAGCCTGTCCTTTGACTTCAACCGGCTGGCGCCGGTTTCGCTGCTGCTGCGCGAGGCGGACTTTTCGACGGCCAAGGAAATTTCCGACGCTATCAACCGGGAGTTCGGGCGTGAAGTAGCGACTGCCCGCGACGGCGGGCGGGTCGAGTTCAATCCCGAGGGGACAGGCCTAAAAAATCTTACGGCGATCCTGGCGAAAATCGAGAACCTGGTCATCGCCGTGCACTACCCTGCCCGGGTGGTGGTCAACGAGCGCACGGGAACGGTGGTGATGGGAAAAGATGTGCGGCTGGGGGCGGTTTCCATTTTGCACGGCGGCTTTTCGGTGGAGATTTCGACTGCCTATACGGTTTCTCAGCCGAATCCGCTTTCGGAGGGCAGGACGGAAATCGTTCCCCAGACCGAAGTGCAGGCCAAGGACAAAACGGCCAAGCGCCTGGAGATTGGCGAAGGCGCCAGCATCGAGGAACTGGTGGGCGGACTACAGAGCATGGGGGCAAGCGCGCGCGACGTGATCTCGATCCTGCAGGCCATCAAGGCGGCAGGCGCGCTCGATGCCGAGCTGGAGGTGATCTGATGTTGGAGACGATCTCATGAATGTATTGCTCTCGGCCGCAGCCGGCCGGATCCCGACGCCGGCCCCTCCCACGGAAAAAGGCGCGAAGGCCGCACGCGATTTTGAGTCGGTGCTGTTGACGTCGCTGTTTGACGCGCTCCAGAAAAGCTTTGCCTTCGACGCGCAGGATGAGACGCCGGGGGCGGGTGATTATCGCATGATGGGAACGCAGGCGCTCGCCAAGGCGGTGGCCGATGGGGGCGGCATCGGAATCGCGCGGCTCATCCTGCGCCATTTGCAGGCACCAAAAGGTCCGGGTGGAGTTGAACGGGAGAGTAGCGGGAAGGGCTAAAGTTTTCAGGGACCCGGCCGATAGAGGAATTGGGCTGGTGCGGGTCCAAAAGCAGAGGGCTGGCATTAAGGTTTACTAAGAATCTGCCGATAGAAACAGCGGGGGTCGGAGTCAGTTATGAGAGTTGATCTTACAACGAGTGGGCTAGAGCAACCGGAGAACAGCAAGCTGGGCCGCGCCGGGCAGTCGCGGGCTGCGACGAACCAGTCGAGTGCCAATGCCAGCGAGAGTGCGGCCGTGGACCACACCCAGTTCACGTTTGATGGGACGCGGATCCAGTCGCTGGCGGCCCAGGCTCTGGCGGCACCGGAAATCCGCCAGGCGAAGGTCGCGTCCCTGGGGCAGGCGATCGGGAACGGCGAATATTCGGTGGATGCCGGCAAGGTCGCTGACGCGATGACAGCGGAGGCGGAAAGCTTTCGCTAGAGCGGTGTGAAGCATGGATCCGCTGATCAGCAACGGGGTTGATCCCGCGCTGCTGCGCGTGCTCGAAAAACGCGGCCAGGAGCGAGAACCGGAGCCGCGGCGAAAACGTCCAACACCTGCGCCTGAGTCTCCGGTGGAAGAAGAAAAGAAAGAAGAACAGGAGCCGGACCCGGACGCTCCCAAGCACGAGCTGGACGATCTGGCCTGAGGCCGATGAACTCAGCCTGACAAAAACCTGAACGGATGCCGACTGGCCGCGGCGTTTCCCCGACCTATGAACAGCCTCGACAATTCGCTCTCGGAACTGGGGAGGCTCCTTGACCAGCGGCTGAGCTTGGTCGGCACGCTGGCCGAGAGTCTGGAAGCGAGCCGGCGGGCGCTGGGACGAAACGATGCGGAGGCGATTGCGCGGGGGGCGGCGCATCAAGCCGAACTCTGCCGCCAATGGAGCCGGCTGGAAGCGCAGTTGCGGACCGAAGGCGCACGGCGCCGGGCGTTGGCGGCGCCCGCGATGGTAGCGGGCTCCCCGGAAGCCGAGCACTCGGCACGGCTGGCGGCGGAGTGGGAAAGTTTGCGCGCGCGCATCCGGTATCTCACGCGCGTGCACTGGTCGCTGTTGCGGCACATGCAGCGCAGTCTGGCCATCCTGAAGCGGGTAGTCGACAGTTACGCGCCCACTTACACGCTCACGCCCACGCCAGGACTATTCAATCCGGAAGCGCGTCTGCGGGCAGGAGAGTAATCATGTCGGGTTTGTTCGGGTCTCTTTCGATTGCTCTGAGCGGCCTGGCCGTCAGCCAGCAGGAGCTTGAAACCAGTTCGAACAACGTGGCCAATGCGAGCACGCCGGGATATTCGCGGGAGACGGCAGTGACCGATCCAGGCGCTCCGGTGGTTTACGGACCGCTCACGATCGGCACGGGCGTGGTGCTCGAAAAGATCGAAAGCTTGCGCGACCCGATTCTGGAAATCCAGCTCAACCAGGAAACGCAGCAGCAGAGCAGTCTGAACGCGCAGCTCGAGCAACTGCAGCAGATGCAGACTCAGTTCAGCAGCGCCACGACCGGCATTGGCGCCGACATGAGCAATTTCTTTAACAGCCTGCAACAGCTTTCGCCCGACCCCACCAATCTGGCGCTACGGCAGTCGGTATTGACGGCGGCCGGCAACCTGGCGACCGACTTCAACAATGCCGCCAGCAGCCTGCAGACGCAGTCGAGCAATCTCAATCTGAATGTGGTCCAGGACGTGGGCCAAGTGAACACGCTGACCGCGCAGATCGCAAGCGTGGACCAGCAGATTGCGAGTCTCGAAAACGCGAATGAGGATGCGGGCTCGCTCGTCGACCAGCAGACGAACCTGATCCGCCAGCTCTCGGGCCTGGTGGATGTGCAAGTGGTGCAGACCGGTAAAGGCGGCATCGAGTTAACGACTTCGAACGGGACAGCGCTGGTGTCGGGCGGGCAGAGTTTTGCGCTCACGACGCAGGTGGGTGGAAATGGCGCCCAGCAAGTCATGGCGGGCGCGCAGAACATCACCAGCTCGCTGACGGGCGGAAGCCTGGCGGGCACGATCGAGATCCGCGACCAGGAAATTCCCGGCATTCTCAATCAGCTCGATCAGCTGGCGGCAGGATTTTCGAGCGCGGTCAACGCGGCGAATGCGCATGGTTATATTCTGAACGACAACGGGCCGCCGACACTGGGCGGCAATATCTTCACCACTCCGCCGGCGGGCGGAGTCGGCGCGGCGGCGGCGATGCAAGTTGCGATCACCAACCCGTCGCTGATTGCCGCCAGTTCCGACGGCACGCCCGGCAGCAACGGCAATCTTGCCAACCTGTCCGCGGTGGCCAATGAGGCGGTGGCGAACGGAGAGACGCCGATCGATTTCTATTCCAACCTGGTTTTTCAGGTGGGGAGCACAACGTCCAACGCCTCGGCCGACGTGGATGCCTCCGGCCAGATTCTGCAACAGTTGCAGGACCAGCGCGGAAGTATTTCCGGCGTCTCGCTCGACGAAGAAGCGGCTAACATCGTTCAGTATCAAACTGCGTACCAGGCGTCGGCGCGGGTGGTTACGATCATCGACGCCATGCTGGCGGATGCGGTCAATCTGGGGGTGGAAGCGGCGGTGCAGTAAGCGGCGGCGGAAGAAACAAGTGAGGTAAACATCGATGCGCGTGAATCCCAACCCCATGCCCGATCTGCTGGCGGCGCTCAACCAGACGCAACTGCAAGCGCAGGAAGCCGAGCTCGAAATCTCAACGGGGAAGAGCGTGAACGAACCCTCCGACAATCCGATCGCGGCGGCACTGCTGATCGAAAACAACGATCAGGCGACGTTCAACACCGGCTACCTGCAGAACCTGACCACGATCAATGGCCAGCTCTCGTCCGCCGATTCGACGCTGAGTTCGGTGCAGAGCGCACTCCAGCAAGCCATCAGCCTGGGAGTCGAGGGCGCGAACGGCACGCTTTCGGCCGACGATCAGGCAGCCATCGTCGCACAATTACAGGACATCCAGAGCCAGATCATTTCGCTCGCCAATACGTCCTACCAGGGAAACTACCTGTTTGGGGGCACGGTCACCGCTACGCCTCCGTATGTGGCGGACGGCAGCGACCCGTCGGGCGTGATCTATCTGGGCAATGAAGACGTGAACCAGGTCTCGATCGGCAGCGGATATAAAATCGACATCAACCAGCCTGGATCGCAACTTTTTTCTGCCAATGGCAACAGCGTGTTTCTGGCTCTCAACAATCTGATCCTGGCCCTGCAGTCTAATTCCGGCGTTGGGACGGCGGTGGGCGCGCTGACCGCGGCCGCCAACTACCTTTCGGTGCAAGGGGTGTTTTACGGTAATGCGATGAGCCAAGTGCAGTCGCAGACTACCTACCTGAATGCCGCCAAGCTGCAGATTGCGCAGCAGCAGAACACGCTCGCGGGCGTCGACCTGGCTACGGCTGCCAACAATCTTTCTCAGTCCCAGACCGATAGCCAGGCCGCGATGGAGGCCATCAGCAAGCTTTCCCAGAACAATCTCTTCGATTATCTGACGTAGGAGCGGCGACCATTGAATCGTTGAGGTTTTGGATCGTTGCAATTGAATCATGCAACAAACCAACTCTTCGGTCACTCAATGCTTCACAGCGTTTTCTTTCGGACCCGATCCCACGCGGCGGCAGCAGCGACGTGGGTTCGAGCGGTTTCCAGCCGCGACTTCTCGGCCAGCAAACGCAGGTGCAGGGCGGGCAGGAACTGCTTGAGCTTTTCCAGATGGCTGCGGTATTCGCGCGCCTCCCTGGCAAACTGTGCGATGGCTTCGGAACCTGCCGGTGGGTGCCGCAGACATTCCGCCGCCCGCAGAAGCTGGGCGAGCAGCGCGGAGAAGTCCTGAGGCTGGATGGTCGAGCAGGGTTTTCGCTCTGGGCGCAGATGGGTCAGCGCGGAACGTAAGGTGTCATTGACCTGGCGTAACGTTTCGAGAGGGTCGGGTGACATTATCCCTTCCAGTCCACACGCGGGCGATTCGGCTCTGGCGCTGGAGCACTGGGAAGCGTTACGGGAGCCGGGGTCACCAACGACGCTTTCTCGTCCTCCACGCGCTTGACTTCAATCCAGGCCTGCCGCACCGCCAGCACGTCGGTGATCAGGCGCGCGACCCCGCGTTTCGACGGATGGAATTGCACGTACACCAGGCCGCCGCGCAGAGCGTTGTAGAAATTGTCGAGATCCTTGGCGACCTTGCCTCCCAGTTCGAAGTCCAGCGAGGACTGCAGGTGCCCGAGAACCAGAATCGCGTGCTTGATTCGTTGCGTCCGCCGCTCAATGTCGTTGTGCGCGATGGCTTCTGAGACTTGCCGTAGATCTTCGATCATCTGCTCATAAAGGCGCACCACTAGTTCGACCGGGGTTGCGCCCCGAACCGCCGCTTCGCGATATGACTGTCGAACATTCATAACGAGTTCGCCTTTTCGATTACCCGCCAGTACCGCTGGTGCCGCTCGTAGAACTGCTGTTCTCGTATGTGGGGGTTCCCGAAGTCGGGGTGGTGTAGACGCTTGGCGTAGTGCCGGTCGTCGAGCCGCTCGACGTTAGTCCCCCAAGCTCCGCAGTAACTTCTTGCAGGAGCATCGGGTATTCCTCGAGACTGGCGTTGACCTGGTCAAATTCCTGGGTCAAAGCTACGGCCTGGGCTGTCAACCGAGTCTGGAAGTCGTTGATTTCGTTGGTAAGGTCATTCTGTTGGTTCTGGTTTGCAGCCAGGTCTTCGTTGAGAACGCCCGTCGTGGGCGCGGCCAGATGATTGAGGTCATTGCTCAAATTGTTGGCGAACCCGGTTAAGGTGGAGTTCTGGAAGAAATTCAAAACTCCAGCGGAGTTGGAGGTGAGAACGTCGGAAAATGCGGGAGCGGCATCAGTCGCGGTTTGGTTGACCGTGAGAGTTCCGTCGTCGTTCATGACGATGCCGAGCGAGCCCAGGTTGGTCAGGCCGCTGCTTACCGAGGTCGCATCGGTGGTCGCATAGCTCATGTCCGAAAGGAGACTGGATTGCAGGTTCCGCAGGTACGTGTCGCCACCGAGCGGCCCCTGCTGGTTGGTGGAGGCATCGACCGCGAACTGGGTGTTGATGTCGCCGATGACCTTGTTGTAATCGGTAACAAAATTATTGATGGCGTTGGTAATGCCGGTTGTGTCGGGGCCCACCACGATCTCGACCGGCGTGGCCGGATCGGCGCTGATCAAGTTGAGGGTCACGTTCGAGATGGCTCCGGTTACCGTGTTGGTCGAGTTGGCATACGGGATGCCATTGATCGTGAAGGTGGCATCGGTTCCGCCTACCGGCGGCTCAAAGGTCAAAGTGGTGGTGTTGGTAGTGGCGGAAAGCGCCCCCGAGCTACCCGTGGACTGGCTGTAGATTGCCAGGCGTGATCCGGTGTCATCAGTTAAGACAGTGGCCACGATGCCCCACTTGTTGGTGGCGCTCAACGAATTGATCGATTTCGCGAGGGTGGTCAGGGTGTCATTGCTGCCTGCCGTAATCGGAATGTCGGCGGTCGTGCCGTTCGTTCCCCCGATCTGCACCTCAAGGTCTGCGCTGGACTGGCCGCTTGGCAGAATCGATGTATTCGCGTTCGCGATCGAAGCCGTATAGAGGGTGCCAGCCGAGGCCAGGGTATTCACCACCACGTTGTAGATTGCCGGGGTGGCGCCGCTCTGCGCCAAGGCGGTCACAACCGCCGACATCGAGGAGCCGGCCGTGAGCTGCGTGAGGACTCCGGTCGGGTCCGAGAGGGCCCGCACGTCGCTTTGCAGATTGGACAAATCGGAATTGATGCTGCTGATAGCGGTGGCCTGGGTCTGCAGGGTGGTCACATCGCCCTTCCAGGCGGTCAACTGACCGCTCTCGGCGGCTTGGATCTCCTGCACGATGGAGCTTACGTTGATTCCGTTTCCACTTAGCAGGCTTGCGGCGTTAAAGCTGATCCCCATGAGTTTTCTCTCCTTCGCTCTCCGCTGCCGCGGTGGCTCGATTTGCGGGCCGTGGAGCGGGTGTTCTGGATTCCCAGGGAATTCCGCGGACCATGCTGGGTTCCAGATTGCCGGAAAGTTGCAGAACGACGTCTCGCGGATGCTCGGCGCACAGAGTGATTATTGGGCGCTTAATCGCAGGATTCTGGTGCAATTCGAGAACAATCGGCGGCACTTGGTATGTTGGGGAACTCATTTTTCGCAACGGAACTTTTTTTTCTGGCAGAGTTCCCGAAACGGGCCGGATCATTTTCTCGCTGCGGCTGATCGAGAACGTGCCTGGACGTGCCCCAAAGTCGGGGCCTTGGGTGTCGGGCGGAAAGGCATCTCTCTGTCGACGCTGATGGTCCACGACGCTGGTTATGGTTCACCGGGCTGAATAGCAAAAGGAGGCGGTTGTTTCCCCGCCTCCTTGGTTGCCGAAAATTTTACTGCAACAGTTTAAGAACAAGTTGCTGCTGTTGGTTGGCCTGAGCCAGAGCGGAGATACCGGTCTGCATCAGGATTGAGTACTGGGAAAGGTTGGCCACTGCCGAGGGAATGTTCGCGGCTGTGACGTCGTTTTCCGCCGAGGTCAGGTTTTGCGTCTGGTCGGTGATGACGTTGGAAGCGCTTTGCAAGCGGTTGACGGTCGCGCCAATATTGCCGCGCAGGGCGGCGACGGTTGCGACAGCGTTGTTAATGAGCGTCAAGGCCGATTGCGCGTCGGATTGGGTTAACAGATCGTTGACCGATCCCGCCGCGCCGCCACTCAAGTAGGCCGCCCCGAAGGTGTTGGCCGTCCCCGTTTCCGACGTGACGACAGCGTTGCCGGCAGTGCCCTTGGTCGATGCGGTGAATGTGATCGTGTCGAGCCCTGCCGGGGTTGTCCCAGTCGCTGCCGTGGCAGAAGTATTGGCGGTTGCGCTACTTCCGTAGGCATAGCTAACGCCCACGCCGCTCCCTCCGTTAACGGCATTCGCCAGGTTGGTAAGGCTGGCAGCGTCGGTGGATCCCACTAGGACCTCAACCTCGTTTGCCGTGGGGGTGCCGAGGGCGTTCACGAAGGTGTACTGTTGGTTACCCACCGTCACCGTATTGCCTGCGACAGCGGAGAGAGCGGCTCCGGCAGCAGCGCCGCCAGAGAAAATCCCGCCGTTGGTGAAGGTGACCGCATTGTTCGATGACGCGGCCGTGATAAAGTTGCCAGCGGTGCCAGCGTTGAGAGCTGTGAAAGTGGCTTTGGTCCCCGGATTATTTCCCGAAGCGTCTCCCGCAGCCGCGCTAACGAGAGAATTGAGGGGAGTGCTGCTGCTGTATTGACCTCCGCCTGCACCGTTGATCGCAGCCACCAAATTCGCGATGTCGGTCGCTTCAGTACCGCCTACCACCTCATTCGCCGTCGGAGTGGTGCTGAGGTGGGTCACGAACGTGTAAGTTTGGTTGCCAACCGTTACCGTGTTGCCATCGACGCCGGCGACTAACCCGCCCCACGTGTATGTCGCTCCTCCTGCAACCGTGTCCGACGCAGCGATGTTGGCGCCGGCGGCGCTTCCATTTTGTTTTTCCGTGACCACGAGGGTGGTTGCCGTGGAGGTTGCCGTGACGTTGGTATTGGCCACGGTTCCGGCTCCATAGGCAGATCCGGAGCCGCCTGAGGTGGCGTTGATCGCAGCCGCCATATTCGCAAGGCTCTGCTGCTCGTTATTGCCGACGGCAACGTAATTCGCCCCGTTGGAGACATTGCCGAAGGTGTAGGTAGTGCCACCGACCGTGACGGTGTCGCCGGCGGCTGGGGCGGCAACGGTTACCGTCAGCGTGTTGCTGGCAGCGGTGGAGAGTGTGAACGCAGTCGCGGTCATGGTGTCGCTGGCGGCCGTGGCCGGCGTGCCCGCCGTTTGGGTCAGCGTGCCAGTAGCGGCGAGCGCTCCGCCTAAGCTGAGGCCGTTGGCCGACAACAGACCAGTGGTTACGCCGATTTGGCTGCTGCCGCTGGTGCTGCCGTCGCTCAAGAAGACATTCAGAGTATTCGCGGTGAATACCTGCCCGCCGTTGAAGTTGGTCGTGGAACCGATACTGTCAATTTCGGCTTTGATGGATTGATATTCGGCGTCCAGCGCGGTACGTTGCGAATTGGACACCGTGCCGGTGGCGGATTCGGTGGCCAGCGTCACGGCGCGGTCGAGCAGGGTGGTGACCTGAGACAAGGCGCCGTCGGCCACCTGCAGTTCGCCGACGCCGTCGGTGGCGTTGCTCGCCGATTGCGTCAGGGCCGCGATGTTAGACGCCAACCCGTTGGCGATGGCCAGGCCTGCCGGATCGTCGGCGCCGCTGTTGATGCGCGAGCCTGACGACAGCTGCTCCAGGGTGGAATTGAGGTTGCTGCTGGTGACGTTGAGCTGATTTTCCGCAGCCAAAGCAGCAATGTTATTCAGGATGGTGAGTGCCATGTGAATTGCTCCTTATTTGGTTATGGATGGTTCCGTTTCTGGATCCGTCCCCGAAACCTTCCCGGAGCTCGTTCCCTTTGCACTGCGGAACCTCTTGCGATCCACTGTGGTCATCGGCATGCTGGTCGCAGGCTTTATTTCCACATGTATCAACAGGTCTAGGACGAAAGTAACTGCCCTCACGTTCGCCCCTTTCTCCCCGGTTGGCCGTGTTTCGCCGATGTTGCTAGATGGAGCCCTCATGAGGGATGGGCTCGGTCTGTCCAGGAGCGAAGCATGATCCAACTCACCCGCCTCAACAATCACCCGTTGGCCGTGAACTCTGACCTCATCAAGTTCGTAGAGCAGTCTCCGGATACGGTCATCACGCTGGTGAATGGCGAAAAGATCGTGGTACGGGAAAGTTTGCAGGACGTCCTGGAACGAGTGGTGCAGTTTCGGCGCTCGGTGCTGCAGGGAATCATGCTCTGGTGGGACAATCGCGCCGCGCTTCTGCCGGCTGCGGAGAGCAATAGCCACATGGCTGAGGAGAAGTAGGAGCCCGCATGGATAAGGCAACCCTCGCCGGGCTGGTACTGGCACTCGGCGGCCTCCTACTCGGATTGACACTGGAGGGCGGCAATCTCAGCCAGATCCTGCAACCGACGGCGGCCATGATTGTGTTTGGAGGCACGCTGGGCGCGATCCTTATTCAGTATCCTCTGCCGGTCGCGCTCAGCGGACTCAAGCGCCTCGAGCATGTTTTCGTTGAACCCGCACAAAATGCGCAATCGACCATCGAACTGCTGGTCAAGTATGCCAACCAGGCCCGGCGAGAAGGCCTCATTTCGCTCGACCGGGAAATCGATACCATCCAGGAGCCGTTTCTGCGCCGCGCTCTCATGCTGGCGGTGGATGGGACCGAATCGCACGAGCTCCGCAAGATCATGGAACTCGAACTTGATAATAAGGAGGAGCAGGAAGAGAAAATTCCCCAGCTGTTCGAATCGGCGGGAGGATTCTCGCCGACCATCGGCATCATCGGGGCCGTGCTGGGGTTGATCCAGGTCATGCAGCACCTGGACAAGATCGACGAGGTGGGGCGCGGGATTGCGGTTGCCTTCGTGGCCACGATCTATGGAGTGGGTGCGGCCAACCTCTTCTTCCTGCCGGTTGCCGGAAAGTTGAAGATCCGCATTCGCGAGGAGCAGATCATCCGGGAGATGACGCTCGAGGGGGTGATTTCCATTCTCGAAGGCATGAATCCTCACATGCTGGAAGCCACCCTGCAGGGGTTCCTGACCCAGGCGCACGAGGCCAAGGGCGAGGCCGAGGAGCCCAACCCATGAGCCGCCGCAAACGACGCACCAGTCATGTGAGTCATGATCGCTGGCTGGTTTCCTATGCCGACTTCATCACGCTGCTCTTTGCTTTTTTTGTCGTGCTCTACGCCGCGTCGCAGGTCGACAAGAGAAAAGTCGGGAGGCTGGCGATGGCGATCCAGGTCGCATTTCAGGAGATGGGGGTGTTCGAGGCGTCGACGACGCACGTGCCAGTCGATATCGCCGAGCCCATGCCCTTCAGCACCGTGCAAGCCATCGAAAACGTGGACCGCACGGGCAGTGTTGCACGGGTTGCGTCCCGCCCACAGGGCACGCTGGGTGGCGGCATGGAGAACGGTGACCTGGCGCACTTGCAAACCGAACTGGCAAGCACACTGGCTGCAGAAATCGACCGCAAGGAAATTGCGATGCGCCGCGAGCCCGACGGTCTGGTCATCAGTCTGCGGGAGGCGGGATTCTTCGAGAGCGGGTCGGCGCAAATGAAATCCACTTCGCAGGCCACGTTCGATCGCATCGCCAACCTGTTGCTGCAGCGCAATTGCCGGATGCGGATCGAAGGGCACACCGATAACATTCCGATCCACAATGCGAAATTCTCCTCAAATTGGGAGCTCTCCACGGCGCGGGCTACCGAAATTGTGCGACTCCTCATTGTCCGGGACGGCTTCACCCCGACCCGGCTGAGCGCGGCCGGATATGCCGAATATCATCCGATTGCTTCCAACGCCAACGCAGAAGGGCGTGGCGTGAATCGGCGCGTCGATGTCGTGATCCTCGGCCAGGACACGGCGCCCGGTGCGGCTGCGCAAGTAGTGACGCCGGCTCAGGCTCCGCCCTCAGCCCGGCTCGTCAACTCGGCCGCGGTTGAATCTGCGGCTCACCAGAAGACGGCGAAGCCGTCGCCGGCGGTCGAACGCGCGCCTCCTTCCACAGCTGCGGGAGCGAGGACGCAGCGCTGATCTTGGCCAGCAATCAAGAGTGAGGCGTGATCGCCTATTCGTGATTGCGCAGGGCCGGGCGGACGATTAAGATTTTCTCCACCGCCATGTCTGAAGTGATTTCTTCCAAGCCCACGACCTTGCCTCCCGCTTCCATCTCCGCGAACGGAACGTCCGTCGAAGTTTTCGCCGTATATGGCGTTGAGCCAGAGATTCAGGCCTACGCCATGGCCAAGTATTCGCGCTCGGCGCTCTCGATGAAGGAGTCGCTGAAGGAAATCACGCTGCAGAAGGCGGAAAAATTTCTCAACACGTTCTATTTCCAGTACGGGCACCGCTCGATCGCCGACCTCGCTCATATTGCGCTCGCTATCGAGCGCCTTTCCATTCTCGCGGCCATCGTGGTTGCGGATGAGCAACGGTGGGATGGCCAGGAGCGTTCCACCCGCTACCAGGACTTTAAGAAGAGCGGATACTACACCCCGAATTTCGTGGGTGCGGCCGGGGAGGCCGGCGCTGCCGCCAGTGCCTTGTATCGGGATACGATCGAGTCTCTCTTTGCGGCGTACGAAAAAGTCTCGCAAACGACATTCGAATATTTAGCCAGCATCACTCCGCGGCCCGCGGAAATGAAGCCGGAGGCGTACGAGCGCACGTTGCGCGCCCGCGCTTTTGACATCTCGCGCTACCTGCTGCCGCTTGCGACCAACACGTCGCTGGGAGAAATCGTCAACGCCCGCACGCTCGAAACCCAGGTTGGCCACCTGCTGTCGCAACCGCATCGCGAGGTGCGCGAGCTGGGAGGGTTGCTGAAACGGGCAGCCACTTCTCCCGCTTACAATGCGAATGAAGAGTCCCTGCGGGCGCTGGTGACGGCGATCCGCGAGGTTTCGCCCGAAATTGCGGAGCGCGCGGAGCGCGAGCTTTTGCGCGAGGTGCGAGTTGCGCCCACGCTCGTCAAGTATGCCGACCCGAATGTTTACGAGATCGAGACTCGCCGCGAACTGTGGCAGGCCGCTGCCGAGCTGATGCGAGGCGCTGCCATCGAACCGGCGCCCCTGGTGGATTTGCTCGACGCCGATCCGCTGGAAATCGAGCTCGCGGCAACCCTCGTTTACGATCACTGTCATTATTCCTACCGGCAGATTCGCCAGGCCATTGAAGCGGCGGGCGAAACAAGGCGGCGCGAAATTGTCGACCTCGGTCTGCGTCATCGCGGCAAACACGACGAATTGCCTCGGGCATTCTCTGCCGGGCAGCAGTTCCGCTTTGACATTCTCATGGACATCGGCGGCTTCCGCGACATGCACCGGCATCGCCGCTGCGTTCAGATCATGCAGGACTTCACGACCGCTCACGGCTACGACACGCCGCCGGAAGTTGAGGCCGCTG